>Ga0209455_1000427_pt1 | contig 32971 bp, 26 predicted proteins | sample AraplaCol_mCL_r2_FD_184275 | JGI IMG/M metagenome (GOLD analysis project Ga0209455, IMG submission 184275) | Arabidopsis root microbial communities from North Carolina, USA - plate scrape CL_Col_mCL_r2 (SPAdes) (version 2) | ecosystem: Host-associated > Plants > Roots > Endosphere | place: USA... | reverse complement strand
ACGGCCGGCCCGTCGCCGGGTTTCGAGCAAGAGATCGAAGCGCAGGTTGTCTTTTGCATCGACGTGCGCAGCGAACCCTTGCGCCGCGCACTGGAAACCGCCTGGTCCGCCGTGCAGACGATCGGCTTCGCCGGATTCTTCGGCTTGCCGATCGCATACACGCTGCTGGGCACCGCGATCCGGCGGCCACAGTTGCCAGGACTGCTGCCCGCCGCCCTGGACGTGACAGAGCAGATCATCACCGCTGAAAGCGCCCATGCCGGGCAGGATGCCGCTTCGCAGGACATGGCCCGCCGCGCCAGGCAGAATCGACTGGCCCTGTCGCGGCAATGGCTGAACGCCAGCCGCTGGCCGGGCGCCGCGTTTTCCTTCGTCGAGGCGGCGGGGGTCGGCTATCTGGCCAAGCTCGGGCAGTGGCTCCTCCCGTCGGCCGGCCCGCGCGCAAACGACGACCTGACGGGCTTGCCCGCTCGCCTGCGGCCTGTGTGCCGCCCCGCGCTGCAAGGGCTGGGCACCGACGCCAAGGTGGCGCTGGCTGCTCGCGTACTCAAGGCCATGGGGCTGGAACGGGAGTTCGCGCCACTGGTGGTATTCGTCGGCCATGGCAGCCAGACCCGCAACAACGCGCAGGCCTCGGCGCTCGATTGCGGAGCCTGTTGCGGGCAGACCGGCGAGGCCAATGCCCGCAGCCTGGCCCGACTGCTCAATGAATCGGCGGTGCGCGCCGGGCTGGCACGGCAAGGCATCGTCGTCCCCGAGGACACCCGGTTCGTGGGCGCGCTGCACAACACCACGACAGACGAGGTCGAAGGCTTCGATCTGGATTTGCTCGGATCGGCCGCACGCGAGCGCTTCGGCAAGCTGGATGTGGCGCTGCGCCGCGCCTGCGATCAGGTGCGGCGCGAGCGCGCGCCGCACCTGGGGCTCATTCCCCGCGACGGTCATGAACAGCTGCTAAAGCAGTTGCGCCGCCGGGCCAATGACGGCGCCCAAAACCGCCCGGAGTGGGGCCTGGCGGGAAACGCCGCGTTCTTGATCGCGCCGCGCTGGCGCAGCAAGGGCGTGGCGTTGGAGGGAAGATGCTTTCTGCATGACTACGACGCAAGCCGGGACCCGCAAGGAACATTGCTGGAGCAGCTGATGACGGCGCCCATGCTGGTCACTCACTGGATCAACTGGCAGTACCATGCCAGCACCTGCGATCCCGAGCGCCTGGGTAGCGGCAACAAGCTTCTGCACAACGTGGTGGGCGGCGTCATCGGCGTTTTCGAGGGCAACGGCGGCGATCTTCGCATCGGCTTGTCGCGGCAATCGCTGCATAATGGTGCGCGATGGGTGCACGAGCCGCTGCGGCTGACGGTGGCCGTCGACGCGCCAGCCCCGGCCATCGAGCGCGTCGTGGGTTCGCACGCGGCGGTGCGGCAACTGGTCGACAACGGCTGGCTGCATCTATGGCGCTGGACCGACGACGGGCATCTTGTACGCTATGCGCGGGGTCGGTGGCACGCCCTGCCGAAAGCCGGATAAGCGCCTTCTTCCAAGACATCAAGAATAGGAAATGAATCATGTATCCGCCGGGATGTCCTGCCAATGAAGAAGTCCGCTTGTCCAGGCTTTTCGAGCTGGGCATTCTGGACACCCCTCCCGACGACGAGCTGGACAGGGTTACCCGCCTGGCCAGAAAGCTGTTCGACGTGGATATCGCGCTGGTGTCGCTGATCGACGAGAAGCGGCAGTGGTTCAAATCGGCCGCCGGGCTGGACACGAAGGAAACGCCGCGCGACATCTCGTTCTGCGGCCACGCCATCCTTGGAAACACCACGTTCGTCGTAAACGACGCGCTAAAAGACGAGCGCTTTTTCGACAATCCGTTGGTTACCGGAAAGCCCCATATAAGATTCTATGCGGGCCATCCCCTGCAATCGGTCGAGGGATACAACCTGGGGACCCTGTGCATTCTGGACTCGAAACCCAGGGAATTCTCCCGGGAAAATGCCGACAGCCTCGTAGATCTCGCCAAGATCGTGGAAGGATATCTCCAGACCCTGGAGGTCTCGCGCAACAGCCAAAGAATCGAAAACCTTCTGCAGAACACCAATTCCCTGCTGGAACGGACAATACACTCGCTCGGGGTTGGAATCATCTGGCTCTCCCGCGACGCAGCGATCGTCCAGATGAACCATGTCGTATGCGAAATTCTGGGCCACTCCCCCTTCGATCTCAGGAACAAGTCCTTCTACGATATCGTCCATGACGAAGAACGGGAAAAGCTGAGGGATTTCTTCAGCGCATCCTTTACCCCGGGAACCGCGGTCCCCGCGCGGGAAATCCGCCTGCGCGATCATGAAGATTCGTCGCGATGGGTCCAGCTCAATATCTCCGTCCTCCAGGAAGACGGCATGGCAGCCCGGTATTTCATCGGCATACTGACCGATATCTCCGACAGAAAGCGGATCGAGAAAGATCTGGAAAAACTGCGGCAGTCCCTGGAACAGCGGGTGGCTGCGCGGACCCAGAAACTCAAGCAGTCCATTGCCATCCTCAACCAGGAGATCGAGCGGCGGCATCATTCGGAGAAAAATCTGGAGGAAGAAAAAGCGCATTTCGCGGCAACGATCGAGAACGCAAACGATGCGTTCGTGGAAATCGACAGTCGCGGAAAGATCCAGGCCTGGAATCGGGCGGCCGAGCAATTGTTCGGCTGGACCAAGGACGAAGTCCGCGGCCGGGATTTGGTCGAAATCATCATTCCGCCGCACGCGCGGCCGAAGCACCTCGCGGGATTCGAGCGCTTTCTCAGCACCGGAAAAAGCGAAATGATGGGGAAACGGATCGAAGTGGCCGCACTTAAGAAATCTGGCGAATTGTTCCCGGCCGAATTGACGCTGGGATTCGCGAAGACCAATAGCTCACTTTTCGTCAACGCATTCCTGCACGACATATCCGAGCGCAAGGAGCGGCAAATCAAGCTGGAGAAGGAGGCTCTTCACGACGCGTTGACGGGCCTGCCCAATCGGCGGTATTTCATGCGCCTGCTGAAAGAGGCAAGCAATAGCCGGCACGAGGACGGTCACGGAATAGCATTGCTTTTCCTGGATCTGGACGGCTTCAAGAACATAAACGACACCCATGGGCATGAGTTCGGCGACAAGGTCTTGTCGAATTTCGCGAAAACGCTCCAGGACTGCGTTCGCAATTCGGATCGCGTTTGCCGATTGGCAGGCGACGAATTCACGGTCATTCTTGAAAACCTGAAAAATCCGTGCGCGGACGCTCAGGTCGTCGCGCAGAAAATCATCGAGCGAACCAAAACGATGGAGGCGATAGAAGGTACCGCGCTGTCCTGCTCCACAAGCGTGGGCGTCGCCATTTCAGACTCGCGCTGCGCGCGCAGCGACAAGGAACTTCTGAAGCTGGCCGACGAGGCCATGTACAAGGCCAAGTCCGCAGGCAAAGACCGGTTTCATATCGCCTAGCGCGCCGTCCTCGCTATCGATTCCGCTGGCGCATGAAATCCTCGAACGCATCGGGCGGCATGGGCCGCCCAAGCCAATAACCCTGCCCGAAGTCGCAGCCGGCCTCGATAAGCAACTCGTATTGCTCGCTCGTCTCGACCCCCTCGGCCACGACCTCGATGCCCAGCTTATGCGCCATCTCGATCATGGCGCAGCAGAGCATCAGATCGGTCGAGCCGGCGCTCAGATTGCGAATGAACGATTGATCGATCTTCAGGTAGTCGACGTCGAACTTCTTCAGGTAGGACAACGACGAATAGCCGGTGCCGAAGTCGTCGATGGCGATCTGGACATCCTGCTCCTGGAAGGCTTGCAGGGTCGCCTCGACGTTGATGTCGGATTCCATGAGCGCGCCTTCGGTGATTTCCACCACAACGCATCTTCCGGGCAGATCTTCCTGGCGCAGCATATCGAGCCAATACCGGCTGTCCCGGCCCTGGCGGGCGCGATTTCCCGGATCGGCCGCGAACTGGATTGGCGACTTGTTGACGCTAACCTGGAAATCGCGGCTGTACAGCGCGCGCCAGCGCTTGATCTGACGCACGACATCCTCGAAGACCCGATCTCCCAGCGGATGGATCAGCCCGGTGTCCTCTGCCACCGGAATGAACTGCCCCGGGGACACCATGCCCCGCTCCGGATGGCGCCAGCGCGCCAGCGCCTCGGCTTTCATCACCTTCCCCGTGCGCAGATCGACGATGGGCTGGTAGTAGACCTGCAATTGCCCGGCCTCGATCGCTGCGCGCAGATCGCCGGCCAGCCGCATGCGCGCCAGCGCCTCTTCCTGCATCGTGCGCGAGAAGAACCGGAAGCATTGCCGCCCGGAATTCTTGGCGGCGTACATCGCCTGATCCGCATTCCGGAGCAGTTCGATCAACGTCGCCGCGTCGTCGGCAAGCTGGGCAATGCCAATGCTGGCCGAGACGTAGACCGCCGAACCCTGCAGCGCATAGGGCGCCGACAGGCCGTCGATGATTTTCTGGGCGATTTTCCCGATGTCGGAGCTTTCAGCGACATCCGGCAAGGCCACGGTAAATTCGTCGCCGCCGAGCCTGGCGACGATATCGCCGGACCGCACCGACGTGGTGATGCGGTTTGCCGCCTCGACGAGCAGTTGATCGCCGACATCGTGGCCCAGCGTATCGTTGATTTCCTTGAAGCGATCGACGTCGATGAAGAGGACTGCCAGCGACGACCGATTGCGATGCGCCTCCTGGATCTTCTGCTCGAGCCGATCCGAGAACAGCCGCCGGTTCGGCAGCCCCGTAAGCTCGTCGAAATTCGCGGCACGCCACATATCGGCCTCGGCTGCGACCAGGGCCCGGTTCCTCTCGTCCAAGGCGATCCGTCCCGCCTCCAGCGATTGGATGAACTGGTCCTGCCTGGCAAGGGTACGGATCAGCAGCTCGGACAACACGATCAGCATGCCGCCAGCCAGGGCAATCAGGGCGATGACGAGCCAGGCCTGGCGTCGCCAGGCCGCGAGCGCGGATTTCTCGCTGAGACCGACATTGACAAGGTAGCCGTAGCGCTGGCTGCGCAAGTAGGAGTAAAAGCGGCGTTCCGGATCCAGGCTGTTGGCGTCGCTTATATAGCTGCTCTCGTCGCGATTGGCCTTGAGGGCGGCCAGCATCGTGTTGCTAACCGTCCTGCTTCCAATCGGTGTCGGGTTGTCGGATCCGAAGGTGTAGCGCGCGATCAAGCCCAGGTCGTAGTCGCGCAGGGCCAGCGATCCGCCGGGCTCCATTTTGACCTTGTCGAGCATTTTCTCGGCTTCGCTGACATTGATGATCGCGTAGACCACACCGCCGAACGAGCCGTCGGGATGATTGAAGCGCCGCGCGAAGACCCAAAGCCACTTGCCCGTGACGCGGCTGATCACCGGTTTGGTCACCAGCAGGCCGACGGACGGGTCGCCGCGCAGCCGGACAAAGAATTCGCGGTCCGCCAGTCGAACCGACTCCGGCATGAGGTTGCTGCTGTTGACAATATTCCCTTTGTCGTCGGTGACCCGGAAACCCGAGATCTCCGGTATGCGCGACTGCTGCCGCTGCATGGCCTGCGTTATATCGGCCGAGCGCAGCTGGCTCGCGTCGGTTCGCTCAAGTTCATCGGAAAGGGACAACAAAGCCACGTTGACGGTATCGATCAGACCATCGAAGGTCTGCGTGACCGATTGGGCCAGACTGCGGGTGGTGCTTTCCTGGCGCTTCACCATCTGCTCGTGCAAAGCGAACAGAACCACTCCCGATGTCGCCGCCATCAGGAGGATCAACGCCGTGAACCCCCCGCGAATCAGCAGCCTCAGACGAGAATGACTGGCCGGGCCGGATCGGGGTGCTCGTGAATGAGAGGCATGCATCGAAGCTGTCATCGCGGGCGAAAGTCGGTATTCGGCTGCAATTGCTGTGCGAACTCATGCCGGTTTTTCAGAAAACCGGAGCAGGCACAATCACAAAAAATAAAACGACATGATCCTATCACTCCCTCGGGTAGCGCACGATATGGCGGCCAAACCTCGGAAAGGGTTAGCATGGCACCACTTCCCCCCCCCTCGCGAACGCGCTTTCGCTGCGCACCGAGGCGGGCTTCGTCGGCCTGATCGGAGCGTCCGCATGCAACATGCCACTGCCAACGAATTCGAGACCGCGGAGACGGCTGAAACCAGCCCGCTCACTACGTCGCTGAGCGAATTGCTGGGGGCATTCTCCTATGCGCTGGATCTGACCGAAGGGCAGCCTCCCGGCCATTCGCTGCGATCCTGCTGGATCGCGAGCCGTATGGCCCAGACCCTGGGCCTGTCGGCCGCCGATCGACGCACCGTCTATTACGCCACGCTGCTCAAAGATCTGGGCTGCTCCAGCAACGCCGCGCGCGTTGCCGAACTGTACCTGTCCGACGATCGCGTCTTCAAGTACGACTTCAAACTGGTGGGCCAGGGCCTGGGGCCGACGCTCGGTTTCGTATTCAAGCGCACGGGAGCCAAATCGCCTTTCACCTTGCGCGCACGCGCCATCGCACGCATCCTGGGCGACGGCAATCGCATCGCCACCGATCTGATTCAAACCCGCTGCACTCGCGGCGCCAATATCGCCCGCCAGCTGCGCTTTTCCGAAAGCGTCGCGTTGGCCGTGGCAGCGCTCGACGAACACTGGGACGGTCACGGCAAACCCGACGGTGCGGCCGGCCACGCCATTCCCCTGGCTGCGCGTCTCGCCCTGCTTGCCCAGATCGTCGACGTTTTCCAAAAGGCGGCGGGTCCCGATGCGGCCCGCGCCGAAGTGGCCGCCCGGCGCGGCACCTGGTTCGACCCGGAGCTGGTCGATGTCTTCTTGCACCTGAGCGCCGAGCCGGGATTCTGGACCGATCTCAACGATCCCGACCTTGAACTGCGCATTCACGCACTCGAACCCGAAGAACACCGCGAGCAGGTGGACGAAAGCTACCTGGATGCCATCTCCGATGCTTTCGGCGCGGTGATCGACGCCAAGAGCCCCTACACCGGCGGTCACTCCAATCGCGTCGGAAGTTATGCGACGGCGCTGGGACAAGCGCTGGGGTTTTCAGGCAGCGCCTTGCGCAATCTGCGCCGCGCCGCCGTGCTCCACGACGTAGGCAAACTCGGCGTCTCCAGTCGCATCCTGGAAAAACCGGACAAGCTTGACGACGAAGAATGGGTGGAAATGCGCAGCCATGCCAGCCACACCATCGCCATTCTCTCGCGCATAGGTCCTTTGCGCGATATGGCCGGCATCGCCGGCGCCCACCACGAGCGCCTGGATGGCAAAGGCTATCCCCTCGGTCTCGAAGCATCGCGGATCGCCCCCGAAGCCCGCATTATCAGCGTCGCCGATTTCTACGACGCCCTTACCGCCGACCGGCCCTACCGCGCCGCCATGCCTGTGGAAAAAGCGCTGGCCATCATGGAAAGCGAAGTCGGCAAGGCCATCGATGGAACCTGCTTCGAGGCGCTTCGCGCACTTGCATCCTAGCGGATCGCGTGCCCGATTGCCCTGGACAGCGGCCCCGCCGAGCCCCGCGCCGTCACCGGGTAGCCGCCGGATAGCTCGACCTTGCGCTGCGCGGCCGGCGCTTCACGATGCGCGCCGTCGGCGCTCGCAGCTCGGGCGAAACTTCATGCAAAAGCCGCCGCTGATGCGTCGAGTGCAAACATTCAGGGTTTGCAGGGACTAGCTTTTATAGTGGTCTATTGTCTACTATAGTAAACAACAGGCCGCTATAGACCTGCCACGCCTCGCGTCGCCCTCTTCCCATAACCCTGAAATCCGGTCGTCAAAATGAAATCCAAACTCCGATTCGAGACCTTGGCGGTACACGCCGGAAACAAGGTAGACCCCGCCACCGGGGCAGTGATCGCCCCGATCCATCTATCCACCACGTTCGAGCGCGACATCGACGGCGGCTACTCTCGCGGCTACATCTATTCGCGCAACCACAACCCGAACCGCAATGCGCTGGAAGACGCGCTGGCCGTCCTGGAAGGCGGGGCCGCCAGCGCGGCCTTCGGTTCGGGCCTGGCCGCGGTGACGGCGATATTCCAGGGACTCCAGCCCGGCGACCACGTCGTGGCGCCCAAGGACATCTACCACGGCACCGCCAATGTGCTGAAGCACCTGTTCGCAAAATGGGGCGTCGGGTTCACGTTCGTGGACATGACCGATCTGGACGCGACCCGCGCGGCAATCCGGCCCAGCACCCGCATCATGTGGGTCGAGACTCCTTCGAACCCGCTCCTGCAATGCAGCGATATTGCAGCCCTGGTGGAAATGAGCGCGGGCAAGGACATACGCGTGGTCGCGGACAACACGTTCGCCTCGCCCGCCGTCCAGAATCCGCTGGCGCTGGGCTGCGACATGGTGATGCACGCCACGACCAAGTACCTGGGCGGGCGCAGCGACGTATTGGGCGGCATCGTGGTGTCGCGCCAGGCGGATGCGCACTTCGAGGCGGTCCGCACGGCCCAGCTCTTCGGCGGCGGCGTGCCCTCGCCGTTCGACTGCTGGCTGGTCATGCGCAGCGTCGGCACCCTGGCCCAGCGCATGGCCGCGCACTGCCACAACGCCGGGCGGGTGGCGGAATTCCTGCACGCGCATCCCAAGGTGTCCGCCGTGCACTACCCCGGCCTGAGCGACAACCCGTTCCATGCCCTGGCCAAGCGGCAGATGCGCGCGTTCGGCGGGATGCTCTCGTTCGAGGTAAAAGGCGGCAAAGACGCGGCAATGGGCGTGGCGGCAAAGGTGGAACTGTTCACGCGCGCCACCAGCCTGGGCGGCATCGAAAGCCTGATCGAGCACCGCGCGTCCATCGAAGGGCCGCAAAGCTCGACGCCGCAAGGATTGCTGCGCACGTCGATCGGCCTGGAACACGCGGACGACCTGATCGACGATCTGGCGCAGGCGCTCGATCAGGTGTGAGCGTCGGGCCGCAGCCGGGGCGATGGTCCTGGCCGCAGGGGTCGCGCTGCTCCATGCGGCGGCGCGTCGTCGCCATTTATCGCGGCTCCCGGTACTATCCCAGGCTCCAAAGCATCGTTCCACCCATACCCCTTCCGGGAGCCCCGATCACCATGAACAATCCCATCAACGCCCTGCTGTCCCGTCCATGGGCAGCCTTGCTGGCCCGCGTGCTGCTGACCTTCCCCTTCTGGTTCAGCGGCATCGTGAAGCTGCTGGATTTCAACGGCACGCTGGGAGAAATGCGGCATTTCAATCTGGCCCCGGCGGCGGTGTTCGGCGTGCTGGTCATCGCGGTGCAATTGCTCGGATCGGTCCTGGTCATCGCGCGCCGCGCGACCTGGCTGGGCTCGGGGGCCCTGATCGTGTTCACGCTGCTGACCATTCCCGTCGCCCATGCCTTCTGGAAAGAATCGGGCGACATGGCCTTCCTGGATTCGATGTTCGTCATCGAGCATATCGGCATGGTGGGCGGGCTGCTGCTCGCCGCCGTGTTCTGCGCGCAATCCCGTACGCCTGCCTAGCACCTGCGCAGGCGCCGGAACAAGGCCGGCTTGCCCCGGGGCCGACACGGCAAACTCTTGCACGGCGGCCGCACGATACAGGCGGCGAGCCTGGCGATCTTCAGGCTTGATTCTCCGAAGCAGGAAAGAGGCGGCGCCAGGCAGCGATGAAATCTTGCGCGCGCCGGGCGACGTCCGCGGCGGCAAGGCCGGGTTTATAAAGGGCCGACCCCAGGCCGAAACCGCTGGCGCCGGCCTGGACGTAGGCCGTCATGGTGTCGGGAGTGATGCCGCCCACGGGCAGGATGGCGACAGGCGGACGCAACACGGCGCGCCAGGCCTTGAGCGCGGCCGGGCCGAGCTGCTCGGCGGGGAACAGCTTGAGAGCGTCGGCTCCGGCGGCCAGCGCGGCGTAGGCTTCGGTGGGCGTGGCGACGCCGGGGACGCAGGCCAGGCCGGTGGCCTTGGCGGCGCGGATCACGGCCGCGTCGCTATGCGGCATGACGACCAGCTCGCCACCGGCTTGCCGGATGCGCTTGCAGTCCTCGGGATCCAGCACGGTGCCTGCGCCCACCAGACAATCGGCGGGCAGAACGCCACACAGTATGCGGATGCTTTCCAGCGGCTCGGGCGAATTCAGCGGCACCTCGATCAGCCGAAAGCCGGCTTCGTAGAGGGCGCAACCGATGCCCGCGGCCTCGTCGGGGCGCAGGCCGCGCAGAATGGCGACCAGGCCGCACCGGGCCATGGCGGTTTGCAGGGAGGAATGGGTCATGGCTGGTTCTCCTCAGCTTGGACGACCAGGCCGGCGGACAGCGCCACGTGCCAGAGTCCGCGTTCGGTTGCATGCTCGGCCAGCACGGGTTCGCCCAGGCCGTAGTAGCGCAGCGCCAGCGTATAGCGCTGGCATAGGGCGAGATCGCCGCAAAGGACGATGCGCGACAGCCCGGTTTCCTGCCGGCGCGGCATATCGGCCAGCGCGGCGATTTCATGGCCGATGAGCAGGCCCGAGAGATAGTCGGCCTGCGACTCGGGCGGCAGCTCGCCGGTCAGGCCGAGCGAGCGGGTGCTGAAAATGGTGGAGAGCATGCCGGCGCGTCCGGCCGGCGTGCCGGCCACGCGCAGGCCGCGTTCGAAAGCGGCCATGTCCTCAGCCGGGGCTTCGCGCATGGTGCGGCCCAGGATGGTGTGGCCGCGCAGCGCGGCATAGACCTCGCCGGTCATGAAAGTGTCGAAATGGACCAGGCTGCCCCGCTGCACCGATACCCATTTGGAGTGCGTGCCGGGCAGGCCGATCAGCGCGCTGTCGGCGCCGTCCAGGCAGGCCATCGCGCCGACCACCTGGGTTTCTTCGCCGCGCATCACGTTGGGCAGCCCCTGGCGCTGGATCAGGCCGGGCACCAGGCGCACCGTCGCGCCGCCGGGCCGTTCGATAAGCGTAAGCCGGGCGCCGATGCGGTCCAGTCGCAGCGGCGCGTCGAGATAGGCGGCTTCTTTCCAGCCTTGGGCGCTGCCCACCATGCCGCAGGCGATCACGGGCAGATCCGGCTCGGCGCCCAGCCAGTCGCCGCAGGCCTGCTCGAAGGCCGATTCGAAGCCCGAAGGGCTGGCTGCCGCCGCGGCGCCGTCCTGGACGGACTGGGGCAGGCGCATGATGCCCCAGGGAAGATGGCGAGCATCCAGAGTGCGGCCTTGCGCGTCCAGGCGGTAGGCCCGCAAGGAAGTGGTGCCCCAATCCAGCGCAATCAGGGCCGCGCGGCTGGAAGATCCGGAAGTCATGGGTGTTTGTCTCGTTTGCCGCCGGCGCCTTGTCCGCGGCGTTGTTGTCGAAGGCAGGCGCATTGGCCGCGCCGGACTGCTGCGGTTGGGAATTCTAGATGAGGCATCCGTCTTCAACCCTGGGCACGGGAGTCCAGTTCTTTCAGAATCAAATGGCGCAGTTCCATTAGGGGATCGCAGAACCTATCGACAATTCTCTTCATAGGCTCCTCCGTGGAGAGGCTGATGTTGAGAGCATAGATCGCATCCGGAACGGCCAGGGGTGTCGCGATCGCCACGACTTCCGCTTGCCACGCGGCGGAACAGTATCCGCGCGTGTTTACGGATTCCCGCGCCTCTTCGATCGCTTTTCTGATGGCGTCCCACTGGGTTCTGCGCCGCCTGAACACCGTGAGCAAGGCATTGCGCCTGGATTCCGGCGCGACGGCCAGGTACGCGCGTCCCAGCGACGTCAGCTCCATGGGAACGCGCTGGCCCGCGACCACGTGCCGGAGCGCGACGCGGCGGCTATAGCGAATGGATTCGAGATAGACCATCTCGTCCCGGTCGGGAGCGGCCAGGCCGACATTGATGCGTTGACTCTCCGCCAGGGAACGCATGAGCGGCGCCGCGACCGCGAGGATATGCGACCCGGTGCGCATGGCATGGGCCAGGCTGAGCACCGCCGGCGCCAGCCGGTAGGTGCGCGTCTGCGCGTCGATCTGCAGCATGCCCGTTCCAACCAGGGTCTGGGTCAACCTGCTGACGGTGGATCTTGAAAGGCCGGTCCTTTCCGCGATGTCGCCGTTTCCGAGCAACTCGGATCCAGGCCGAAATGCCCGAAGTATTTCTACGCCTCGTTCAAGCGATCGGTTGGAGGGAGATTGCCCCGGCTTGTCGTCGAGGATGGCGGATCGATGAGCGCCCATGGCCACGTTTCAAGTGAGATTCGGAGACGGATTGTGCAGTGGAGCCGACGGCCGTCATTTCCATTCTTTGGAATTGCGGGGCTGTAAAGAATTCTATCAATCTATAAGCTCTGGGACACAGAAATCAGATGTTGGCGCCAAGGTGGCAAATCAACGCGATATGCGTCGCATATTCAGGAGACAGATAGATGTGGACTTCCATTAGCCGGAGCGTGAAATCCATCGCGCTCGTTCTGGCCGCGGCGGCCTATGCCGGGCCGGCCATGGCCGCCTTTCCCGAGCAGCCCATCCGAATAATCGTGCCGTTCGCCCCCGGCGGCGGAACGGACCTGGTCGCGCGCACGATCGGCGCGGGAATGTCGAAAGACCTCGGCCAGGCGGTGATCGTCGAAAACAAGCCCGGCGCGGGCACGATGATCGGCGAAGACTTCGTTGCCAAGAGCAAGCCAGACGGATACACCCTGGTCGTCTCGACGTTTGCGCACGCCGTCAATCCTACGCTGCAACCCAGCTTGCCCTATGGCAGCAACAAGGCGTTCGCGCCGGTCATGCTGATCGCGCGGGGACCGAACGTGCTGGTGGTGCGTGCAGACAGCCCGTTCAAGACGATCGGGGATCTCATCGCCAGCGCCAAGGCCCATCCCGGCAAGCTGACCTATGCCTCCCAGGGAACCGGCACATCGGCGCATTTGGCCGGGACGCTGTTCGCCGACCTTATCAAGACAAAGATCACCCATATCCCGTATCGCGGCGCAGGCCCCGCGCTGGCGGACCTGATGGGCGGCCAGGTCGACATGATGTTCGCCACCGCCGAGGCAGCGGGACCGCTGGTCGGCAGCGGCAAACTCCGGGCCCTGGGCGTCACGACCACCACGCCCTCGCCTGCATTCAAGGGCGTGCCGCCTATTTCGAACAGCGTTCCCGGCTATGCCGTCGAGAGCTGGTACGGAATCTATGCCCCGGCCGGCACGCCGGCCGCGGTGATCGACCGGCTCAATGCCGCGGCGCGCAAGGCGGTCCAAGATCCCATGTTCGCGAGCATGGCCAAGCACGAGGGACTGACCGTCAGCGCGGGAACGCCCGCGGAGCTGGAAAGCTATGTGCGCGCCGAAGAGGACCGCTGGGGACGCGTCATCAAGCAGAACAACATCAAGCCCGAGTAATCGGGATCCGGCAGAAAGGATATCGGAGAATTTCATGGACCTTGTCTTGATTGACTTCAAAGTCGCCGACAGCGTGGCGACCATTACGCTGAACCGGCCGGAAAAGCGCAATGCGATGAGCGACGACATGCGTTCGGAATTCATCGAAGCCTTGGGGGCGGTTGCCGCCGACCCGCGCATCAAGGCGCTGGTTCTTACGGGAGCCGGCAAGGGATTCTGCGCGGGCGGGGATATCAGCGGCATGCAAAGGCGGATGAGCGCGCCTGCCGGCGAGATTGCCTTTAACGGCTGGCGTCGTCAGCAGCGCGTCCATCACGCGCAGGCGCTGCTGCACACCATGCCCAAGCCCGTGATTGCCGCCGTAAACGGCGCGGCCTCCGGCCTGGGGGCCGATACCGCGCTGGCCTGCGATTTCATCATCGCCAGCGAATGGGCCAGCTTCACCTGGTCTTACATCAATCGCGGCCTCGTTCCCGATGGCGGAGGCATGTATTTCCTGCCTCGCCGCGTCGGCCTGCCCAAGGCCAAGGAGCTTATTTTTACCGGCCGCCAGGTAAGAGCGGACGAAGCCCTCGCCCTGGGCATCGTCGACCGGAAAACCGGCGCCGATGCGCTGCTGGACGATGCCCAAGCATGGGCTGTCGAGCTATCCAAGGCTTCTTCGACCGCGATGGCGCTCACCAAGACCATCCTCAATCAAAGCTTCGAGCTTTCTTCGCACGACGTCTTCGCGCAGGGCAGCCAGGCCCAGGGAATCTGCTACACCAGCGGCGAGCATCGCGCCTGTGTCGAAGCCTTTCTTGCCAAATCGGCAGCCAGGGAGTGACGTCGTGAGCGACACCATCAGCAAGCTCCTGTCGCCGCGCAGCGTCGCCGTCGTCGGCGCTTCGGCCGATCCGAAAAAAACCGCCGGCCGGCCTGTGGCCTATCTGCGCAAGCACGGATTTTCCGGGCGGATCATGCCCGTCAATCCGAAGGTCGACTGCATCGGCGATCTGCCGTGCTATCCGGACGTCGCCTCGCTACCCGAGGTTCCGGACGTCGCCGTGGTGCTGCTGGGGGCGGAACGCGCGCATCTTGCGGTCCAGGCGCTTTCAGCGCGCGGCTGCGCCGCTGCCATCGTTCTGGCCAGCGGCTATGCCGAGACCGGCGAAGAAGGGGCGTTGCGCCAGAAGAAATTGATCGAAGCCGCGGGCTCCATGCGCATCCTCGGTCCCAATACCATAGGCCTGGTCAACTTGACCGACAAGATCGTGCTGTCTCCTTCCGGCGCCTTGGAGATGAACGAATTTCCGGTGGGCGGCATTGGCGTCGTGTCGCAAAGCGGCGGCATTCTGGGGGCGCTGCTGTCGCGTGCGGCTGCGCGCGGAATCGGCTTGTCGAAGTTGATATCCACCAGCAACGAGGTCGACCTCGAATTGGCCGATTTCATCGATCACCTGGCCGACGACCCGGCCACCAAGGTGATCGCGCTATACATCGAGACCATCCGCAATCCAGTCAAGTTCCGCGCGGCATGCCTGAAGGCCGCGCGCCAGGGCAAGCCGGTGGTGGCTTTCAAGGTCGGACGCTCCGAAGCGGGCGCCAAGGCGGCGGTCTCGCACACCGGCGCCATGGCCGGCGCGGACGCCATGTACGAGGCGCTCTTCAACCAGACAGGAGTCGTCAGGGCGCAGCACTTCTCCGATCTGCTAGACATGCCTGCCGCGCTGGTCACGCGCCGGCAGCTGCGCGGCAAGCGTATTGCCGTCCTGACTTCCACCGGGGGAGGCGGCACGCTGGTATCCGATGATCTGGGCGTGGCCGGCTTCGAGACGCCCGCGCCCGATGCGGCCACCGCCGATGCCTTGCGCGCGCTGCAGACCGGCAGCGAAGCCGTTCTGGACCGCAATCCCATCGATGTCACGCTGGCCGGCCTTCGCCCCGATTTGCTGCGGGGAGCCATCGATGCGCTGCTGGCAAGCCCGACCTACGACGCGCTGGCGATCATAGTCGGATCCTCCAGCCTGGCCATGCCCGAGCTGATGGTCGGCGCCATCAAGCAATGCCTGCCCAATTCCGACAAGCCGGTATTGGCATATATAAGTCCGCATGCGCCCGAAGTAGGGGCGTTGCTTATGCAAAGCGGCGTTCCGGCTTTTACGGCTGCCGAAAGCTGCACCGCGGCTCTGGCGGGCATGCTGCGCGTCCGGCATTTCGCGCCGGCCGAAGAAAACGATACCGCGATCGCTCCGGTTGAAGTCGGCGCGCTACCCAGCGGCGCCCTGGACGAGATGCAGGCCAAACAGCTTTTCGCGCGCTTCGGCGTGCCTTGCACCCGTGAATCGGCTGTTGCCAGCGCCGCCGAAGCCGAGGTTGCCGCCCGTGAATTGGGCGATCGCGTCGTGCTCAAAATCCTGTCTTCGCAAATTGCTCATAAAAGCGACGTCGGAGGCGTTGCCGTCAACTTGAACTCTGGAACCATCGGCGAACGACTCGATCGCATGATTGCCGACGTAAAAGCCCGCTGCGGCGTACAGCCCGCGGGATTTCTCGTTCAAGAGATGGTCTCCGGGGGCACGGAGCTGATACTGGGAATGCACCGGGATGCGCTGGGAACCGCAATTCTTCTGGGCATGGGAGGCGTGACGGCCGAGCTGTTCAAGGACGTCACCATGAGGCTGCTGCGGCAGGACGAGCAGGGCCTGAGGCCTTTGAACCGCGCCCAGGCTTTGTCGATGATCCGGGACCTGAAAACCTGGCCCTTGCTGGACGGCTTTCGCGGCCGCCCCAAAGCCGATGTCGAGGCGCTGGCCGACGCCGTCCTCGCGTTTTCCCGCATGGTCGCCCAGCTCGGCGAACGCCTGGTCGAAGCGGAAATCAATCCGGTCTTCGTACTCGATCAAGGCCTGGGCGTGCGAGCGGCCGACGGCGTAGCCGTTTTGGCCTGACGCGGCCGACCGGCTGCCGCATGGCGGGCTGAACGATCAAACCCATGGCGAAAAAGACGCGACCCATGCATGCAACTGAAATTTTCGGCGACTACGCCGAGCAATACAAGGAGCAGGTTTTGCCCGCCGAGGTCGTCCATCACGCCAAGCGGGCCGTCATCGACTGGTATGCCGCGTTATTTCCAGGGCTGTCTGCCGCGCCGCTGGCCCAACTGGAGCATGTGCTTGCCGACGACCTGGACCGCGGCCGGGCCAGGCTGGGAAACGGCCGCGCGGCGACCGCGCGCGCCGCGGCCTTGTTCAACGGCACGGCAGCGCATGCCGCCGAGATCGATGACAGCTTTCGCGACGCGATGTACCACCCTGGCGCGGCCACCATCGCCGCCGCGCTGGCTGCCAGCCAGGATTCGGGCGCCGATGGCTTGTCCTTCCTGCGCGCGCTGATACTGGGCTATGAAGTATCGACGCGCATCGGCGTGGTCATGGGACGCCAGCACTATCGCTACTGGCACAACACAGGCACGGTAGGAAGCTTCGGCGCGGCCGCGGCCGCCGCCAGCGTACTGGGCCTTGGCGGACTGCCTTTCGCCAACGCGCTCGCCACCGCCGCGACTTTTACAGCCGGTTTGCAACAGGCATTTCGCATGGACTCCATGTCCAAGCCATTGCACGCCGGAAGAGCGGCCGAAGCCGGCCTTTTGGCCGCGCAACTGGCGGCGCATGGCGTCAAGGGTGCGCTGGATGTCCTCGACGGGGAAGCCGGCCTGGGGCAGGCAATGAGCGACGGCCCGGATTGGTCTCGCATAGGCGATACCTTGGGCAGCGATTTTCACGTAACCCGCCTCACTTTCAAGAACCATATCGGATGCGGACATGCGTTCGCAGCTATCGATGCCGCGCTCGCGCTACGAGAAAAGCATGGACTGAAAGTCCAGGATATTGCACGGGTGCTTGTGGAGACATACAAGCCGGCACTGGATATTGCCTGCTACGAAAAACCCGCAAGCGCCAATGAGGCGCGCTTCAGCATGCACTATGTCGTGGCCACTGCGCTCGCGCGCGGCAGCGTAAGACTCGCCGCCTACGAACCGGAGCAGCTGCAAGAGCGCAGCGTACGCGAACTGATGAGACGAGTCGAAGTACGCGTGGATCCCGAAATCGATGCGGCCTTTCCAGGGAAAAGATCCGCTCGGGTCGAGGTTATGACTTTCGGCGGCGAGCACCTGGTCCACATGCAACCCGACCGCAAGGGCGATCCGGAACTGCCGCTGTCCGATGCCGAGCTGGAAGGAAAATTCCTGGAGCTTGTTTCGCCGGTGATCGGCGACGCTCCGGCACGAGCGATGCTGGCGAGACTGTGGGCGCTGGAGTCGGCCCGATCGGTGTAATCGCGCCGCCTGCTGTTCGAACCCTGTCGCGCGCCGCCCGGAACACGGCGCGGCTGCGCCTGTTGGCGTTCTTGATCTGCGTCAAACCCCGCCGCGCCCCTGCATCCTACGCTGGCTTTACCGACGGCTTTGCCTTTCTGCCAAATCGCAGGAAGCGCCGCAGGAAACCAGGAGATTTCATCATGCCCAAAGCCATGAAGGCCGCTGTCGTGCGGGAGTTCGGCAGACCACTCGTTTTCGAAGAGGTGCCCATTCCGACGCCCGGGGCCGGCCGGATACTCGTCAAGATCGCGGCAACGGGCGTCTGCCATACCGACTTGCACGCCGCAGGCGGCGATTGGCCGGTCAAGCCCAAGCCGCCGTTCATCCCCGGGCACGAGGGTGTAGGCCACGTGGTTGCGGTCGGCTCCGGAGTCACGCATGTCAAGGAGGGCGACCGGATCGGCGTGCCTTGGCTCTATACGGCCTGCGGTCACTGCAGGCATTGCCTGGGCGGCTGGGAAACCCTGTGCAGCGAGCAGCAGAACACCGGCTATTCGGTCAACGGCAGCTTCGCCGAGTACGTGCTGGCCGATCCCAGCTACGTCGGCCTCCTGCCCGACAACGTGTCGTTCGTCGACATTGCCCCGATCCTGTGCGCCGGAGTGACCGTCTACAAGGGGCTGAAGGTGACCGATACCAAGCCGGACGACTGGGTGGTGATTTCGGGTATCGGCGGCCTCGGGCATCTGGCGGTCCAGTATGCCAAGGCGATGGGGCTCAATGTGATCGCGGTCGATATCGACGACGCAAAGCTGGATCTTGCCCGGCGGCAAGGCGCCGCGCTGGCGGTTAACGCACGCAAGCAGGATCCGGCGGCCTTCGTCCAGAAGGAGATCGGCGGAGCCCAGGGCGTGCTGGTGACCGCCGTCTCGCCCAAGGCTTTCGAACAGGCGCTCGGCATGGTCGGCCGCGGAGGAACCGTGTCTCTGAACGGATTGCCGCCGGGCGACTTCCCGATGTCAATTTTCGACACCGTACTCAACGGCATCACCGTGCGCGGCTCGATCGTCGGCACGCGGCTCGACCTGCGGGAAGCGCTGAACTTCGCCGGCGAGGGCAAGGTCAAGGCAACGGTGCAGACCGCGCGACTCGAAGACATCAACAACGTGTTCGACCGCATGCGCCGCGGAGACATCGAGGGCCGCGTGGTGCTCGACTTCGAGGCCTAGTTTTTCCAACACCGGCCTTCCAATGGTTGCGCCCGGCGTCGAACCCCAGGAGATGAAACATGGACACGAAAGCGTCGAAATCCGCGTCGCAATTCGAATACCGGCCGTCAGCGCTTCGCATGCGCTACGACAACTTCATCGGCGGCAAATGGATCGCCCCGGTCAAGGGCCGCTACTTCGCCGACAGCAGTCCGCTCAACCAGATGGAATTGGCGCAGATCGCCCGATCCAGCGCCGAGGACGTCGAGCTTGCGCTCGACGCCGCGCACAAGGCTCGCCACCGGTGGGCGGATACCGCGCCGGCGGAGCGCGCGCGCCTTCTCAACAAGATCGCCGACAAGATCGAGGAAAACCTTCAGTTCATCGCCAACGTCGAGACCGTCGACAACGGCAAGCCGATCCGCGAGACCGTGAACGCCGACGTGCCGCTGGCGGCCGATCATTTCCGCTATTTCGCCGGATGCATCCGGGCCGAGGAAGGCGCGATCTCCGAAATCGACCGCGACACCATCGCCTATCACTTCAAGGAGCCGATGGGCGTCGTGGGCCAGATCATTCCATGGAACTTTCCGCTGCTGATGGCGGCATGGAAGCTCGCGCCTGCGCTGGCCGCCGGCAATTGCGTCGTGATCAAACCGGCCTCCGACACGCCGCTCAGCCTGTGCGTACTGATGGACCTGATCGGCGACATTCTGCCGCCCGGTGTCCTCAATGTGGTCTTCGGCCACGGCGCCGAGGTCGGCACGCCATTGGCGCGCAGCCCGCGCATCGCCAAGATCGCCTTTACCGGAGAGACGACGACCGGCCGCCAGATCATGCAATACGCGGCGGAGACGATCATTCCGCAGACGATGGAGCTGGGTGGCAAGTCGCCGAACATCTTCTTTGCCGACGTCATGGACAAGGACGACGAGTTTTTCGACAAGGCGCTCGAAGGCTTCGCGCTCTTCGCCTTCAACAAGGGCGAGGTCTGCACCTGTCCGTCGCGCGCGCTGGTGCAGGAGTCGATCTTCGACAAGTTCATGGAGAGAGCGGTTGCCCGGGTGGCGAAGATCAAGGTGGGCGACCCGCTCGACCTTGCCACCCAGATGGGTCCGCAATGCTCGCGCGGGCAGATGGAGAAGATCCTGGAATACATCAGGATCGGCAAGGATGAAGGCGCCAAGCTGGCCACCGGCGGCGACCGCGCTCATCCGGGAGGCGATTTCGAGAAGGGTTTCTTCCTTCAGCCGACCGTTTTCACCGGCAACAACAAGATGCGCGTTTTCCAGGAAGAGATTTTTGGGCCGGTTATCTCGGTCACGACGTTCAAGGACCTGGATGACGCGATCGCCATCGGCAACGACACGCTGTACGGTCTGGGTGCCGGAGTGTGGTCGCGCGACGCGAACAATCTTTATCGCGTCGGACGGGGCATCGAGGCTGGGCGGGTATGGACGAACTGCTATCACGTCTATCCGGCGCATGCGGCGTTCGGCGGCTATAAGCATTCCGGCTTCGGCCGCGAGACCCACAAGATGATTCTCGAGCATTATCAGCAGACCAAGAACATGCTGGTCAACTACAGCACCAAGGCTCAGGGGTTTTTCTGATCAACCGCAGCCGGACGGTCGCGAACCATGGCGCTCGTCCGGTGCATTTTGTGGGGGTTGCCATGCCCGAGCGCGTCATCGCCACCGAAAAAGCCAAGGCGCTCGTGCGCTGGCTCAAGGACGAATTCGGTCCGCTGATATTCCATCAATCCGGCGGGTGCTGCGAAGGCACGGCGCCGATGTGTTTCAAACGGAGCGATTTCCGCGTCGGCGCCAGCGATGTGTTTCTAGGCTCGATCGAAGGCTGCCCGTTCTATATCGGCGCCGCCACGTTTCAATATTTTTCCAGCATGCAGGTAGTCATCGACGTGACGAAAGACGGCGGCGACAGTTTTTCGCTCGAAGCGCCGGGGGGCGTGCGTTTCATCACGCGTTCGCGACTTTTCACCGACGAAGAAATCCGCATTCTCGATACCCAGGGTCCGCCGCCGACGGGTCTCATGCCGCATTCAACCAGCGATCGACATCAGGGAGTCCGATCATGAAGGCTTTTGTTTATCAGGGACCGGGAAAATCGGCCCTTATGGATCGTCCGAAGCCGGAAATCACCGCGCCGACCGACGCCATCGTCAAAATCGTCAAGACCACGATTTGCGGGACCGACCTGCACATTCTCAAGGGCGACGTGCCGACGTGCAAGCCGGGCCGAATTCTGGGTCACGAGGGAGTCGGCGTCGTCGAGCAGGTCGGCGCAGCCGTCACGGCGTTCAAGCCGGGCGACCGGGTAATCGTGTCCTGCGTCTCGTCGTGCGGAAAGTGCGACTACTGCCGCAAGGGCATGTATTCGCACTGCGCCACAGGCGGGTGGATTCTCGGCAACACCATAGACGGCACCCAGGCCGAATATGTGCGCACGCCCCATGCCGACACGAGCCTCTATCACGTCCCGGCCAACTCGGACGAGGAAGCGCTGGTGATGCTGAGCGACATCCTGCCCACGGGCTTCGAATGCGGCGTGCTAAACGGCAAGGTTCAGCCGGGCGCGACCGTCGCCATCGTCGGTTCGGGCCCTATCGGCTTGGCCGCGCTGCTGACGGCGCAGTTCTATTCGCCCGCGCGGATCATCATGGTCGATTTCGACGAGAATCGCCTCGAAACAGCCAGGAAGTTCGGCGCGACGGAGATCATCAACGCCGGCGACGGCAAGGCGGTCGAAAAAATCATGCAAATGACGGGAGGACGCGGCGTCGACACGGCCATCGAGGCGGTAGGCGTGCCGGCGAGCTTCATCACCTGCGAGGACATCGTGGCGCCGGGCGGCGTCATCGCCAACATTGGCGTGCACGGCGTGAAAGTCGATCTCCACCTGGAAAAGCTGTGGGACCGAAACATTGCAATTACCACGCGGCTTGTAGACACCGCGACAACGCCGATGCTGCTCAAGACGGTGGAGTCGCGCAAGGTCGATCCGGCCAGGCTGATCACCCATCACTTCAAGCTCGACGCGATCGCGGACGCCTACGAAACCTTCAGCCATGCCGGAAAGACCAACGCGCTGAAAGTCATCATCGAAGTCTGAGTGGGGACAGACCCTCTGGTATAGCGAAAAGATCAAGTGCTAGGATGGTTCGCATGAATCTTGCCAATGCAATCAAGGAGGTCTTGTCATGATCACACCCAATCAGCAGTCGGCAGACAAAAATCCGGAAACCGCCGAAAAGCACAACCATCGCGTCCTCGCGGCCAGCAAACTCGAAGGCGAGACGGTATACAGCTCCGACGGCGACGACGTCGGAAAAATAAAGGAAATCGTGCTGGACATAAGTTCTGGCCGGATTGCCTACGTGGTGCTGTCCAGCGGAGGATTTCTCGGCATAGGCGACAAGCTGCTCGCCATTCCGTGGAACGCCTTCGCAATAGATTCCGAGCGGAAAAGCTTCCAGCTTTCGATTTCGACGGAGAAGATCAAGAATGCGCCAGGATTCGACAAGGACAGCTGGCCCTCGATGACGAACCGCGCCTGGGCGAATTCTGTGCACGAGTATTACGGCACCGAGTCCAACGTGAAACTCGACATCACCAGCGGCGGCGACAACCTGCCCGGCGCGGCCACCTCGACGGATTCGGAGTCCGTGTAGCGCTCCTGCGCATCGGGCGGGCATGGCCGGAGCGCAGGCCGTACGAGGATGATCGCCATGGCCAACGCGGCCGCGCGTTGATCAAACCCCTGTTTTGCCATGCCACAGACCCGACAGACAAAAAAAAACACCGCGATGGCTCGCAAGTGCTTGATTTTTCTCGCCCCCCCGAAGAGGGGTGGTGGTGGGCTGTGAGTGGCTCGAACACTCGACCTACGGATTAAGAGTCCGCTGCTCTACCAACTGAGCTAACAGCCCGCGCATCTTCTGCCCCTGCCCTTCAACCGCAAAAACGTCTTGCTCGAGAAGAACTACAGACAAAAAAGCGAAGACTTCGATTATATATATTCTTTTAAAGCCAAGTCAAATTCGCCCCCCTGCGACTTGCTTCGGCAACCCTCACTTCTTTTTCGCCGGTAGCCGGGCCGGACCTTTCGCCTGGCTCAGCAGCTTGGCGCAATCGCTTTGCGCGTTCGAGTCGTTGCTCGGACCGGCGATCAAGGCCAGCAAGCCGGCCGCGGGGGTCAGCACCACGCTCAAGGCCACCAGGCCCGCGCCGCGCGCCAGCAGCGGCGCCACTTCCACGCCGACATCCGGTTTGGCGAAAGTGCCCTTCACATACAACGGCGAGCGCAGCGAGAAAACGCGCAAGCCCTTGCTTTCGGGCGACACGGTCAGGTCCAGGGTCTCGTCGCGGAAATTGGCGGTGCCGTTGACGTTGACCAGCGCGTTCTCGGTGTCGAACACCAGGGCGCGAGTTTTCATGATGCCCTTGCTCATGCCCAGGTCGGCCGCCGCGCAGTTGATCTTGACGTCGTTGTCGCCGAACAGCTTGGCCATCATGTAGTTGCCCACGTTCAGGCCGGCCAGCTCCATCAGGCCGCGGCTGACGACGCCGTCGTTGATCAGCGCATGCACGTCGCCGTTGGCGTCGCCCAGCAGCGCCGCCACCGAATTGCCTTCGCCCGACAGGACGGCGTTGCCGCGCAGCTGCCCCAGCATGCCTTGTGCCTGCGGCGCGTGCATATCGGGGAACAGCTGCTTGAGCTGCAGCGCCTGCGCCGATATGCGCAGACTGCCCGACATCGGCGTCCTGGAGCCATCGAGCCGCAGCGCGCCCGCGATCGTGCCGCCGGCAACGCCGAAGCGCAGCGGGTCCACGGTCAACTTGCCGTCGTCCATCACCACATGCGTGTTCAGGTCGGACAGGGGCAGGCGGCCGCTGTGCTGGATGCGTTGCCCGAAGAAGGTCACGTCGGCATCCATCACGCGCCAGCGGTCGGTGCGGAAAGCCACCGCCGGCAGCACCTTGCCCGACGCGGCCCGCGCCGCGGCAGCCTTGGCGTTGGGCTTGGGCGAATCGCCGCCCTTGGCGTTGACGCCGACCAGGGGCCCCAGATCGGCCATGCGCAATTGATTGGACCAGACCTGCCCGACCAGCCGCGGACGCGGTGGACGCAGGGTAAAGCGCAGCGTACCGTGCAGATCGCTCTGCCCCACCCGGCCGTTGAAATCGCGGTAGGAAAATATCGGCCCGGTCTTGCTGCGCAAGCTGGCGATCAGGCGCCCGTCGGTCGAGTAGGCCGGCGTATCGGGCAGCGCCACGCCCGTCAGCGGGAACAGGTCGGCCATCGACGCGCCCGACAGGGAAAGGCGCAGGTTCAAGGCCCCCAGATTCTTGGGGTCGGTCAACGTTCCGACGACGGATGCATGGGTCCGCCCCACTTCGACCTTGGCCTGTATCGGAAAAGGCAGCTTCGCGTTTTGCAAGGCCAGCATGCCGCCGATCTGGCCCTCGCCCTTGAAGGGCAGCCCGCGATAGCGACCTGTGGCCTTCCAGCCGAAGACGTAGTCGGACGCGTTCCGGGCAGAGGCCTGGCCGGCCTGCTCGGCCCGGTTCAGCGCCTTATCCGCCTCGGGGTCGTCGTTCGCCTGCGTGGCCTTCGCAATCGCCGCGGGCTGCGCGGGCGCGGGATTCTGCGACGCATCCGATTGCACGCCCGTTATGTCGGCCACCGGCACGGGCTTGCCCAGCGGGTTGATCTCCAGCGAGACGTCGGTCTTCAAGGTTTCGTCGGTGAACGCAATCGTGCCCTGGTCGAAACCTATCTGGTCGATGTCGACCGACCACGAAGGCGATGCGCCGGCCCCGCCTGAAGAGGCGGGCAAGGTCAGGTTCCAGTTGGCCCGGCCATCGGCCAGGCGTTGCAAGTCCGCCGAAGGACCGGTCAATTGCAGGTCGCGGATCACGACCTTGTGCGCCAGCAGCGGCAAGGGCGAAAGCTCGAACTGCACGCGCTTGAGGCTGACCATGACCGGCGTGCGCGCCCAGTCGGCATTGCCCAGAGTGAGATCCTGCGCGCTGATGTGCGGCCAGGGCACCAGCCTGCGCCAACCCGAGTCGCCGGATGCGCCGCGCTTCCAGGTCACCGACAGATCGCCGTTGATGGCGAAGGGCCGGCCCAGCGCCGCCGAAACGCTCGCATCGATCTGCGGCTTGAACCGGTTCGCGTCCAGATCGGCCGCGGCCACACCCGCCGCGATTACCAGGACGACCGGCAATACCAGCACGATGGCCAGCGCGGTCAGGATGATTTTCTTCTTGCGGGTCATGCGTGCGCTACTCCGGGCCGGGTCACATCCGACCCTTATTCAGATTAGCGTACTCGGCGCACCGAGGGCATTGCCGCTTGTAACCGAACCCGGCGCGCAGGCAATCTGCGCCGGTGGCGCGCTGCGCAAGGCTCCGACGAAATGAAAACGCCGGGCGCCGCGACGGGCGCCCGGCGGGCATCGTGGGATCAGTGCGACAGGATCTTGGACAGGAACTGGCGCGCGCGTTCGCTCTTGGCCGCTTCGAAGAAGGCGTCCTTGGGTTCGTCCTCGACGATCTCGCCGGCGTCCATGAAGACGACGCGATCGGCCACTTTGCGGGCAAAGCCCATTTCGTGGGTCACGACCATCATGGTCATGCCTTCCTTGGCCAGCTGCACCATCACGTCCAGCACTTCGTTGACCATTTCCGGGTCCAGCGCCGAGGTGGGCTCGTCGAACAGCATGCAGATGGGATCCATCACCAGCGCGCGGGCGATCGCCACGCGCTGCTGCTGGCCGCCCGACAACTGGCCGGGGAACTTGTCGGCATGCGCCGTCAGGCCCACGCGGTCGAGCAGCTTGTGCGCCTTGGCCACGGCTTCGTCGTGCGAGCGGTTGAGCACCTTTTCCTGGCCCAGGCAGAGGTTCTGCGTGATGCTCAGGTGCGGGAACAGCTCGAAGTGCTGGAACACCATGCCCACGCGCGAACGCAGCTTGGGCAGGTTGGTGCCCTTGGCCGCCACCGAGGTGCCGTCGACGGTGATCTCGCCGCCCTGGATGGACTCCAGGCCGTTGACGGTCTTGATGAGCGTGGATTTGCCCGAGCCCGAAGGCCCGCACACCACCACCACTTCGCCCTTGTCGATGGACGTGGTGCAGTTCTTCAGGACCTGGAACTGCGGGTTGTACCACTTGTCGACGTTTTTCAGAGTAATCATGGCCACGGAACGGCCCTCCTGCTTAGCTGCGGTCAACGGACGATGGCAAGGCGGTTCTGAAGCCGCCGGACATATCGCGATGCCGTGAACGAAATGATGAAATAAACCAGCGCTGCGAATAGGTACATCTCGACGATGCGGCCGTCGCGCTCGGCGACCTTGGACGCGGCGCCCAGGAAGTCGGTGATCGACAGCACGTATACCAGCGAGGTGTCCTGGAACAGCACGATGGTCTGCATGAAGATCACCGGCAGCATAGTGCGAAACGCCTGCGGCAGCACCACATAGCGCATCATCTGCGAATACTTCAGGCCGACGCCGTAGCCGGCCGCGACCTGCCCGCTGGGGATGGACTGTATGCCCGCCCGCATGATCTCGGCGAAGTAGGCCGCCTCGAACACGGTGAAGGTGATGATCGACGAATTGAGCGCCCCGACCTCGACGGGCCGCGGCGCGCGGGTGATCCACTGGCCCACATAGGGCAGCAGGAAGTAGATGAGGAAGATCACCAGCACCAGGGGCAAGGCGCGCAGCAGGTTGACGTAGAGGGCGGCGAGCTGGCTCAGGAGCCGCACCGACGACAGTCGCATCATGGCGATGATCGTGCCCAGGATCACGCCGAAGAACGTGGCGATGGCCGTGAGCATGAGCGTGAAGGTCATGCCTTCGCGGAACAGATAAGGCAGCGCGCGATAGATGGCGCCGAAATCGAAATGGGCAAACATGGCTCAGTGCCCTCCCGAGATGTAGCCGGGAACGGCCAGCCGGCGCTCGAGCCAGCGCATGAATATCGTCACCACGATATTGAGCAGCAGATAGAGCACCGCGGCGGCGATGAAGGCCTCGAAGATCTGGAAGGTTTCTTCCTGCATGGCGCGCGCGCGCCGTGAGTTCAAGCAGGCCCACGGTGATGGCCACCGAGCTGTTCTTGATGGTGTTGAGGAATTCGGTGGTCAAGGGCGGGAAGATGATCCGGAAGGCCATGGGCAGCAGCACGTAGCGGTAGGTCTGCGTCGCGGTCAGGCCCATGGCCTCGCCCGCCATGCGCTGCCCGCGCGGCAGGGCGGAAATGCCGGCCGCCAATTGCACGGCGATGCGCGGCGCCATGTACAGCCCCAGGCCCACCACCGCCGTGAAGAAGGAACTGTCGGGCAGTTGCTTGATCCAGTCGCCCCAGGCCTTGGGCAACAGCTCCGGCATGACGAAATACCAGAGGAACAGCTGCATCAGCAGCGGTATGTTGCGGAAGATCTCGACATAGATGTTGGCGATGCGGACCAGCAGCGGCGAGCGGGTGGTGCGAAAAACGCCCAGCACCGAGCCGATGGTCAATGCGATCACCCAGGCGATCAGCGAAGTCAGGACCGTCCACTGCAAACCGATGAGCAGCGAGTCCATGTAGTTGCCGGTGCCATCCAGCAGGGGGTGCCAGAAAACACCCCAGTCCCAGTGGTAGTTCATGCGATCACTCTCAAGACAAACGCGCGTACGCAAGGCACGCGCGTTTTAAAAATAGGCGGAACGCAGGCGTGGCTGCCTGCATGTTCCGCCTTGCAGCCGCAGGAATCAATAGTCGGCAACGTTGGGGCTGGTCGTGGGATGCGCGAACGCCTTCTTCATGGCATCGCTCATCGGCACGTTCAGGTTGACGTTGTTGGGCGGGATGGGCGAGGTGAACCACTTGGCCCAGAGTTTTTCCATTTCGGGGCTGGTGTAGAGCGCCGTGGTGGCCTTGTCGGCGACCGCCTTGAACTCCGGATCGTCCTTGGGCATGATGGCGCCGTAGGGCTCGGCCTTGTTGAAGGCGTCGGGCGTGATGACGTAGTCCTGCGGATTCTTCGAGTTGGCGACCAGGCCGGCCAGCAGGATGTCGTCCATCGCGAAGCCGACGGCACGGCCGGTTTCGACCATGAGGAACGACTCGGAGTGATCCTTGGCGGCCAGGATGTTCATGCCCATGCCCTTGGACTTGTTGGCTTCGGCCAGCTGCTGGATGTTGGTCGTGCCCGAGGTCGAGACCACGGTCTTGCCCTTGAGGTCTTCGACGCTATGGATGTTGCTCGACTTCTTGCTGACGACGCGGTTGGCCGTGAGGAAGTAGGTCTGGGTGAACGACACCTGCTTCTGGCGCGCCGCGTTGTCGGTGGCCGAACCGCACGTGATGTCTACCGTGCCGTTGGCGACCAGCGGAATGCGCGTGGCCGAGGTGACCGGGACCAGGTTCACCTTGAGGTTGGGCATGTTCAGCTTGGCCTTGACCGCGTCGACGATGTGATAGCAGATGTCCATGGCGAAACCGATGGGCTTCTGGTTGCCGTCGAGATAGGAGAAGGGAATCGACGAATCGCGATAGCCGAGCGTGATGGTGCCGGTTTGCTTGATCTTCGTCAGAGTCGGACCCAGGTCTTCGGCCATGGCGCCGGTAGTACCCGCGGCGGCCAGGCAGATACCTGCCAAAATGTGCTTGAGTTGCATGGTTTGATCCTTCGCGTGGATGGTGAGAATGTCCTGGCATGCGCTTGTGGCGCCGCTGCCGCCTTCGCTTGCGGCACGGGCTCCGGTGAGCTCCAGTGTGCAAGAAGCCGCGTAGTTTACAGCCAGCTAAACACCCAAATACCATGGTTTCCCCCAAACAAGGGCAAACCCCAAGAGCCTTGAGTCCTTATTCAAATTTGCGGAAATAGCCCTATATTGCAGCCATGCAGCATAGTGACAGGCAGAGCAATGCCACGAACGCCTCGCAGTTGTACGGCCCCGCATGGGCCGACGACATGCGCGCGCTCAGCCTGGCTTTGCAGGACGATCTGGGCAAGATCATCGAGCGCGCTCACCAGTTTCTGGCCGAGCGCCTGAGCCCGTCCGCGCCCGATCTTGCGTTCGGCGTCTGCCCCGGGCAAGGCAAGGTCTACCAGATCGACAGCATGAATGCCCTGCTCGGGCCCGCGCTGACCGAGCAGGCGCATCGCCGCCTGGCGCTGGCCGCCGGCATGCGGCACTCCGCCATACGCCTGGACCGCGCCAACCTGATCCATGGCCACAATTTCCTGTACGCGCAGTTCCGCGATCATGTCGATGTCGTCGTGCACGAACGCGCCCTGGCCGTGCTGGGCCGGCGCATCATCCGCGATCTGGCCTGGCAGTCGGAGGCCTACGCCACGCTGCAGATGTCGCGCAACGACATCGTGCTGCGCCTGACCCACCTGGCCTGGGAAGCGGACAGCTACACCGATCTCATCAACCGCGCCGCCAACATTCTTCACGAGCTCGACGGCGCCGACGGATGCGCTTTCGGCCGGCCGGACCAGGATGGCTTCATACGCTACGAAGCCATCGCGGGCGATGACGATTTCAAGCGGCACCTCGCCGCCGCCAATGCCTTGCACCAGGCTTCATGCATCAGCAACCCCGACAACGGGCTGACGAGCCGGGCATGGCAGACCGGGCAGATCATGCAAAGCCTGAACATCGCCGACGATCCGCGCATTCCGCAGGCCTGGAAGGAGCTTCTCATCCAGGCGGGCCTGTACTCCGCGGCGACCATCCCCCTGGGCCGGCCCGGCCATACGCCGCGAGCCGTGCTCAACATCTACGGCCGCCTGCGGCGCGGCCCTACCGGCCCGACCCAGGCCAACCTGCTCACCCAGGTGCAGATGCTGCTGGCATTCGCGATCAACCGTCTCGAGTCCCAATTCGGCCCGACCCGCCTGGCGCCCTATCTGCAGCGGCAGCGCTGGGCCTCGCTGCTGCGGTCCGACGCGCTGGAGATGCACTATCAGCCGCTCCTGGACCTGCGCACGCGCAAGGTCCACAAAGTCGAGGCGCTGGCGCGCTTGCGCGACGGCGACCGCCTGCTGGCGCCGGGCCTGTTCTTTCCCGCGCTGGCTTCCGACGACTTCGTCGATCTCTACGCCCTGGGCTTGCGGCAGACGCTGACGCAGCGCAACCGCTGGCTGGAACACAGCGGGCTGGACCTGCAGGTCTCCATCAACATGCCGTCCAGCGCGCTGGCCGACACCCGCTACTTTCACGCGACGCAGCGCACGCTGGACGAACTCGGCTGCGCGCCGCACAAGCTCTCGCTGGAAATCCTGGAGACCGAGGAAATTCCGCGCGGCGTGGACGTGGCCGCCGAACTCGGGCACTTCAAGGCCCTGGGCGTGCGCCTGGCCGAGGACGACCTGGGATCGGGCTACAGCAGCCTGAGCCGCCTGCGCGAACTACCCTTCGACACCATCAAGATCGACCGCAGCATCGTGATGAACGTCCACCAGGACAGCTCCAACGTGCTGCGCTTCATCTACCAGCTCACCCGGCTCGGCCATTCGCTGGGCAAGGACGTGGTCGTCGAAGGCGTGGAGACGGCCGATCTGCTGGAAGCCATCGCCATCCTGGGAGCGGACGTCGCCCAGGGCTGGGTGGTGGCCCGGCCCATGCCGGCCGATGAAATCCCGCGCTGGATGCGATCCGGCGAGCTGCCCGAGCTACCGGAGCCGGGCCAGGCCCGCAGTCTCCTGGCCCGGCTCGCGCGGCTGCTGATCTGGGAAGAGCGCCTGCAACTGGTGCTGTCCGACTGGAGCAGCGCCGGCGCATCCGGCGGGCCGCGCCTGCTGTACGCCGATCCGCGCGAGGCGCTGCGCCATGCGAACGCGCTGTCGCTATCCCAGGATGGAATCGGTCTTGCCCTGCCCTTCGACGAGGCCGATCCGCGGCCGCAGCAGGCACTCGTGACGGCCGCCGTCAACCATGGCCTGTACGGCCCGGAGTACGCGCAAGCGCGGCAAGCCCTGGTGCAGGAACTGCAAGCGCAGGCGCGCGACCCGGTGCAAGACCCCGTGCAATAGAGTTTCGCAACATGGCGTGACCGTTGCCGCACCGGGGTATCCGCCGCGGCAAGTTTTCGTAACGCATTCCGTTTTGCATCTTGCGCTACGCTTGCATTTGCGGGGCTTGAACTTTTCCAGGACGGCCTCATCTCATATGTCCCTCTCTGGGAGTCATCGACATGTTTGGAAAGCTCATCCCGAAACTGATTTTCGCGGGCGCACTTCTGGCCTGCAGCTCCGCCTGGGCCGCCGATCCCTCGGTGGACCAGATCTACCAGGCCGCCAAGGCCGGCAACTACACCCAGGCGCAAAGCATGATGGACCAGGTGCTGCGCGACCACCCCAACAGCGCCAAGGCGCACTTCATCCAGGCCGAGCTTTTCGCCAAGGAAGGCAAGCTGAGCGCCGCGCGCGGCGAATTCCAGAAAGCACAGCAGATCGATCCCAATCTGTCCTTCGCCAAGCCCGCCGCGGTGCAAGAGCTCAAGTCGGCGCTGTCCGGCGGCAGCGCGCGCGCCGGCGGCCATCCGGTCCAGGCGAACGGCGGCGTCCACGTGCCCTGGGGGCCGCTGCTCGGCGGCCTGGCGGTCCTGCTCGTCATTCTCATGATCATCCGCGCGCGCTCCCAGCGCATCATCGTCGAGCCCGGCCCGGCCGCGGGCTGGCGTCCCGCCGGCCCTGGCGGCCCCGGCAGTCCTGGCGGGCCGGTCATGCCCGGCGGCGGCTACGGCCCCGGCTATGGGGCGCCGCCGGCAGCGGGCGGCGGCATGGGCTCGGGCATCCTGGGCGGCTTGGCCACGGGCGCCGCGGTGGGCGCGGGCATGGTGGCGGGCGAAGCGCTCATGCACAAGGTCATGGGCGGCGGCAATCAGCAACAGGTGCCCGTCGACACCAACAACGGCCTCGTGCAGAACGATCCCGGCGCCAACTACGACATGGGCGGCAATGATTTCGGCGTGAACGACGCCGGCTCCTGGGACGACAACAGCGGCGGCTCCAGCTGGGATAGTGGCGGCGGCGGCGGTTCCGACGACGACTGGAGCTAAAAACCGCGAGACATAACCCATGAGATAAGCGTAGGAAGCAGCTGATCCCGGGGCAATCGGGCCGCCGGTGCGCAAGCACCGGCGGCCCTTTTCTATGGGCGGGCGCGCCGCGGTTTTCCCGGCGATTTGCATTCTTTAAATTTAATGAGAATAATTCTCGTTTGTTTTCAATACCAACAAACGAGAGCCCGATGACACCCCGATCTTCCAACTGGCCGGCGCCGCGCCCCCTGACCCTGCACCTGGCCGCGGCCGGCCTCGCCCTGGCGCCGGTGATATGGCCGGCGGCCGCCCAGGGGCAGCAGGCCGCGCCCGGCGGCGTGACCGAACTGCCCGCCGTATCCGTCAGCGCCAGCGCCATCGCCGACGATGGCACGCCCCAGCACCTGCAGGCGCCCGTCGACGGCGGCGCGCTGGGCACCCGCACCCAGTTGGAAACGCCCTTCTCCACCACGGTCGTCACGCAGAACGACATCAAGAACGCGCAGCCGCGCAAACTGGGCGATCTGTTCGTCAACGATGCTTCGGTGACGGACACCAGCGGCTCGTACAGCGGCTGGTCCTCGTATTTGTCGATACGCGGCCTGCCGCTGGATTGGCAGAATTCGTTTCGCATCGACGGCCATCCGTTCCTCAGCTATGCCGTGACCATGCCTTACGAGCAGTTCGAATCGGTCGATCTGCTCAAGGGCGCAACGGGATTCATGTATGGCTTCGGCTCGCCGGGCGGCCTGCTCAACTACGTCACCAAGAAGCCTACCGATCGACCCGTGCGCGAGGTCGATGTGGGCTACACGTCCAGGAACCTGATGCGCGAGCACGCCGACCTGGGCGGCCGGGCCGGCGCGAGCGGCGCCCTCGGCTATCGGCTCAATGTCACCCATGAAGAAGGCGGCACCTACAACAACGGTTCGCTCGACCGCAACACCGTCTCGCTCGCGCTGGACGCGCGCCTGGCCGACAAGCTGACCTGGGACTTCCAGACCCTGCTGCAGAACAACAAGTCGATCGCGCAGGACCCCAGCCTC
>Ga0209455_1000426_pt1 | contig 33045 bp, 25 predicted proteins | sample AraplaCol_mCL_r2_FD_184275 | JGI IMG/M metagenome (GOLD analysis project Ga0209455, IMG submission 184275) | Arabidopsis root microbial communities from North Carolina, USA - plate scrape CL_Col_mCL_r2 (SPAdes) (version 2) | ecosystem: Host-associated > Plants > Roots > Endosphere | place: USA... | reverse complement strand
AACTGTCGATTGGCGCCGTCTGGACGGGGCCAGACCCGACAGCCGCCGCCGATAGCTGGCGCCAGGACAACGCGGTGGAAGCACTGGTTACCCAGATCGCACCGCGACGCCTGGCCCAGGAGGAGGCCGTCGCCGCGATCCATCGGTTCGCAGCCGGTTACACTCAGGACAAGGCCGATATCATGACCGAGGTCTTTGCTGGTCTGTTCGAGACTTTGAACCAGGAGCGCGCCCAGATCATCCGTGGCATTCGCCATTTCCATGACCGGCAACAGAAGCTGGCCGATCGGATACAAGCTGGCACCAAGGCGCTTGATGACCTGGACCCTGCCTCCACCGACCCGAAGGTTGTCGACCAACGGGCGGCCTTGCAGCAGGCGGTCGAATGGGATTCGCGCATTTTCGACGACCGCGAAAGGTTGCTGCCAATCGTCTGCAGCGTGCCTGTCACTATTGAACGGCGGCTCTTTGCCCTCTCTCGCGCCATTGGGACGGAACTAGCTCCCCAGCAATAGCGCCCATCACACCAGCAACCGGCTCCGCGCCACCCGGCACCTCGCTCTTTCAAGCCGAGCTTTCCCGGTGGCAAACACGGTGTTGTCCCGGTGTCCGATAAGCGACGGATGCAGGCAAGCATCTTTTGCGCAGCGAGACGAGCCGCAGCGGGCCAAAGCCCTAAGCGCTCAGGGAGCGCCTGCGCATCTCCCTACACAGATTGGTGAGTCAGTCGTCCCTAAAAGGCGGTGCGGCGTTAACTACGTGTCTGCATGCAACCGAAACCCACATTCACACAATCTCATGATCTCACGCGATAGCAGGATATGGCGGATTATTCAGCAAAAGACGATCAGTCGTTTCGGCGAGAGCTGTTGGAGGCGGTTCCACATCTCCGCGCCTATGCGCGCTCGCTTGCACGAAATGTCGATCTTGCCGACGACCTCGTTCACGAAGTCGTCGTAAAGGCACTTACCGCGGCCGACCAGTTCACGCCCGGGACCAATTTTCGCGCCTGGGTATTTACCATCTTGCGCCACCAATATCTGAATGAAATTCGGAAATGGCAAAACCGCGCCCAGCTGCTGCAGCAAGACATAGAGCTGGATCAAGGCGTCGAGCCGCCACAACAAGCGCATATGGATTTCTTGGATTTTCGCCGCGCTTTCTGGCAGTTAGCGCCCGATCAGCGGGAAGTCCTGATTCTCGTGGGCGCGAGCGGGCTGAGCTACGAGCAGGCCGCATTGGTCTGTGATTGTCCAATCGGGACGATCAAGAGCCGTGTCTCCCGTGCTCGTAGCGAACTCAAACGTATCATCAGCGAAGATGCTGTCCAAACTTCACTGGCCGATTTGCCTAAAGAAGAAAGGGATCTTCTTGCCGACCTCCTGGCAGTGCAAGAGGAGATTGAGAGCTAGGAAGCATTATCTGCTCACATAAATGTTCCCCTAGCCGCAGGAACGAGTGAACAGCCATCGTGTTCCACTCATGAGCATCCCTTTTATCAAAAATATGCCAAAGAAATAGAAATCGGCGCCGCTTTTCTTAACGCGCCCTGGTCGGGATATCGCCATGACAAGTCATATGGGCATCACAGGATCCACCAAAGACGAAATGGGACACGCGTTGATCGATGTCCTACCGGATCTGCGCGCCTTTGCACGGTCTTTGACCAAGGACCGGGTTCTCGCCGATGATCTCGTCCAGGACGTTGCCGTCAAGGCTTTGACGTCATCGCATCTTTTTACGCCCGGGACCAATCTGAAGGCTTGGCTTTTTACCATTCTACGGAATTGCTTCTATAACAATCTGCGTTTGCGGCAGCGTGAGGCCGCTCTCCCCGGCAACAGCCCTGAAATCCATGGAGCGAGCGCAGCGGGCCACCAGGAATCATGTCTGGCCCTCTGTGATTTTCGCCGCGCTTTCTGGCAGCTATCGAGCGAACACCGCGAAGTGCTCATGTTGGTGGGGCCGTCGGGCCTCAGTTATGAGATGGCCGGGGAAATATGCGGCTGCGCCGTCGGGACGATCAAAAGCCGCGTCAGCCGCGCCCGCAGCGAACTCTACCGCATTCTCAAGGCGGAGGACATTCCAACCTCGCGCTCGCAGGTATCGCCGATCTCCATCAGCATCGACACACATATTGCCAATCTCGCCTGGCTGAGGGAAACACCGAGTGCCAAGGTTGCCCGGCAGCCCTGACGTTTCCCCACCTTCATCGGCCGCCGGCCCGGCTCGGCAGCGCCACACCAGTGGGAGCACCTTCACCGATCTATAGCCGCATCCGCCGGCTCAGATAATGCCCAGCACTGCCAGGACCAAGAGAATCACGATCAGCGTGCCAATACCGCCGCTCGGATAATAGCCCCAGCCGGCGCTATAGGGCCATGCCGGCAACGCACCGATAAGAATGATGATGAGCAGAATGATCAGGATCGCACGTATCATTCCTTTAATGCCTTTCGGTCGCCGAACACGCAGCAACAACTATGGCCCGGGCACGAATGTTCCCCAACCTGCCCTATGCGTGCTTCTGATCATTTCTCATTCGATGCCTCGCCGGCATCCGCCCGGAACCGTTTCGTAGCCGCTTCACTTATCTTTCTGAAGATATTGAACGATGACCCGCTGAGATGCGGCCTTTCCAACCGGATAGAGAATGGCGAGCAAGGAACGGATAGGTCGATCCGACACATCTCAAGGGCATGCCACGGCAAGCGTCTTGCCAAGGAATTCGGCGGATGGCGACGCCAAGCTCCTCAAGCAACCGCCCGCTGTTCAAGCCGTCCCGCATCAACCGGACGATGAGACGAATACACGTCTCCTTTCGCCGGAGACCCTTCACACCATCCTTCTCTCCGGCCTGCTGCTTTTGGGAATCCTTGCCGCGCTCTATCTGGCGCAAGCTGTCGTTCTTCCCATTGTGCTGGCAATCGTCCTGAAGTTGCTTTTGCAGCCGCTGATGCGATATGCCGACCGCCTGCGCATCCCACGTGTTCTTTCGGCCTTCATTCTGACCGCCGTTTTTGTCGCTCTCATTGCGAGCATCCTGACCGCCTTATCCGGGACCGCCGGTACATGGTTCTCAGATCTGCCCCAGGGTGTCGCCCGGCTCGAACAGAAGCTGCAATTCCTCCACGGGGCCGCCGATACGCTGCGAAACATCGATGGCATGATCAACCGCCTCCTTAATGGCGGCATGCAACCGGCTTCGGGCAATACGGCATCCGGCTATCATCTCTCCTTCCCCGGGACGCTGCTTGCCGGTACCGGCACTATCATTGACATGTCCTTCAGCACTGTCCTGTTGCTTTTCTTTTTGCTCGCCGCCGGGGATACATTCCTGCGCAAGCTTGTGGAGGTCCTGCCGAGCTTTCGCGAGAAGCGGCAGGCGGTGGACATCTGCATCCAGGTTGAACGTGACATCGGCTATTACCTGATCACCGTCAGCATGATGAACCTCTGCATCGGCGTCGTCACGGCGATCGGCATGTATCTCTGTGGTCTGAGCGATCCGCCGCTATGGGGCGTCATCGCCTTCGCCCTGAATTACATACCTATTCTCGGCCCCATAACCGGTGTCTTCCTTTTTATTTTTGTCGGCTTCATGAGCTTTGACGGTTTGTGGCCCGCCTGTCTGCCGGCGCTCGTTTATCTCGGCATCCACGTGATCGAGGGGGAGATATTGACCCCCCATTTGATCGCCCGACGCCTGACGCTCAATCCGCCACTGGTGATCATGTCCCTGATATTCTGGTATTGGCTCTGGGGTGTGCCGGGCGCGTTCCTTGCAGTTCCTTTGCTCGCGATCACGAGGATTGTCTGCAGCAGGTTCTACGGCCTTTCGGCTTTTGGGCATTTCCTGGGTGGAGCGGCGGATTAAAGTGCCGCGGGTCATAGCGTCGCGGCCAGTTGATCGCAATATTGTGATCAAGTGTCGGTCGAGCGCTCCCCGATTGACGTTGTGCAAATAACCACGCCATATTGAGGATGTAACCATCCAGCGGGTAGGTAACGCGGGCCGCCGGACAAATCTAAAAGTGGCACGGCGGCATATGGCTCCAATCGAACATATGACGATGTCGGACATATCGACCCTGGAGAGTCCGCGTAAGCATGGATGGATCATCTTAGCCATCGTCTTGCTTCTCCTGCTATCTGTGGCAGGCGCGGTTTTTCTCATCATTGACAACCGGCAATCCGGTAGCGCGATTATCCGGACACAGAATGTGCAAGCTGCGGCCTTCCGCCTTCTGGCATTGATGCAGCAAGCAGAAAGCGGCCAGCGCGGCTATCTTCTTACCGGCAAGGACCAGTATCTCGAACCATTTACCCGCAGTGTCGAGCTCGTTCCCTCGGCCCTCTCCGATCTGGCCGGACTCGCGGAAGATGACCCCGCGCTCCAGCAGGACGTTTCCGCCTTATCCCCCGTAACACGGAAAAAGCTGGAAGAATTGCGCGCCACGATCGCCGCCTTTAAGCGCGGCGGCCCCTCTGCCTCATTACCTATGGTGCTGACAGATGAGGGGCAGAGAGAAATGGAACAACTGCGCGCGCTTGTTCAGAAGATACTCGATGATCAACGGATCAAACTTGCCCAGCGCACGGATCGTTGGCGCATCAACAGCGATCTCCTGATCAGCCTCGGAGCCATCACCTTGCTCCTGACCATGCTGGCGGCGGCGATCATCATTCGCGATCAGCGACGTCACGCCGCCATTTTGGATGCCACAAGAGAAAGGCTCATTACCGTTAATGCCGACCTGGAAAAGCACGTCGCCGATCGGACCGCGGCTTTACGAGAAGCCAACGAAGAGATCCAGCGATATGCGCATATTGCCAGCCATGACCTGCGCGCGCCGCTGGTCAATATCATGGGCTATAGCGGCGAAATCGACCTCGTCCGTAAAGAGGTTCTGGATATGCTGCAAAATCCGGCAATTCTTCCGGAAGAATCCCGTGAGAAGCTGGCGCGGCTGAACGAGGACTTTGATGAGGCACTGTCTTTTATCCGACAATCCATCGACAAGATGAACCGGCTCATCAATGCACTTCTAACCCTGGCAAGATCCGGTCAGCGGGAGTTCCGATCCGAGGACCTCGATATGGCTGCCATATTCAACTCGATCAAAGCAACATTGCATCATCAGATATCGACAAAAGCGGCCAGCTTCGTTGTAGGTCCTATGCCACATATCAATGCCGACCGGCTGGCCATCGAGCAGATATTCAGTAATATCTCTGAGAACGCCATCAAGTATCTCGACCCCAACCGGCCGGGGAATGTCTCAGTCAGCGCCCAATCGAGCGGTACAGAAACGATCTTCATCATCGCCGATAATGGCTATGGCATCGCCGAGCGGGATCTCGGCAGGATATTCGATCCGTTCCGTCGAGCTGGCCCACAGACCGAGCCCGGCGAAGGCATTGGCCTCGCTCATGTCCGGATGCTGGTACGCCGCCTTGGCGGAAAGATAACGTGTGAGTCAACATTGGGTGCCGGCAGCCGTTTTATCGTCACCCTGCCGACAAGCAGCAATAAGTGAGGTTAGTCAAATGCTACCCAGCGCCATGACCATTGTCATGATCGAGGATGACGAGGGCCACGGCCGCCTCATCGAAAAGAATATCCGTCGCGCCGGGATCAATAATGAGATCCTGAGCTTCAAAACCGGCGAATCTGGCATGTCATATATGCTCGCCAATGCCAGTCGGCCCGCAAAATCCATCCTGCTGCTGTTGGACCTGAATCTCCCGGATATAAGTGGCATCGATATCCTGGCCGAACTCAAGAAAAGGAAAGAGACGTCGCGGATACCCATCATTATACTGACAACCACCGACGACCGCGAAGAGGTATCTCGTTGTTACGATCTCGGCTGCAACGTCTATCTGACCAAGCCGGTGGCATTCGACTCCTTCGCACAGGCGGTCCGTCAGCTGGGCCTGTTCCTGACGATCATGCAAGTCCCGGAACTAGCCAAGTGACCGATGCAATGCAGCACAACGCCCACATTCTCTATATCGATGACGATGCCGGCATTTGCCGGCTTGTCGAAAAGGCGCTGGTAAAGAAGGGCCACCGCGTCTCGTTGGCGCATGATATCAGCACTGCCTTCGAGATACTGAACCACGAGCGGATAGATGCGATCGGCCTCGATTATATTCTCCCGGGTCATGCCGGATTTGACGTCTTCGAGCTTCTCAAGAAGCGTACCAATTGCCCGCCCATTGTCTATGTCACCGGGAGCGATGACATAAATGTCGCTCTGGAGGCTCTGCGCATTGGTGCAAGTGATTTCGTCGTCAAGGATATTAAAGGACACTTTTTGACGATGCTGGACCGCGCCTTCCGGACCGCAATCGAACGAATGCGGCTGGAGCAGGCAAAAAATCAGGCGGAACAGGATATGCGGGAGACAAATGCGCGCCTGGAACAACTGAACGCCAAGCAGATTCTCCTGCTCCGGGAAATGAACCATCGCATCGGTAACAGCCTGCAACTGATCACCTCTATGATCCGCATGCAAGCACTGGCGACACAGAACAAGGAGATCCAACAGGTACTGCACCAGGCGATCGAGCGGATCATCGCGGTAGCTCAGGTCCATCAGCGCCTTTATACGACCGATGATGTGCAGTTTGTTCAGCTGCGGCCCTATATCTCGCAGATCCTGACGGACCACCAGATCACAGCCGACGTACAGGGATGCAGCTTGAATGTAGAGGTGATCGAAGCCCGCCTTGACACCGATCGGGCCATTTCACTGGGCATCGTGGTTACTGAGCTTGTCACAAACGCCTTGCGGCATGCATATCCAAACCACTCGGGACCCATTCGGGTCCAGCTGAGCGAGTGTGATGAAGCAAGTCTTCGGCTTGTTGTCGAAGATGAGGGGATCGGACTTCCGTCGGAGCGAAAATCGCCGTCGATCGGCTCCCGGATTGTTGACGGCATGGCCAAGCGGCTCGGCTCCACACTGGAAACCGAGCCGCGCACCACCGGAACCCGCTTCGTCCTAAAATTCCCCAAGTCGAATGCGCCGGCAACGGAAACCTAGTTTCCGTTGCCGGCGCGCCGTGTCGAGGCCCCCGAAACGGCTTCGCTTTTCTTGAGCGACAGCGCCTGCGATACCGTAACGCGCAACGCACTTATCCGATAAGGCTTCGTCACCAGATAGGCCGGCTCCGGGCGCTGGCCGGTCAACAATTGTTCGGGGTGAGCCGTCACAAAGATGATAGGCACATCGATCGATTGAAGAATCTGCTGCACGGCGGCCAACCCGGACCCGCCGCCGCCGAGATCAATATCCGCCAGGATCAAACCAGGACTTTTCTGGCGGGCAAGCGCAATCGCCTTGCCTTGATCGGCGGCGATCCCAATTGTCGTGTGACCCATTTCGCCGAGCACAGTGCTGAGATCATCAGCAATGAGAGGGTCATCTTCAATAATCAACACGTTTGTCGATATCTGTTCGCTGATCGACCGCCAGGCCTTATCCAGCAACATCTCAACTTCCGGCGGTTGAATATCAAGGATATAGCCCACTTCGCCAATTGAGAAATTCTCCAGGGCCGTCAGCAGAAGCACCTGCCGCTCCGCAGTCGGGATGGCTTCGAGGCGCGCTTTGATTGAAAAATCCGCATCGAGGTGGGGGGAACCGCTGCCGTCTTCCGGCGAAAAAGTGATATTGCGCCAGACATCATGGAACAACTTGAAGAGTTGAAGTTTAATCTCCTGCGCCGCGGGCAGGGTATCCCGCTGCACCAGAAGCGCTTCCAAGCATTGACGAACATAGGTATCCCCGACCTGCTGGGACCCGTGGAGGGCTCGGGCATAACGCCGTAAGTATTTAACGTTTCGTAGAATCTGATCGGAGTCATCACCGGTCATGGCCACCTCCCTCGCGTGCCACCGAATTGGGTAACTGTAGCGGCTTCGAATGGATCACAGCACACAAAAATTGGTGATCGAAGGATGATCAACCTATCGTGACGGCAGCATTTTCTGTTCCGGTGAACAAAATAGTTTAACGATCTGTTTCGTTTTTGGTATTAACGACCTCTCATCGCAGAAATTATGGCTTTCGACGTGGCTTCGAAATCGAAAAGCATGGATCAAGGTGGCAAGAGTTTGAAGAAGCAAGGTGAGGTTTCAGCAACAACTACCACAGCTGAAACCGGTGCCGGAGCGACATCTGCTGCCGTCGCCCCAGAGGCGCGCGTCGATCACTGGTTCGATCGCCAGTTGATCAACCTGTATGGAGAAGTCGCGAAAGAGCCTATCCCTGATGAAATACTGACGCTGATTAAGAAGCTGAAAACACCTCATTGAGCCATTCTAAGTGAGGGCCACGCCCCTCGCGATACGCATCAGGCAAAATTCCGAGCAGATCTGACTATAAGAGCAGCCTCACTGGTCGGTAGTCTCCCTACCCTAATGGCGAAGCGGGTGCGGAACCCTCTGCCGCATCTGCCGTTTTTTCCCGACGCATCTTTTTCTGCAACCGCAGCATCCGACTGCCGGAGGGTTGCTCCACATGCCATTGCTCATCGGCTGGCAAGAGATTGCTTTGCGGTTGGGGCTGACAATTCTCGCCTGCGGCATCCTCGGCTGGGAAAGGGGCCGCACCGAGCGGGCCGCCGGCCTGCGAACGGTGCTGCTCGTCGGCTTGGCGGCCTGCGTAGCGATGATCCAAACCAATCTTCTGCTGGCAACCACCGGCAAGACGCCAGATTCCTTCGCCGTCGCCGACGTGCTTCGGCTCCCGCTCGGGATTCTCACCGGCGTCGGCTTCCTCGGTGCCGGCGCCATCCTGCGCCGCGGCGATCACGTCACGGGCCTGACCACCGCCGCCAGCTTGTGGCTGATCACGGTAATCGGCTTATGCTTTGGCGGCGGCCAGATTGGCCTCGGCATCTCCGCTTCATTGATCGCCGTGGTCGTCTTGCAGGGCCTGAAAGTCCTCGACAAACGGCGGAAGGTAGAACGGCATCTCCGGCTTCGCTTGGTCTGGGAAACAGCCGAACTTACTGAAGCGGATATCCGCGCGGATCTGAAACGCGCCGGCTTCGACATTTCGAGCTGGAGCGTCAAAAGCGATCGACGACAAGGCACAGGCGACCTCACCTGCCAGATCTATTGGTACGCTACGCCGGAGGACTATGACCTTCCCCCTGCCCTGCGGCAGTTGCAAGAGAAACACGGCATTGTCTTATTCGATTGGTCGGTCTGATGGCCCGAAAGACCCCCGGCAACGCGGGAGAGTTCTTCAACCGCAGGCTTTCTGCGACGATGCTCTTTCCCTAAATTTTCTCTGCCAGCGGCAGATGGACTTGAGAACGCAGGCTCGTCTCGATCGCCGTCGCCAGCTCGTCCAGGCCGTAGGGCTTACCGAGCCGCGGGAGATCGCGCGCCTGCTGCGAAGGAACATCCGCATATCCTGTCGCCAAGATCACGCGCATCTCCGGGCGAAGCGAAAGCGCACGCTCTGCCAGGGCCGATCCCGTCATGCCAGGCATGGCATGATCCGTGAGTAGGAGATCGACGTCACCGCTGCCCTGCAGGATAGCCAGCGCAGCCTCGGCGGATTCTGCCAGCTCTGCCTCATGCCCCATTTCTTCCAGCATCGCCTTGGTCAGCTGTGCAACCAGCGGCTCATCGTCAACCACCAAGATCCTCAGCTTCTGTCCGACCGGAGCAGACGGCATAGCGGTCCAGCGTTCATTTTCTTCCGCCGTGGTCCCCGACACTGGAAACCAAAGCTGGACGGTCGTCCCCACGTTTTGCTCGCTGGTGACCCTCATGCCGCCGCCGGATTGAACCGCCAGGCCATGCACCGAGGACAGGCCGAGCCCCGTTCCCTTGCCGATCGGCTTGGTCGTGAAAAAGGGCTCTGTACAGCGTTTAAGCGTCTCCGGCTCCATGCCGCAGCCATTGTCACTGACTGAAAGCTTGACATAAGTGCCGCTCTTGACCGCAAGGCTATCGGTCAAAACCACATCATTGGTCGCGGTGATCACCAAGCGCCCACCGCTCGCCATGGCGTCGCGTGCATTTAAAGCCAGATTGAGCAGTGCAACCTCTACCTGGTTCGGATCCGCAAGGATCGATGCCAGGTCATCATCCAGTTGAAAAGTGAAATCGATCGTCGGCCCCAGAGACCGCTTCAGCATCTCTTTCATCCCGGTGACCAGATACTTGATCTGGATCGGTTCGGGCCGCAGCTCCTGGCGGCGAGCAAAGGCGAGAAGCCGCCGCGTCAAGCCTGCGCCCCTCTCCGCATTCTCTCGCGCGCCCTTGAGGAAGCGATCGGCCTTCGGATCCAGTTCCACCTTGCGGGCCAGGTAGTCGAGGCTGCCGATAATTCCCATCAGCAGGTTATTGAAGTCATGCGCCAAGCCACCGGTCAGCTGACCGAGACTTTCCATTTTCTGCATTTCGTGGACCTGGGCGAGCGCCGCTTCGCGCTCCGCCGTGCGTTCCCTGACCCGCTGCTCCAGCAGCATATTGGCTTCCGCCAGCGCCGCAGTGCGTTCGGCGACCCGGCTCTCCAATTCGATATTCAACCTCTCAAGCGCACGGGTCTTACGATAGAGATCCGCGAAAACCCGTACCTTGGCGCGCAGCAGCTCAGGAACGACCGGCACCGGAATATAGTCGACCGCGCCATATTCGTAGCCGCGCAACAGGTCGATATCCGTCACCGAGATTGCGGAGACGAAAATGATGGAAATCGAGCGGAAGCGCGGGTGATTCCTGATCATGCCGGCCAGTTCAAAGCCATCAAGATCCGGCATGCAGACATCGATCAGGATGACGGCTATGTCGTTTTTGAGGATCTTTTCCAAGGCCTGCTGACCGGATTCCGCCTTGATGAGGTTTTCACCCAGGTCACGCAGAATGACCTCGAGGCTCAGCAGTTTTGCCGGCTGATCGTCGACCAGGAGAATATTAACGGCTTCTGCCGCGCCCATTTTGTAGCATCCTTACCGATGCAGCCACATTCTGAGAGCCGATAGGAGCTGGTCAGTATTCACTGGCTTTGCCAGATAGTCGGACGCCCCTGCTTCCAGGCATTTCTCGCGATCGCCCTTCATTGCCTTGGCAGTCAAGGCAATGATCGGCAACCGCCGAAAGGCCGGGTTACGCCGGATAACCTGCATCGTCTGGTACCCATCCATCTCCGGCATCATGATGTCCATCAGGACGATAGCGACGGCCGGTGTAGCATCCAGGAGCGTAATCGCCTCATTGCCGGTCGTTGCCGTCAGTACATGCATACCGCGGCGCTCCAGCACACTGCTGAGCGCAAAGATATTTCGCGAGTCATCATCCACCAGAAGGACGGACTTTCCAACCAGATCCTCATCGGAATTATGCAATTTCTCCAGCATACGCTGCTTATCTTGCGGGAGCCGGCTGATGTCCCGATGGAGAAAGAGTGCCGTTTCATCCAGCAACCGCTCCGGCGACTGGACGTCCTTGACCAGAACGCTTCGCGCCATGGTGCGAAGCTGCGCCTCTTCGTCTGACGACAGTTCGCGCCCGGTAAAGACGATGACCGGCAGGTCCTGCTGCGCCGTTTCACTACGGATTTTACTTAAAAGCTCAAAACCGGAGATGTCCGGCAGTCTGAGATCCAAGACGATGCAGTCGAAATGCTGCTGGGCAAGGGCTGACATTGCCGCCTCGCCGCTATCGACAGCGATCACCGATATATCGTCATGGCCAAGAAGCTGGGTGATCCCCAATCGTTCCGCCCGATTGTCTTCCACAATCAACAGGCATTTCTGCCGCGGCTCGCTGAAGGTAGCGATCTGTGTGACCGCGGCTTTCAGGCCTTCCATCGTTGCCGGCTTAGCGATGAAATTGAAGGCGCCGCGCGACATGGCGTGTTGGCGATCCTCATCGGATGTCACCACCTGCACGGGGATATGCCGGGTCGAGGGATCGCGCTTCAGTTGGCTGAGGATCGTCCAGCCCAGCATGTCGGGCAGGAAAATGTCCAGCGAGACCGCGCTTGGCTGATACTCCCGCGCCAATGAAAGAGCTTCCGTGCCGCGTTGGGCAACCAGGACCTTCAGTCCCATTTCGCGCGCAACCCCCGCGACAATCCGCGCATATTTGGCATCGTCTTCGACAACAAGCAGACTCTTTTCACCTGGCTGGAGGATCAGCCGATCGTCGTCCACCTGTTCTGCCGGCAGGTCCGGGGCGATATCCAGGCGGCCGGCAGCACGTACCTCTGATCGGGGAATGGATTTCTGCTCGCCAGACGGGCCGACATATTTGAGCGGCAAATAGAGCGTAAAGGTGCTGCCCTGCCCGGCGATGCTCTGGAGCTGGATTTCGCCCCCCAGCAAGTTGGCGAGTTCGCGGCTGATGGCAAGGCCAAGACCGGTACCGCCGTATTTCCGGCTGGTACTCGCATCCGCCTGCTGGAAGGCTTCAAAGATGATCTTCTGCTTTTCAGGCGGAATGCCGACACCTGTATCGCGCACCTCGAAGGCAACAACGACCGGGGCGTGCCGGAGCGTCGGATGATCCGGTGTCCAACCGCCTGTCGCCCGGGATACCGACAATTTGACGCCGCCTTGCGCGGTGAATTTGAAGGCATTGGACAGCAGGTTCTTGAGGACCTGCTGCAGACGCTTCGAATCCGTGACCATGCGATCGAGGCTGGAATCCAGTCGGGCCTCAAAGGAAAGCTTCCTGTTATCCGCCTCATGCCGGAAGGGCCGCACGATCGTCTCGAACAGGCTGCTGAACGGAACCTCCTCCGCCTCGACCGAAACAGTGCCGGATTCGATCTTGGAAAGATCGAGAATATCGGCGATGAGATTCATCAGATCCGTGCCGGCGCCGTGAATGGTGCGGGCATATTCCACCTCGGCCGGCGACAGATTGTTGTCGACATTGTCTTTGAGCTGCTGGCCGAGAATGAGAATGCTGTTGAGCGGCGTGCGCAGCTCATGCGACATGTTGGCAAGAAAATCCGACTTATACTTCGATGTCAGTGCCAGTTCCGCCGCCTTCTCTTCGACAGCGCGCCGCGCCTGATCGATTTCCTGATTCTTGCGTTCCACATCGACATTACGTTCGGCAAGCTGCTGTGCCTTCAACTCAAGCTGCTCGTTGGTCTGCTGCAGCTCGGCTTGCTGCATCTGCAATTCGCGGGCGAGCTGCTGAGACTGCTTGAGGAGGCCCTCCGTCTGCATGGTCGCCTCGATACTGTTGACGACGATGCCGATGCTTGCGGTGAGCTGGTCGAGGAATGACACCTGGAGGTCAGTGAATGAATCCAGCGACGCCAGCTCGATAACAGCCTTGACCTGGCCCTCGAAGAGGATCGGCAGGACAATCACGTTCTTCGGCAGAGCCTTGAACAGGCCGGAGACAATGGGAACCACGTTATCCGGCATCTTGGTGATGAGCAGGCGGCGCGTATCCGCGGCACATTGGCCAATCAACCCCTCGCCGATCATGATCTGCAGCGGATGACCACCCGTTCCCTGTTCCGAATAGGCTGCCAACAGACGCAGGCTGCGCGTCTGCTCCTCCTCGGCGAGATAGATGACACCGCTATGGGCATCCACGAGCGGCGCCAGTTCCGACAGGAGCAGGCGGCCGACGGTCTGCAGGTCACGTTGCCCCTGCAGCATGTTGGTGAAGCGCGCAAGATTCGTCTTCAGCCAGTTCTGCTCGGTATTGCGCTCCGTGGTCAGGCGGAGATTGTCGATCATGGTATTGATGTTGTCCTTGAGCTCCGCCACCTCGCCGCGGGCATCGACCTGGATAGACCGCGTCAGATCGCCCTTGGTCACCGCGGTGGCGACCTCGGCAATGGCGCGCACCTGGGTCGTCAGATTGGCCGCCAGCAGGTTGACATTGCCCGTCAGGGCTTTCCAGGTGCCGGCCGCGCCGGGCACATTGGCCTGGCCGCCCAAGCGCCCTTCGACGCCCACCTCGCGGGCAACACTGGTCACCTGATCGGCGAAGGTCGCCAGCGTCCCGGTCATATTGTTGATGGTTTCGGCAAGGGCAGCAACCTCACCCTTCGACATGACGGTGAGGTTTTGCTTCAAGTCGCCATTGGCCACGGCCGTCACGACCTTGACGATGCCGCGCACCTGCTCGGTGAGATTTGCCGCCATGACGTTGACGGTATCGGTAAGATCCTTCCAGGTGCCTGCCACACCCGGCACTTCGGCCTGGCCGCCGAGCTTGCCTTCGGTACCGACCTCGCGTGCAACGCGGGTCACTTCCGAGGCAAAGGCATTGAGCTGGTCAACCATGGTGTTGATGGTGTTCTTGAGTTCGAGAATCTCACCCTTCACATCGACGGTGATCTTGCGCGACAAGTCACCGCGGGCCACCGCCGTCGTCACCTCGGCGATATTGCGCACCTGGGTAGTGAGGTTGGCTGCCAAAAGATTGACGTTGTCGGTAAGATCCTTCCAGGTACCCGCAACACCCGGCACCACGGCCTGACCGCCCAGTCGCCCTTCGGTGGCGACCTCGCGGGCAACACGCGTCACCTCCGCGGCAAAGGAGCGTAACTGCTCCACCATCGTGTTCAGGGTTTCCTTAAGCTGCAGGATCTCACCGCGCACGTCGACGGTGATCTTTTTCGAGAGATCGCCGCTGGCGATGGCAGTCGCCACCTCCGCAATATTACGCACCTGGCCGGTCAGATTGCTTGCCATGAAATTGACGTTGTCGGTGAGATCCTTCCAGGTGCCTGCCACACCCGGAACGGTCGCCTGACCGCCCAGCTTGCCTTCGGTACCGACTTCACGTGCGACGCGCGTCACCTCGGAGGCGAAGCCGTTCAACTGGTCGACCATCGTGTTGATGGTGTTCTTGAGTTCGAGAATCTCACCCTTCACATCGACCGTGATCTTGCGCGACAAGTCGCCACGCGCCACGGCCGTCGTCACTTCGGCAATATTGCGTACCTGGGCCGTCAGGTTGCCAGCCATGGAATTGACGTTGTCGGTGAGGTCCTTCCAAGTACCCGCGACGCCCGGCACCTGCGCCTGGCCACCCAACCGCCCCTCCGTACCGACCTCACGGGCCACGCGCGTCACCTCGCTGGCGAAGCCGTTTAGCTGGTCGACCATCGTGTTGAGCGTTTCCTTGAGCTGCAGGATCTCACCGCGCACATCGACCGTGATCTTGCGCGACAAGTCGCCATTGGCGATCGCCGTCGCCACCTCGGCGATATTACGCACCTGGCCGGTGAGATTACCGGCCATGGAATTGACGCTATCAGTAAGGTCTTTCCAGGTGCCGGCGACGCCCGGCACTTCCGCCTGTCCGCCGAGACGCCCCTCCGTGCCCACCTCGCGGGCGACGCGGGTGACTTCGCCGGCAAAGGCGTTCAGCTGATCGACCATCGTATTGATGGTCTCCTTCAATTGCAGGATCTCACCGCTGACATTGACCGTGATCTTCTTCGACAGGTCACCGCGCGCGACCGCCGTCGCCACGTCGGCAATATTGCGGACCTGACCGGTGAGATTGCTGGCCATGGAGTTGACGCTGTCGGTCAGGTGCTTCCAGGTACCGGCGACACCTTTGACCTGCGCCTGGCCGCCGAGCTTGCCTTCCGTACCGACCTCGCGGGCGACGCGCGTCACCTCGCTGGCGAAAGCGTTGAGCTGGTCGACCATCGTGTTGATGGTGCCTTTGAGCTCAAGGATCTCGCCGCTGACATTGACGGTGATCTTCTTCGACAAATCGCCATTGGCGATCGCCGTCGAGACTTCGGCGATATTGCGCACCTGCGCGGTCAAGTTGCTGGCCATGGAATTGACGCTCTCCGTCAGATCCTTCCAGGTACCGACGCCGAGTACATTTGCCTGGCCACCGAGCTTGCCTTCGGTACCGACCTCGCGGGCCACACGCGTGACCTCGCCGGCGAAGGAGTTCAATTGGTCGACCATCGTGTTGATGGTCTCCTTCAGTTGCAGAATCTCGCCGCTGACATTGACGGTGATCTTCTTCGACAAGTCGCCGCTGGCAATCGCCGTCGCCACCTCGGCGATATTGCGCACCTGCGCGGTGAGGTTGCCGGCCATCGAGTTTACGTTGTCGGTCAGATCCTTCCAGGTTCCCGCGACGCCCGGAACCTGCGCCTGGCCGCCGAGGCGGCCTTCCGTGCCGACCTCGCGGGCCACACGCGTCACCTCGGATGCGAAGGAATTCAGCTGGTCCACCATCGTGTTGATGGTGTCCTTCAATTCGAGAATTTCGCCGCGCACATCCACCGTGATCTTGCGAGACAAGTCACCGCGGGCAACGGCGGTGGTCACCTGGGCGATGTTACGCACCTGATCGGTCAGGTTGCCGCACATCGCGTTGACGGAGTCAGTCAGATCCTTCCAGGTTCCCGCCACGCCCGGCACGATCGCCTGGCCGCCGAGCTTTCCCTCGGTGCCGACCTCGCGAGCCACACGGGTCACTTCCGAGGCGAATGACCGCAATTGGTCGACCATCGTATTGATGGCCTCCTTCAGTTGCAGAATTTCGCCACGGACGTCCACCGTGATTTTCTTGGAAAGATCGCCGCTGGCCACAGCAATGGTGACATCGGCGATATTGCGCACCTGGGCCGTCAAGTTGTTGGCCATGGAGTTGACGCTCTCGGTCAAATCCTTCCAGACACCGGTCACCTCCCGCACCTGCGCCTGGCCGCCCAGCTTCCCGTCCGTGCCGACCTCGCGGGCCACACGCGTCACTTCGGAGGTAAAGAGGCTGAGCTGCTTGATCATCGTGTTGACGATCGTTGCAGCACGCAGGAATTCGCCCTTGAGCGGCCGGCCGTCGACCTCCAATTGAACGGTTTGCAGGAGATCGCCTTGCGCGACCGCCGTGATGGCGCGCGTAACAGCACTCGTCGGCCAAAGCAGGTCGTCGATCAGCGTGTTGATCGACCCTTCCATCTCGCCCCAGGCCCCTTCCGCCAGGCTCAATTTGACGCGATTACGGGTTTTCCCCTCCCGGCCGACAATCTGCCCGACCTGTTCGAGCTGCCGTGCCATGCGCTCATTGGCAGCAACGATCTCATTAAACGTGTCGGCAATTTTGCCGGCGATACCGACCTGATCGCGGGGCAACCGGACGGAGAAGTCACCGACACGAACCGACTGCAAAGCTTCCAGCAGGGCTGTCGGTGATAAGGCGACCGCGTCATCCTCATCCGGCTGATTGCTGACCGCGACCGCTGACGAGCGTGTTCCCTTCTTGTAAGCCATCACCACCTCAGGATGAAATAACAAGATCCGGCCCGCAAAACACGGTACCGGGCAGCAATCTTACCCGGCGCATATGTCAGTTCATGTGTGCGCTTTTTTGATTATCGGGGTCCCGATTACGCTAAGCTCGTCCGGCTTTCTGTCAAGGCAATCACCGCACTTATAGCGCGCATAAAAGAAAATCACGCAAACGTGATTGCTTACTTAATTGAGAAACAGCGGGCCTCTGCGTTCTTTGCAGGACCGCCACCGGGTTTGGACTCCACGCAGGGGGAAACACCCTAAGCGTGCCGAGCATGTCTTCCCTGCATCCTGACGAGAAACTACTCGCTCACGCCAAGTTGCGTGGCTACATCATAAAAATTGGTCGTAACATCAGACCGTTCTGTCGCTTCGTGCTGAATGGATAGTCGAAGGAATCGCGGTATGGGAATCGCCGGAGTGAATGATAGAAGACTTGCGGCGAGGTAGTTTTGGGTACTCAAGGGGCAGTCTTGTCATTAAACCTCTCAGATCAGCGACAGTCGCGCCGCCTTCAGAAGACCGTCATGGTTGTCGAAGACGATGTCTTGATTCGATCGGTCTTTGCCGAAGAGCTCCGCGAAAACGGTGTCTCCGTCATCGAGGCAGCATCTGCCGATGAGGCGTGGCGCATTCTGACCGCTGGCATCACGATCGATTTGATTTTTTCCGATATTGTCATGCCTGGAACCATGGACGGTAACGATCTCGCGAGACGGGTCAATACGACGTCTCCCCAGATCAAGATCCTGTTAACTTCGGGAAACACAACAGCGAGCCCCGACGTTAAAATTGAACGGTTCCTGCAAAAGCCGTATCAGCCGTATCTCGCAATCGAGATCATTCTGAAAAGCTTGAGATTAGATGGCTCGTGAAAAAACAGACAATCTTACTTGTGGAGGCGGATATCCTTGCGCGACATCCGCTGGCCGAATATTTGAGAGACTGCGGATATATCGTCATTGAGGCCGTTAACCCAGACGAGGCTCAAGTTCTGGTATCCTCAGGTGGCTCCGGCTTCGATGCGGCACTGATTGATGCCGCATCTGTCGGGGAGGGCGGTTTCAAACTCGTCCAATGGATCCGCCATAACTACCCGATGGTCGCCATCAGTATCACCGGCAATATTGCAAAGATCACGGACGAGGCCAGGAAGCTCTGCGACAATGGTCCTGAGTTGCCGAAACCGCGCGATCACGCCGCTGTTCTCAACCACATCAAGCTACTTCTTGCCGCTCGCGAACGCGCTCGCCGATCCGAATAGCCGAAACACTCGATACCACGCGGAAAAGGCGGTTACAGTTAGAGGATGCCCCCATCCGACCATGGTGCCCGTGCGTGGCCAGCAGCCTAGTGGTACCTTTCAGGCCGCTGATGAGTGATCGTTGCGCACCACCGTCGAAATCGCGGCAGCCAGGTCCTGTTGCAAGAAAGGCTTCCTCAACAGCTGCAGGTCGGGTGGTTGCACACCCGCCAGATCGGTATAGCCGGTCGCCAGGATGGCCGGGATATTGATGTTCATTTCATGGATTGCTCGAACGAGTTCGAGGCCCGTCATTTCCGGCATCGTCTGATCAGTCACCACAAGGTCGATCCGTCGTCCTTCCTCCAGAATCCTAATGGCTTCCTTTCCGGAGGATGCCTCAATCGGCTGATGCCCGATATCCTCAAGCATGGCGGCAACATTTGCCAAGATGAGTGGGTCATCATCGACGATCAGCACCTGCAACTGCTGTTGGGCATGATAAGTCTGTCCCTGCTCGTCAACGTTCAATTCAGGATCCTCCATCGATTCCGTCTGCTGGGCGACCGGGAAGAACAATGTCGCCGTCGTCCCCTTACCCTTTTCGCTGCGCAACGCCATTCGGCCGCCACTCTGTTCCATCAGGCCATGAACCATGGACAGGCCGAGCCCGGTTCCCTTGCCAATTCCCTTGGTCGTGAAGAACGGCTCAGCCGCACGCGCCAGCGTTGCTTCGTCCATCCCGCCACCCGTATCAGAAACGCTGAGACCAATATATTTCCCCGGCGCCAAGCCGTTTCGGGCCGCTTCGGCTGGATCGATCTCGCGGGCAGATATTGTAATCGTTCCGCCATATTCCATTGCATCCCGGGCATTGGTGCAAAGGTTAAGAACCGCCAACTCCAGCTGGTTCGTATCTGCCGTCACCTTGGAAAGCCCCAGGGGAAATCTTGTCTCGATGACGATCGCCGAGCCAAGCGAACGTTTGATCAGGTCACTCATGCTGATCACCAAATCAGCAAGGTCAACTGTCTCAGGCTCGAGGGCTTGACGCCGCGCGAAGGCTAGCATGCGCGATGTCAGGCTGGCGCCACGTTTCGCCGCCGCTACCGCGTTTTCCAGCAATTTGAGACCCTTTGTATCACCCTGGATACGGCGGCGCAGAAGCTCCAGGCCGCTAAGAATAACGGCCAACAGATTGTTGAAATCGTGGGCGACGCCGCCCGTCAGTTGGCCGATGGCTTCCAACTTCTGCGACTGGAACAGGGCTTCCCGCGCTTCAAGCAGATGTGTTTCCGCTTGCTTCTTCTCGGTGATGTCGCGCGTTACCTTGGCATAACCGAGCAAGGTTCCGTCTTCAGCCCGGATCGCATCGACCACCACGTTTGCCCAAAAGTGGGTGCCGTCCTTGCGAACTCGCGTGCTTTCCTTTTCAAACCGGCCGTCACGCTGCGCTGAATCCAGAGCCCGTTGCGGTTCGCCGGCAACACGGTCTTCCTCGGTGTAAAATAGAGAGAAATGTTTTCCAAGGATTTCTTGGAGGGTATATCCCTTAATGCGCTGCGCACCGGAATTCCACGTGATGACGTGGCCGCTTGGATCGAGCATGTAGATCGCATAGTCAGTAACGCCCTGGACCAAGAGACGAAACTCTCGTTCCTGCTGTCGCAAGACGTCCTCAGCCTGCTTCTGCAGTGTCAGATCGCGCGTAACCTTGGCAAAGCCAATGACCTCGCCGGCTCCGTTTTTCATCGCGTCAATGACAATGTTGGCCCAGAAGGTTGTGCCATCCTTTCGCACGCACCAACCTTCGCCGTCATAATGCCCTTCTGCGGATGCGACGGCCAAAGCTCTCTGCGGCACGCCTCGCCGCTTGTCTTCCTCGGTATAGAAGCGGGCAAAGCTTTGTCCAACAACCTCCTCAGTAGTATAGTCCTTGAAGTGGCCGGCTTTCTCATTCCAGCTTGTGACCGTGCCGTCGAGGCTCAGCGTGCACACCGCATACTCTGCGACTATCTCCGTCAGGGACCGGTATCCCTGCTCGTTCACCTCAGGCCGACCAGGCTGATCTATCTCTTCCACCGCTACCCTCGCCCTGATGGCTGACTATTGCCTCACTTTAACCCGGTTGCATCGCTACTGGTTGCAATTTCGCGCCTGTCCCACGGACCCGCCGGCCCATCCTCCGAACTTGAAATTCCCGGCCGGTATTCTGATCAATACCGGCTGTCATTTGTCAACCCGACTGTTCGGCCCTCTTGTATGGAGAGAATGACCGTTTTCTGAACGGATAAGACCGGCGCCTGCAGCCGTCCAGAAATCGCTCCATCATATCGCGACTGGGGCGAGGCAGCATGCGCCACGGCGATAGTCGAAACAGAAAGGGCGATAAAGGCGCCGCCAAGCGGCGGACAGCTCGCATTACCCGCGACCGGCAATAGTTACGCCGTGCTAAGGTTTATTGCGCCGGGGCCGCCCCTTCGACTCCTTCGCCCGCAAATGTTGCGCATAATCCGCGGTCTCCCCCTCCAATTCCTTTTGTCGCTCACTCGCCTCGGGGGTCGCTTTTCTGCCCCGCTGATGGAGCTCCATCAGCTTCGCGCGGTATTCCTGGGCCGACTTGATTTTTGTCATGGCAGGTCACTCCGAACGCAAATTGGCCCTCACCCAGAGCCGGGCAATGCAGATTTCTCCCCAACCTAGTGGGACGCCGTCCAGAAGAAGGTCACCGCACTAATACAGAGGAGCGCCAAGAGCATCGAAACCACCAGAATCGTCACAACACGACCGCTGATCACCCCGCTTCTCGCCTCTTGGGGGGTTACCACAGGCGGCGTATTTTCATGAGGGTCTGTCTTCATCATTGCTCTCCTTGCTCTAGATCGGGCCTGACGCCTCTCATCGGAAAGCCGCCTTGCCACATCTCGCTCAAATCGATCTATAACCCGCCACTCGACGATCCCTCGCTTCCGGACATGCCGCCTGAACTGCTGCTCGGCAAATGCGGCGCACCATTGCCCGTACCGCTCGGGCTCGGCGTGCCGGCCGAACTGTTGCCGATGCTGTTGGGATTCGTGCCGGTGATTCCGGCGCTCGGCGCAGATGGAGGCAGCGTCGAACTGGTGCCGGACGAAAATCCGCCGATTGGCTGGACACCTGGCTGCGCATTGCTGCCAAAGGCTTCTCCGGTACTGGTTGCGGGGGCACCACCTTTGACACCCGTCTTGCCAAATTTCGCGTTCTCAAGCGCATCCTGCCTGATCTTTTCCTCGCAATCGGGCTTGCCATGAAATGCGCAAGCGGAACTCGGTGGGAATGTGAGGGGTGGCGTCGGGTGCTTGTCGGGCGCGGGCACCTCACCATTCGGCCCCTGCACCGCCGTTGGGTTTGTATTTTGGCCATAAACGGCGCCGCTGAAGCCCACATAGCACAGCAAGGCGAACAGCGAGCAGATCAACCGTCTTTCTTTCATCAGAACCTCGCCAAACAGAATGTTGTAGAGAGACGGCGCCGCCGACTGGGCGGAGACGCCAACGGGTCACATTCACGCAACCACGATTATGGGAGGACGTTCCCCTGCCCGAGGGGAACCTCCTTCACCATTTTTTGCGACTGAATGGAATGAGACGGACCGATGCGAAGCGGCACATGGCGGTACGGCGGCCGGATTGACACCGGCAATCACATCACCCGTCGTTCTATTCCTGCGGGCGGCGCTGCCCCAGTGCCCGCCTCGGCATCCAGGCCGGATCAATACTGACTTAATTCACGGGACGCGCCTGTCATCGGCGATCGCCGAAAAGATAGCGGCCTTCTGCTTTTTGCCCGGGCCGAATGCTGCTCTGCGGACCGGCGCGGCGATCTGCCGACGCCGGGAGACGAAAACCACAAATAGCAGCGCCGGATACATAGCGAGTGAAAGAGTGATCGCCAGTGTAAACGAGCACTGGAGAACATAGAGCAGGAAAGACGACATCGTGGAAACCCGATCGCTCAAAAAGCCACATTCATGTCAAGGCAATCAAGGGAAGCGGGCCGCTGTTCCACCCCTGGGACATACTCGCAAAATGGTGATGAACTACTGCTGTTGCCGGCTTGTTGCGATCTGACGGCTATTTCCTGATCATTCCCGGCGCCCCCTACGGCCGCAGCGTATAGGCAATAACATAGTCGCCTCTCTTGGTGCCAAAAGAGCCATGCCCACCGGCCGCCGTCACCACGTATTGCTTTCCATCAATGGCGTAACTCATGGGGGTCGACTGCCCTCCAGCGGGGAGACGGTCCTCCCATAACTGCGTCCCGGTGATTACGTCATAGGCGCGGATATAATAATCCGTGGTGGAGGTGAGGAAGGCGACACCGCCGGCAGTCGTCAAGGGACCGCCGAGGGTCGGCACCCCCAGCTTCAACGGAATTGGCAAGGGCGCGCTATCGCGAATTGTGCCGTTGCGGTGCATCCAGGCGACCTTCATCGTCTTCAGGTCGATGGCCGCCATATAGCCCCAGGGCGGCCGCAGACAAGGTATGCCAATCGGTGACAGGAACGGCTGCAATACCACGCCAAACGGGGTGCCATACATCGGCTGCACACCGAGCTCGCTGCCGGAAGGGTGCTGGCTGTTCGGAGCCGGCGGATTGTCAGGGCCGCGCGGCAATAGCTTCGAGATGAAGGGGATGGACATCGGATTGGCGATGGCGATCTGCCGGACCGGGTCAACCGCGATGCCACCCCATTCAAACATGCCAAGATTACCGGGGAAGACGAGCGTTCCCTGGAGTGAAGGTGGCGTGAATACCCCGTCGTAACGCAAGCGATGGAACTGGATGCGGCAGGCCAGCTGGTCAAAAATCGTTGCCCCCCACATATCGGCGCCGGAGAGGTTGGTGGCCGGACGGAAGGTCAGGTCGGAAAACGGCTGGGTCGCCGCGACATGATCGCCAGGTGCGGCGCCTTGCGGCACTGGATGTTCGGTCACCGGCACAATGGGCTGGCCGGTCCGCCGATCAAGGACAAAGAGATCGCCCGTCTTGGTTGGTTGCATGACAGCTGGCGTCACGCCATTCGGCGTCTGAAGATCAACGAGCGACGGTTGGGCGGGAAAATCCATATCCCACAAATCGTGATGCACGCCCTGGAACGACCAGACCCGCTTGCCGGTACTGATGTCGAGTGCCACGAGGGAGCTCGAATATCGTTCCGCCAACGGCGTACGATTGCCACCCCAGATATCGGGCGACTGCACGCCCATGGGCACATAGACCAGGCCGAGCTTCGCATCATAGGACGCGGTGATCCACGAATTCGGCGAGTTGTTGGTATAGGTATGGCCATTCGTTGGCAGTGCATTTTCTTCCGCTGCGCCGGCATCCCAGGCCCATATCAGCTTACCGGTATAGACGTCGAAGCCGCGAATCACGCCGGACGGCTCGGTTGTTGAATAATTGTCGATGACCGCTCCGGCGATGACGACGATCTTGTCACTGACCACCGGCGGCGAGGTGGGCTCGTAGAAGCCGGATGTGGTTTCCCCCATCCCCTCTTCCAGATCCAGCGTACCATTCTTGCCAAAACCCGCACAGGGCTGGCCGGTCTGTGCGTCGAGGGCAATCATGCGGCCATCATTGACCGGCAGGAAGATGCGCCTCGGACACTCGGCCGGGGCCGGTGCGCCACTGGCGTCCACGGCCCCCTGCGGCGTCTCGTGATAAGAAACACCTCTGCAGGTCAGGTGCTGGAATGTGGGATTGTTCTTTACCTGAGGGTCATAGCTCCAGCGCAGCTGGCCCGTCCGGGCATCCACCGCAAAGAGTTTCTGATGCTGCGAGCACAGAAACAGCGTGTCGCCAACCTTGATCGGTGTGACCTCGAATGTCGTTTCCACCGGGTCCTGATCGCTCGGCATGTCGCCGGTGCGAAATACCCAGGCGACTTTCAACGTGTCGACATTGGCTGCGGTGATCTGGTCGAGGGGCGAGTAACGCTGGCCGAACTGGGTGTTGCCGTAGCTGCGCCAATCCTCCTTCGGCTGCGCTGCTCCGGCCGATGCAGCCTCGGCATTTGCCGGGGATCCGGCTGATGTCCGGGCAATCGTGACGCTGCCATTGATGGCGTGATAATCCGTGGTAAGTCCGATCGCCAGCACCACGACCCCAACCAGGAGGCTGCAGCACAGCGGTGCAATCACCGTCTTGAGCGGCCAGCCCCCGCGTGCGATCAGCGGCTTGACAATCCAGGGGACCAGCAGCCAAAGACCCAGCGGAAAGATGATATCGCCGCGTGCCGCAAGGGGCCACCAGTCAAAACCGATTTCGAGGACCGCCCAGATGACCGTGCCAATCAATACCGCGGCGTAGACCCAAAGGGCAGCTGCGTGGTGCCGGAAAAGCAGGATGCCGGTAACGAGAACACCGAGGCCGATGAGCCCATAGGCCCATGAGCCGCCGAGGACAGCGAGCCAAACGCCGCCACTCGCGAGAGCAATGCCGATCAGGGCATAGACAAGGGCTGTAACGAAGATCACTGGATGAGTGCCGATCGGCGTGCGCATGTCCTGCTCCCGCTAGAGGGTTCTTTTACACCGCACATGATCCACGCCATTGCAGCGATGGATCGTCTCATATTTCATTACCCGAGCTGCTTCACCGGCTTTTGTCACGATCACGTGAATGACCGTCCCGGTACCGAGCGAATGCCGCCAGCACAACCTCCCCGAAATGCTCAAAGCTGAGCACCAAACCCCCGGATCGCCTTGCTAAGCTCCTGTAGATTTATTGGCTTTGACAGGAACAGGGCGCGCTGCGGTATATCGAGCGGGCTTGGCCGATCCGCTTCCGATACGACAATGATCTCCATGGGCGGAAATCGGTCGCGAACGATCCGGGAAAGCTGCAGCCCGTCCATGCCGGGCATCTCTATATCCGTCACCATGACGCCGATATCGGCGCGCGTTTCGAGCAGTTTCAACGCCGCCTGCGCATCTTTGGCCGGCAGGACCTCAAACCCCTGATCGCGCAGCCCAGCAGTCGTATCGTTGAGAATGGCGGGGTCGTCCTCCACAATCAGGAGCGCGCTTGTCTTGATAGAAATCGCAACCATGCCGAACTCCTTCCAGCTTTCACGGGGGTCAACCTGCGAAGCTTCGGGCAAATGAAGGAGTTCCTCGTGTTCCAGTTAATTTGACCGCCGGAGAGGGCAACCTACCGCCGATCGGCGACTTCGATCCGTTGATGATCGCCAGAACTGGCCGCCTGCCGGCCACATCGGCGTGGCCGGAAACCGCGCTTCCGGACCGTTCGCTATGAGGTGACAATCGTCGGGAAAACCGAGCCGTTCACGCCAGCCCGGCTACAGCGTAGACATGATCATAACCGACCGCCGAGCGCTGCCAGCCAAATGATTTGGACATTGCCTCCCGCCGCATTCGGTTCATCTTGCGCCGGGAGGCATAGGTGTCCATTGCCCGCTTGATCGCGCCGACCAGTGAGGGCAGCGACGGATCGGCAAAGAGGAAGCCGGTCTCTCCATCCTCTATCGTGTCGGCCAGCCCACCCGTACGATGGGCGATCGGCAACGAACCGAAACGCTGCGCGTACATCTGGCTGAGGCCGCAAGGCTCGAACCGGGACGGCATCAGCAGGAAGTCGCTGCCGGCAAACATCCGCCGCGCTTCTTCCTGGTCGAAGCCTATCCGTACACCGACCGATTCCGGATGGGATTTCTGCAAGCTCACCATGGCTTTTTCGAATCGGCGTTCGCCCTGGCCAGTAACGATCAGCTGGCCGCCTTGCGCGATGATGTCCTGCGCTGCCTCAATGGCCAAGTCCACGCCCTTTTGATGGACCAGCCGCGATACGATGGCGAAGAGCGGGCCCCGCGACAAGGCCAGACCGAAAGCGGCGCGGATATAATCGCTGTTACGCCGCTTCGCCGCCCATTCGCCGGCATCGAACCGCCTCAGCAAGGTCGGATCATGCTTCGGATCCCAGCTTTCATCGATACCATTCAAGATGCCGGTCAGGCGTCCCTCGGCTGCGCGCCGCGCCAAGAGCCCGTCGAGCCCACATCCGTGTTCCGGCCGGGTGATCTCATCCGCATAGGTCGCGCTCACCGTTGTCAGATGCGACGCGTAGAAGATACCGGCCTTCAGGAATGAGAGACGGCCATAGAATTCGACACCATCGATTTGGTAGGCGTGATCCGGAATGCCCAACTGCTGCAGGTGACTGGCGTCAAACAATCCTTGATAGGCGAGATTGTGGATTGTCAGGATGGACGGCGTCTTTGAGTCGCGCCAGGCCAGATAGCCCGAGGTCAAGGCGGAAGTCCAATCGTTCAGATGCAAGAAATTCGGCCGCCAATCAAGACCGGTAACACCCGTCGCCATTTCGGCGGCGACCGAACTCAGCCGCGCAAAGCGGAGATGATTGTCCGACCAGTCCCGGCCTGTCTCATCCAGATAGGGCGTTCCCGGGCGATCATAAAGCTCGGGACAGAGGACGACATATATAGTGAGCCCGTCCGGAGTCTCGACCCGGCCGATATTGCAGGCCGCGAGGCCCGCCAATGCCGGCAGATGAGCGACAATTTCCATATTCGGATGCCGTGATATGACCTGCCGATAGCCGGGGATGAGCACACGGATATCGCAATGCCGCCGGAGGGCACGCGGCAAAGTTGCCGACACCTCTCCAAGGCCGCCTGCTTTGACGTAATCGTCGATCTCGGACGTCACATAGAGAATATGCTTGTGAAAGCCGCCGAGAAATCGCGGGTCCAACGGCGACCGCTGCGACCTGACGGCAACAGACTGTGTTGGACGGAACACATATGAATGGCTGCCATGATCGACAACCTGCGCCCTGCGGGGAAAGCGAGCCACGAGCCACCTCCAATCTGACACGGGATCAATCAGAAGCCCGTATCGCTGTTCCGGAGGTCGACCAAATTTGTCGCGCTTCTCTCAAAAAATATAAGCGGCACGGTGCGGAACAATTGCCCTGTTCAGGACCCGCGATCCGGATACGCTCAGTTGCCGTCTGTTGGACTTAAGTTAAGCCTGCCCGCGTCGATCATTCCCCGATTTATCTGCAGCGCGCCCACATAAATGGAGATCGCCGGATCGGCTGCTCTGGGCCACAGATCGTCGATGAAGGTCTCGAGCAGGCGAGCCTGCTCGGGTGCTGGTTGATATGCCGCGTTGATATGCAGTCTGCCTCCCTCGACTATGTGAGTTAGGAGCGAAACCGGTCGCGCCGGCCGATCGAGATAAACAAATTCCTCCAAAGTCGCGCCAACGTCCCGACCCTCAAAAGCATACCGCCTGAGATGGTCGCCATCTGCAGCGCGCGCATTCCAGGCATCAAGCTTTTCCGCAAGCAGATCGCTGAAATCAGCCAGCTGCTCCGCCACGCCGGAGAAGTAAATGCCATAGCCGGCTTGTCCTCTTTGCCGCCCCTGCCCCAAGCTCTGCTGCAACAGCGACTGCTCTGCCACAACCTGCGCATAGTCCCATCCGGCGCGACGACAAATCAGTTTTTTCCCATAACTCACCGATCATCTCCTGCCACCGCAAGGCGGCCATTCACGGCGAAGCCCGATTCGCCATCGCTGCCTGTCACGGAAATGTTACATGAGTCGATTGAGAAAGCGTGAATGTCCGTTTCGCTTTGACGCTCGTTGCGCTGCGCACCATCATGTGCGCTGGGGGAGATTTACGTTCACCCTCGCCTTGCTTGCCCCACTGCAACGCCGTGCGTTCTCACAAGGCCGCGCCGATGCGTAAGCGTGGGAACAAAGCGGATCCGATTGACTTACTTCCGGTAAGTGCTCGTCACTTTCTCCAGCCACCGCAAGACCATCGTACCAGGACAGTGATGAGCAAGATGCGCGTCTATCCCCGCCAGATCCCATGCTGCAGGCGCCGTTCGGGATGCCTCGACGGACAAAAGCCGTTGTGCATCCAAAGTGTCGGACTAACCGGCCCCGGATGTCGCCTATGACAGCGCCCGCCGATCACGCCCACCGGGAAGAAGATCCAGAAGCGGCGTGGCCGCGCCAGGTGAATGCCGTTCTTCATGGCACTTTGCTGGATCCCTTCGGCTTCTTCGGGCCCCACCGGATCGGCAACCAAACGGTGGTCCGATCGTTCCAGCCGGGTGCGCGACAGGTCGCCTTGCTGGACCGAAGCAGTGGCCGAGAACTCGCCGAGGCCATATGCATCCACCCGTCGGGATTGTTCGAAGCCAAGGTCGAAGACGATCTGCCGCCCTATCTCCTGCGCATCGACTGGGAAGAGACCATCCGGGAAACCGAAGATCCTTATTCTTTCGGGCTGCTCCTGGGGGATATCGACATCCATCTCTTCTCGGAAGGATCGCATCGTCATATCGGTGACGTCTTCGGGGCTCAGCTCGCCGTCCACGAAGGCGTCAGCGGTGTGCGCTTTTCCGTCTGGGCGCCAAACGCTGGGCGTGTCTCCGTCGTCGGTGACTTCAATAGCTGGGACGGACGACGGCATCCGATGCGGCTGCGCCATAGCGCCGGTCTCTGGGAGATCTTCATTCCGCGCTTGGGTATCGGGGAATGCTATAAATACGAAATCGGCGCAGCCGACGGTACTGTCCTGCCCTTAAAAGCCGATCCCATCGCTCTCTACGCAGAAACACCCCCCGCCACAGCGTCTGTCACCGCCACACTCGACGGCTTCGACTGGTCGGATCATGTCTGGCTGGCGCGACGGGAGCAGCGCCAAGACCGTGAATCTCCCATTAGCATATATGAGGTTCACAGTGCATCTTGGTGGCGACGCGAGGATCAGCTACCACATTGGCAGGACCTGATTGACCGGCTTATTCCCTATGTGGCTGAACTTGGGTTCACCCATATCGAATTCTTGCCGCTCATGGAGCATCCTTTCGCCGGGTCCTGGGGCTACCAACCGCTCAGCCTGTTCGCTCTCACCTCGCGTCATGGCCAGATCGACGATTTTCGCCATTTCGTCAACGTCTGCCATCGTACCGGCATCGGCGTGATCCTGGACTGGGTTCCCGGCCATTTTCCGAACGACGCGCATGGTCTAGCTCTTTTTGACGGGACGCATCTCTACGAACACCAGGATCCGCGGGAAGGCCAACACCAGGATTGGGATACGCTGATCTACAATTACGGACGCCACGAAGTCCGCGAATTCCTCATCGCCAGCGCGCTGCACTGGCTGCGGCATTACCATATTGACGGTTTGCGTGTGGATGCCGTGGCCTCAATGCTTTACCGCGACTATAGCCGTGAACAGGGTGACTGGATCCCCAACGTCCATGGCGGCCGTGAGAACCTCGAAGCAATCCACTTTCTGCGCGAACTGACGGAAGCGGTTCATCGCTACTTCCCCGGCACATTGATGATCGCCGAGGAATCGACTGCCTGGCCCGGCGTCACGCGTCGCGATTCGCCCCTTGCCCTCGGCTTCGATCACAAATGGAACATGGGCTGGATGAATGACAGCTTGCGCTATATCTCGCACGATCCGATCCATCGCCCGCATCATCACGACGACATGACATTCGGTCTGATCTATGCTTTCAGCGAGCGCTTCGTCCTGCCCCTGTCGCATGACGAAGTCGTACACGGCAAAGGCTCGATCATCAGCCGGATGCCCGGCGATGATTGGCAGAAACGAGCCAATCTGCGCGCCTATCTTGCCTTCATGTGGACCCATCCGGGACGCAAGTTGCTTTTCATGGGCACGGAGTTCGGCCAGCAGAATGAATGGCACCATGACAGCCAGCTCCCGTGGCACCTGCTTGACGAGCCCAAGCATCAGCAGCTCCAGATCCTGGTCCGGGACCTCAATCGCCTCTATCGGGATCGCCCGGCTTTGCATCGTCTCGACGACCGGCCGGAAGGCTTCCAATGGCTGATCGGTGATGATCGACAACAGAGTATCCTCGCTTATCTCCGCAAGTCCGACCGCGTGACAGATCGGCCACTGGTTGTTATCTGCAACTTCACACCGGTGCCGCGTGGTGATTACCGGATCGGTGTTCCCATCGCCGGTCGCTGGCGGGAGATCTTCAATACCGATAGCGCCTTCTTCGGCGGCTCGAATGTCGGTAACGACGGTGGCGCGATGACCGAGAACCTCGCCACCCACGGCTATCCTGTCTCGCTCAAGCTGACCCTCCCGCCTCTCGCCACCCTGATCCTCGAGCCGGATAATATTGAATGACGCAGCTCGCCGACCGCCTTTTGCCAGGACATCCCTATCCACTTGGCACCAATTGGGATGGCCTGGGTGTAAATTTCGCCGTCTTTTCGGCCAATGCCGAACGTATTGATCTCTGCATCTTCGATCCGTCAGGACGCCGGGAGCTGGGGAGATTGCCATTGCCGGAATGTACCGATGAGATCTGGCATGGCTATTTGCCGGATGCCAAGCCGGGACTTGTCTATGGATATCGGGCCTACGGTCCCTATGAGCCGCGGCATGGGCACCGTTTCAATCCGAACAAGTTGCTCCTCGACCCTTACGCCCGCTTGCTGACCGGAAACGTGCGTTGGACCGACGCGCTCTATGGCTACCGGCTCGGCAGTACGCGGCGAGATTTGTCCTTTGACCGCCGCGACAGCGCCGCCGCCATGCCCAAGGCGGTGGTTTGCGATCCCGCCTTCAATTGGGGAGACGATCGGTCGCCTGAGACAGATTGGTCGAAGACCGTTATTTATGAAGCGCATATGCGCGGCCTGACAATGCGCCGCGACGACATCGTCCATCGCGAACGCGGAACTTTCGCGGCGCTGGCCGATTGGCGTGTCATCGAACATCTCACCAGTCTCGGAATCACCGCTATCGAATTGATGCCCATCCACAGCTTTCTGCAAGACCACTTCCTGGTCCAGAGGGGTCTGCGAAATTATTGGGGCTACAGCACGCTGGGATTCTTCGCGCCCGAGCCCGGCTATCTGTCGGATGGTACCCTGGCTGATATCCAGGTGGCTGTCCGGCGGCTGCATGCTGCCGGCATCGAGGTCATCCTCGATGTTGTCTACAATCATACCTGCGAAGGGAACGAACTCGGCCCCACCTTGTCTTTCCGTGGCCTGGATCACGCCAGCTATTATCGGCTGATACCGGGCGACGAGCGGCATCTCATCAATGACACCGGTTGCGGCAACACGTTGAACCTGTCCCATCCGCGGGTCCTGCAAATGGTGATGGATTCCCTACGCTACTGGGTAAAGAACTTCCATATCGACGGCTTTCGTTTCGACCTTGGCGCCAATCTCGGCCGAGAGGGAACCGGTTTCGACCCCGGCTCTGGTTGGTTTGATGCCATTCGCCAGGATCCACTCCTGTCCCGGGTCAAACTCATTTCTGAACCCTGGGATGTCGGCCCGGGTGGCTATCAGCTGGGCAACCATCCACCGGGTTTCTCGGAATGGAATGACAAGTACCGAGACTGCATCCGCCGTTTCTGGCGTGGCGATGATGGGCAGTGTCCCGACCTTGCAGCGCGCCTGACCGGCTCCGGTGATCTTTTCGACCATCGCCGCCGCCGACCTTGGGCCTCCGTCAACTTCCTCGCTGCCCATGATGGCTTCACTCTGCAGGATGTCGTCAGTTACGAGAGCAAACACAACGAGGCGAACGGCGAGAATAACAATGACGGCCACAGCGAGAACCTCTCCGCGAACTGGGGATATGAAGGTGAAACTGAGGATGGGGAAATCCTGAACAAACGAGATCGCATCAAGCGATCCATGCTGGCGACGCTGTTCAGCTCGATGGGGACGCCGATGCTGCTGGCCGGTGATGAATTCGGCCGCACGCAAGCCGGCAACAATAACGCCTATTGCCAGGACAACGAACTCTCCTGGATCGACTGGTCACTACCGACGTCGCCGCGCGGCGGCGCCTTGCTCAGCTTCACCAAACATATGATTGATCTGCGCCGTCAGCATTCCTCACTCCGTGGCAACCGTTTCCTTCACGGTCAGGTCGAATTGCTGCCCGACATTTTTGACATCAACTGGTTCGACGAATCCGGAGCCGCCATGGAACCGGCCAGTTGGGAAGATCCGGCGCGGCGCACCCTTGCCTTGCGGCGCGCAGCTATCGGCCAGGATGGGCGGGTCGATATCTCATTGCTGCTCCTGAATGCCTCACCCGAGGAAGTTCTCTTTACCCTGCCGACCCCAAGCTGCCCCTGGCATTTGGGCATCGATAGCGCAGACGCTGGCTTGCAGCGGGTCGGGCAGCCAATCGAGGGCGCAACCTTTGCCGTCGCTGCGGAGGCCACCACCCTGCTCTTGGCAACACGGGACAGATAGACCATGGAGAACACCGACACCTCCCGGCTCTCGGGCCATCTCCCGGGCCATCTCCCGGGCCATCTCTCCGGCGGAGCCACGTTGATCGCTCCGGGCCAGACGCGTTTCCGTCTGTGGGCACCGGATTGTCCACGCGTCTCGCTGGAACTGGGCGGCGGCGAGATCCATGAGATGCAAGAGCAGGAGAGCGGCTGGTTCG
>Ga0209455_1000425_pt1 | contig 33165 bp, 29 predicted proteins | sample AraplaCol_mCL_r2_FD_184275 | JGI IMG/M metagenome (GOLD analysis project Ga0209455, IMG submission 184275) | Arabidopsis root microbial communities from North Carolina, USA - plate scrape CL_Col_mCL_r2 (SPAdes) (version 2) | ecosystem: Host-associated > Plants > Roots > Endosphere | place: USA... | reverse complement strand
GGGGTGCCGCGGCCGCAGCAGGTCGTACCCGCCGCGCTTGGCGATCTCGATGAGGGTGTCCCCGAATGCGGCGGTTCGTCCGCCGCGTTCGGGGATCGGGCCGAAGACGATACGGCCGGTGACCTCCGCGCCGTCCACGAGCAGCGACTCCCCCGCGTCGAGCAGGGCGACGACGCCCTCCTCGCCGGTGGACCAGCGTCCGGGCAGCCCGTCGAAGCGCGCGGGCTCCGCGGTCAGCCAGTGCTGGGCCGTGATGGCGAGGAAGCCGTGCGCGGAGGCGCGGTCGGCCTCGTGCGCGTCGTGCCAGGCCTGCCATTCGGTCGCGAAGGCGGGCGCTGTCGTGTCGGATGCGATGGTCATGTTCTCAGCCGTTCGTCTCGTCGGTCACTGGTTGTCGAGCGGGAGCCCGGGCGGGTTGATCTCCGACTTCGGCAGACCCTCGTTGGTGAGGTTGTAGGCCTTCAGCCACTTCGCGTACTGGCCGCCTTCGATGAGGTGGTTGATGGCGTCCGCGATCGGCTTGTCGAGACCGCTGTCCTTCTTCACGGTGGCGGCGATGAGGCCCTGGAGGGTCTCCCCGGCTCCCGAGAAGGTGCCCGCGGTGCGGGTCGGATTGGCCGACGACGCGCTCTGCGTGTTCTGGTACGCGGCGGTCGGGTTCGGGCCGAAGTAGGCCTCGATCTTGCCCGAGTTCAGTGCGAGCCAGACGGAGTTGGCGTCCGGGTAGTACTTGAGGTCGAGCGACTTGCCGGCGGCCTCGAGCTTCGCCTTCCACTCGAGCAGGATCTTCTCCTGGTTGGTGCCTGCGCTCACGGCGACGGTCTTGCCGGCGAGGTTCTGGTAGTCGCCGTCGAACTCCCACTTGTCCTTCTTGAGGACGGTGAAGGCGAGCTCGTCTTTGCGGTACGAGGCGAAGTCGTACTTCTCCTTGCGCTGCTCGGTGTCGGTGATGTTCGAGAAGCCGACGTCGGTCGCGCCGGTGTCGATCCCGACGAACAGGTTGTCCCAGGTCGCGTTCTTGACCTCGGGCTTGAGGCCGAGGACGGCGGCGACGAGGCGGCCGAGGTCGGGCTCGGAGCCGGTCAGCGTCTTCTGGTCGTCGCCGGTGAAGGCGAGGGGCGGGAAGCCGGCGGGCAGGGCGCCGACGCCGATGACGAGGGTGCCGCGCTTCTTCACGGCGTCGGGCACCTCGGCGGCGATGGAGTCGACCTTGTCGACCTTGATCGACGTCTCGGTGCCGGCGCCGTTGGTGTGCGCGGCGATGGTGACGCTGCCGGCGGTGGATGTGCCGTCTTCGGCTGACGCCTGCCCCGAGCAGGCCGCGAGAGAGACGACGAGGGCGGCCGACGCGAGGACCGCGCCCGGGACGCCGAGCCGGCGTCGGAGCGAACGAGGGGATGACATGCGGGTTCTCCTTGGTGGGTGGGATGGTGCGATTGCGTTCAGAGACCGTGCCCTCAGAGGACGCGGCTCAGGAACTCTCTGGTGCGCTCCTCGCGCGGGTCGTCGAGCACGTCGGCGGGGCTGCCCTGCTCGACGATCCGGCCGTCGTCGAGGAACACGACACGGTCGGCGACCTCGCGGGCGAAGCCGATCTCGTGGGTGACGACGACGAGGGTCGCGCCGTAGACGGCGAGCGAGCGGATGACGGCGAGCACCTCGCCGACCAGCTCCGGGTCGAGGGCCGACGTCGGCTCGTCGAACAGCAGCACGTCCGGTCGCAGGGCGAGCGCGCGGGCGATGGCGACGCGCTGCTGCTGTCCGCCCGAGAGCTGCCGCGGGTAGGCGGCCGCCTTGTCCGAGAGGCCGACCCGGGCGAGCAGCGCGAGCGCCTCTTCGCGGGCGACCGCGGCGGGCGTGCCCTGCGCGATCGGGGCCTCCGACACGTTCTCGAGGATGGTGAGGTGCGGGAACAGGTTGAAGTTCTGGAACACGAATCCGATCCGGGCGCGCTGCCGCAGGATCTCCTTCTCGCTCCGCTCCTTCAGCCGGCCGCGATGCACGCGCACGCCGATCAGCTCGCCACCGACGACGACGTAGCCCTCGTCGAGCGGCTCCAGGTGGTTGATCGCGCGCAACAGGGTCGACTTGCCGGAGCCGGACGGGCCGAGGACGACGGTGACCGTCCCCGCCTCGATGGTCAGGTCGACGCCGCGCAGCACGGGCTTGTCGCCGAACGATTTGGTGGCGTTCGCGATCTCGATCCCGGCGGTCACGCGGCACCGTCCAGACGGTTGTTCGACCAGCCGGCGAGCCGACGACGGACGCGCTGGAGCGGCGTCGGCGGCAGCGACCGGACGGCGCCGCGCGCGTAGAACCGCTCGACGTAGTACTGGATGACCGACACGACACTGGTCAGCACGAGGTACCAGATGGTCGCGACGACGAGCAGCGGGATGATGTCCGTCGGGTAGGTGCTGCCCAGGTTCTGGACGACGCCGAACAGGTCGAGCAGCGACACGTAGAAGAGGAGGGAGCTGGCCTTCAGCAGACCGATGATCTGGTTCACGTAGGCGGGGACGATCGAGCGCAGGGCCTGCGGCAGCACGATCCGCCGGAACTGGCGCCCGCGCGGGATGCCCAGCGCCTTCGCCGCCTCGTGCTGCCCCTGGTCGACCGAGAGCACACCGGCTCGCACGATCTCGGAGCTGTACGCGATCTCGCTCAGGCTCAGGCCGATGACGCCGAGCGTGAGCTCGGACAGTACCGACACGGTCTTGACCTCGAACTGCGGACCGAACGGGATGCCGATGCCGATGGTCGGGTACAGGTTGCCGAGGTTGTAGAGGAAGATCAGCACCAGGATCAGCGGCACCGAGCGGAACAGCCAGACGTAGAGCCAGCTGACGGAGCTCAGGACCGGATTCGCCGAGAGCCGGCCGAGGGCGACGACAATGCCGCCCGCGAAGCTGACGACCGCCGAGATCGCGGTCGCGACCAGCGTGAGCTGCAGCCCGGTGAGGATGGCCGGGCTGAACAGCCACTTCCCCACCTTCGCCCACTCCCACGACGGGTTGGTGAAGAGCGTCTGACCGAAGTTGAGCAGCAGGACGAGCACGAGGGCGGCGGCGATCCAGCGGCCGGGGTGGCGGAGCGGGAGGATGGGGCGCTCGGCCAGGCGGCGCAGGTCGATCCCGTCGGGGACGGCGGGGGCGGTGACCGCGCTCGCCTCCGCGGTCGTGGCGGCGCTCATCGTTCCACCCCCAGCGTCTTCTCGAACGGATGGATGCCGACCTGCTCAGGCTCGAGCGCCGTGTCGTACAGGGGGCGGTATCCCGCGGCCAGGTACAGCGCCTTCGCCTCGGGCTGGCGCGGGCCGGTCGTGAGGTAGACCTTCGTGTAGCCCTGGCGCACCGCCTCGGACTCCAGCTCGTTCACGATCCGGCGGGCGAGGCCCTGGCGGCGGTGGCGCGAGCTGGTCCAGATGCGCTTCAGCTCGGCGGTGTGCTCGTCGAGCCGCTTGAACGCGCCTCCGGCGATGGGCTCCCCCGCGCGCAGCAGCAGCACGAACGCGCCGCCCTGGGCCGGTGCGAACAGCTCGGCCGGGTAGCGGTTCAGCTCGGTCGAAGCGCGCTCGCCGAAGAAGTCGCCGTAGCGGGTGTCGTACTCGTACTCGAGCTCGTCCAGCAGCGGCCGGGCCAGCGGATCGGTCGCTTCGACATAACGGAACTCGTCGGCGTCGACGTTCGTGACGGTCACCGGATGCCTCCTTCTCGCGGGGTGGGAGCGGATGTTTCGGATGACCGTAGAGGGCATCTCGCGCGCCGCGGTAACGATGGTTACGGTTTGCGACGCCCGCGAAACACGGCGTCACGGACGCTTGCCCGGACCGCGCTCGCGATGCAGGGTGACCCGATGCCCACCACGTCCCCGACCTCGTCCATCGCCGTCGTCGGCGCCGGTCCGCGCGCCGTCGGCTGGCTGGAGCGGTTCGCGGCGGCGCGGTCGGCCTCCGCGGAGAGGCCGCCGGTCGTGATCCACCTGATCGACCCGTTCCCGGCCGGACCCGGACGGATCTGGCGTCACGACCAGTCGCCACTGCTCAAGCTGAACTCGATGGTCGAGGACGTCACGATGTTCACGGACGACACGTGCGCGGTCGACGGGCCCGTCGTCCCCGGGCCGTCTCTGCTGGAGTGGGTGGAGGGCGTGCGCGACGGCCGCATCGCGGACGCGGAGGTCGGCGATCCGGGCGTCGCGGCCGAGCTGGCGCGCCTGCGCCGGGGAGACTTCCCGACCCGGAGGCTGCAGAGCCGCTACCTTGACTGGTTCCTACGCCGGGCCATCGCCGCGCTGGATGCCGACGCGACCGTCGTGCGGCGGACCGGGGAGGTCGTCGCGGTGACGGACGACGGGGAGCACGAGACGGTCCGGCTCGCCGACGGCACGGTGCTCCGCGCCGACGCCGTCGTGTACGCGCTGGGGCACACCGGCAGCGAGCCGTCGGGAGAGGCCGCCACCCTCGCCGCCTTCGCCGACCGTCACGGCCTGCACTACCAGCCGCCCGCGTTCACCGCCGACGCCGAGCTGTCCGGCATCCCGGCCGGCGAGACGGTCGCCGTGCGCGGGATGGGACTGGCCGCCGTCGACCTCGTCGTGCTCCTGACGCAGGGACGCGGTGGACGCTTCGAGTGGCACCACGACGGCCTCCGCTACCGGCCGAGCGGGCGCGAGCCGCGCATCCTCATCGGGTCGCGGCGGGGCGTGCCGTATCGCTCGAAGATCTCCTCGACCCTCGCGGGCGAGGCGCCGTCGCTGCGGTACCTCACGCCCGAGGTGGTCGCGCGGCTGACGCGCGACCCCGGGACGCTCGACTTCCGCCGCGACGTCTGGCCATTGGTCGAGAGAGAGCTGCTGCACGGCTACTACCGCGAGCTGTTCACCGGGCATCCGGAACGGGTCGCCGTGGCCTGGGAGCGCTTCCGGGCGGAGCTGGACGGGGTCGACCCGCGGTCGGCGGCGTACCGCGACCTGCTGGCCGCATCCCTCCCGGACCCGTCCGACCACCTCCACCTCGGCGCGTTCGACCGGCCGCTCGCCGGGGAGCGCTTCGCGTCGCGCGAGGCGCTGCAGCGCCGCCTGCGGGAGCACCTGCGCGACGACCTGCACCGGCGCACCGCGGCGGAGCACAGCGAGACGCTGGGGCTCTTCCTCGCGCTGCTGCAGACGATGTTCGCGCTGGCGCCGGTGGGCGCCTCCCCCGCCTGGACGGACGAGTCGCGCACGCGCGACCTCCACGGCTGGTGGCCGGCGTACTTCAGCTACGTCGCCTCCGGGCCGCCCGGGCACCGGCTGGAGGAACTGCTTGCCCTCTCCGACGCCGGGGTCGTCGAGTTCGCGGGGGCTGACCTCGTTGTGACCGCTGACGAGGAGGCCAGGGCGTTCCGCGTCTCCAGCCCATCGGTCGACGGGTCGGTGCTGACGCGCACCCTCGTCGACGCCTGGCTGCCCGCCGCGCACGCCGACCGCACCGACAACCGCGCGCTCCGCGACCTGGCGGTCAGCGGCGCCGGATCGTTCCGGCACGGGATGCTGCGCGTGCACCCCGACGACGCGCGGGTGCTCGACGCGACCGGCGCACCGCATCCCCGCCGCTGGGCGATCGGGCCGTTCACCGACGCGCCCTTCGCCGGGGCCTTCGCGCGGCCGGGCACGAACGCCCTGTCGTTCCGCGAGAACGACCGGGTCGCGCAGGCGGTGCACCGGCTGGTCGCTGACCGTGCGGCGACGCACAGCGCAACATCGCCTGGCACGTCGCCGGTGCTGTCACTACAGTGACCCCATGCCGGACGAACCCCGCCGCCCGCTCGATTTCGAGACCCGCCAGATCCACGCAGGAGCCGTCGTCGACTCCGAGACCCGGTCCCGGGTGACGCCGATCTACCAGACGGCGGCGTACGTCTTCGACAGCTTCGACGACGGCGAGGAGCGGTTCGCCGGCCGCAGCGCCTACCGGGCCTACTCGCGCAACGAGAACCCCACCAACGCGGTCGCCGGGCGCCGCATCGCGGACCTCGAGGGCGGGGTCGACGGGATCGTCGTGGCCAGCGGGCAGGCCGCGATCGCGTCCGCGCTGAGCGCGCTCGCAGGAGCCGGGGACCACATCCTGGCCACGCACTCGCTGTACGAGGGGACGCGCGAGATGTTCCGCGGCGTGCTCGCGCGGCAGGGCATCGAGTTCGAGTACGTGCCGGACGACGCAGACGACGACGAGTGGACGTCGCGCATCCGCGCCAATACGAAGGCGGTGTACACCGAGACGCTTCCGAACCCGCTCGGCCAGGTGGTCGACATCCGGCGGATCGCGGGTCTGGCCCGCGCGGCCGGGGTTCCGCTGGTCGTCGACAACACGGTCCCGACCCCGTACCTGCGGCGGCCGATCGAGGACGGCGCGGACATCGTCATCCACTCGACCTCGAAGTGGCTGTCCGGCCACGCGTCGGTCATCGGCGGTGCGATCGTGGACGCGGGGACCTTTGACTGGGCGGCGGCCGGGGCGCGCTTCCCGCAGCTGACGGAGCCGCCGCGGCCGGGGGTCCCGTCGTTCGTGGAGCGGTTCGGCTCGGGTGCGTACCTGGCGTACGTGCGCAGCGTCATCGTGCTCGAGTACGGGCCGACCGTGCCGCCGACCAGCACGTTCCTGCTGCTGCACGGCATCGAGACGCTGTCGGTGCGGATGGACCGGCACGTCGCCACCGCGCAGACCGTCGCGCAGTGGCTGGAGCGGCGGCCGGAGGTCGCGACGGTCCACTACCCCGGGCTGCCGTCGAACCCGTACTACGAGCGGGCGCAGCGGTATCTGCCGCGCGGGGCCGGATCCATCGTCTCCATCGACCTGGCCGGCGGGCGGGATGCGGCGCGCCGGTTCATCGACGCGCTGGAGCTGATCTCGCCGATGACGCACATCGGGGACGTCCGCACGCTCGCCATCCACCTGGGCAGCACCATCCACGCCAAGCTGACGCCCGAGGAGCAGGCCGACGCGGGCATCACCCCCGGCCTCATCCGCCTCTCCATCGGCCTCGAAAGCCCGCGCGACATCCTCGACGACCTCGCCCGCGCCCTGACCGCCGCGGGGGCCTGATCGTCGGAGATCCAGGCCGATCTCGCACGAAACTCCATCCCGGCCGCGGCCGGGCGGAGATTTCGAGCCCTTTCTCCCACGCTAGCCGGCGAGGGCGGCGGGGCGGGCGGGCGCGGCCGCGACGGTCGCGGCGATGCGGCGGACCGCCTCGACGACCGTCGACGGATTGCACGCGAGGTTGATGCGGGCGAAGCCGCGTCCGGGCTCGCCGAACGCGAGGCCGGAGTTGAGCGCCACGCGGCCCTGCTCGATCAGCACGCGGGCGGGGTCGTCGCCGAGGCCGGTGTCGCGGAAGTCGAGCCACGCGAGGTACCCCGCGTCCGGCCGGACCACCCGCACCGACGGCGCCTGCCGGGCGAGCTCCGCCTCCAGCAGCGCCACGTTGGACACCAGCAGACCGACGAGGTCGTCGCGCCACGACAGGCACGACAACGCCGCGATGTTCGCGTGCAGGCCCAGGATGCTGGTGCGCGCGGCGAGCTCCTCCGGCAGGGCGGTCAACAGCTCGGCGGACCGGTCGTCCGCGGCGACGACGACCGCGCACTTGAGGCCGGCGAGGTTCCAGGCCTTGCTGGCCGAGGTGACCGTCACCGCACGGGCGCCGGCGGCGCGGGCGACAGGGGCGAACGGCGTGAACACCGTTCCGGGATGGGCGAGCGGCGCGTGCACCTCGTCGCTGACCACGAACACGTCGTAGCGGGCGGCGAGGGCGGCGAGCGCCTGGAGCGTCGCGCGGCTGTGACATCGTCCGGTCGGGTTCTGCGGGTTGCACAGCAGGAGGGCGTCCGCGCCGTCGGCGAACGCACGCTCGATGCCGGCCAGGTCGAGCGACCAGTTCTCGTCCTCGAGCAGCGGCACGGTGACGGCGACCGCGTCCGCCTCGTCCACCATCTCGAAGAACGGCGGGTACACCGGAGGCGTCAGCACCACGCGTCCGCCGACCTCGGGCAGGTCCAGCCGCAACGCCTCGACCACGCCGACCGTCACATCCGTCGCCAGGTGCACCGTCGCCGGGTCGACCTGCCAGCCCCACTGCTCATCGGCGAAGCGCGCGAAGGCGGAGGCGAGCGGACCGGCCGAGTCGAGGTAGCCCGTGTCGGAGTGGCGGAGGATCTCGGCGACGCGATCCAGGATGGCCGGCTCGACGTCGAAGTCCATCTCGGCGACGAACACCGGCAGCACATCCGCGGGGTAGCGGCGCCACTTGATGCTCGACCTGGTCGCGAAGAGCTGCTCCAGGGAACGTGCCGGTCCGAAGCTCATCCCGTCACTGTGCCGCAGGGCGGCCCTGGATGCGACCCGGGGCGTCAAAAAGCGTAGCGAAGCGGCGGCGTCACTTCTTGTCGAGCACCCCCACCTGCGTCCCGGCGGAGTCGTAGACGTTGAGCGTGTCGCCGTCGGAGCGGGCGCTGGCCGCCTTCGAGAGCCAGGGGTCGACGTCGGGGCACGCCTTGGTCGTGACGGCCAGCTTGCTGAAGGTGATCCTGCCTTTGGACTCGCTCCACTGTCCGCTCATCGCGTTGCAACCGTCGTTGCCGGAGAGGTCGCCGCCGTCCTTCAGCTGGAGCTGGGTGCCGGCCGGCCGGTCGGAGGTCCACGTGCCGACGTACGACGACGAGCTGCTCGGGGCGCACCCGGCGAGGGCAGCCAGGGAGACCGCCGCGACGGCGCACAAGCTCAACGTCCGCTTCATGCCCGCAGTATGGAGGCTGCGGTCGCGCTCGGCTAGCCAGAACCTGCGGCGCCCCGGGAGTCGGCTCAGGACGCAAGCGCCAGCTGGCGGAAGCGGATGACGGACGCGTCCTCGCCGCCGCCGGCGCAGTCGTACGCGGCGCGGATCGGGTCCACAGCGCGCCCGTTCGGCAGCACCACCTCGAGCATCGCGTCGTCGCGCGACCCGCGGCGCCGCGCCGTGCTCCAGTGGCCGCCGTCGGTGCGCACCAGGATCTCGCCGATCAGGCAGCCCAGGCTCTGCACCGTGAACTCGTCGCCGACGAAGCCGTCCTCGGTCCGCAGGTCGACGAACAGGCGGTCGACGAAGACGAGGTCCTCCGGGACGAAGGTGACCGTGTGCCCGTAGATGTCGTGGATGCCGCCGGCCATCGCTCCGGCCAGCAGCGAGCCGACGGCGGGGTCAGGCCGCCGCCGGCTCGCTGCGCGGGGGAACCGGAACATGGGTCACACGGTAGGCCTCCTCTGCTGAGGGATTCTCGCCCCATTTCGAGTGCCCCCGCTGCGGGTCACGCGCGCCGCTATGCTGAGCGCGACGACAGGGGGATCGTGAACGGACGGATGAGGGCGGCCCAGCGGGTCATGACGGCCACGGCGGCGGCAGCGGCGCTGGCGATGGCGCTGGCGGGATGCGCAGGGCAGGACGGCACGGCCGCGGCGGCCCCCGAGACGACGACTCCGGTGGCGGCGCCTACGCCGATGCCGACGCCGGTGTGGGACCTCGACGTCCACCGCACCTTCACGCTCGCCGACGGGACGACCGCGGACGGCTGCCTGCGGGTCGCCGTCGAAGCCGACCCGCAGACGGACGACGGGAAGGGCGTCGAGCGCATCGACCAGGCGCGGACGCTGCTCACGAGCCGCGACTGGCAGACCGAGCCGGTGTCGCTGGACGAGCTCAGCGCCGACGACCGAGCGCAGAAACAGGCGCAGGGGCAGACCGAGGCCGAGATGCTGACGGGGGTGCTCTCGGACCACGTCTCCCAGGCACTCACCGACGCCGGGCTCCTGGGGAAGGGCGTCTCGCTCCAGGGCGAGGTCGGATGCTGATGCCGCACATCCATCCACTCCGATAGTAAAGTTCACGCGAGGCCCATGGGCGGCCGGGATGAGGAGGCTCCGGTGGCGAAGCGGACGCGTGCGACCGCGACGACGAGCACGCTCGCGCGCGTCAACCAGACCGCCATCATCGAGGCGCTGCGCGAGTCCGGCGCGCTGTCGCGGCAGCAGCTCGGCGCGAAGACCGGGTTGAGTCCGGCGACGATCAACCGGCTCACCGCCTCCCTCATCGACGATGGGCTCGTCGTAGCGGCCGGGCAGGAGCCCTCGACCGGTGGGCGGCCGTCGGTCCTGCTGCGCTACGCCGGGAGCTCGCGGCTGGTCGCGGCGATCCAGCTGCGCGCTGAGACGGTCACCGGCATCCTGGTCGACTTCGACGGCAAGGTGGTGTTCCGCCGCTCGGTCGCGCTCGGCGCCGGGGAGGACCGTGCGCCCGATCAGGAGCGCGGCCTGCGCAAGGTGTTCCGGCTGTTCGACGACCTCATCGCCACGGCCGACTCGATGGGCACGCCGTGCCTGGCCGTCGGGATCGCCGTGCCCGGCGTGGTGCAGCAGCCGGACGGCGTGGTCGGCACGATGCCCGAGTTCGGCTGGACCGGCGTGCCGTTCGGCGAGCTGCTCCGCGCGCGCACCTCGCTCCCGGTGGTGGTCGAGAACGACGCGAACGCGCTGGCCTACGGCGAACTTCACGCGGGAGCAGGCCGGGGGCTGTCGAGCCTGGTGGCGCTGTTCCTCGAGAACGGACTCGGCGCCGGCATCGTGGCCAACGGCGAGCTGCACCGCGGTGCACGCGCGGAGGCCGGTGAGATCGGCTACCTGCTGATGGAGCGGTCGTCGCTGGAGCGCTCGTACGACGCGCGCGGCGACCTGGAGGATCGCATCGGCTCGCTCGCGCTGACCGAGCGGGCGCGCGAGCGCGGGATGCCCATCCCGGCGTCCGGCTCGCTCACCGCTGAGGACGTGTTCGAACTGGCCCGGGACGGGAACGCCGACGCGCAGGAGCTCGCCGACGAGATCCTCGACATGGTCGCGATCGCGGTCGCCGCGCTGGTCATCGTGCTCGATCCGGAACTGGTGGTGGTCGGCAGCAGCTTCGTCGGGAGCGCCGACACCGTCATCCCGGGCATCCAGGAGCGGCTGCGCGGCCGCATCATCCGCGTGCCGCGCATCGAGCCGGCGACCCACCGCGAGGATGCGGTTCTGCTGGGCGCCGCCGAGCTGGCGGCCGCAGAGGTCAACGGCTTCGCCTACCTGGCCTTCTGACGTCCTCTTGACAGCCGCGGGAAGCGCACCCTAGGTTTGTGCTCAACTTATTCTCACTCCGATAGGAAAGAAGAGGCTTCCCTACAGCGAGGCAGAGGAGCAGACGTGATCGTCGGAATCGACATCGGCGGCACCAAGACGCACGTCTGCGTCGAGGACGACGCCGGCGCCGTGCTCCTCGACCGGTCGGTCAAGACCGCCGACTGGCAGCATGGAAGCGACCTCCACTCGGAGGAGAACGTCCGCGCCCTCCTCGCCCTGTTCGAGCACGTGCCGGGCGCTCCCGCCGCTCCGCTCGTGGTCGGCGCGCACGGCCTCGACAGCGAGGCGCAGACCCTGGCCTTCTCCCAGACGCTCTCCGCCCTGCACGAGGGCCCTGCCCTCGCGGTGAACGACGTCGAGCTGGTCGGCCCCGCCGCCGGCTTCGACGAGGCGATCGCCGTCATCGCCGGCACCGGCAGCAAGGTCGTCGGGCGCCGGGCGGACGGGACGCTCGTCAACGCAGGAGGCTACGGCTACATCCTCAACGACCCGGGCAGCGCGCCCGCGCTGGTCCGCGACGCCGTCCGCTCGCTCTTCGACGCGGTCGACGAGGAGGAGCCCCGGGATGCGCTGGCCGACGCGCTCTTCGCCCACTTCGGCGTCGACGAGATCGTCGGGCTCTCGATGGCTCTGAGCATCCGGCCGCGCGTCACCGTCTGGGGCGCGGCCGCTCCCCTGGTCTTCGCGGCGGCCGACGCCGGCAGCGTGCGCGCCGCGCGCGTCATCGAGCAGGCGGCCGACGAGCTCGCGCGCAGCGTCGAGCTCGTGCACCGCCGCGGCGCGGCCGGCGACGACGTTGTCTGCGCCGGCGGCGTGGTCAGCCACCAGCCGCGCCTGTTCGACGCCCTCGGCGAGCGCCTGCGCGCCCGCGGGCTCACCCACTCCATCCACCTGCTGGATGTCGCCCCGGTGCGCGGCGCCCTCGCGCTCGCCCGGCGGCTCACGGAGGCGGCCACCGTCGTCCCCTTCGCACCATCGAACACACGGAGGAAGTCATGAGGATCACATCCACCCGGCGCCGCCGCGCTCTCGCGACCCTCGGGATCGCGGCGACCGCGGCACTCGCGCTCAGCGCCTGCAGCGTCACCGGCGCGAGCACGTCGTCCGGCGGCCAGGGCAGCGGCAGCGGCACCATCAACGCGCTGTTCATGAAGCAGGCCGGCTACTCGGAGTCGGACATCAACACGATGATCAAGGACTTCGAGAAGAAGAACCCGAAGATCACCGTCAAGCCGACGTTCGTGGCGTACGAGGCGCTCCACGACAAGATCGTCACCTCGGCGCCGGCGGGCACCTACGACGTCGTACTGTCGGACGTCATCTGGCCGGCCGAGTTCGCGTCCAAGGGCATCATCACGGACGTCACGGACAAGTTCCCCGCCAGCTGGAAGCAGGACATGCTCGGCGGCGCGCTCTCCAGCGCCGAGTACAAGGGCAAGTACTACGGGGTGCCGTGGGGGCCGTCCACCAAGCTGTTCTTCTACAACAAGGACATGCTCGCCAAGGTCGGCGCGGGCCCGGACGACGTGAAGACGTGGGACGGCGTGCTCGCGACCGCGAAGAAGCTGAAGGACGCGGGCGTCGTGCAGTACCCGCTCGCGTGGAGCTGGGCGCAGGCCGAGGCGCTGATCTGCGACTACGCGGTGATGCTCGGCGCCTACGGCGGACAGTTCACCGACTCCAGCGGCAAGCTCGACATCAACAAGGGCGCCGGCGTGCAGGCGCTCGAGTTCATGAAGAAGTCGATCGACTTGGGGCTCACCGACCCGGCGTCGACCACCTTCCTCGAAGACGACACCGACAAGTCCATGGCGGCCGGCAAGACCGCGATGGAGCTGAACTGGGAGTCGACCTTCCGCGACCAGAACGACCCGTCGATCTCGAAGGTCGTCGGCCAGATCGCCGTCACCGCTCCGCCTGCGGGACCGTCCGGCGACAACCCCGGCGTGAACGGGTCGATGGCGCTGTCCATCGGCTCGAAGTCGAAGAACCAGGCCGCGGCGTGGAAGCTGATCGAGTACCTGACCAGCGAGTCGACGCAGGACAAGTACACGAAGTCGTCGATGACGAACTGGAAGGCGAGCTACACCAAGCCCGAGATCACCAAGTCGAACCCCGAGGTCTTCGCGGCCGCCGGCAAGGCGTACGACTCGATGATCCTGCGCCCGCCGGTGCCGAACTACAACACGGTCTCGCAGGCCCTGCAGGTCGAGCTCCAGAACGCGCTGCTCGGCAAGAAGACCCCGCAGCAGGCCCTCGACGACGCGGTGACCGCCGCGAACGCGAGCCAGGGATGAGCGCGGTGTCGGTCGCCGGAGTCGAGACGGAGCAGCGGAACCCGGCGCCCGCGCCCACCCCGCGTGGGCGCCGCACCCGCCGCAAGCGCGACAACCAGGGGCGCCTCGCCTTCTGGCTGCTGCTGCCCGCCGCGGTCGCGGTGTTCGGGGTGATCGTCTACCCGATCCTCCGCACCCTCCTCATCTCGTTCTTCGAGGTGAACTCGGCGCTGGCGACCGACACCCCGTTCGTCGGGCTGCAGAACTACGTCCACATCCTCACCGCTCCGGGCTTCTGGGCGGCGATGGGACGGACGCTGTACTTCACCCTGGTCTCCACCGCCCTGGAGCTCGTCTTCGGTCTCATCGTCGCCGGGCTCCTCAACGCGAAGCTGCGGGCGCGCTGGCTGTTCCGCGCCATCGTGATCATCCCGTGGGCGATCCCGACGATCGTCAACGCGGCGATGTGGAAGGGCATCTTCAACGCGCAGTACGGCGCGCTGAACGCGGCCCTCACCCAGCTCGGGATCATCGACCAGTACCAGGCGTGGCTCGGCGACCCGACCCTCGCGCTCAACATGGTGATCATCGCCGACGTCTGGAAGACGACCCCGCTGGTGGCGTTCTTCCTGCTCGCCGGGCTGACGTCCATCCCGGACGAGCTGTACGAGGCGGCGAAGGTGGACCGCGCGAGCTGGCCGCGCATCTTCCGCTCCATCGTGCTGCCGATGCTCGTGCCGTCTATCTCGATCGTGCTCGTGCTGCGCACGGTCGAGGCGTTCAAGGTGTTCGACATCATCTACGCGATGACCCGCGGCGGCCCCGTCAACGGCACCCAGACGATCGCCTACTACGCCTACACGACCGCGTTCTCGGACCAGAACTTCGGGATGGGCGCCGCCCTCTCGTACATCATCGTGCTGGTCATCCTGGTGCTGACCTTCGTCTACCTGCGCATGCTGCGCCGATCCGAGATGAGCCTGCTGTGAAGCGCACGACCCGCAACTCGATCCTGATCCATCTGGCGGCGTTCGTCGTCGCGATCGTCATCCTGCTGCCCTTCGGGTGGATGGTGGTGGCCAGCGTGACGCCGCAGCGCATCCTGATCTCAACACCGCTGCAGTGGATCCCGGACACCCTCGACTGGAGCCGGTACGAGCTGATCTTCCGCGGCGGCGCGGAGAGTGTCGGAGCCACGTTCCGCGCGGCGCTCGCGAACACGACCATCGTCGCCGTCGGGACGGTCGCGGTGTCCATGATCGTCGGCATCCTCGGCGCGTACGCGTTCGCGCGGCTGCGGTTCCGGTTCCGTCAGGCGGTGCTCATCCTGTTCCTGGCGACGTACATGCTGCCGCAGATCGCGCTCCTGATCCCGCTGTACCTCATCCTCAACTCGCTGGGGCTGCTGGACACGGTGGTCGGCCTGATCATCGTCGACTGCTCGCTCGTGGTGCCGTTCGTGCTCTGGATCCTCAGCAACTACTTCCTGACGATCCCGGAGGAGCTGGAGGAGGCGGCGCGCATCGACGGCGCCTCGCGCCTCGGCGCGCTGTTCCGGGTCGTGCTGCCCGCGGCACGACCCGGCATCTTCGCGGCGATCATGTTCGCGTTCCTCCTGGCGTGGGACGAGTTCATGTACGCGCTGATCTTCACCTCGTCGAACGCGGCGAAGACGCTCCCGGTCGCGATCAGCGAGTTCGCCGGCCGTTACACGACCGACTTCGGCCTCGTGGCCGCGGGCGGCATCATCGCGGCCCTCCCGCCGATCATCGTCGCCATGATCTTCCAGCGCTACGTCGTCAGCGGCATGGCCGCCGGCGCCGTCAAGGGCTGACCTCCCCTTCTGCCACCGACCCCGTAAAGGACACATCCCATGGAACCCAAAGCCTCCTTCGTCGACGCCATGCGCGCTCAGCCCGAGAACCTGGCCACCGCTCACGAGACCGTGCTGCGCGACCTCGCGGCGGCCGGCCTCTCGCGGTGGGGCGCGGATGACTCGGTCGCCGTGCTCGCAATGGGTGCGTCGCTGAACTCGGCGCACACCCTCGTCGCCGCCCTCGCCGCGGCCGGCCGGCCGGCGACGGCGTTCGTGGCGTCGGACGTCGCGGACGGCCTCGCCGTCGTGCGCGCCGACCGGTCGATCGTGGTGTCCGAGTCGGGCCGCAGCCCCGAGCCGCTCGCCGCCGCACGCACGCTCACCTCGGGCACCAGCGTCGGCATCAGCAACTTCCCCGAGCAGCCGATCAAGGACACGGTGGATGCGGTGCTCGGTCTGGGCGGGTTCCCCGACTCGCCGGTCTACACGAGCGGGTTCACGGCGACGATCCTGGCGTATGCGCTGCTGCTCGACTCCGTCGGGGCGCTGGATGCGGCGGACGAGGCGGCGCGCATCCCGTCGCTGGCGGAGGAGGCCCTCCGCGCCTACGCGCCGATCGCCGAGACCATCGGGCAGGTCCTCGCGGACGCGACGACGATCGACGTGGTCGGCCGCGGTGGGTCGCTGACCGCGGCCTCGGAGCTGTCCCTGATGGTCCGCGAAGGCCTGCGGACGCCGAGCACGGCCTTCGAGACCTTCCAGTACCTCCACGGACCGATGGAGGTGCTGTCGTCGGACGACGCGCTCGTGGTGTTCGGCGACGGACGCGAGCTCAGCATCCCGTCGTCGGTGCTCGATGCCGGGGTGCGGGTTGTACTGGTCACCGCGGCTTCGCCCCACTCGATCCCGGGCGCGGGTCACCCCAACCTCACTGTCGTCACGGTGCCTGCGGGGCTGGGGATCTTCGAGCGCGCGATCGTCGAGACGGTCATCGGCCAGCTGGCGATCGCCGCGGCGATCCAGCACAAGCCGTACCCGCTGGAGGACTTCCTCTACCACCAGGACGACACCAAGCTGCCGGTGCGCTGAGACGCGGAGGCACCCGACGACGGCCGTATCCCGATGGGATGCGGCCGTCGTCGCATCCCGGATCAGACGTCGCGGCGGCGCGCCACCAGCAGACCGCCGAGGAACGACACCGACGCCCAGCCGAGGACGACCAGCAGGCTCTGCCACTCGACGAGGTCCCCGTTGCCCAGGCCGACTACACCCCCGGACGCTCCGCTGAGCAGATACGGCAGGATCGCGGCCACCGCTTCGGACTGGGTCACGCCCGCGATGATCTGCACGATGACGTTCAGCACGAACAGCACCCCGACCGACGCCGATAGCCCGCCCGCTGACGACCGCACCATCGTGCCCGCCCCGAGGGCGAAGATCGCGGTGAGGCCGAGCACTGCTCCGGTGCCGAGCACCGACCACAGCAGAATCCCGGGCTCGCCGAACGTGATGGATGCCCCTCGCGCCTGCAGAATGGGCAGGCATGCCGCCCACGACAGTCCGGCGCTGACCACGCCGATTCCGAAGCCCCAGAGACCGACGACGAACGCCTTGCCCGCGAGCAGCGGGGATCGCTTCGGCACGGCCGCAAACGACGACCGGATCATGCCGGTGCCGTATTCGGAGGTGATCGAGAGCGTACCCAACACGACGATGATGAGCTGCGAGAACAGGATGCCCGTGCCCGTGCACTGCGCGACCAGGACCATGCCCTTGTCCCCGCGGAGTTTCGCGATGTCGTCGTCGCCGATGATGCCCGCGAGCAGCACGGAGATGAGCAGCGTCACCGGCAGGATCGACACGGTCACCCACCACGTCGAGCGCAGCGAGAGCAGCTTGATCCACTCAGCAGAGAGGATGCCCGCGAAGCTGACGCCGCTGCGCTCGAGCGCGCCCGACATCCTGCTGGTCGTCGCGCTCATCGGGCACCCCCGGTGCGGTACTCCACGGCGTCCTGGGTCAGGTCGAGGTAAGCCTGCTCGAGCGACGCGGTGACCGTCGCCAGCTCGTAGAGCGGGATGCCGGCGGCGGCTGCCGCCTCGCCGATCACCTCCGCCCGCAGACCCCGGACCTCGACGGTGTCGTTGCCGAGGTTGTGGATGGAGACATCCGGCCCGGTCACCGCTGCGGCGATCGCACCCACGCGCGGGCTGCGCACACGGACCGCGTCGCCCGACGCGCCGAGGAGCTGTCCGATGGGCGCGTCGGCCAGCACCCGGCCCTTCCCGAGCACGACGACATGGTCGGCCGTCTGCGACATCTCGCTCATCAGGTGAGACGAGAGGAAGACGGTGCGGCCCTCGGCGGCCAGCCCGCGCGTGAACTCCCGCACCCAGCGGACGCCCTCGGGGTCGAGCCCGTTCACCGGCTCGTCGAGGATGAGAACCCCCGGGTCTCCGAGCATCGCCGCGGCGATGCCGAGCCGCTGGCCCATGCCGAGGGAGAACCCGCCGACGCGCTTGTCGGCCACCGACTCCAGCCCCGCCATGCCGATGACCTCGTCGACCCGTCGGAGAGGGATGCGGTTGGTCGCCGCGAGCGCGCGCAGGTGCTTCCTGGCGCTGCGCCCCGGGTGCGCGGCCTTCGCGTCGAGCAGGGCGCCGACGGTGCGCAGCGGGGCGCGCAGCTCCGCATACGCCGTGCCGCCGATCAGCGCCGAACCGGCGTTCGGACGGTCGAAGCCCATGATCATGCGCATCGTGGTGGACTTGCCCGCGCCGTTCGGCCCGAGGAAGCCGGTGACGCGGCCGGGTTCGATGACGACAGAGACGTCGTCCACCGCCCGCCGCTCACCGAAGCGTTTCGACAGTCGTTCCAGTGTGATCACGGCGCCCTTCCCTCATGCGTCTGCTGCGGCGATCCGAGAGGAGCCGCTCTATCTCAGTAGACGAAGGCGACGGCGGATGATGACGCGATACAGCACAGAAGGGTTGTCCGCAAGGGTCCCGCCCTCGCGTTGACGGGCGACCCGAAGCGGAGTCCTATGTAACCATGATTGCTCTCATCGTGATTCTGCTCGTGATCTGGGCGGTGCTCGCCATCCTGGGCTTCGCCATCAAGGGTCTCCTCTGGCTGGCCATCCTCGGGTTGGTGTTCTTCGTGATCACCGCCATCGTCGGCTGGATGCGACGCGGCGCGTCCCGCACCTGATCGACCCCTCCCCCGATAGCTCGAAGCGGCGGTCGCGCGCACACGCGCGGCCGCCGCTTCGTCGCGCCAGGGGATCACAGTTGGACATCGCCGCCGACGGGGACGAATGTTGAGACATGACCTACGTTGCGAATCCCTCGCGCTATGACGAGATGATCTACCGCCGCACCGGCCGGAGCGGCCTCGACCTGCCCGCACTGTCGCTCGGCCTCTGGCACAACTTCGGCGACGACCGCCCCTTCGAGACCCAGCGCGCGATCGTGCGGCGGGCGTTCGACCTCGGCATCACCCACTTCGACCTGGCGAACAACTACGGTCCGCCCTACGGGTCCGCCGAGACCAACTTCGGCCGCATCCTGAAGGAGGATCTCCGGCCGTACCGCGACGAGCTGATCGTATCGAGCAAGGCGGGCTGGGACATGTGGCCCGGCCCGTACGGACAGGGCGGCGGCAGCCGCAAGTACGTCCTCGCCAGCCTCGACCAGTCGCTGCAGCGTCTCGGGCTCGACTACGTGGACATCTTCTACTCGCACCGGCCCGACCCGTCGACGCCGCTGGAGGAGACGATGCAGGCGCTCGACACCGCCGTGCGCTCCGGCAAGGCGCTCTACGTCGGCATCTCGTCCTACGGCGCGGAGGAGACCCGTCGCGCCGCCGGCATCCTGCGCGAGCTGGGAACGCCGCTGCTGATCCACCAGCCGTCGTACTCGATGCTCAACCGGTGGATCGAGAACGAGGGACTGCTCGACGCCGCCGGAGAGCTCGGGGTCGGCGTGATCGGGTTCACGGCTCTCGCGCAGGGGATGCTGACCAACAAGTACCTGAACGGCATCCCGGAGGGGTCGCGGGCGACGGCGGGTGACTCGTTCGACGCCGACTGGCTCACGGATGAGGCCGTCGACCGGCTGCGGGCGCTCGACGAGATCGCGCAGGGCCGGGGCCAGTCGCTCGCGCAGATGGCGCTCGCCTGGGCGCTGCGCGACGATCGGGTCACCTCGCTCGTCATCGGCGCCAGCCGGGTCGAGCAGCTGGAGCAGAACGTGGCCGCGCTGGGCAACCTCGACTTCACGCAGGACGAGCTCGCCGCCATCGACGAGTACGCCGTCGAGGCCGGAGTGGACCTCTGGGCCGGCGCTCGTCGAGGCGAGGTCTAGCAGGAAGCGTCAGGCGGACGCCGTCGCGATCGTCGCCTCGGCGTCCGCCTGACGTGCGCCGATCACGCGGAGGAAGACGATGATCCAGCCGAAGATCGCGACGGCGGCCACGAGCTCTACCGCGGTGAGGTTGTAGTACCCCAGCGCGAACAGCCCACCGCAGACGGCGATGACGGCGAGGAAGGTCCAGCCGAGTCCGATGAACGCCATGGGCAGCGTCGGCATCAGCCACTTGAGCGCGACCACCAGGGCGCAGAAGACGACCGCCATGCCCGTCGCGACGGTGTTATGGATCGGGATGGACACGTTGACCGGCACCAGGCCGACGCAGGCGAGGAAGAAGCCGACGACCACCAGGGTCCATCGCACGATGGAGTCCCCGCGGGTCAGGGCGCGCGCCGGGTCGGTCGGTGCGGTCGCCTGACGCGCGATGGCGGCGACCATGACGCCCGAGAAGATGAGCGTCGCGTTGAAGGCGATGCCGGACACATCCCACACGGTCCCGAGCGAGCTCAGGTTCATCTTCCACCACTCCTTGTTCGACGCGGTGAGCATGGCGGTCGTCGTGCCGAACACCAGGAAAAGGGCGAGCACCACCGAGAGGAGGGTGGTGGTCATGCGCACCGCCGACGAGAACGCGGTGTAGGCGGCCAGCGCACCGGCGCATCCCACGATGAGGGCCGCCTCCGGCGCGTAGACCGGTGCGCCCTGGAAGGAGGCGGCGAGCATTTCGGAGGTGAGGAGGGTGATGAACCAGACGATCGCACCGTGCGCGATGCCGATGGCGAGCGTCTCGAAGATCGCGAAGCCCAGCGACGCGCGCGAGCGGTGCGAGATCTCGGGCCCGATGTGCGCCGATCGCAGGGCCACCAACCGCCCTGCCGCATACGTCAGCACGGCGACGACTCCGGCGGCGATCGCGGCGAACATGCCGACGCTGTAGATGGCGACCTGGTGGTCGCCGAGCAAGAACACGATCAGCGCCGCGATCCCGGTCGGGATGAAGGCGGCGGCCGCCGCGGTCAGCGCCAGCGTCTCGGCGGTCGCCTCGCGGAGCCGGTGCAGGGGAAGGACGGATGCAGGACAGGTTGCGGTCACACCTGTACCGACGTGGCAGAGCGGGGATCATGACGGATGTGAGTTTCCGTAGTACTCGCCCACGCGTCGCCCAGGGTTGTCTGGTTGTCTCTATCGTGTTCCCGTCCGACGCCTAGAAGCTGTTGATATGACCGTCCTCGTCGAACCGGACATCCGGGCAGGCCAGGCGCTGCGCGCCGTACGGCCGTGGACGATCGCGGTCTCGTTCGGCCTCCTCGCCACCGTGCTGTGCGCGGCGTTCAGCTGGGTCCCGTCCCTCTGGGGCGACGAGGCGGCGACGCTGCTGTCGGCGAAACGGCCGGTGGGCAGCCTGTTCGGGATGCTGTCGCACGTCGACGCCGTGCACGGGCTCTACTACCTCCTCATGCACGGGTGGATCCGCCTCGCGGGCGAGAGCCCGTTCGCCCTGCGCCTTCCGAGCGCCGTCGCCGTCGGCGCGGCTGTCGCTGCCGTCACCCTTCTCGCCGGGCGGCGCGGTGGCGCGCGTGCCGCCGTCATCGCCGGGATTGTCGCCTGCGTCCTCCCCCGACTCACCTACGCGGGCGAAGAGGCGCGCTCCTACGCCTTCACCGCCGCGGCGGCCGCGTGGCTCACCCTGCTGCTGCTCTGGCTGATCGACGGCGGAGGCCGCCGCGCCTCCCCGGCGACGCGGCGCGCCGCGTGGACGCTGTACGCCGTCGGCATGGCGGTCTCGTCGTACCTCTTCCTGTATTTCGTCACGCTGCTGGTGGCTCATGCGGTCATCCTGCTGGCGACCCGCGCATCCCGCTCGACTCTGCGTACGTGGGCGATCTGCGCGGCCGCCTGCGTCATCGCCCTGATCCCGGTCGCCACCGTCGCATACCTCGAACGGGATCAGATCGCGTACCTGAACTCGTCCCCGGACGACCCGGCCATCTGGTACTACTTCCTCTGGTTCGGGATGCCGTGGGTCGCGGTGGCGGCCTGGGCCCTGATCACGATCGGCCTCTGGCCGGCGTGGCGGTCGTGGCGGCTGCGCCGCGCCCGGATCGTGCCGGCCGGACCGCGTGCCGCATCCACCCGCCTCGTCGCCGCGTCCTGGCTGTTCCTGCCGACCGGCCTCATGCTGCTCGTGAACCTCGCGTACCCGATGTACACCGGCCGCTACTCCACGTTCGCCGCGCCGGCGGCCGCGTTGCTGGTGACCGAGGGCATCCTCGTGCTGGGCCGGATGCTGGGCGGCGATCCGCGGAGGACCGTGGCGGCGACGGCGGGCACGACGGTCGTCTTCGTGGCGCTCTGCGCACCGGTCTATGTGCTGCAACGCGGGCCGTACGCGAAGAACGACAGCGATTGGGCCGAGGTCAGTGCGGTCATGGCGGCCAACGCCGGGCCGGGCGACGCGGTGGTGTACGACCAGTCCGCCAAGCCGTCGCAGCGGCCCCGGCTTGCGATGCGCACCTACCCGGCTGGATTCGCCGGGCTGAAGGATCCGACGCTCCGCACTCCGTATTACCGCAACGACTGGTGGGGCGACACCGCGTACTCGGTGCGTGAGGCGGCCGACCGCGGGCGATTCGACGGGGTCGAGCGGGTGTGGGTGATCGAGGTGGTCGACCCGGAGAGCGGTCAGGACACGTGGGGGATGTCCGAGCTGCAGGCGATCGGCTTCGACGAGATCGGGCGCGTCATCGACACGCACCGCAGCGTCATCATCGAGCTGACCCGCTAGGTCGGCCGACCGGCTGGATCAGCTGCGGCCCGTCGTCGCTGGTCTTGAACGGCGCCACCTGGTCGAAGCGCAGCGTCGACGCCTCGGCCACGCCCGCGCGCACCGCCTCGTCGACAAGCGCCTGGTCGCCGACGATCGAGGGATCGATCCAGTGCTGCCACATCTCCTCGGGCAGGATGACGGGGTTGCGGTCGTGGATGTCGGCCAGCGTCTGCACCGCATCCGAGGTGAGGATGGTGGCCGTCAGCACCCAGCGATCCGGGTCGTCCTCGGCTTTGCTCTTGTCGCGCCACCAGGAGTAGAGGCCGGCGAAGCCCATCAGCCGGTCCTCCGGATAGCGGATGAAGAAGGGCGTCTTGCTGCCCTTCGGCCCCTGCCACTCGTAGTAGCCACGAGCCAGGACGATCGCCCGGTGCGACTGGACGGGCTTGCGCCAGGTGGACTTGTCGGCGATCTCCTCCGCGCGGGCATTGAAGGTCGGGAACTTCAGCTTCAGGGTGTCCGACCACGACGGCACGAGCGACCAGTGGGCGCGCTCGAAGCGCAGCTCGCGGGTCTTCGCCGAGTCGATCAACACCGGGATGTCATCGGTCGGCGCGATGTTGTAGTCGGCATCCCAGTCGGCCGTCCACTCGTCGGGACGGCGGCCTGTCGCCTCCACGAACTCCGTGATCTCGGCGTTGACCTTGTCGTCCATCGCGAACCTGCCGCACATATCGCCAGCATATGCCCGGCCGCCGACAGCGTTTCGGCCGAGGCGCGCGAAAATGAGTATCACTCACCCCCCGAATGCGGGTGCCACGCGGCTGTGAAAACGATGTATTCTCACTTTTGTGAATCAGTGAGGAACAGTCACTTTACGGGACTGGAACATCCGCGATCCACACCACCCGAAAGCACCACCAACCCGACCCACAGGTGACCAGACGTGTACCCGACTCCGCCGTGCCGAGCGCTCCCCGCACTCAACCCCATCCGACCGGGGAGCGCTCGGCGCGCGCGGAACCACGACGGTCGCCCCTCGAGCGGAGCCGGCGGCGGTGAAGCCGTTCGAGACCACGGTTTCCCCCCAGCCGCCGTCGGCTCCCCGGTGAGCACGGAGGCGCGCGCATGACCGTCGTCCGTCCCCGGCTCACCGCGCCCGTCGCCCCCGTCGCACTTCCCGGCATCAGCTCCGAGCGCGCCTGGGCGAAGTTGTACAAGTACCGGCTGCTGGCGACGGACACCGCGATCATCCTCGCCACGACCACCGGCGCCATCTTCGTGCGCTTCGGTTTCGACGACGCGGTCGCGACCACGTCCGGCTTCCACCTCGGCTACCTATACCTGTCGCTGATCATCGCCGCGACCTGGCTGTTCACGCTGTCGGTCTACCACACGCGCGACGCCCGGGTCGTAGGCGTCGGCGTCTCCGAATACCGCCGGGTGGTGTCCGCGACGGCCACCACGTTCGGTCTGCTCGCCATCCTCTTCCTCGTCGCGAAGGTCGACATCGCCCGCGGCTACTTCATCGTCGCGCTCCCGACCGGCATGGCCGGCGTGCTGTTCTCGCGGTGGCTGTGGCGCCGGTGGCTGTTCAAGCAGCGGACCTTCGACCACTACCTGTCGCGTGCGCTCGTCGTGGGCCGCTTCACCGACGTCGACTACGTCGTGCGGCAGATCCACCAGAAGTCGGGAGCGGCCTACAACGTCGTGGGTGCCGCTCTCGACACCGGAAAGCGCAAGGGCGCGAAGAAGGATGCCGAGATGCGGCGCCGGATCGCAGGCCCCGAGCGCGAGGTCCCGATCGTCTCCGACCTGTCGGGGGTCGCTGACGCTGCGGCGCGGCTGGGCGCGGACACGGTGATCGTGGCCGGCCGCGCCCTCAGCTCGGGCGACTTCGTCCGGACGCTCGCCTGGCAGCTCGAGGGGACGGCGACGGAGCTCGTGCTCGCCTCGCCGCTGACCGACGTCGCGGGGCCGCGCATCCACTTCCGTCCGGTGGAGGGCCTGCCGCTCATCCACGTGGAGATCCCGCAGTTCGAGGGCGGAAAGCACGTGCTCAAGCGCGCCTTCGACTTCTTCGCCTCCGGCCTCGCGCTGCTGCTGCTCTCGCCGCTGTTCCTCGCCGTGGCGATCGCCGTGAAGCTCGACGACGGCGGCCCGGTGATCTTCGCCCAGGAGCGCGTCGGCCGCAACGGCGAGCGCTTCAAGATGTACAAGTTCCGTTCCATGTGCGTCGACGCGGAGGATCGCCTCGCCGCACTGCAGGCCGCCAACGACGGCCAGGGGCTGCTGTTCAAGATGAAGAACGACCCGCGGGTGACGCATGTCGGCCACGTGCTGCGGAAGTTCTCGCTGGATGAGCTCCCCCAGCTGGTCAACGTCTTCCTCGGCGACATGAGCCTGGTGGGCCCGCGGCCGCCGCTGCCGTCCGAGGTGGAGGGCTACGAGAACCATGTCCACCGTCGCCTGTACATCAAGCCCGGCCTCACCGGAATGTGGCAGGTGAACGGGCGCTCCGACCTGTCGTGGGAGGAGAGCGTGCGGCTCGACCTCTACTACGTGGAGAACTGGTCTCTCACCGGCGACCTCGTGATCATGTGGCGCACCGTCAAGGTGCTGACGCATCCGGTGGGGGCGTACTGATGTCGGCCGGAGCCGTCGGCGGCGCCGCACCCGCCGGCCACCGCGAGATCGTTGCGCGGCTCTCCGCCGCGCAGAAGATCAAGACGCGCGGGGCGCCGGGGTACTCGATCTACGTGAACCGGCCGCTGGGCCGTCACCTGGCCGCGTTCGCCTACCGGGCGGGTCTCACCCCGAACGCCGTGACGGCGATCAGCGCCTGCTTCTCGCTCGCCGGCATCGTCGTGCTGGTCGCCGTCCCGCCGCAGTGGTGGACCGGCCTGCTGGTGTGGATGGCGCTGGCCGTCGGCTACGCGTTCGACTCCGCCGACGGGCAGCTCGCCCGGCTCCGGGGCGGCGGCTCGCTTGCGGGCGAGTGGCTGGACCATGTCGTGGACGCGACCAAGATCGCAACCCTGCACGTGGCGGTGCTGGTGATGTTCTTCCGCTGGTACCCCATCCCGACCGCGGCGCTCCTCGTGCCGCTGGGCTACGGGATCGTGGCCACCGTCATCTTCTTCACCATCATCCTCAACGAGCAGCTGAAGCGCTCCCGGGGCTGGACGCCCGCGGCGAGCGCGGCGAGCGACACCGGCCGCAGCACGCCGTTGCGCGCGCTGGCCGCGCTGCCGATGGACTACGGCTTCCTCTGCCTCGCCTTCGTGCTCGCCGGCTTCCCGCTCCTCTTCTTCTGGGTCTACACGGCCTTCTTCGCGGCGAACGCGCTCTACCTCGTCGTCGCCCTGCGCAAGTGGTTCCACGACCTGGAGGTCCTCGATGCCCGCACCCGATGACCACCGCCCGCTCGCCCTGGTGGCGAATCCCTCGGGCGACGTCTACGGGTCGGACCTGCAGATGCTGGAGAGCGTCCAGGCCCTGATCGCGGACGGGTTCGACGTGCTCGTCGTGCTGGGCGCAGATGGCCCGCTCAAGCAGCGCCTGAGCGAGCGCGGCGCGGATGTGATGATCCGGCCCTTCCCCGTTCTGCGGCGGGCGGACGCGTCCATCGGCGGCGTGGCCTCGCTCGGCTGGCGCGGGTTGCGGTCGATCGGGCGGCTGAGCGCGCTCATCCGCGAGGTGGACCCGGACGTGCTCTACGTGAACACCGTGACGCTGCCCTGGTGGATCGAGGCCGGCCGCCGTGCTCGCGTCCCCGTGATCTGCCACGTGCACGAGGCGGAGACCACCGACGGCCGGCTGGTGCGCTTCGCGCTGAATGCACCTCTGCTGCGCGCGAACCGCATCCTCTCGATCAGCCGCGCCTCCACGGCGGCGCTCACGTCGGCGGTGCCCGCGCTCGCGAAGAAGACGGTCGAGGTCTACAACGGCGTCACCGAGCCGCCCACCCGCCCCGCGCCGGTGGGCTCCCTCGCGGGCCCCGTGACGCTGAGCGTCGTCGCCCGGCTGTCGCCGCGCAAGGCGCCCGACGTGGCTCTCGAGGCCGCCGCCATCCTGCGCTCCCGAGGGCGGGATGTGCGGCTCGAGCTGTGCGGCACGCCGTTCGACGGCTACGAGTGGTACGAGCAGCAGCTGCGCGAGCGGGCGGATCGGCCCGACCTGCGCGGCCATGTCGCCTTCCCCGGCTACGTCTCGCCGATCTGGCCCGCGCTGGAGCGCGCCGACATCGTCCTCGCCCCCTCGCTGCGCGAGCCCTTCGGCAACGCCGTCGTCGAGGCGCAGTTCGCCGGCCGTCCGGTGGTCGCCGCCGGGGCCCTCGGCCACCTGGAGTCGATCGAGGACGGCCGCACCGGCCTGCTCGTCACCCCCGGCGACCCGGTGGCGTTCGCCGACGCCGTCGAGACCCTGATCGACGACCCGGAGCGCGCCCGCCGGATGGCGGAGGACGCGCGCGCGTCCGCCCTGCAGCGCTTCACGCTGGGCCGCTACCGCGCCGAGATCGCGTCCGCCGTGCGAGGGATGCTCCGTGCCGCGGACGGCACGCGGCGCGCCCGGCGCTCAGGCCGTGCGCGCCGGGAAGTACTCGTCCACTAGCGCCTTCGTCGACGCGAGGTGCGCCCGGGTGGACGCCCCGAACACGATCGACTCGATGTTCGGCTGCTGCGCCACCCATTCGATCGCCTCGCGCGCCGGGATCGCGCCGGAGGCGAAGACGCTCATGGCGACCGCGCGGAACGGCCGCTCCTCGAGGGTGCGGCGGTACGCGTCGAGCCCTCCGGACATCCGGAACCCGATCTTGTTGATGTTGGAGCACACCAAGGGGTTGTCGATGCCCTGGTCGGCGAGCACGTCGAGGCAGAGCGGCAGGTTCATGGTGATGAAGCCGGGCTCCGCGCCGTAGCGGGAGCGGACGTGCTCGGCGAAGACGCCGAAGGCGTCGCGGAAGCCGAGCCCGAGCAGGAGGTCGACGACGACGTTCTGCAGCCAGACGACCGGCGTGCGCGTGCCGCGGAACATGGCGAGCTCCGCATCCACGAGGAGCGTGATGATGCCCTCCACGTCCTTCTTCGCGAGCGCGCGACCGCCGCGGAGGGCCGCGTTGACCAGCCCCTCCTCGGGCAGGAAGCGCTTGATCGCGCCGAGCATGCCCGCTTCGGTGACCGCGTCGGCGTACTTGTGCGCGTACGGCATGCTCGGCAGGAACGCGAAGTCGGCGTACCGGGCGGGATCCGCCCGCACGCGGTCGGCGACCTCGGCGATGCGATCGTGCGTCGTGCACATGAAGGTGGTGATGCCCTCGTCGTATGCGGCGTCGATCACCTCCATGATGGCGTCCACGTGCTGGAACCGCATCGCCTGCGCCCGCGCCTTCTCCTCGGACATGTGGTTCACGCCGAAGAACTGGTTGTCGCCCAGCAGCAGCCGGTCGAGCACGACGGGCTCCGGACGCGCGGCCTGCGCCGCGCTCGGGGTCGGGGCTGAGGTGGTCATCGTCTCCTCCAGGGGAAGCGTCGGGTCGAAGAGGCGGGGGCCGGGGTGGAGGCGGCGACGCCGTCGGCGGTGGTGTGCGGCGCCTCGGCGTCCGCGGTGAGCAGCGCGAGCGCGCGGTCGGTGGCCGCCGCGCTGGCGAAGGAGTTGAGCCCGTCCGTTCGGCGGGCGAGAACGCTGTGCACGAAGTAGTCCAGCTGGGCGCTGTACTCCTCGCCGCGGAGGTAGAACCAGACCGGGTCGGTCAGCTCGGTGGTGTAGCGCACGTTCCAGCCGCGCGTGTAGCCGTCGATCTCGGGCGCGGTGTCGCGCAGGTAGACCTGCACCTCCTGCCGGTCGACGTGGATGCGGCCGGCCGTGCCGGAGATCGTGAGCTGCGTCGTCATCTTGCGGAACGACTCGTCGGACCAGTCGACGGAGAGCTGCCCGCTGACGCCGTCGGCGAAGTACAGCGTGCCGTACACCTGGTCCTCGGTGGAGGCGGAGAACACCGACTCGAGCACCGTACCGCCAGCGCCGAGGACGTCGCCCGCATACCAGGTCATGAGGTCGAGGGGATGCGCGGCGTAGTCGAAGAGCGCGCCGCCGCCCTCGTTGCGGTCGCTGCGCCAGGTGCCGCCCTTGCCGCGCAGCACCACCGGGCCGTAGGCCTCGGCCTGCAGGTGCGTGACCCGTCCGATCGCGCCGAGGTCGAGGAGGCGCTTGACCTCCCGGAAGGCGCCGACGAAGCGGTTGTGGTAGCCGACCTGGGTGACGCGTCCGCGGTCGGCGGCGAGCCGCGTCAGCTCCTCCGAGTCGGCGGCCGTCAGGCTGAGCGGCTTCTCGCAGAAGACGTCGACGCCGGCCTCCAGGAGCGAGCGCACCATGGGGGCGTGCAGCCGGGTCGGCGTCGCGACGACCACGGCGTCCACGTCGCTCCCGGCGAGCATCGCGTCGATCGAGCCGAAGCCGGGGAGCCCCGTGTACTTGGAGAGCACGTCGAGCATGTAGCCCGCCGCGTCCACCACCGCCACGACCTCGACGTCGGGATGGGCGTTGATCATCGAGAGGTGGGAGAGGCCCATCTTGCCGAGGCCGATCACGCCGACGCGCACCGTGCGGGCGGGCGCGTCCGCCGCGGTGTCGTCAGCGGGCCGGGTCGAGGGTGCGTCGATCGTCATGTGTGCGCTCCAGGTGGGAGGCGAGCACATCGCGGTACTGACCGGCGACGTGCTCCCAGGTGAATTCGGTTGCGTGGCGCTCGCGGGATGCGGCGGCGAGCTGCGCACGCAGGCCCGCGTCGGCGACGAGGCGGTCGATCCGCTCCGAGGCCTCGGCGACGGTGCTGAAGTAGAGGGCGGCGTCCTGCGCCACCCACCGGTTGTACGGGTTGTCGTGGGCGAGGACCGGGTTGCCCGCGGCCATCGCCTCGACCAGCGACGGGTTTGTGCCGCCGACGGTGTGGCCGTGGAAGTATCCGAGGCCGTGGAAGCGGAGGGCGGCGATCCGCTCGGGCTCGTAGACCGACCCGACGAACCGGACCTCGTCGCTCGCGGCCTCGACGACGGCGCGGTGGTAGTCGTCCTCGTCGGGCCGGTAGGAGCCGAAGACGGCGAGCTGGACGCCGCGGGGGCGCTCGGAGAAGGCGGTCACCAGCTCCAGGATCGAGTTCTCGGGGATGGGCCGGCAGATGAGCGTGAAGTACCGCCCGGGCTCGAGGCCCAGCTCGCGGGCCGGCGCCTCCGGGGCGTCGTCGACGCGGTGCGCGCCGTACGTGATCATCGTGATCTTGCGCGCAGGGGCCTTGCGCCGCAGGTACACCTCGATCTCGGGGTGGTCGGCGATGAGGGTGTCGCCGACGACGCACGCGATCCGCTCGTTGACGTACAGGATGGCCTGCCGCGCCTTGCCCCACCGGGCGCGGGACCATTCGATGCCGTCCATGTTGATGACGTTCGGGATGCGGCGGAGGCGCTGCCAGATGTTGAAGACGGCCGTGTTGTAGCCGAACGTGAGGTGGAGTCCCGGCCGGCGGGACGCGTGGGCGATGGAGCGGAGGTCGAACCGGCTGGTGCCGAGCCATCCGGTCGCGGCGACCGGGATGGTCACCCGCTGGATGCCCTTCCACTCGTCCTCGACGACCGGGCCGCGCCCCTCCGTCTGACAGTAGACGATGACCCGCCAGCCCTGGTCGCGCAGGAAGAGGGCGACGTTCTCGGCGGCGGTCTCGAAGCCGCCGTAGTTCGCCGGCACACCGTGGGTGCCGAGGATGCGCACGGTCGGGACGTCGGCGCGGACGCGCGTTCTCGCCATTCGTTCCTCCCCTCGGCGAATGCCGCGATGATCGCGGTCGGGTGCGATCGAGGCAACAGTAACGCAGATCGGAACAAAGTGAATAATGCTCACCCCCGGATTGGGGGCACTTCCGTCCCGGCCGGAAGGCGATAACCTGTACGCAATGTTGAGGAACTGTCACTTCATCCGAGGGGACACGACTCGGCCCGACCCGACCCCCCATGGAGACCCGACCATGAATCGACTGCCACGAGCGCGAACGCTCGCCATCACCACAGCCATCGCGCTCGGCATCGGCACCTTCTTCGCCGCCGGTCCCGCCTTTGCGGACAGCGCCCCACCAGATCCGACGAACCCCGCGACACCACCCACCACCACCTCGGACGTTCTCCCCACCCCGCAGATCGACGGCGTCGTCTGGTCGCAGGCCGTGGTGGGCAACGTCGACTACGTGGCGGGCAAGTTCACCACGGCCCGCCCCGCGGGATCCGCTGCCGGCGTCAACACGGTCGCGCGCAACAACGTGCTCGCGTACGACGTGACGACGGGTCAGCTCCTCACCAACTTCGCGCCCCAGCTCAACGCCCAGGCGCTCGCGGTCGCCGGCTCCCCCGACGGCACCAAGGTGTACGTCGCGGGCGACTTCACCACGGCGGACGGTGTCGGCGCCTACCGCATCGCGGCCTACAGCACCGCGACCGGACAGCGCATCGCCTCCTTCAAGCCGATCATGGGCTCGTCGGTCCGCGCGCTCGCCGTGACCAACAACGCGGTGTACGCCGGAGGCTGGTTCACGACCGCCAACGGCGTCGCCAAGCAGCGCGTCGCGGCCCTCGACCCGAACACCGGCGCGACGCTGCCGTTCCAGGCCGACGCCGACTACAACGTCAACGCGCTCGCCGCGAGCACCGACGGTTCGAAGGTCTACGTCGGCGGCCAGTTCGCCAGCCTCTCCGGCATGGCCGCGCTCGGCCTCGGAGCGGTGGACGCCACCTCCGGCTCCTACCTGCCGTGGGCGGCCAACCAGGTGGTCCAGGACTATGGCAAGAACGCCAGCATCACCGCCCTCGCCGCGACCTCGACCGCCGTCTACGGCTCGGGCTACGACTGGGTCGGCGGCACGGGCAACCTCGAAGGCGCGTTCTCGGCCGACCCGAACACCGGGAACATCCAGTGGATCGAGGACTGCCACGGCGACACGTACTCCGTCTTCCCGACGAACAACGTCCTCTACGCTGTCGGCCACCCGCACTACTGCGGCAACATCGCAGGCGGCGGGTTCCCGCAGACCTCGCCGAAATGGACGTTCCACCACCTCCTGGGCTTCTCGGCCGCAGCGGTGGGCACCCTCGCGAACGACCCGATGGGCTACTTCAACTGGGGCGGCAAGCCGTCTCCGGCGCTCCTGGACTACTTCCCGAACTTCACCACCGGCACGTACACCGGTCAGGGCCAGGCCACCTGGTCCATCGCCGGCAACTCGAAGTACATCGTGGCCGGCGGCGAGTTCCCGAGCGTCAACGGCGTCGCCTCGCAGGGCCTGACCCGCTTCGGCGTCCGCTCGGTCGCCCCGAACAAGGTCGGCCCGCAGGGCATCCCGCTCGTGCCGAACGCGGTCTCGTTCGCCAGCGGGCAGGTGCGCGTCTCCTGGAACGCCACGGTCGACCAGGACAACGGCTACCTGACCTACAAGGTGTACCGGGACGCGGAGAAGACGCCGGTCTACACGACCACGCAGCGGTCCAACTTCTACACGACCCCTCCGATGGGCTTCATCGACACCGGCCTCGTTCCCGGATCGACGCACATCTACCACGTGAAGGTCAACGACCCGGACAACAACACCGTCTCCCGTGACACGCCCAGTGTGACCGTCTCGTCGGCCAACGGGTCGAGCGGGTACTCCGACAGCGTGACCGGTGCGGGCGCCAGCGCCTACTGGCCGATGGACGAGACCAGCGGCGCGACCGCCTACGACCACGTCGGGTTCAACGACCTGACGCTGCCGAGCGGTGTCACCCGCACGACCAACGGTCCGCTCAGCGGGTCCGGAGCCGCCGTCTTCGACGGGAACAGCTTCGTGACCCCGGGTCAGCAGATCACCGGTCCGAACACCTTCACGGTGCAGGCCTGGATCAACACCACCACCACCTCCGGCGGCAAGATCCTCGGCTTCGGCAACTCCAACACCGGCACCTCGGGCAGCTATGACCGCCACGTCTACATGGACAACCAGGGTCGCATCTGGTTCGGCGTGTACCCGGGCGGCGTCGCCACCGTGAACAGCGCGGCCTCCTACAACGACGGGAAGTGGCACCAGCTCACCGCGAGCCTCAGCTCGAGCGGCATGCAGCTGTACGTCGACGGCAAGCTCGTCGGCAGCCGCACGGACGTGACCACGGGCCAGCAGTACTCCGGGTACTGGCGGATCGGCGGGGACAACCTCAACGGATGGCCCTCGCAGCCCTCGAGCCAGAACTTCGCCGGCTCGATCGGGCAGGTCGCGCTCTACCCGACCGCGCTGAGCCGCACCACCATCGCCTCCCAGGTGGTGGCGGCCGGCCAGCCGTCCCCGATCCCGCCCGCGCCGGCCGACTCCTACGGGGCCGCGGTGTACGCCGGGAACCCGGAGTTCTACTGGCGGCTCGGTGAGACGCTCGGCTCCACGGCGGCGGACTCCGGCCCGAACGGCGTGACCGGCAACTACATCGGCACCTACACCCAGCAGCAGTCGGGAGCCCTCGCGGGCGTCTCGAACACGGCGGTCGCCTTCAACGGCGGCGCGGTGGTCAACGGGACGCAGGACTCGAACCCGACGGTCTACACCGAAGAGGCATGGTTCAAGACGACCACCACCTCCGGCGGCAAGATCATCGGCTTCGGCGACGCCACGAATGGCACCTCGAGCAACTACGACCGCCACGTCTACATGCAGGACAACGGCCAGCTCGTGTTCGGTGTCTGGACCGGCCAGA
>Ga0209455_1000423_pt1 | contig 33215 bp, 35 predicted proteins | sample AraplaCol_mCL_r2_FD_184275 | JGI IMG/M metagenome (GOLD analysis project Ga0209455, IMG submission 184275) | Arabidopsis root microbial communities from North Carolina, USA - plate scrape CL_Col_mCL_r2 (SPAdes) (version 2) | ecosystem: Host-associated > Plants > Roots > Endosphere | place: USA... | reverse complement strand
CTCGAAATCTCGCGATAGGTTTGCTGTGCGGGCAGCCACACTTCGAGATCGAAGGTCTTGCGCGCGGTGAAGCCCATGTCGCCCGCGCACAGCAGCATGCGGCGATAGGGCAGTTCCAGCGCCTCGAGGATGCCCTCGGCGGCGCGGGTCATGCGCTCATGTTCTTCGTCCGAACATTCGGGCGCGGCGATCGCGACCAGCTCGACCTTCTCGAACTGGTGCTGGCGGATCAGGCCGCGCGTATCACGTCCGGCAGCGCCCGCCTCCGAACGAAAACATTGGGTGAGCGCGGTCATGCGCTTTGGAAGGTCGCTTTCGGCCAATATCTGCTCGCGCACCAGGTTGGTCAGACTGACCTCGGCAGTGGGAATCAGCCAGCGGCCATCGGTGGTGCGGAACAGGTCTTCGGCGAATTTGGGAAGCTGGCCCGTGCCGAACATCGCCTCGTCACGTACAAGCAAGGGCGGCGCGGTTTCCTCATAGCCGTTGGCCGCGCTCTGCGTGTCGAGCATATACTGGCCGAGCGCGCGGTGAAGCCGCGCTGCTTGGCCGCGCAAGGCGGTGAAGCGCGCGCCGGAGAGAAGGGCGCCGCCTTCGAAATCGAGGCCGAGCGCCGGGCCGATATCGGCATGATCCTGGGGTGCAAAGTCGAACGCGCGGGGCGTGCCCCAGCGCTTGAGTTCGACATTGGCATGTTCGTCCTCACCCTCGGGCACGTCGGCGGCGGGGACATTGGGGAGGGACGCCAATACGTCGTTGAGCGCGCGGCCTGCCTCAGCCGCCTCGGCCTCCAGCTCGGCCATGCGGTCCTTCAGGCCCGCGACCTCCGCCATTAGCGCCTGCGCCGTATCCTCGTCGCGCGCGGCCTTGGCCTTGCCGATCTCCTTCGAGGCCTCGTTGCGGCGCGTCTGCAGCGCCTGGGCCTCGGTCACTTTTGCTCGGTGGGCTTCGTCGAGCTGGAGCAGGCCGGCCGATTGCGGCCCGAGCCCACGCTTCTGCAGGCCGGTGTCGAAAGCTTGAGCGTTTTCGCGGATCGCGCGGATATCGTGCATGGCGGGCTAAATGACGGCACGGGCGCGCCCACGCAACCCTGCAACCTGCTCGCGCGTATGCGCGTTGCTTTAGGGAACACCCTAGCAGGAGCGAGCCCGATGCGTATTCCCCACGACAGCTATGTCCTCGTTGCCGACGGCGCGAAGATGCTGTTCTTCCGCAACGCGGGCGACGCCGACAATCCCAATCTGACCGTGCTTGCCGCCGAACAGCAGGCGGATTTGTCGGATAGCGAGATCAAGACCGCGCCCGCCGGCCAGAAGCCGGGCAGCCCGGGCATGGGCGGTGCGTCGAGCGCAGGAGAAGCCGATTTCCACCGTCAGGCGGAGGACCGCTTCGCGGCCGAGGCCGCCGACCGTATCAACCGCGCCGCGCTCGCCAACGAATTCGAGAAACTGATCATCGTGGCGCCGCCCAAGACGCTGGGAGAATTGCGCAAGCATTATCACAAGCAGGTCGAGGGGAAGATCGCGGCCGAGATCGCCAAGGACCTGACCGGGCATCCGGTCGATCGGATCGAGGCGGCGCTCCTGAGCTATGAAGAGACGAACGGCTGATCCCAGGGAGATAACGGTCCGTCCCGTAAGCCACGGGAAAGGGATGGAAACTACCTATGTTGATGGTCCGTAACGGTATCGTATTTCGAGGAGAGTGAAATGAAATATCTGGTTCTCGCCCTGGCCGGTTCGACCGCCCTGGCCGCCCCTGCCTTCGCGCAGGCCACCCAACCCGCCCCGGCTGCTGCCGCCGCACCCGCCACCGGCGCCGTGAACGTGACCGCCGGCGCAACCGTGGTCGATACGACCGGAGCACCGGTCGGCACGATCGAATCGGTGAGCGGCGGCAATGCCGTGCTGTCGACCGGCACCGTCAAGGCAGCGATCCCTGTTACGTCCTTTGCCAAGGGCGCCAACGGGCTGGTCGTCGGTATCACCAAGGCGGACCTGGAAGCCAAGGTCCAGGCGGCGACCAAGCCGACCGACATTGCCGCGGGCATGGCGGTAACGGGTCCGGGCGGTGCTGCCGTCGGCAAGGTCGATGCGGTCAATGGCGACCTCGTCACGGTCGCGACTGCCAACAGCAAGGCACAGCTTCCCAAGACTGCGTTCGCGCAGGGTCCGAATGGTTTGGTGGTGGGTCTGACCGCCGATCAGATCGATGCCGCGGCCAAGGCCGCGGCGCCGAAAACGGGCGGCGCGGGCAAGTAATCCACAACTTTTAATGGCTTTGGAGACGCGTGACGGATTCGTTACGCGTCTCCAGCTTGTTACGCCCACCCCGCGCGCGTATAGGCGCGCCCAGGGCAGACACGGGGCGGGGGCCACGGCCAACGCCTCGCAGGGGTGGCGAGTATAGTCTTATGGCTACTGCGGCGAAACGAATCGATAATAACGACAACGAAGATTTTGATCGGGACTACCGGCCTTCGGCGAACGAAGAGTTCATGAATCCTCGGCAGCAGGCTTATTTCCGGCGCAAGTTGCTGGACTGGAAAGAATCCATCCTCCGCGAATCGCGTGAGACGCTGAACCAGCTTCAGATAGACTCGCTGCGCGAACCCGACGTGACGGATCGCGCGTCGGCCGAAACCGACTGGGGTATCGAACTCCGAACCCGTGACCGCCAGCGCAAGCTCATCTCCAAGATCGACGCCGCGATCCGTCGCATCGACGAGGGCGAATATGGCTATTGCGAGGTGACGGGCGAGCCGATCACGCTCGCGCGGCTCGAGGCGCGTCCGGTGGCGACGATGACGGTCGAGGCGCAGGAGCGCCATGAGCGCAACGAGAAGGTCAGCCGCGAGGAATAGAGCGCGGTCCGGCCTTTCCGGGACCAACCCGTTAACGGCTTGCCAACCATTTATGTGCATGACTGTCCTCCGGTGATCTGAGGATGGCGGTGGAACAGAGCTTCGTCCCTGACGAAACGGCGAGTGCCGGCGACGCACGCTTCGAATCGATGCGTTCGGAGCCGCGGGATTCGATGTTCCTGATGGCCGCCGTGCGCCGTACCGGTGGCACCGATGTGCAGGTCAAGGTCCGCAACCTGTCCGCGGGCGGGATGATGGCCGAAAGCCCGGTCAGTTTCTCGCGCGGCGACGTGATCGAGGCCGACCTGCGCGGGGTCGGATTGGTCACGGGCAAGATCGCCTGGACCGCAGGCGGACGGATCGGCATCCAGTTCGACGCTCCGGTCGATCCGCGCCTTGCACGCAAGCCGGTCAGCGGCAATCCGCAGCCTCAACTGGTCAAGCCCTCGCGTACAATGTGGCGGCCGAGCATCCGCTGATTTTCGGTCCGCTCACGCGGGCTGGTGCCGTCTCGGTTCGGCCTCTGCAGAACCAACATCAAGCCCTGCAAACCCCGTAACGATTGACGCTCCCAAGGCCGCGGCGATATAGCCGCGCTTCAGGCGGCCCGCTTGGGCCGCTCTTTCTTTTCCGGAGCGATTCCGAGCACGTTTTCGCGGTTTCAAAGGAGCCTTTTCGATGACCATCACGCCTCTCATGCCCGTCTACCCGCGGTGTGCGGTGCGTCCGGTGCGAGGCGAGGGCGCCTATCTGATCGGTGAGAATGGCGAGCGTTATCTGGACATGGCGGCGGGGATCGCGGTCAACATCCTCGGTCATAACCACCCCGGCTTAATCAAGGCGATAGCCGACCAAGCCGCGACTCTTATGCATGTGTCGAATCTCTACGGTTCGCCCCAAGGCGAGCATTTCGCGCAGCGGCTGGTCGACAAGACCTTCGCCGACACGGTGTTCTTCACCAATTCGGGGACCGAGGCGGTCGAATGCGCGATCAAGACCGCGCGGCGCTATCATTATGCCAAGGGCAAGCCCGAGAAGAACCGGATCATCAGCTTCTCGAACGCCTTCCACGGGCGGACGATGGGGGCGATCTCGGCGACCAACCAGCCCAAGATGCGCGATGGCTTCGAGCCGCTGCTGCCGGGCTTCACCGTGGTCGGGTTCAACGATCTGGCGGCGGCTGAAGCCGCGGTCGGCCCAGATGCGGCCGCGTTTCTGGTCGAACCGATCCAGGGTGAGGGCGGTATCATGCCCGCCAGCCAGGAATTCCTGAAGGGCCTGCGCGATCTGGCGGACGAGAACGGGATGCTGCTGATTCTGGACGAGATCCAGTGCGGCTATGCGCGCACGGGCACCTTCTTCGCTTATGAGCAGTACGGCATTGAGCCTGACATCATGTGCGTCGCCAAGGGCATTGGCGGCGGCTTCCCGCTCGGCGCCTGCCTTGCGACCGAGGAAGCGGCGAGCGGGATGGTGATCGGCACGCACGGTTCGACCTATGGCGGCAATCCGCTGGCGATGGCGGCGGGCGAGGCGGTGCTCGACGTGGTCGGCGACCAGGCCTTCCTCGACAACGTCAAGCGGATGGGCGAGCGCCTGCGTCAGGCACTTGAGCAACTTATTCCCAACCACGATCATTTGTTCGACGTGGTGCGCGGCACCGGCCTGATGCTGGGCATTCGGCTCAAGACCGAGAGCCGCGGCTTCGTGGCGCATCTACGCGACAACCACGGGCTGCTGACGGCGGCGGGTGGCGATAATATCGTACGCATGCTGCCGCCGCTCAATATCGACGAAAGCCACATCGCCGAGTGTATCGAAAAGCTGTCGGCAGGTGCGCGCAGCTACAAGGTGCCGGAACCGGCCTGATCGCAACGTGAGCCTGCCTTGGGGGTGGGCGGCTTGGGGATTGAAGCCATGACTCGTCATTTCCTCGACCTGGCCGATGCCGGGCCCGTCGCGCTCCAGGCGATGCTGGCCGACGCGCGCAGTCGCAAGCTGACCCGCGCCGGCTGGCCCAAAGGCAAGCCCGATATCGACCGGCCGCTCGACGGCTTCGTGCTGGCGATGATCTTTGAGAAGAATTCCACGCGCACGCGTGTCTCGTTCGACATGGCGATGCGCCAATTGGGCGGCACTACACTGATCCTGGAAGGCGGCACCTCGCAGCTCGGACGGGGCGAGACGATCGCGGACACGGCGAGGGTGCTGTCGCGCTATGTCGATGCGATCATGATCCGGACCGACGATCATCGGAAAGCGGTCGAACTGGCGCAGTATGCGACCGTACCGGTAATCAACGGCCTCACCGATCTGAGCCATCCCTGCCAGATCATGGCCGACATGCTGACCGTGATCGAGCATAAGGGCAGCGTCGAGGGCACGCGTTGGGCGTGGCTTGGCGACGGCAACAATGTGCTCAATTCGATCATCGAGGCCGGCAGCCTGCTCAGCTTCGACGTTACCGCAGGCTGCCCCGAGGGCTATGATCCCGATCCAGCGGTGGTCGAAGCCGCCCAGGCGCGCGGCGGCAATCATCCGTTCGTGCTGACGCGCGATCCCGGCCTGGCGGTCGAGGGCGCGGACATCGTGGTCACCGATACCTGGATTTCGATGGGCCAGGCACATGCCGAGCAGAAATTGCGGGCGCTGGCGCCCTATCAGGTGACCGAAGGTTTGATGGCGGATGCGGCCGAGGGTGCCGTTTTCCTTCACTGCCTGCCCGCGCATCGTGGCGAGGAGGTGGTCGACGCGGTGATCGACGGGCCGCAATCGGCGATCTGGGACGAGGCGGAGAATCGGCTGCACGCGCAGAAGGCGGTTCTACTCTGGTGCCTGGGCAAGCTCTGACGGTCGCAAAGCAGATTGGCGCTTCCTACATAGCCCGCATGACCTCCCGAAATCTCGATAAGGCGCTCGCCTTCACCATCCCCGATCGTCATGCCCGTGGCCGCCTGGTGCGGCTGGGGGAGTCGCTCAACGCCATCCTCGCCGCGCACGGTTATCCCAAGCCGATCGAGAATGTGCTGGCCGAGGCGATCGTGCTGGCTGCCTTGCTCGGCTCGACGCTCAAGGATGCGGATGGGCAGCTCACGCTGCAGGCGCAGACTGAGAATGGCGTGATCGATTTGCTCGTCGCGGATTATCGCGGCGGTGAGCTGCGCGGCTATGCGCGCCACGATGTCGAGCGGCTGGCCGAGATGCCGACCGATCCTTCGTTGTTTGCCCTGTTCGGCAAGGGCTATCTCGCGATCACGTTCGATCTGGCGAGTTCGGGCGAGCGATATCAGGGGATCGTGCCGCTGGAAGGCGCGAGCCTGGCCGAGGCGGCTGAATCATATTTCGCGCAGTCCGAGCAGATCCCTAGCCTAGTGCGGATCGGCATCGGACGCGATGCCGATGGCCACGTGGTCGGCGGCGGACTGATGCTGCAGCATCTGCCGGAAGGCGAGGAGGGGCGCGAACGCCTGCATACGCGGCTCGACCATCCCGAATGGGGGCATGTTGCAGCATTGGGCGGGAGCGTGCGCACGGACGAACTGGCGGATGCCGATCTGTCGCTCGAAACGTTGCTGTGGCGGCTGTTCAACGAGGACGAGGTGCGCGTGAGTGTAGGTCTCGATCCGCGCAAGGGCTGCCGTTGCGATCCCGACCATGTGAAGAGCGTGATCGCGCGCTTCCCCGAGGACGAGCGTCAGGCGATGGTCGGCCCGAGTGGCCAGATCGAGGTCAATTGCGAATTCTGCGCGCGGAGCTTCGGAATCGATCCCGCTGTTGCCGCGTGAACGGCGTTAACGAGATATTTAGTTAGGCCATGTTACACGTCGGGACAGTGCCATTCCCTTTGGCACTGTCCTCCCTAGACGGCCATCAGGCCACATCTGGGCCGCCTTTGGGCGGCCCTTTCTTTTGCGCTGCGGTATTTGATCCTATATCCGGCGCATATGCAGAAGAATGACGGACAAAAAGACGGCGCAGTCGTGCTCGTCTCGGGCGGCCTCGATTCGATGGTGGTGGCCGCACTGGCGGTCGAGGCAGGCCATCCCCTGGTCGCGCTGACGATCGACTATAATCAGCGCCACCGGATCGAACTTGAAGCCGCGGCGCGGATCGCGAAGCATCTGGGTGCGATGCGGCACATCGTACTTCCGCTGGATCTCAGCAAATTCGGCGGCTCTTCGCTCACCGATAAGGACATGGAGATACCTAAGGAAGGCGTACAGCCGGGTATTCCCAGCACCTACGTGCCGGCCCGCAACACGATCTTCCTGAGCCTTGCACTTGGCCTGGCCGAGGCGACCGGCGCGCGCGGCATCCATATCGGCGTCAATGCGCTCGATTATTCGGGCTATCCCGATTGCCGCCCCGAATTCGTCGCGGCGTTCGAGAACCTCGCCAACCTCGCCACAAAGGCAGGCGTCGAGGGCGACCGCTTTAAGGTCCATACGCCACTGCTGCACATGACCAAGGCCGACATCGCGGCCGAGGCCGCGCGGTTGGGGATCGACGCGGGTATGAGCTGGTCCTGCTATGATCCGCAGTCGGGCGATCTGCATTGCGGGCGGTGCGACAGCTGCCGTTTGCGCTCCAAGGGCTTCCAAGAAGCGGGCTTGCCCGACCCCACGCGCTACGCGGTGCCGCCCGCGTGAGCTATGCGGTCAAGGAGATGTTCCTGACCCTGCAGGGCGAGGGACTGCAGGCGGGCATGCGCGCGGTTTTCCTGCGCTTTGCCGGCTGCAACCTCTGGTCGGGCCGCGAGGAAGATCGCGCGACCGCCGAATGCACCTTTTGCGACACCGATTTCGTGGGAGTGGATGGCGATGGCGGAGCGCGTTTCGCCGATGCGGATGCGCTCGCGGACCGGGTTCTGTCCTTCTGGGGCGCGCCGGAGGCGGGCGGTACGCGGCTGGTCGTTATTACCGGCGGTGAACCCATGCTGCAGCTGGATGCCGATCTGGTCGCGGCGCTCAAGACGCGGGGCTTCCGGATCGCGATCGAGACAAACGGCACCATCCCCGTGATCGCGGGCGTCGACTGGATCTGCGTCAGCCCCAAGGCCGGCACAAAGGTGGTCCAGCAAAAGGGCGACGAGTTGAAGATGGTCTGGCCGCAACCCGGGCTCGATATCGCCGTGATCGAAGGCTGGGATTTCGACCATTGGCTGGTGCAGCCGATGGATGGCGCGACCGCCAAACAATCGCATGAAGCCGCGATCGCGTTTGTGCTGGAACGGCCGCGCTGGCGCCTGTCGATACAGACGCACAAATTGCTGGGGCTGCGTTAGGACGAACCGCGGACCGTCACCTCGCCTTGCACTTAATCTCCTTGCCCTTCTTGTTGTAGCAGCGCGGGTCGGTCACCGGATCGAACTGCACGTTGGTGTAATGCTGTGCGAACGCCATGTCGCCGATCGGGATCAGGCTGTTGCGGAACTCTCGCATCCGCTGGCTGGCGATCTCGCCAAGATGGCCGCTGCCCATTTCGAGCGTCTGCTGGCCAATCGATGACGCGGTCTCGCAGAAGATCAACTGCGCCTGCAAGGTGGAGAAACTGTTGTATGTCTTGGTGGTGAAGGCATCGAGCGCGGTCGGCCCGGCTTTGCCGGCCATACGCTTGAAGTAAGCGCCGAGCGTGGTGTAGGCCGCCTGCAATTCGATCCCATGCTGCTTCAGCATGTTGTTGTAGTTGCGCACCGTGCCGAGTTGGGGCGCGAACTGGCACTGCAGCGCTGCTACGTTGAGTCCGGCACGCATCGTCCAAAGCAGGCCCGCCGCCAACTCCTTGGGTTGCGCGCCGGGCATGGGCAGCATGATCCCCGGTTCGAGCCCCGTTACCGGCGCGCCGGCGATCGAAGGCTGTTTCCAATAGAGATAAGCCTCGGCGGGCGCGGTAAGGCCGAGGAGCGCCGTTACACTCAGGCCCAGTCCCAAAATGCGGCTATTCGCGCCGCGCATACGCATCCTCATGATCCATGCTTTAAGCATGTTCGGGAGAGGGGGGAAGCGCTGGTTGGCCCATTAGGCCAACCGCCGGGCGCATTCCTGTGCCCGGCACCTGATCTGGATCAGATTCTTAATGCCGATGCTCGCGGCGCAGCATGTAGCGGCCATGGTCGAACGGCTCGAACAGGCCGGGGATCGCAGGATGGTCGATCGGTTCCTCGCTCTCGTCGCGTTCGAGGTTCTGCTGACTGACATAAGCGATGTAACTGCTTTCCGAATTCTCGGCGAGCAGATGGTAGAAAGGTTGATCGCGGGCCGGGCGCACATCCTCGGGGATCGCGGCATACCATTCCTCGCTGTTGGCGAAGACCGGATCGATATCGAAGATCACCCCGCGGAACGCGAACAGGCGGTGACGCACCACGTCGCCGACGGTGAAGCGCGCTTCCGAGATTGGTGGAAGCGCTTCGCGGCCGGTCGGCGGGATGTGAGAAGTACGGGAAGGAATCATGCTCGTAATTTAATGTCGCAACTTTCCTGTGCAACCCGCCTTGGCAAGCGCGGTTCCGTGCGTTACGAGCGCCCCTCCTTCGACCGGAACCCTCATGCGGAGAGGTGGCTGAGAGGTCGAAAGCACCGCACTCGAAATGCGGCGTGCGGGCAACCGTACCGTGGGTTCGAATCCCACCCTCTCCGCCAGGGGCTTTTGTCCCTGATACTGGATCCGGCGGTGAACCGGCTGAAGCAGGGGTGACATGACCCGCGCACCGATCGATTCGATCTTCGGCTTGTTCGACCGGTTCGGTCAGGACCAATATGGCGAAAATATTTCGCAGCTTCAGCACGCGTTGCAGTGCGCAGAGCTGGCGCGCATCGATGGATGCGATGCGCCGATGATCGCCGCAGCCTTGCTTCACGATGTCGGGCAACTGGTCAATGAAGCAGGTTTGGCGGCCGAGCGCGAGGGGCGTGACGCGCATCACGAGGTGACCGGCTATAACATTCTTTCAAAGGCGTTCGGCGACAAGGTGGCGATACCGGTCCGATTGCATGTCGATGCGAAGCGTTATCTGTGCGGGGTGGATCCCGATTATTTCGGAACGCTCAGCGCTGCATCGGTACTCAGCCTGAAACTACAGGGCGGGGCGATGGGATCCGCGGAGGCGAAACGTTTCAAGGCCCATCCCTATTTCGCCGACGCAATCCGGCTGCGTCGTTTCGACGATGACGGCAAGCGCATCGACTGGGCAGTGCCGGATCTGGAATCTTATCGCGATCTGTTGACCGGCTTGCTCCTTTGAGAACGCTCGCACGGGGCTAGGCCTGTGCTTTCTCCACGCGATCGACGAGACCGTCCTTGAAGTGGATGATCTTGCGCGCATAGGCGGCCATGTCGGGTTCGTGGGTGACAAGCAGGACGGTAAGTCCGGTCTGGGCATTGAGCTCGGCCAGCAATTCCATGATTTCGACCGAACGTTCGGAGTCGAGATTGCCGGTGGGTTCGTCCGCCAGCAGCACGTCGGGCTGGGTGACAAGCGCACGAGCGATCGCGACACGTTGCTGCTGGCCGCCCGACATTTCACTGGGATTATGGTCCGCCCAGGGGACGAGGCCGACCTTATCGAGCGCGGCCAGCGCCTGCGCGCGCCGGATGCGACGGTCCTCGCCACGATAGAGGAGGGGGAGTTCGACGTTCTCGACGGCGGTGGTGCGAGCGAGCAAGTTGAAGCCCTGGAAGACGAAGCCGAGATAGCGCCGCCGCAAGAGCGATCGCTGGTCGCGGTCGAGTCCTTCCACGTGCACGCCGCGGAAAAGGTAAGTGCCCGAGGTCGGGACATCCAGACAGCCGAGGATATTCATCGTGGTCGACTTGCCCGACCCTGACGCCCCCATGATCGCGACGAAATCGCCCGGAACGATATCGAGGTCGATGCCCTTGAGCGCCTGAAAGGCGGCCGGCCCCTCCCCAAATCGCTTGGTGATGCGGCGTAGCGAGATAAGCGGTTCGGTCACCCTTACTTGCCCGGAGCCGCCAGCTGACCGGTGATGACCTGGAGGCCGGGGTGGATGCCTTGGCCGTGCACCTCGGTTAGGCTGCCGTTGCTGTGGCCGACAGTGACTGCGATCGGCTTGGGGTTGCCGTCGGCACCGACAACCCACAGCTGCTGACGCGCCCCGCGCGAGACGTCGGCATTCTTCTGTTCCTGCGGCGGGCCTCCGAAAATGCCCTTCTTCTCCGGCGGCGCAGGCGGAGCGAAGCGCAGTGCCGCATTGGGTACCAGCATAACGTTCTTGACCGAATCCGTGACGATGTTGGCCGTTGCGGTCATACCTGGCTTCAGGAGCAATTTCGGGTTCGAGACAGTCAGTTCGGCGGTGTAGGCAACTACCGTCGTGGTCGTGGTTGGCGTCGTGCCAGCGCTGTTGACCGTGGGGGTGGCGTTGGCGCCGAGATCGACACGCCGCACGGTCGCGGGGAAGGTCTGGTTGGGATAAGCGTCGACGGTGAAGTTCGCGGGCTCGCCTTCGTGCAGTTCGCCCACGTCGGCCTCATCCACCTTCACCTGAAGCTTCATCTTGGAAAGGTCTTCCGCGATTGTGAACAGGGTCGCGACGTTGAACGATGCGGCGACGGTCGTTCCGGGCTCGACCTGGCGAGACAGCACCACGCCCGTGACGGGCGCGTAGATCGTGCCTTTGGAAAGGCTGGTCTGGTTGGTCGAGACATTGGCGCGCGCTTGCGCGACTTGCGCTTCGGCCTGGAGTACGTTGGCGGCGGCGCGGGCATAATCGGCACGCGCGGTATCGAGCTCGGTCTGCGAGGGGACCTTACCGCCCGATACCTTGTAGACCTGCTCCTCGCGGGCGAGATTGGCCTTGGTCTGGGCGACGGTGGCGCGGTTCTGCGCGACGGTGGCGAGGGCGGCCTGCAACGTTGCCTGGCTCTGGACGAGCGCGTCGCGCAGGCGGGACAGATCAAGCTGCGCGAGCGGCTGTCCCTTCACCACGCGATCGTTGTTGTGGACATAGACCTTGTCGACCAGGCCGGATTCCTCCGATCCAACATTCACCTGGACGGTCGGCGCGAGATTGCCCGTCGCTGTCACGGTGACGATCAGATCATGGCGTTCGACAGGCGCGGTCGCATAATGGACCGGGGGCGCCGGGCGGAAGCAGCGCGACAGCATCAGCAGCAGGATCAGCAACGGCACCCCGATGAAGATCCATTTGCGCCAGCGCCGCCAGCGGGAGCGCGGCGGCTGACCGAGAAATTCCTCGATGTCGGTGGCGTCGTTCATGAAGAGGTCCCCGGAGTGAGCGCTTCGGGCTGCCAGCCGCCGCCGAGCGCGAGATAGAGTTGGACGAGCGCGAGCGCCTGATCGGCCTGTGCCGAGACAAGCTGATCGCGCGCGGAGAGCAAAGATTGTTCGCTCTGAAGTAAGGTGAGGAAGTCGATCAGCCCCGAACGATATTGGCTGCGCGAATAGATCGCGGCGTTGTTGGCGGCATCCAGCGCGATCGCAAGTTCGGCTTGTCGCGCTTTGGCTGCCTGTAGCGACTGGATCGCGTTCTCGACATCCTCCAGCCCCGAAAGAACGGTCTGGCGATAGGTCGCGAAGGCAAGGTCGGCGCCGGCCCGCGCCGATCGGATCTGCGAATTGTGCCGGCCCGCGTCGAAGATCGTCTGCGTGATGCCGGCGAACAGGCCGCCCGTCAGCAGATCGCCGAGCTTGCCCACCGTCGCTGCATCGGTGTTGATGTTGCCGCTGATCGACAGAGCCGGAAAGAGCGCCGCCTTGGCTACGCCGATCCGAGCGGTTGCGGACGCGAGCTGGCGTTCGGCACTGCGCACGTCGGGCCTATTGCGCAGCGTGTCTGCGGGAATGCCGACCGCGACTGCGTCGGGGCCATGTGGGATCGGCCGCGCAGCCTCCATCTCGGCGCGAAGCGCGCCCGGCGCCTGGCCTGTCAGCACGCCGAGCCGGTTGACCGCCTGAAGATAGGAGGTCTCGAGCGCGGGAATAGTGGAAGCAGTCTGGGCCCGTTGCGCACGCGCCTGCTCGGCATCCAGGCCGGAAACCAACCCGGCCTGCACGCGCCAGCCAGCGATCTGGAGATTGTCATCCTGGGTGCGCAGGGTGCTGCGCGCGACCTCCAGCCTAGTCTGGGCGAGGCGCGCGTCGATATAATTGGTCGCGACCTCGCCAGCGATTGAGGTGCGCACGCCCGCCAGATCGAACCGCGCGGCTGCCTCGTCCGCGCGCGCGGCCTGGACGCCGCGGGTCAAGCCGCCGAAGATATCGACCTGCCAGGACGCGTCGAGGCCGAGCGAGAGTTGCGTGCTGCCCGAATTGCCACCGGTCGTGACGACGGTGCCGCCGGTTCCATTGCTGCCGCCGCCAACGAGGATCGAGGAGGACCCGCCGTGCGTAAAGTTGCGCGTCGCACCGGCGGAACCGGTCAGCGTCGGCAGCAAGTCGCCGCGTGCCTGGACGAGCGCCTCGCGCGCCTGGGCGAGACGCGCTACGGATTGCGCGATCTGGAGGTTGGACGCGGTCGCGCGGGCGATCAGATCGGTCAGCATCGGATCATCAAACTGTCGCCACCAGGCGGAAAGATCGGCCTGCGCTGCGGCGGAAGCCGGCGCTCCGGTGACCGGCGGTGCGTAGGCGGCCGGTACGCCCAGGGCGGTCGGCGTGCGTGGATGATAGTCCGGGCCGACCGTACAGCCCGTGAGAAGCAGTGCGCTCGCCGCGATGACCACGCCTTTATTCATGGCGCAGTGCGTCGATCGGATTGAGCGCGGCTGCGCGTTGCGCCGGAACATAGCCGAAGACGATCCCCAGGAAGGAAGAAAAGAGCAGGCTGCCGAGGTTGATCAGCGGGTCGAATACAAAATCGACCGACATGAGCTTGGTCAGCAAGATTGAAAGCCCGAAGGCGAGGCCGATTCCGATCGCGCCGCCCAGCGAGCAGAGCACGACCGCCTCGGTCAGGAATTGGAGCCGCACCTCGCGCGCGAGCGCGCCGATCGCGAGCCGGATGCCGATCTCGCGCGTGCGCTCGGTTACCGAGACGAGCATGATGTTGACGATGCCGATCCCGCCGACGACGAGCGAAATGGAGGCAATTGCGGCGACCAGCCCAGTCATCACCTTGAGCGTGCCGGACACGGTGTCCGAAATCTGCTTCATATCGATCAGGCGGATATCCGACGGCTGGCCGGGGGCGATGTGGCGACGCTCTCGCATCAGCGCCTCAAGATCGGTGCTTACCGTCTTGTTGTCGTAATCGGGGTTCACGCCGATCACGACCCAGTAAATGTCGGTAGTGCCGACGATCTGCCTTTGAACGGTGCGAAAGGGCATCAGCACGACATCGTCCTGGTCGTTGCCCATTCCACCCTGGCCGCGCTCCTTGAGCACACCGATGATCGGGCAGGCGATCTTGCCGACGCGCAGTTCACGGCCGAGCGGATCGACATTGGCGAACAGGTTCTTCCGCACTGTCTCGCCGATGATGCAGACGCTCTTGCCGGCGGTCTCCTCTTCGGTGGTGAAGATGCGCCCGGACGTGACGCTCATCGCCTGGATGGCGATGCCGTCGTCCGATGTGCCGGTGACGCTGGTCTGCCAGTTGATGCCGTCGGCGGTGGCGGTCTGGGTCGAATTGACCTGGCCGGCGACCGCCTGGATCCCGCCGATCTGCTCGCGGATCGCGGCGACGTCCTCGTTGGTGAAATTACGCGGCGGATTGCCGCCCGCCTGCCGCGCCGCACTGTCGGTCACCATGATCAAGGTGTTCGCGCCAAGCGAAGCGATCTGCGAGCGCACCGACGCAGTTACCCCGTTGCCGACCGTCACCATCGTAATCACAGCCGCGACACCGATCACGATGCCGAGCACGGTCAAGATCGACCGGAGCAGATGGCGGCGTATCTCGCGAAGGGCCAAAAGGAGGGAAGCACCGAGCATATCGTAAGCGTCTATCCAATCTTTTCGTCACCGTAATGGTGAATCATCTTCAACATGGATTGCTTCGGCCAGGAGAGCATATGCAGGAATAACGACATATGTAGACTTAATAGTCAAGCAGGACGCGAGAAAGGACGGTTTGCTTACCAGGCAAGCAGATCCGGGGAGGCGGCCAAGACTAATCGGGCTTGTCCCCGTGCCGCTGCGATGATGGCGGCGAACTCGAAAGCGAGCGCCGCGGCGTGCGAGATCAGCGAGCCGACATCAAGGAACAGCACGCCCATGAATGTGAAGAGGGTGACCGTCGCCGCGCCGATCAAGGCACCGACCTTCACCACGCTCGACCAGTCGCGATCCACCAAAACCCAAGCAAGGCGAAGATGACCTACGCCGAGCAACAGCCAGAGCATCAGCAGGATCGGCGCAGCGCTGAGTTGCGACCAGACCAGATAGGGGTTCTGGGTGCCGCCGCTCGAAAGCAGCCCACCAGGGCCGACCTGTCCGATGAAGAGCAGGATCACGCCGATCGCGTGGGTGAACTGAAGCACGGCCATCGGAAGGAGCAGGCCGAGCGCAAGCGCGTAGTTGGCCAGAACAAGCCGGCCTTCCGCTTGCCTGGGCATTTCGCGCCACGCCGCGATCAGACATCCTGCGGCGAAGGTCAGCGGACATCCTTCCTCGATCGCAGCATCGAATTCGCCCTGCATGGCGAAAGCCCAGTCGCGGCGGCTTTCGCCAAGGCAGCAAGTGGCCAGGCTCATGAGCGCCTTTGCCACCGCCAGCATCATGCAAGGGCGACCTTGGAGGAGGATATCGCTGCCGGCGTTGCAACATTCAGCGCCAGCGCAAGGCCGGCGGCAGTCAATCTGTATGCATGGCGCGCGGGGCGGCCGGGCTGTGCGGGTTCGCGCCATTCGGCCTCGACCAGGCCCTGATCGGTCATGCGCATCAGCAAAGGATACAGCGTGCCGGACAGGAGGCCGGTTTCCTTCATCAGATCATAACCGTGGCGCCATTGCTGCGCATGCGCGGACAAGGCGTCCAGCAGCAACAGCATCTGTTTCGAGGGGCGCCGATTGCGAACCATGGACACAGAACAACTTAAGTAGACTTATGAGTCAAGCCGGCTGTTCGGGTGGCGACCGTCGCGGGTGGCCGCGCGGCGGGTGAAAGCCGCTTGAACAGCACGCGATCATGCGACCCGATCCTGATGCGGAAGATCGGCCGATATTCGGTTGCGACCGCATGTTCGACCAGCGCCCGGGTTGCTTCATTGACGTCCGGATCGGCGGGCTCGGACAGCACCACCAGATCGGGCCGATTGCGAGCGAAGATGCGCGCGGTCTCGCGCACTGTATCGACCCCGACCGCATTTGCCTCGGTCTGGTCGTTGAGGTGGTTGGGGAAGATGCGCGTGGTCGGTAAGCACGCCTGGGTCATGAGGTAGAGAATGGGGTCGGCGTCATATGCGAACAGGCAGCCGTGCAGATTGGCGCGGATATTCGCTGCCAGCGCACGCACCTCGGGTGCATGGCCGCGATGCTTGATACGCTTGGGTACGGTCGCGAGCGTAAGACCGACCCCGGTCACCGCGAGAAAAGCCGCGATCGAGATGCGGCGCACGCCCCTGCTGCTCACGATCGCGACTCCGGCGTCGCGGTCGCCCAGCAACCCGGCGCAGGCAAGCGTCAGAGGTGTCAGCACCGGCAGGAAATAGTGGATGAAATAGGTGCCGAATAGGGCAACTCCCACCAGCGACGCGGCGAGCCAGCCCCAGGCGAAGCTACGCGCCGCCGCCTGGGGAGAAGGTGCACTTCGCCGCGCAAGCCGCCAGCCCGCGAACGCGCAAAGCAGAAGCGGCAGCGCCAGCCCAATCAGACCGAGCAGGCGCGACAGAAGCTTTTTGGGCGGCACGGTATCGCGCTGAAAGATCGATTCGAAATTGGCGTATAGGAAGGCGTCGAGATGCCTAATTTGGGCATACCAGGCGAGTGCGGCGAGCGTCGGCAGCAAAGCCGCCAATATCCATAAAAGTGCGCTGCCGAGGATCGCGGCCGGGCGCATGCCGAGACGAAAAGCGCGCCACAGTAAGGCGAGGCCAAAGAATACCCCTTCGAACAAAACCGAATATTTGATCTGCATCGCCAGCCCGACGAGCAGCATCGCCGCTGTCCCGCCAAAAAGGAGCCGGCGCGGCGTCACCTCGTCTGCGACCAGTCGCAGCACGAGCGTGCCCGCGCCCGCCATCAGCAGATTGTAGAAGACGGGCGTCTGCCCGCCGGCGCCATCGAAGATCAGCAGCCACAGCAGGTAGGACGCTCCCGCCAGCGCGGCGCCGCGGCCATTGGTGAAGCGCATTGCCATTCCGGCAATCAGGAAGGCGGTGCCGGCGGCGAACAGGGTCGCCACCACCTGATATTGATAGATGCCCTCGCCGCCGAGCAGGCGGATGCCCGCATAAAGCAGGAAGATGCCGACCGGTTTGCGATCCCAGATGTCGACATAGGGGATCGCGCCGTGGAGCAGGCGATCGCCGGTAAGCAGGTAGAATTGCTCGTCGATCTGGATCACCGGATCGCCGAACAGCCAGGCGCGCGTCGCGAAGGCGACCGCAAGCGCGATCAGAAGCTGCGCGGCGATCCGGTGGCGCCGCGCCCAATCGAGCAGGCTCACCGGGCCGACGACCAGCCGTGGCGATCCGCCGCGCCGTAATTCCACCATAAGCCGATCAGGGCGCCTCCAAAACCGGCCGTGAACCAGCCGGCGCCATGTTGTGCGAGCCAGATGGCCAGCATAACGCTGCCCGCCAGCCCGAGCGCACAACTGCCCAGGAAGGGCGGCAGTCCGAGATACCAGCGCCACGATCCGCGCCGCTGATAGGAAAGCATCTCGTTGGCGCAGTAGGTCATAATGCACGCGCCGACTGCGGCGATGGCCTGTGCCGGCGCCAGGCCGAGCCCGTAAAGGTCGCCGAACAGCCACAGGCAGAGCATGTGCAGGGTGAGCGCGATTGCCGCGATCGGGCCGTAGGACAGCAGGCTGAGCGGCAGCCGGCCGCCGGTGCAATGGTCTGCGAGCATCATGCAATAATCCCAGATCACGCGAGGGCTGAGCTTGCTCTCGCCGTGTGCGCGGAAGCCGAAGGAGAGGGGGATTTCGCGGACGCGTAGCTCCGCGCCCGCGCTCAACACGATATCGAGCAGGATCTTGAAGCCGATGCCCGACAGGCGCGGCGCGACCCGGTCGATCACCTCGCGGCGGACCGCGAAATAACCGCTCATCGGATCGGAAAGTTCGACCGCGGTTACTGCGCGTGCGGCCCAATTGGCGAGCCGACTACTCGTGGCGCGATGCTGGCTCCACGCGCCGATCGAGCCGCCTTCGACATGGCGGCTGGCGCAGACCAGGTCGACCTTGTCGGTACGGAGTGTCTCGACCATGTCGCGCAGTAAAGCCGGGTCATGCTGCAGGTCGGCGTCGATCACCGCGAAAAGGCGTGCGCTCGAGGCGAGCATTCCCTCCAGGCAGGCTGAGGACAGGCCGCGCCGCCCGATCCGGCGGATCACGCGGATACGTGGGTCGCGGCGATGCAGTGCGCGCACATGATCGGCGGTGCCGTCGGGGGAATCGTCGTCGACGACGATCATCTCCCACTGCACGCCGGCGAGCGCGGCGCCGATGCGGGTCACCAGTTCGTCTATGTTACCGCGTTCGTTGAAGGTCGGGACAACGACGCAGATTTCGGGCGCGGCGAAGGCAGCGGCGATGCGCGCGGGACCGGTCGTGGGCCGCACGCGCACGAACGGGTAGACGATGTTGAAGTCCAGGGCTGTCATGCAGGCCTTCGTGCTGGGCGCTACCGGCGGGCGCGGCTGGGGATCCGGTTGGACGACCGTGCGCTCGCTTGCACATCGGCCGCCCGATCGGATCGACGGACCAGGTGCCCGGAATCCCTTGAAGATTTTTTGTACCAAGGTTTGTCCCGTCTGGCTCCGTCGAGACAAGTTGATGCCCGCGACACGCGGGCGCGAGGGAGAGCAAGACGGGCGGCGATGCGTGAAGGTTGGCCACCCGGAACGAAGCCGCTAGACGGCACGCATGTCACGAGCTCGCCGCGGCCGACCGTAAGCCGTATGTCAGACACAGGCTTGCAGGCTGTCTTCTTCGCCAACCGCGATCGGTTGTTGCGTTTCCTCGCCGCGCATGGCGCCGGCGACGCTGCGGAGGATTTGCTGCAGGAATTGTGGATCAAGGTATCGACGAGCGCATCGGGGCCGGTCGCGCAGCCTTTGTCCTACCTCTACCGCGCGGCCAACAACCTGATGCTGGACCGCTATCGCTCGATCCGTCAGGCGGCGAAACGCGACGCGGACTGGAGCGGGATCGAGACCGACGGCAGCGACCGCGCGCAGGATCCGATCGGCGAGCGCCCGTTGATTGCGCGTGAGCAATTGCGGATCGTGCAGGAGGAATTGGACCGGATGGGCGATCGCGTTGCCTTCGCGTTCCGGCGCCATCGGATCGATGGCGTGCCGCAGAAGTTGATCGCGCGCGAACTGGGGGTGAGCCTGAGCACGGTCGAGACCGATCTGCGGAAGGCCTATCAGGCGCTGCTCGAAGTGAGGAGGCGGCTGGATGAGGCTTGAGCCCGACGTCTCCGTCCTGAGGGCCAGATCATGGCGATGAACAGCGACCAGCAGGCAATCGAGGATCAGGCTCTGGCCTGGGTCGTCCGCGTGCGCGACACGGATTTTGAGGATTGGGACGCGTTCGAGGCCTGGCTGTGCGTGAACCCGGACCATGCCGAGGTCTATCACCGGCTCGCGCTTGAGGATCGGGACCTGGATGAGGTCTTGCCGGCGTGGACGCCGAAGCCGGTTGTGCAGCCCCAACGCCGCGCGGCCCGCCGCTGGGCGTGGCCCGTAATCGGGACTGCCGTCGCTGCCTTGCTGGTCGGCGTGATCGTAGTGCGGATGCCGGAGGCGGCGCCCGAACGCTATCAGGTCGCGACCCGCGCGGGCGAGCGGCGCGCGGTCACGCTGGCGGGCGGGACCACGGTCCTGCTCAACGGCGCCTCGACCCTGGTGCTCGACCGCAAAGATTCGCGCTTCGCTGAATTGAAGCAGGGCGAAGGCCTGTTCACGGTGAAGCACGATGCTGCGCACCCCTTCGCTCTCCAGGTCGGACAGGACCGGCTGGTCGATGTCGGCACGCGTTTCGACGTTGTGCGGACCGGAAGCGAGATGCGGGTCGCCGTGGCCGAAGGCGCGGTGGTCTACAATCCAGCCTCGCAGAAACTGATGCTCGCCGAGGGCGACATGCTGCGCATCGCCCGGAGCGGGACGGTCGCCATGCGCAGCCGGGTCGCGCCCGATCAGGTTGGTGCATGGCGTGAGGGGCGCTTCGTCTATGCGGGCGAGCCGCTGGCGCGCGTAGCCGAGGATTTGTCACGTTACGCGGGAGCCAGGGTCGACGTCAGCCCCGATCTGGCGGGCCAACCCTTTCGCGGAGTGATCTCGGTCGCCGATCCGTCGCGGCTGGAGGAACTGGGCCCGCTCTTCCGCGCGCGCGTCCAGCGTCGCGGCGACGGCTGGCTGATCTCGCGCCGCTGACGTGCTGAGGCCGGTCCTCTTCGCGGCGCTGGCGGCGGCCCTTGCGATTCCTGTGCAGGGCGCGTCGCGCACGATCTCGATCCCGGCGGGCAGCTTTGAGGCAGGGCTCGCCGCGCTTTCGCGCCAGACCGGAATCAGCGTTGCGATCGAAGATCCAACATTGTGGGGGCGTCCGGTCCGCGCCGTCCAAGGAACAAAGACGCCCGAGCAGGCGCTGCGCGCCTTGCTGCGCGAGGTCGGCGCGAAGCCCGTACGGATCGGTCCGAACGCCTGGCGCGCGGTGAAGGACGTGCGGAAATCGGACGATCGGCCCAGGCCCATCGCCGATCTTCCGGCGGCGGACAGCGACCAGGTGGTCGTGACTGGCAGCAAGCGCGACCTTCGGCTGCGCGATTATCCGGGCACGGTCGAGTTGCTCGACGGGACGCGAATGGCCACGGACGGCGAACGGGGAACGGATTCGATCGTCGCGCGGCTCGCGAGCCTGACCTCAACCTATCTCGGCGCGGGGCGCAACAAGCTCTTCATCCGGGGCATCGCGGATTCGAGCTTCACCGGCCCCACCCAGGGGACGGTCGGCCAGTATCTGGGCGACCTGCGCCTGACCTATAACGCCCCCGACCCCGATTTGCGGCTGTACGACATCCAGTCGGTGGAGGTGCTCGAGGGGCCGCAGGGCACGCTCTACGGCGCGGGGTCGCTGGGCGGCATCGTGCGGATCATGCCGCGCGCGCCGGAGCCCGGCGTGTCTGCGGGCTTCCTGTCGGGCGGTGTTTCGGCCACCGAGCATGGCGCGCCAGGAGGCGATCTAGGCGGCTGGGCAAATTTGCCGATCGGCCAGACCGCTGCGCTGCGGCTGGTCGGCTACGGCATCGATGAGGGCGGCTATATCGATGACGTGCTGCGCCGGAAGCACGACATCAACCGCACCACCATTGGCGGCGGCCGCGCGACCTTGCTGCTGCAGCCCTTGCCTGACTGGCGCGTGCAACTGGGCGGGGTGGTGCAGCATAATCATGGGCGCGACAGCCAATATGCCGATCCTGACCTGCCCCCGCTCGAACGCGCAAGCCCAACCGATGGCGGCTTTGATGCCGATTACCGGCTCGCCAGCCTGGTGGTCGAGCATAAAGGCGCTGACCTCAATTTTCTGTCGTCCTCCGGTCTCGTGCGCCAGCATCTGACCGAGCAATATGACGCGACGCTCGAAGCCGACGATCCGCGGCTGTTCGTGCAACGCAACCACACCGCGATGTTCAGCAGCGAGAACCGGCTCTGGCGTCCGCTGCATGACGGCTATGGCTGGGTGCTGGGGGCGAGCTTCACGCACAATCGGACCACGCTCGACCGCGCGCTGGGGCCGGTCGACGCGCCAGCGCCCACCACCGGTGTTACCAACGCGATCAGCGAGATCACGGGTTTCGCCGAGGGCAGCGCTGAAAAGGGTATCCTCACCTTCACCGCCGGGCTGCGCTTTACGCATGACCGGCTAAGCGGTTCGGCGGAGGACGTGGCTCGGCCGATGATCGTCCAGCTCAATGCTCAAGGAGTTACCGCCAAGCGGTCCGAGGAGACGATCCTGCCGTCGGCTTCGGTGATGGCGCGCCTGTCGCAGGGCGTGCTGGCTTTCGTACGCTATCAGGAAGGTTTGCGGCCGGGCGGGCTGGCGATCGAGACGGACGAAGTGCGCCGTTTCCGCAGCGATCATGTCCGTTCAATCGAGACCGGTCTGCGCTTCGGCGGCGGCGCCAACGACTGGATTGGGGGAGCGCTCAGCCTATCCTATGCGCGCTGGTCCAATATCCAGGCAGATTACATCGATGCGGGCGGGCTGCCGAGTACGAGCAACATCGGCAATGGGCGCATCTATTCGCTGAGCGGGTCGCTGCGCGTGAAACCGCAGCACGACCTCGTGCTCGAACTATCGGGCACCTTCAACGACAGCCGCGTTACCGATCCCTCGCCCGCTTTCCTTCAGTCATTGGTCAACGCGACCGCACGGTTCGATCCGCTTCAGGCGGTCCAGATCAGCCTGGAGCCGCTTGGCCGCATTCCCAATGTCGCGCGCTTCACCGGCCGCGCGGGCGTCCGGTACGAGACGCCGATCAGCCAGACGGTGGATTTCAGCCTGGACGGCTGGGCGCGATATCTCGGCAAATCGCGGCTTGGGGTGGGACCGGTGCTGGGCGGCGAGCAGGGCGAATATCTCGACACCGGCCTGACGGCGCGTTTCGCGATGCGGCAGATTGGGGTGACGATCGGCCTAACCAACCTGCTCGACACGGTCGGCAACCGCTTCGCGCTGGGTACGCCTTTCGCACGCGATTTCCGGCAGGTAACACCGCTCCGCCCGCGCACGATCCGCATCGGGCTGGATCATGCTTTCTAGGGTCCACTCAGGCGGGGAAGGACGCCGGTAGCTCGGCCGCGGGCGCCGCCGCCTGCGCGTGATATAGCTGAAGCGGCTGCGACCAGGCGACGTCAGCCTCGTGCGAGACCTGCGCCATCGCCGCCTCGGCGCTGAGCCCGTCGGGAAGACGCATCACGAAACAGTCGACGCCCAGGATCGGCATCGGCCAGCTGTTGACGAGGGTAAGACCATGTCGATTCGCGATGCGGGCGGCGATGCGCGTACGCGCGCGCTGCCCCACGCCAGCGCCATAATTGCCCGCATAAGCTGTGCCGGGCCGGTAATGTTCGGCCGGCATCTTGAGCATAACCAAGATCTGCCGGCCGCTATCCGCCGGGTCGGCTGCGACGCTTGCGGCGGATGCGAGCGAAGTCGCCGCCGCCAGCCACAAGGCCAGCAGGGACTTCGCGACTTTCACTTCAATGCGGCTGTATCGAGCGGTTCGGCCAACACCACCGCCGCATCGCTGCGCAGTCGGTCGAGCGCATGGGTGCGGTCCGCACCCGGGATACGCAGCACATAGGCATTGGCCGCGGTCGGACCATCGACCAGCCGCGCGTCATTGTTCTTGAGCAGGCGGCTGATGTCGCTTTCGCGCGCATCGGGACGGAACACCACGATCGCGTTGCCGGCAGCCGTCACCGGCGCCGACGACAGCGCATGATAGGGTGCCATCGGCGCTTCTACCCGCAGCGTGACTGTGACTGCCGCCGCCAGCAGAGCCGCCTGTGCGGCAAGCACAGTACCGATCTGGCGCAGCGTGAAGCGGCGATGGAAGGGTTGCGGGGCGGGCACGTAGGACGCCTGTTGGGCGGCGCTGTCGAGCCGGTCGCGCATCGCCGCCCACCCGATGCCGGTAGCGATCGGCAGTTCGGCGATGTCGCTTGCCAGCGCGCGCTCGGCGGCGAGCTCGCGACTGCAATCCGCGCAGGCCGCAAGGTGCGTCTCGATCCGCGCCCGCTCTTCGGGGCCGAGCCGACCGGTGATCAGCCAGGGCATCAGATCGCGCGTCTCGCGGTGCGGATCCTTGGTAAAGGGAAGAATATGACCCATCGTCACAACCAATCTGCCAGTTCGCCTTCCATCAGCCTCCGCAAATGGCGGCGCGCATGGAACATGCGAGTTTTCACCGTATCGACCGGGCAGTCCATTATCGCCGCAATCTCACGATATCCCATTTCATGGAAGTAGGTGAGATCGACCACCGTGCGATGGTCGGCCGACAATTTCGACATCGCCGCCATCAGCGCCTCCTGTGTACGTCGGTGGCCGATCGTCGCATCGGGCGCTTCACCGTCGCTCGGGCGCATCTCGGCATCCCGATCCTCGACGGGTTCGTCCAGCCGACGCAACGCCTTCATGGCCTTGCGGTAGGCGATGGCGAAGATCCAGGTCGAAAGCTTGCTCGCGCCGCGGAAGGTATCGGATCGTTCCCACACCACGAACAAGGTGTCGTTCAACACTTCTTCGACCAAAGACGGCCGATGAAGCAGGTTCAAAAGGAACCGGGCAAGTCGCGGGTGATAGAGGCGATACAGTGCTTCGAAGGCGTCCCGTTCGCGGGCACACACCCCTGCGAACAAGCGCAAGTCTTCCGGCGTGGCAACGCTCCCGTTTTCCCCCGTCTGCCTGTGCGCGACGCTACCGTCACTCAAGGCCATGCTCCTTTCTTGCCCCCTTAGTGCGCCCACCGCGGGCGTTGGTTCAAGCGGGGCCAGAAGACAGGACCCGCGCCTCTCGCAAAATATTTCGGCGCGGGCGTAGAACCTGGAATAAACCGCCCGGGACAAAGTTCTTGCGTGCTGTGCCGCACGACCGCCCTTCACCGGCGTAGCTCCCCAAGAGCGCCGGAGCAGGGAAGGACGGTGCCGCCTCGTCTGTATGAAAAAGCCACGGAGATTCTATGCGCCGTAATATCCTCTTCAGCGCCCTCCTGGCGGTTCTTGCGGGCGGGGCGGCCACCGCTCAGAACGGGCCGCAGGCGCTTACGGTCGAATTGTCCAGTTTCAAGTTTACGCCCGCCACCATCACGCTGACGCACGGGCGAGCTTATGTGCTGCACTTCGTCAACAGATCCTCGGGCGGGCATGATTATGTCGCCAAGGACTTCTTCGCGGCCACGACGATCGCGCCCGAGGATCGCGCCAAGGTCAAGAACGGCGAGGTCGAATTGAGCGGCGGCGAATCCGCCGACATTCATCTCGTCGCGAACACGCCAGGCACCTACAAGAGTCACTGCTCACACTTCATGCACAGCAGCTTCGGCATGACCGGCCAAGTCGTCGTCCAATAAGGATGGCGTTGGAGGCGGCCCGGCCGCGTATCATGCTGGCCGCATTCCGGTTGGAGGCGCGGCTATGAGAAACCTTGCGATACGCTCGCGCGAGGAAGAGCAGATGGATTCGCTCGAACTCGACGCGGCCGAATATGCGAAAGTCCTGCACGGCCTCGCGCGGGTCAACCGCTGGACTTTCACAGCATATCCACTGTTCGCTTATCTCGACGCTGCGGCGAAGGACCTGGTGCGCTTCCGTTTGCTCGACGTGGGTTTCGGCGAAGGGGACCTGCTACGCCGCGTTGCCGGCTGGGCGAAACGGCGCAGTATCTCGGTCTCGCTGGTCGGGGTCGACATCAATCCGCGCAGCGCGGGGATTGCCCGCGCGCAAACACCCCGTGACATGCCGATTGAATATCTGACCGGCGATGCGCAGGAGCTCCCCGGCACGTTCGACTTCATCGTCAGCAGTCAGGTCACGCACCACATGACCGACCCGCAGCTGCACGACTTCCTTCGCTTCATGGAGGAACGCGCGCTGCGCGGCTGGCTGATCAGCGATCTGCGGCGCTCGGCCTTCGCTTATTATGGTTTTCCATTGCTGGCACGGCTGCTGCGCGTGCACCGGATCGTGCGCGAGGACGGCCAGCTTTCGATCGCGCGCTCCTTCCGCAAGCGCGACTGGCGCATGATCCTGCAGGGGGCGGGTATGCCGTCCGAGGGCATCCGGCTTGTCAATCGTTTCCCCGCCCGCCTCTCGGTCGAGCGGATCAAGATTTAGGGTTAGGCGGCGATCCGGGTCGCGGTCGCGCCCCAGGCTAATATTTGCGGCCTGACACTCAACATGCGCGCGATCGGACGCGACCAGGCCGGGCTTTCCGCGACCGCGCGTAGCAATTCGGCGCAGGCGATCGGGCGGCGCGCGCGGCGCGCAAAATCGCGCTGGTAAACGGGCGCGGCGGCAGGGCCGCCCTCCAGCAAGGCGCTAGCGGCAGCGGTTGCGCTGGCGACGGCAATGCCGATGCCGTCGCCGGCCAAACTTGCGATCACCGCTGCCTGATCGCCGACGCGAAACAGGCCGGGCAAGGTCTCGGTCGCCCGCCAGCCATAAGGGATGCGCGCGATGCTGCTCCATCCGCCGAGCGGGGTGCCGAGCGCGATGCGCTCCGCGAGCAGCGGGGCTTCCGCTGCCAGCACGCCAAGCAATTGGTCGGCCGATCCGCCCGCGTCGCGCAGCCGTTGCGCGGCGACCGACAGGCAGAGATTGAGATTGCCGTCCTCCTGCAGGACCAGACCGGCATAGCCGTCAGCGAAAAGGTGCAGCTCGATCAATCCGGCAAGATCGGTCGCGCAGGCGGCGCTGGGCTTGAGTGCGATGCGCAGCCCCACTTTGGCACTGCCATATGTGGAATCACCAGGGCGCTCGACGCCGCGCAGGTTGAGCTTGCCGGTGGCGAGGATGATCGCTTCTGCAGCGACATTGCTGCCGTCGGCAAAATTTATCGTGCGCGTGCCGGTCAGAGACCGCGCAGCGTGTCCGAACTCGACCGCGACTCCCGCGTCGCGCGCCGCGGCGAGCAGGACCGCGTCGAGCTTGCGACGCGACAGGCCGATCGCAGGAAAGGGCAGCTCGGCCTCCAGGCGGCGCCGGCCGACCTGGAAACGCATGCGATGCACCGGATGTCCGCCGAGCGCTTCGGTCTCGATCCCGGCACGGCGGAGCAAGGCCAAGGCGTCGGCGCTAACGAAACCGCCGCACACGGAATCGTGGTTTTCATGGCTTTTCTCGACCAGCAGGGTGCGCATGCCGCCGCGCGCCACATGCATCGCCGCGACCGACCCGGCCGGGCCGCCGCCGATCACCAGGGCGTCATGCTTCATGAGGCGCGGCTGAAATTGAAGCCCTCGGCGGCGAGGCCCGGCCCGAAGGCGAGAGCGACGCCGTCGCGCGGATCGTCGCTATCCATGATGTCCTCCATCACGAACATCAGTGTTGCGGACGACATGTTGCCGAACCGGTCGAGCACGCCGCGCGACGCGTCGAGCGCGGTACCCGGGAGATCGAGCGCGCTTTCAACCGCATCGAGGATCGACCGGCCGCCGGCATGCACTGCCCAATTGACCTTGTCCGCCGCGCATTGGCGGAGGATTTCCTGCCGCAATGCGGGGTTCTGCAACGCCTGCGCGATCCGGCCGGGAACTTTGCCCGATAGATGCATTTCGAAACCGGCATCGCCGATATGCCATTGGATCAGTTCGCTACTGTCGGGAAGGGTCGCGGCGAAGAAGCGGTCGATCGCGAGCCCGCCTTCTTCCGCGCTCACGATCGCGGCGGCGGCGCCATCGCCGAATTGCAGCAGCGCCAGCATCGGCTCGATCTCTTCGGTTTCGATCAGGTGCAGGCTCGAAAGCTCGACCGTCACCACCAGCACGCGTGCCTGCGGGTCGGAGCGTGCAATATGGTAGGCCACGCGCAGGGCCGCCACCGCTGCATAGCAGCCCATGAAGCCGACCAAAGTCCGCTCGATGGAGGAGCTGAGGCCCAGCTTCCGCGCGATGATCTGATCGATGCCGGGGGCGACGAAGCCGGTGCAGCTTGCCACCACGAGATGCGTGATCTCGCCCAGAGGCATCTTGCGGTCAAGCGCGCGGATTGCCTCCAGCGCGAGTTCGGGCGCTTTCTCGCCATAGAGCTTCATCCGTGCGGCGGTCGAAGGCAGGCGGTTGCCGAAATAGAAGCCGCCCGGTGTGATCGGCGACCCGCCCTTTGCTGTCGGCAGCACCGACCAACGATGCGAAATACCCGAGCGCGCCGACATGCGCTGGAAGAGGGTGCGGGCACGGCGATCGGTCAGGCGCGTGGTCGCCCAGGCGATGAAATCCTGATGCACATCGAGCGGGGGGACCGCCGTGCCGATCGCGTGCAGATGTGCGCGGGGCGTAAAACGCGCCTCCGGGTTCAGCATGGGCCCGCCTGCTGCCTGACTTGGGGTGTGATCGTCATGGGCGTTCCCTTATCGCTTGCCTCTTCTGTCCCCGCCGCAGGGTCTCAGGTTTCGATGGAGGCGCATTTTGTCCTTCGGGCAACGATCCAATGCGGCAATGAGGCGCGGCTCTAGCCGAGTATTTTCGCTGCCGCCCCGATTGCGTCGTAGATGCGGTCGAGATCGGCTTCGTCGATACAGTAAGGCGGCATCACGTAGATCGTATTGCCGAGCGGCCGCAGCAGCAGGTCGCGTTCGCGGAAGAAAGTGAGCAGGCGCGGGCCGAGGCCCGACATATAGCTCGCATCGTCGGGCCCGAACTCGAACGCGGCGATGGTGCCCTTGCGCCGGATATTGCGGGCGATCGACGGCAGATTTTCGAGCCGTTGCTGCTGGCGTTGGCCGAGCGTAGCGATCCGCTCCGCGACGGGCTCGTCGCGCCAGATGTCGAGATTGGCGAGCGCCGCGGCGCAGGCGATGGGGTTGGCGGTGTAGCTCGACGAATGGAAGAACATGCGGGCGCGATCGTCGGAGAGATGCGCATCGTAGATCGGCTTGCTTGCCAGCGTGACCGCAAGTGGTACCGCACCCCCTGTAAGCCCCTTGGAGAGGCACAGGATGTCGGGCGTGATGCCAGCCTGATCGCAAGCAAGCAGGGTGCCGGTACGGCCCCAGCCTGTCATGACTTCGTCAGCAATGAACAGAACGTCGTGACGCGCGCAGATCTCACGCATCGCGCGCAAGATTTCGGGCTCGTAGAACAGCATCCCGCCCGCGCCGAGCACGAGCGGTTCGGCGATCAGCGCCGCGGGTTTGTGACGGCAGGCCGCTTCAAGTGCCTCCAGCGTGTTAGCACCGTCACCGATGGGAAAGGGGATGGTGCCGACATCGAACAGCAAGGGCGTGTAGGCGCGGTTGAACACACCCCGCGCGCCGATCGACATCGTGCCGATCGTATCGCCATGATAGCCATGCTCCATCGCCAGGACGCGGTGGCGCGGCTCGCCTTGGTTGAGCCAGAAGCCGAGCGCCATCTTGAGCGCGACCTCGACCGCGGTCGATCCCGAGTCCGAATAGAAGACGTGGGGCAGGCGGTGGTCGAACAACGTTGCCAGTCGCTCGGCCAGTTCCTCGGCTGGCCGGTGCGTCCAGCCGGCGAAGATGATCTGGTCGAGTTTGCCTGCCTGCGCGGCAATCGCGGCCATGATGCGCGGGTGGCAATGGCCGTGCGTGGTCACCCACCAGGACGAAATCGCGTCGACGATGCGGCGGCCGTCCTCGGTGTAGAGCGCGGCCCCTTCCGCGTGTGTGACGAGCGGGATCGGTTCGTTGAGGCCATGCTGGGTGAAGGGATGCCAGACAGGCGAACTCATTTGAAATCCCCGGTCCGGAAATGGGCAGCGAAGGCATCGGCCAGTGTCCCGGCGTTCAGGGCCTCCAGCCGTGGCAGACGGCCCAACCGCTTCGCGCCCGCAAGTGCGCAGATTGTAGCCTCATTATCCTCGTTCGCGTCGCCGACGAAGGCGATCCCCAGGATCGGGATCGACCGTGCGCGCATCGCCTCGACCGAGAGCAGACTGTGGTTGATCGTGCCCAGCGCGGTGCGCGCGACCAGCACGGCGGGCGCCTCCCAGCGCGCGAACAGATCCGCGAACAGCAGGGATCGCGTGACCGGGACGAGCAGGCCGCCTGCGCCTTCAATCACGAGGTGGCCATCGATTTCCGGCAGGGCCAGGCGGGCGGGGTCGATTTCGAGCCCGTCGAGCTCGGCGGCGCGGTGTGGGGAAAGCGGCTCCGTCAGCTGATAGGCTTCGGGCAGGACTTTCTGCACGCCAAGGCGGCGGACGGTATCGCTGTCGGATTCGTCGCCGTCGAGGCCCGACTGGATCGGTTTCCAATAGGTCGCATGCAAGGTGGCCGCGAGGCCGGCGGCGAACACGGTCTTGCCGATGCCGGTATCGGTGCCGGTCACGATGATCGGCCGCATCAGGCGGCGCCTGTGCCGCAGGTCGCGACGACGTAGCGCGCGCGGGCACCGTCCGCTTCGAACCGAGCCATCACCTCGCGGAAAGTCGCGGGCGGAAGCGGGTGATAGCCAGGGCGGGGCGTTCCCGCGCCGATCGCTTTGAGCGCGCGCAGGAAATCGTGCGCGCTGTCATGGCTATGCGCGAAGGTCTGGATCGAGACGTCTAGGCCGAGCCCCCGTAAATCGTCGGGCGCGGGATAATCGGGCGTGCCGGGCATAGCAGCGCCATAGGCCGCGCGCCATTCGGCGAAGCTGCCCTGGGCGAGCGTAGTGAAGACCAAGCGTCCGCGCGCCGACAGCAGCCCGCGCAGCCGCGCCACGGCTGCGCCGAGATCGGGCATCCATTGCATTGCCAGGCTCGAACAGATCAGATCGAACGGGCCGTCCAGGTTGGGCGCCGCGCCGTCCAGCAACGCGAGTTCGACTTTATCTATATCCTCGAACCGCTGGCGTGCACGATCGAGCATGCCCGGGGCGATATCGGTCATCCAATAGTGGGCGAAGGGCATGCGGCCAATCAGGCCTTCGCCGAGGAATCCGGTGCCGCAGCCGATCTCGAGCACGCTGGCATCGACGGGCAGGTCGAGCGTGCGGATATGGGCCGCGAGCGCGTTGGCGACCTCGCGCTGGACGGCGGCGTGCCGGTCGTAATTTCCGGCGCGATGGAAGGCATTGGCTATCTGCACAGAAAGGCTTCGATTTGCTGCGCGCACCATGCGGTATGCGTCACGGGAAGCAAATGCCCCGCTTCCTCCTGCGTTGCACGCATCGCGCCGGGAAAGACATGGCTCCGCAGGCCGTCGGGCAGGATTGGGTCCATCCCCCCCTGCAGCGACAATATCGGCCGCGATGTTTGCACCGCGTGATGCGTCGCGAGCAACGAAAGATCATCGGCCAGCCGCTCGGCGACCAGATCATCCTGCGCCGGCGGCGAGCCGCAGCGGTCGCGGAAGTCGGTCAATACTTCGGATGGCGCCTCGGCGAAGCGCCCCTGCATTCGTTCGACCACGCGCGGCGGTACGCCGTCGGCACCGGTGAAACGATCGAAGCCGTTGATCGCGATTAAAGGCGCATCGGGCGGCAGCAGGTCGGCGAGCAGCATCGATCCCAACGAATGGCCGATGCCGACGACCGGCCCTTCGACCCCGCCATCCTCGGTCTGGCCGAAATAGCCGCGATCCCAGCGCACGATCGGATGATCGGGCAGCGCGCCCGCCAGCGCATCCCACAATCGCGCATCGAAACCCCAGCCGTGAAGCAAGATCAAAGTCGGACGCATCAGCACAACCGACGCAGCAAGGCATCGGCCAGCCGGTCGACATCTTCGCGTGAATGGCCGGCATGCAGCGCGATGCGTAGCCGGCTGGTGCCTTGAGGTATGGTCGGCGGACGGATCGCGCTCGCCTGCAGGCCGTCCGCGGCGAGTGCTTGCGATAACGCCAAAGTCGCACCTTCCTCCCCCACGATCACGGGCACGATCTGCGTGCTGCTTGCGCCGGTATCCAAACTCGCCTCAGCCAGTCGGTTGCGAAGATGCGCCGCATGGTCGGCGAGCCGCTGCCGCTCGGCATCCATGCCCGGCACCAGATCGAGCGCGGCATCGATCGCGCCCAGCATTGCGGGCGGTGGGGCAGTCGAGAAGAGGAAGCCGCCGCAGGTGCTGACCAGATAGTCGATCAGCCGCTGCGAGCCCGCTACATAGGCGCCAAAACAGCCCATCGCCTTGCTGAATGTGCCCATCACCAGGTCAGCACCGCCAGGAACCTCGCGTGACAGGCCCGCGCCGTGCGGCCCAAGCACGCCGGTCGCATGCGCCTCATCGAGATAAAGGAAGGCATCATGCGCCTTGGCGATCGCTGCCAGCCGCGACAGATCGGCACGGTCTCCATCCATGCTGAACACGCTTTCGGTGACGATCAGCTTGGGGCCGTCGCCGTGACGCGCCAGCAATTCTTCAAGATGATCGAGATCGTTGTGGCGGAAGCGGATCTGGCGATGGTCGGCCGCGCCCGCATGGAGGCTGCCGTGGATCAGCCGGTCGGTGAAGAGCAGGATCCCGGGCGCGGCCTTGAGCAAAGCCGCCAGCACGGCAGCATTCAATTGCCAGCCTGTGGGAAAGAGCAAGGCCGCCTCGGTGCCCTTGAAGAGCGCGATCTTTTGTTCGATCGCCAAATGCTCCGGACTGGTGCCCGTTACCAGCCGCGCCGCGCCGCTGCCGCTGCCATGGCGGATCGCCCATTCGGCGCTACGTTCGGCCAGCAGGGGATGCACCGCCAAACCGAGATAGTCGTTGCTCGAAAAGTCGATCAGCGTTCGTCCGTCCCGTTCTATCCGGCCACCGCCAAGCATGCGCGTCGCGACCAGGGATCGCCTTTGATGGCGGCCCTCCAGTCGGTCGAGCGCGTCCGCAAGGTGGGAATCGAGCGCAGTCATGCGCCGCTCCTCTAGGGTGGGAAGCGGGGCGGGGCCAGCGTGACAAACAAAACCATTTCGGGCGTTACCGCTACCATTTAGCCTTGTCGGGTCTCTAGGAACCGGTTACATCTTTCTGGGCGGCGGTAGTGGCATCTGACGTCAATTCAGGGCATTACACGCCGCAGAGAGGGTGTGGGCGTCATGGCGGAAGCAACAATTCGCGATGTGGCGCGGGAGGCGCAATTGTCGGTTGCGTCCGTCTCGCGTGCGCTGAACGGACATAAAAGCGTCAGGCCGGAAACGCGCGCACGCATCGTCGCGGTGGCGGATCGGCTCGGTTATGTGCCGCATGCCGGCGCACGCAGCCTGTCGATGGCGCGCTCCAACGCGATCGGTGTGGTGCTGCCCGACCTCCACGGCGAATTCTTTTCCGAGATCGTGCGCGGCATGGACCGCGAGGCGACCCGACTGGGGCTCCAGCTGCTGCTGTCCAATATGCATGCCGATCCGGTCCAGGCCGGGCAGGCACTCCGCGCGATGCATGGCCGTGTCGACGGACTGCTGATCATGTGCCCGCAGATGCGGACCGAAGGCTGGGCGGGATCGATGCCGCGCGGGCTTCCGGCGGTTCTGCTCAATACGCCCGAACAGATGATGGATCGCCCGTCGATGGCGATCGACAATCGCGCTGGCGCCGCTGCCGTTGCGCGTCA
>Ga0209455_1000420_pt1 | contig 33306 bp, 33 predicted proteins | sample AraplaCol_mCL_r2_FD_184275 | JGI IMG/M metagenome (GOLD analysis project Ga0209455, IMG submission 184275) | Arabidopsis root microbial communities from North Carolina, USA - plate scrape CL_Col_mCL_r2 (SPAdes) (version 2) | ecosystem: Host-associated > Plants > Roots > Endosphere | place: USA... | reverse complement strand
CGATCCGGAGCTGGCCATCAACCGCCAGCCGGACATCACGCCCGAGCAGATTCCGGCGGCGCTGGGCGACGCCGAGATCGCCATCGTCGACCACACCCATCTGCCCACCGACGTCGCCCGGCGCTGCAAGAACCTCAAGCACGTGGTGTTCCTGGGCACGGGGCCGCGGTCCTACATGAGCCCGCAAGAGCTGGCGCAGATCGGCGTCGAGGTGCACGTCATCAAGGGTTACGGCGACGTCGCCGTGGCGGAATGCGCGTTTGCCCTGATGTGGGCCGCGGCCCGCAGCTTCACCAAGATGGACCGGGGCATGCGCGCGGGCAACTGGCTGCGCACCGACGCGATGCAGATCACCGGCAAAACCATCGGGCTGGTGGGCTTTGGCAGCATCGCGACCGAAATGGCGCGGCTGGCGCAAGGCGCGGGCATGCGGGTCCTGGCCTGGAACCGCAGCAAGAAGTCGCATCCCGGCGTGACCTTCGTCGAGCTGGACGAGCTGCTGGCGCAAAGCCATGTGGTGTCGCTGCACCTGCTGCTCGACGACCAGACGCGCGGCCTGATCTCGGCCGAGCGCATCGCGCAAATGCGCGATGGCGTCATCCTGGTCAACACGGCGCGCGGCGCCATCGTCGACGAGGCCGCCATGATCGCCGCGCTCAAGAGCGGCAAGATACGCCACGCCGGCCTGGACGTGTACACCGTCGAACCCATGACGGCCGGCCATCCGCTTTACGAGCTCGACAACGTGACCCTGTCGGCGCATTCGGCCTTTCGCACGCCGCAGGCCAGCGACAACCTCATCGAGGCCGCGTTGAATCACTGCCGGCGCGTGTCCGGCATGGGCGCCGGGCAATAAGCGCGGGGCGGTAACGACGGGGCAATCAGTTAGACTCGAAAATCGCTTGCCGGCCATTTTCGAGGAGCTTCCCATGCCGTCCCCCGCACTGCCCACCTATGCCGATGTCGAAGCCGCCGCCGCACGTATCGCGGGCGTGGCGCACCGCACGCCGGTGCTGACTTCATCGACGGCCGACGCCCTGACGGGGGTGCGGGTGTTCTTCAAGTGCGAGAATCTCCAGCGCATGGGGGCTTTCAAGTTCCGCGGCGGCTACAACGCCATTTCCAAGCTCACGCCCGCGCAGAAGCAGGCCGGCGTGGTGACTTTCTCGTCGGGCAACCATGCCCAGGCCATCGCCCTGGCCGCGAAGCTGCTGGGCGTATCGGCCACGATCATCATGCCCTCGGATGCGCCCGCGGCCAAGCGCGCGGCGACCGAGGGCTACGGCGGCAAGGTCGCGACCTACGACCGCTACAAGGAAGATCGCGAAGCCGTGGCCCGCGCGCTGCAGGAGAAGACCGGCGCCGTGCTGATTCCGCCCTTTGACCACGAGGACGTGATCGCCGGGCAGGGCACGGCGGTCAAGGAACTGATCGAGGACGTCGGCCAGCTGGACTACCTGCTCGCCCCGCTGGGCGGCGGCGGCCTGCTGTCGGGCTCGCTGCTGTCGGCAGGCGCCTTGAGCCCGGCGTGCAAGGTCTACGGCGTCGAGCCCGAAGCGGGCAACGACGGGCAGCAATCGCTGCGCAAAGGCGAGATCGTGCGCATCGGGATCCCCAAGACGCTGGCCGACGGCGCGGCGAGCCCGTATCTGGGAAACATCACCTTTTCCATCATCAAGCAGCGCGTCGCCGACATCGTCGCGGTCAGCGACGCGCAGCTGGTGCAGGCCATGAAGTTCTTCGCCGAGCGCATGAAGATGGTGGTCGAGCCCACCGGCTGCCTGGCCGCCGCCGCGGTGCTGCAGAAGGTCCTGCCGCTGCCTGCCGGCGCGCGGGTGGGAGTGGTGCTGAGCGGCGGCAACGTCGACCTGGCCGCTTATGGCAAACTGCTGGCCGGTTGATTCCGCGTCAATAAAACCAAGGGGATACGAAGAATGAAACGCTTGCGATGCGTCGTGGGGGCGGGTGTGACGGTGCTGGGGTTGGCGGGCTGCATGGGGCCTACTTCCCTCAAGCCCATGCTGGACGACAGCGAAGGCTATTCGGTGCGCTATTTCAGCCTCAACATGCTCTCGCCCGCGGCGCGGGCGTCGCTGGCCGCGCCGGGGACCGAGCCGCTGGGCTTCAAGCGCCTGACGGCCAAGGGCGAAGTGCAAGTGTCCAACACCAATGTGCCCGATTCGCATCGCCACATCGTTTTCGAGCACACCCTGATCAACGACGGCAACGACGGCATGGTGCGCGCGATCGAGCGCCGCAGCGTGGACGGCCTGCCGCTGCTGATCGACTACTGGTCGTCGTATCGCGGCGTGGCCATGCTGTCCGTGCAGCGCGGCCTGCCTGCCCGCAACCTGGCCGCGCCCATCATGTCCGTGCGCAGCATATCGACCTGGAAAAGCATGGCGAACATGCAGGAGCACGCGGTCTACGACTACGTGGCGAACTACGGCTATGGCGATCCGCTGAGGCCCTCGCTCAAGCTGGAACGGCGCTGCACGTCCGGCACGTTCTACGACGCGGGGAAGATCGCCCCGGGGTTGGCCGGGCAAGCCATCGACCTGAGCTGCGACGACATCAACGGCAGCGGCGCGAAATCCGCGCAGTCGGACTTCGTCTGGCTGCGCCAGTACGGCGTCGCGCTAGTGACGAAGCTGACCACGCTCAACGGCATCACTTCGTTCAAATATGACAGCGTGACGACGCAATAGCGCGGCCGGTCGCTCAACGCGCCAGCGCCTTGAGTGCGAGCTTGATGCCTTCGGACACGCCCACGCCTTCGGGCAGCTGCTTGAGCGCGGCTGCGGATTCCTTGTCGGAATAACCCAGGGCCAGCAGGGCGTTGAGAATGTCGGTCTGGTTGTCGGGCACGGCATGGGCGGCGGCGCCGATGTCGGCGCCCAGCTTGCCGCGCAGTTCCAGCAGCAGGCGCTCGGCGGTCTTCTTGCCGATGCCGGGCACGCGCGTGAGCCGCCCCGATTCCTGCAGCGTGACGGCCTGGGCCAGCTCGGCCACCGACATGCCCGACAGCACGGCCAGCGCGATGCGCGCGCCGATGCCGGTGACCTTGATCAATTGCCGGAAGACGCCGCGCTCGCTGGCGCTGGCGAAGCCGAACAGCAGGTGCGCGTCCTCGCGCACCACCAGATGGGTGTAGAGCGTCACCTTCGCGCCGTTCTCGGGCAAGGTGTAGAGCGTGCTCATGGGCACGTCGATTTCATAGCCCACGCCGCCCACGTCCACGCAGACGGTGGGCGGGGTCTTCTCGAGCAGGGTTCCGGTTATGCGTCCGATCATGCGGCGAGATTCTACGCCGACCCGGCCGATTGAGTTGCGCGGCTACCCGCGCAGCCGCCCGGCCCGCACTCGCGCGCGCGAGCTGGGCGAACCCTGCGCCTGCGTCAGGCGCTGCTGCAGCGGCCCCACGTGCGCGTGGCAGATGGCGCAGGCCAGGGCGTCCGCCGAGTCGGGCGCGGGCGTGCCGTTCAGGGACAGCAGGCGCTGCACCATCATCTGCACCTGCTCCTTGGCCGCGCGGCCGGTGCCGACCACGGCTTTCTTGATCTGCAGGGCGGTGTATTCGTGCACGTCGAGATGGCTGTCGGCCAGCGCGCACAAGGCCGCGCCGCGTGCCTGGCCCAGCAGCAGCGTGGAAGCCGGATTGGTGTTGAGAAAAACGATTTCGAGCGCGGCCACGTCGGGCTGCGTCTCGCGGGCGACCTGGCGCAGATTGTCCAGGATCACCTTGAGCCGCTCGGGCAGGGGCAGTTCGGTCGGGACCACGATGGTCCCACTGGCCACATAGCGCAGCCGCGCGCCCTCGGTGTCGATGACGCCGAAGCCGGTGCGGCGCAGGCCGGGATCGATGCCGAGCACCCTCATGCGCGTGTCGGGCCGCAGGGCATCGAAGATCCCGAGCCGATCGGCCTAGTGGCGGAAGTGGCGGGTGCCCGTGAGCACCATGGCGATGCCGCGCTCTTCGGCCGCGGCGATCACTTCATCGTCGCGCACGCTGCCGCCGGGCTGGATCACGCAGGTCGCGCCCGCGTCCACGATCACGTCCAGGCCGTCGCGGAAGGGGAAGAAGGCATCCGACGCGGCGGCCGAGCCCTTGAGCGACAGGCCCGCGTTGGCGGCCTTGATGGAGGCGATGCGCGCCGAATCGATGCGGCTCATCTGGCCCGCGCCCACACCCAGCGTGAGGCCGTTGCCGGCGAAGACGATGGCGTTGGACTTGACGAACTTGGCCACCTTCCAGGCGAACAGCAGATTGTTCATCTCGTTCTCGGTGGGCTTGCGCGAGGTGACGACCTTGAAGTCCGCGAACGGGGGATCGTAGAAGTCGGGCGTCTGCACCAGCCAGCCGCCGCCCACGCGCTTGACGTCGTAGGGGTTCTGGCCGTCGCCCAGCGGCACGATCAGCACGCGCACGTTCTTCTTGGCGGCCAGCAGCGCCAGCGCGTCGTCGTCGTAGGCGGGCGCCAGCAGCACTTCCATGAACTGCTTGCTCACGGCTTCGGCCGTGGCCAGGTCGACCTTGCGGTTGAAGGCGATGATGCCGCCGAAGGCCGAGGTGGGATCGGTCTTGAAGGCCTGGCGATACGCGCTGAACGCATCGGCCGCCACGGCCACGCCGCAGGGGTTGGCGTGCTTGATGATAACGCAGGCGGGAAGCTGGAAGCTGCGCACGCATTCCCACGCGGCATCGGCGTCGGCGATGTTGTTGTACGAAAGCTCTTTGCCTTGCAACTGCGCGTAGCCGGCCAGCAGGCCCACGGGGCGCTGCGGGTCGACGTAGAAGGCCGCGGTCTGGTGCGGGTTCTCGCCGTAGCGCAGGGTCTGCTCGCGCTGGATCTGGATGGTCAGCACGCCCGGATATTCGCTGCGCTCGGGCGCGGCGTTCTGCTCGGGCGTCGAGTCCTTCAGGCTGCTCAGGTAGGCGGCGATGGCGCCGTCGTAGGAGGCCGTGTGGGCATAGACCTTGCCGGCCAGCTCCAGGCGCAGCGAGTAGGAGGTGCCGTCGTTCTCGTCGATCTCGTCGAGCACGCGGGCGTAGTCGCACGGGTCGATCACGACCGTGACGCCGCCGATCTCGGTGCCGTGGTTCTTGGCCGCGGCGCGCAGCATGGCCGGGCCGCCGATGTCGATGTTCTCGACGGCGTCGGCGAAGGTGCAGTCCGGCTTGATGATGGTTTCGCGGAAGGGATAGAGGTTGACCACCAGCAGGTCGATGCGGTCGATGCCGTGCTCGGCGATGGTCTTGAGATGTTCGTCGCTGTCGCGGCGGGCCAGCAGGCCGCCGTGGATCTTGGGATGCAGCGTCTTGACGCGGCCGTCGAGGATCTCGGGCGAGCCGGTGTGCTGGGCCACTTCGGTCACGGGCAGGCCCGCCTGGGCCAGCAGCTTGGCGGTGCCGCCGGTGGACAGCAGGCGCACGCCGCGCAGGTGCAGGGCCTGGGCGAATTCGACGATGCCGGTCTTGTCGGAGACCGAGAGGAGGGCGGTTTCTATTTTCATGGGATAGGGGGGCTCAGGGCTGGAGGTTGTGCGCCAGCAATTTCTTGCGCAGAGTATTGCGGGTGATGCCGAGCATTTCGGAAGCGCGCGACTGATTGCCGCCGGCGCGCTCCATGGCGACTTCGAGAACGGGCCTCTCGACGCAATGCATCACCATATCCCACATGTCGTGGGGTGCGGAGCCGTCGAGGTCTTCGAAATAGCGCGCCAGGCTGGCGCGCACGCATTCTTCCAGGGCAGTTTGCTTGCTCATTGTTATTGATTGCAGATCGTTTTTATCAGGTAATGGCCGACGGCATTGTCATGCCGCCAGGCGCTGCGGTTCGCCGCCGTCTTGCGCCAACTGGCCGAACCACCGCGCCACGGCTTGCGCCTGGCCGGCGGTGTTGTCGATCAGGTTCATGCGCGAGCGGAAGTCTTCCGCGCCGGGCAGGCCCTCGATGTACCAGCCGATATGCTTGCGCGCCGTGCGTACGCCGGTGTGCTCGCCGTAGAAGCGGTAGTGGTCGTCCAGATGTTCCAGCAACAGGTCGCGCATCTCGGCGTGCGAAGGCGCTGCAAGCTTGGTGCCGGTGCGCAGGTAATGATCGATTTCGCGGAATATCCAGGGCCGGCCCTGGGCGGCGCGTCCGATCATCACGGCGTCGGCGCCAGTGTAATCCAGGACGGCGCGGGCCTTCTCGGGCGAGTCGATGTCGCCGTTGGCGACGACGGGGATGTCGAGCTCGGCCTTGACCGCGCGGATGGTGTCGTATTCGGCTTCGCCGGTGTAGAGGTCGGCGCGGGTGCGCCCATGCAGGGTCAGGGCGGCGATGCCGGCGTCCTGCGCCATGCGGGCGACGCGCAGGGCGTTCTTGTGCTCGCGGTCCCAGCCGGTGCGGGTCTTGAGCGTCACCGGCACGCCCAGCGGAGCGCAGGCCGAGACGACGGCCTCGAGGATGCGCAGCACCAGGTCTTCCTGCCGCAGCAGGGCGGAGCCGCTGGCGACGTTGCACACTTTCTTGACGGGGCAGCCCATGTTGATGTCGATGATGCGGGCGCCGCGCTGCGCGTTGAACGCCGCGGCCTCGGCCATCATGGCGGGGTCGGCGCCGGCGATCTGCACCGAGACGGGAGCGATTTCGCCGTCGTGGTTCAGGCGGCGGGAGGTCTTGACGCTGTCCCAGAGCCTGGGATTGCTGGCGGCCATCTCGGACACGGCGTAGCCCGCGCCCAGGCGCTTGCAGAGCTGCCGGAAGGGGCGGTCGGTGACGCCGGCCATGGGGGCGACGAGCACGTTGTTCGGGAGGGTCCAGGGGCCGATTTGCATGATTGGTCAGATTTTAACCAACTCGCGGGAAGACTATTGCTTAGTTAAGGATTGTTGTGTTTTGAGTTCTTAAGGCGCATCGATTGAGTTCTTAAGGCGCCGAGGCTGCCCTGCGCAATTCCGATGCTCGCCCGGTGGGTTGCGGATGGCGCGTTAAGAACTCAAACAACCGGCCCCACTATTAATTCCGCAGTCCCTGCAGAAAATGCCGCGCCAACGGCGAACGTATCGACGCGGAAAGATCCAACCCCAGCAATGCCAACCCGCAAGCATGCTCGACCGGAGCCAACCCCGTGGCAAAGGCGCGCGGCATGATGTCGGTGATGCCGGCGGTGATGAGGCGGTCGGGCAGCCGGGTGCGGGCGAAATCGGCGAGTAGGGAAGCGGGGCTGCCGTCTTGCGTAGCGGCCAGCCAGGGGCTCAAGGCTTGGGCCAGCTGCGCGGCATCGCGCAGGCCTAGATTCAAACCCTGGCCTGCGACCGGATGCAGGGTCTGGGCGGCGTTGCCTATGGTGGCGATGCGGCCCTGGGCCTGGGCGTGGCGGGCCTTCAGGTGCAAGGGGAAGACCTGGCGCGGGGCCGTGCTGCGCAGCCGGCCCAGGCGTGTGCCAAAGGCTGCGGTGAGGGCGGCGGAGAAGGCGTCGTCGTCGGCTTGGGCGACCGCGGCGGCATGCGCGGGCTCGCAGCACCACACCACGGCGTAGTCGCCGTGCATTTGCGGATGGGGCAGCAGCGCCAGCGGGCCTTCGCGCGTGAAGCGCTCCCAGGCCCAGCCGGGCCGCGCCAGCGTGGCGCGGGCGCGGGTCAGGACGGCATGCTGGCTGTAGTCGCGCTGCACGTCCTGGCCGCCCGCGCCGTCGCAGCGCACGGCGATGGCGCAGCTCAGCGCCGTGCCGCCTTGCTTGACGTGCACGGCGTCCGCTTCCTGGGTGTCGATGACGGCGGGCGGGCCGGACAGCAGGGTGATGCCGCTGGCGGCGATGCGTTCCTGCAGCCGGGCATGCAGGTCGGCGTACGAGACGGTATTGCCCAGGGCCGGCACGCCGAAGTCTTCGCAGGCGATGACGGTGCGGCCCAGGCGGCCGCGCTGCGAGACGTGGATGTGGCCGATGGCGGCCGAGCGCGCGGGCCAGGCCTGCAGGCTTTCGAGCAGCACGCGGCTGCCGTGGTTGATGGCGATGATGCGCGGGTCGTCGGCCGGAGCGGGCTGGGCCGCGCCGGGCCGGCCCGCCCCAGGTTGGCCTGCCCCGCCGTCGCCCGCGAGCAGCGCGATGCGCGCGGGATCGCGCACCAGGCGCGCCAGCAGCAGTGCCAGCACCTGGCCCACGGGGCCGGCGCCCAGGATGGCGATGTTGTAATCAACGGTAGGCATATGGGGATTTTATCGGGCCTTCCGGCCAAAAGCCCGCCTCACGCGGGTTGGAGACGGATACAACATTTTGACGGCAGTTTCAATGATGCATTCTGCTTACAGGACAGGGCCGCTCGACATTGGCTAAGCTTGCATCTGGCGCATCTGTCGCTCCAATAAAAACAGCAGGCGCTTAGAGAATTTGAATATGAATCCCATTGCATCCGACGTCCCCCTGCCGCCCGCGGAAGCAGGCATGACGGGCGCGGCGCGGCGCTGGAAGCCCACGCCGTTCATCATGGGCACCGCGGCTGTGCATGTCGGCGCCGCGGCGGCGATCGCAGCCTATCCGGCGGCGTGGCCGTGGGCGGTGGCCGGCGCGGCAGCGTCGCATGCGGCGATAGCGGCTTCGGGTCTATGGCCCCGCAGCGGCCTGCTCGGGCCGAACCTGACCAGGTTGCCGGCCGGCACCGGCAACCAGATCGCGCTCACGATCGACGACGGCCCCGATCCCGAAATCACCCCGCGCGTGCTGGACGTGCTCGACCGCCATGGCGCGCGCGCCACGTTCTTCTGCATCGGCGAGACGGCGCGCCGGCATCCGCATTTGATCGAGGCCATCGTAGCGCGCGGCCACGCGGTCGAAAACCACAGCCAGCACCATCACCTGTTTTTTTCGCTGCGGGGGCCGCGTTCGCTGCGGCGCGAGATCGAGGCCGCGCAGCGCACGCTCACCGAAATCAGCGGCGTGCGCCCGCTGTTCTTTCGCGCGCCCGCCGGGCTGCGCAATCCTTTTCTGGAGCCGGTGCTGTGCGCGCTGGGCCTGAATCTGGCCAGCTGGACGCGGCGCGGTTTCGATACCCGCGCCCGAAACACGCAGCAGGTCGCCCGGAGCTTGCTGCGCGGCCTGAGCGCGCGCGACATCCTGCTGCTGCACGACGGCAACGCGGGGCGCGATGCGAACGGCAGCCCGCTCATCCTGGATGTGCTGCCCATCGTCCTGCAGGCCGGGCAAGAGGCCGGTCTGCGCTGGACGACGCTGCGCGCGGCGGTGCCCGCGAGCGCCGTTGCGCCTGTCTTCCCGCCGGCCGACGCGTTGCGGCCGGAATAGGGCTTCATTCCCGCATCAGGGCTTCGATCTCGCGGGCATCCACCGGCACGCCGCGCGTGATGAGCTCGCAGCCGGTCTCGGTGACCAGGGCGTCGTCTTCGATGCGTATGCCGATGTTCCAGAACTGGGGCGGCACGTCGTCGGCCGCGGTGACGTAGATGCCCGGCTCGACGGTGAGCATCATGCCGGGCGCCAGCGCGCGCCAGGGCCGGGTGTCGTCGGCATAGGGCGCGGCCGGATCGCGGTAGTCGCCCACGTCATGCACGTCCAGCCCCAGCCAGTGCCCGGTCTGGTGCATGTAGAAGCGGCTGTAGTCGCCCGATTCCAGCGCGCCGTCCAGCGAACCCTTGAGCAGTTTTTCGTCGAGCATGCCTTGCACCAGCACGCGCAGCGCGGCCTGGTGGCCTGCGTTCCAGGGCTGGCCGGGGCGGGTCGCTTCGGCGGCGGCCTGCTGGGCCGCCACGGTCAGGTCGTAGAGCGCGCGCTGCGGGCCGGTGTAGCGGCCGTTCACGGGAAAGGTGCGGGTGATGTCGGACGCGTAGCTGTCGAGTTCGCAGCCGGCGTCGACGAGCACCAGGTCGCCGTCGCGCAACTCGGCATCGCCCGCCGGGTAGTGCAGGATGCACGCGTTGGCGCCGCCGGCGACGATGCTGGTGTAGGCCGGGGCCTGCGCGCCGTGGCGGCGGAATTCGTAGAGCAGCTCGGCTTCCAGCTCGTACTCGCGCATGCCGGGGCGCACGGTGCGCATGGCGCGGGCGTGCGCGCCCGCCGAGATGCGCGCTGCGCGTCGCATGACGGCGATTTCGGCGGCGTCCTTGACCAAGCGCATCTCGGCCACGATGGGCGAGAGACTCTGCATGCGCTGCGGCACGCGGCGGCCTAGCCGGGTCTGGCCGCTGGCGGCTTCCAGCCACGCCTGCACCGGTCCGTCCACCATATCGCCCCGCTCGAACGGCGCATACAGCGTCGGCTGGTCGAGCAGCAGCTCGGGCAGGATGTCGTCGAGCTCGTCGATGCTGTAGGCCTCGTCCAGGCCGAAGCGTTCGGCCGCGGCCTCGGGGCCGACGCGATAGCCCGTCCAGGTCTCCATCTTGGGGTCGCGCGGGCGGCAGAAGAGCAGGGCGTGGTCGTCGGCGCCCGCGATCAGCACCAGCCATGCCTCGGGCTCGACGAAGCCGCTCAGATAATAAAAATCGCTGTCGTGGCGATAGAGGTATTCGGCGTCGCGGTTGCGCACGGCTTCGGGCGCAGTGGGCAGGACAGCGATGCCGCCGCCCTGGGCGCGCATGTGCGCGAGCAGCCGGCGGCGGCGTTCACGAAAGGGGGCGATGTCGGTGGTGGGCAGGGTCATGCGGGTACTTTACTCGCGAGGGTCGGCTGCTACAATGCGTCCGCACTTCCGTCATTGGGGAGTAGCCATCCCTGTGGAGCCTTCCATCAGGGAGCCTGCGTCAACAGACTTGGCGATGCCGCATTGCGCGTATCCCATGGCGCAGGCAGTCTTCGGCGCTTCGTTCATCGAGCGCAGGCGGCCCGGCGAGACCTTTGGCCACGACGCGTTCACCCTGCCGGGCGAGCCGCGCCGCTGCGCCATTGTGTCTGCTTGCCCGGCCGTCATCTCATGCCGCTCACCCTGTTTCTCTTCCTGTTCTCCGCGGTCCTGATCTATCTGGCCTGCGAGTTCTTCGTCAACGGCGTCGAGTGGGTCGGCCATCGCTTCTCGATGAGCGCCACGGCCACGGGCACGGTGCTGGCGGCCTTCGGCACGGCCTTGCCGGAAAGCGTGGTGACTTTCATGGCGGTCATGTTCGGCCAGACGCCCGAGCAAAAAGACATCGGCGTGGGGGCGGCCATGGGCGGCCCGCTGGTGCTGTCCACGGTGGCCTACGCCGTAGTCGGATGGGTGCTGCTGGTCATGGCCCGCAAAGGCCGGGCACGCGGGGTCGAGCAGAACGTCCAGCGGCGCCTGGCGCGCGACCAGGCCTGGTTCATGGCGGTGTTCGTGTTCAAGCTGGGGCTGGGCCTGCTGGCTTTCGCCTGGAAGCCCTGGCTCGGCATCCTGTTCCTGGCCGTGTACGTGTTCTACGTCAAGCGCGAGCTGACCCACGACGAGGAAGGCATCGACCACGAAGACCTCGAGCCGCTCAAGCTGCGTCCCTCCGAAGCCCGGCCCAGCCTGCTCTGGGCCGGCGGCCAGACGCTGCTGGCCCTGGTGGTGATCGCCGCGGCCTCGCGCGTGTTCGTGCATCAGATCGGCGAGCTCAGCACGTTCATGGGCATGTCGCCGCACGTGGCGGCCTTGCTGCTGGCCCCGGTGGCCACCGAACTGCCGGAGATCCTCAACGCCTTGATCTGGGTGCGGCAGGGCAAGGCGCGCCTCGCACTGGCCAATATCTCGGGCGCCATGATGATTCAGGCGACCATTCCCAGCGCTTTGGGTATTTTCATGACGCCGTGGCTGTTCGATGCGCCGCTGTTGATGTCGGGCTTGATCACGCTGGCGGCCATCGTTCTGCTGTGGCTGCGTCTGCGGCGCGGGCGTGTGACGGCTCGGGTGCTGGCCTGGACGGGGGGCTTCTACTTGCTGTTCGCCGTTTGGCTGGCTTGGTATTTCGGCGTTTGAGTTCTTGAGACGCCGAGGCTGCCCTGCGCAATTCCGATGCTCGCCCGGTGGGCTCCGGTTGGCCGGCTCCCGCTTCGGATTGCTCCGGGGTCCTCGGCTTAGACCTCTGCATGCGACGGTTTTAGCGATCTCGCATGTACTGAAAGAATGAGCCGTCGATAGGGCGGAGGGAGTCCGAAGCGCGGGGCGGCCAACCGCAGCCCACCGGGCGAGCATCGGAACTCCCGCAGTCCTGTCGACGGCGGCTTAAGAACTCATATAAGCCGCTTACTCCGGAATCAACCCGTGATACTTCCGGCCAAACGCGATGTTGGCCTGGAACAGACCCGCCTTGCTGCCGCAGTCGTAGCGCGTGCCTTCGTAGCGATGCGCATAAACCTCGCGCTCGCGCATCAGCGAGGCGATGGCGTCGGTGAGCTGGATCTCGTTGCCCGCGCCGCGCTCGGTCTTGCGCAGATGATCGAAGATGGCCGATTCGAGCACATAGCGGCCCACCACGCCCAGCGTCGAAGGCGCGTCCTCGGGCTTGGGTTTCTCGACGATGTGCGTCACGCGCTCCGTGCGCGCGTTCAGGCGCTCGCCGGCCACGATACCGTACTTGCTGGTGTCTTCGCGCGGCACGTCCTGCACGCCCAGCACGCTGGCGTTGTTGCTCATCGCGGTGTCGATCAGCTGCTTGGTGACCGAAGTCTCGGAATCGATCAAGTCGTCGGCCAGCAGCACGACGAAGGGCTCGTCGCCCACCGCGGGTTGCGCCGTGAGCACGGCGTGGCCCAGGCCCAGCGCGGCCTTCTGGCGGATGAAGAGGCAGCTGACGTGATCGGGCAGAATGTCGCGGGCCAGCGACAGCAGTTCTTTCTTGCCTTTCTGTTCGAGCTCGCGTTCGAGTTCGGGCGAAGCGTCGAAATGGTCTTCGATGGCGCGCTTGTTGCGACCGGTCACGAAAATCAGATGCGTGATACCGGCGGCGACGGCTTCTTCGACGGCATACTGGATCAGCGGCTTATCGACCACCGGCAGCATTTCCTTGGGCATGGCCTTGGTGGCAGGCAGAAAACGGGTGCCCAGGCCTGCAACGGGGAAAACAGCTTTGCGGATAGGTATCATAAAAAATAACTCCTGCTCGAAGCGAGCGGGTTGCCAAAAGAGCATCGGGTTGCCAAAAATCGCATACGCGCGGGCACCCGAAATAGGGTCACTATCATAGTGCTTATTACCAATAGGGCGTGATACCCATGTTGCTGAATGCAAGGCGTGTCGTGGCTGGAGCGCTCTGTTTTGCGCTGGCTTTGCCGGGCCTGCCGGCAGCGGCCCAGCCTGTCGGCCTGCCTTCGATGGGCGCGGCTTCCGCGGACGATCTTTCTCCGGTCACGGAGCGCGAACTCGGCCGGGCCATCATGGCTCAGGGGCGGCTCGACCCCACCTACATCGACGACGCCGAGCTCAATCAATACCTCACGAGCGTGGGTCGCAAGCTGGCGGCCCACGCGCCCAACCCGGTCCCGCCCATCGAGATGTTTGGCGTGCTGGATCCGGAAATCAATGCTTTCACATTGCCGGGCGGCTTCATCGGCGTGAACACCGGTTTGATCCTGACCTGCGAGAGCGAGTCCGAATTGGCCGGCGTGCTGGGCCACGAACTGGGCCACGTCGCCCAGCGTCATATTGCCCGCGGCATGACGCAGAGCGGGCAGAACGGCATGATCGCGCTGGCCAGCCTGGCCGCGGCCCTGGTCGCGGGGCTGGCCGCGAGGTCGGGTGACCTGGCCATGGGCATCGCCGCTTTCGGCCAGGCCGCGGCGGTCAACCGGCAGCTGGAGTTCTCGCGCGACGCCGAACGCGAAGCCGACCGCGCCGGCCTGCGCATGCTCTACGAGGCCGGCTACGACCCCAGGGGCATGGCCAGCATATTCGGCCGCATGATGATGGCCTCGCGTTTGAACGAGGGCAGGGGCGGCGGTCCTTGGGCCAGCACGCATCCGCAGTCCATCGAACGCATGACCGACATGCAGAACCGCATTCGCGGCCTGCCCACGGTGCATTACACCGACTCGGCGGATTTCTGGTTCCTGCGCGCCAAGGTGCGCGTGCTGCAGGGCGGCGATTCGCAAGCCTTGCGCGACATCCGCGAAACCCTGCGGTCCGAGGTCGTTGCTGACAAGGGCGTGCGGCGCGCCGCTGCGCTTTATGGCCTTGCCCGCTACTGGCTGCGCCGCGAAGACCTGACGCAGGCCACTGCGTATTGGGATCAGGCCAAGGCGGCGTGGCGCGCCGGGGCGCCCGAACTGGCCAGGCTGGGCATCGACATCGCCCTGGCGCGCAAGGACGCACCGGACGCTGTCGAACAGGCGCAGGCCGCGATCAAGCGCTGGCCCGACCGGCAGGCCCTGGGCATGTCGTATGCCACGGCCCTGCAGGACGCGGGCCGAATGACCGACGCACAGGCCTATCTGCGCACCAAGGCTAAAGAGTGGGGCAAGGACCAGCCCGATGTGTACCAGATGCTGGCGCGCAGCGAGGACAAGAGCGGCAGCAAGGTGGCGGCGCGGCGCGACATGGCGCAGTACTACCTGTCGACGGGGGCCTATGCCGCCGCGGCTTATCAGCTGCAGCAGGCGCGCAGCCTGTCCACCAATTTCTACGAGCAGTCGGAACTGGACGCGCAATTGCACGACGTCCGGGTGCGTTTGCAGGACGAGCGCAATCTGCTCGAGAGATTCAAGGATGTCGTGCCGAAAGGCTAGGGTTTGCTAAGTGCCGGTTTCGAAGAAGCGGCCCAGCCGCTCGGGCAGCCAGCTCAGGTTGCCGGGAAAGCGGCCGACGACGAAGCCGGCATGGCCGCCTTGCTCGGGCTGGTGCAGGAGCACGCGCTCAGAAACTTGAGCTGGGGTGGGCAGGGACGCGGCGGGCAGGAAGGGATCGTTGCGCGCGTTGAGCACCAGCGTGGGCACGTGCACCGACGCCAGCCAGGGCTTGCTCGAGGCCCTGGCCCAGTAGTCGAGCGCGTTGCGAAAGCCATGCATGGGCGCGGTGTAGGTGTCGTCGAAATCGTGCAGGTCGCGCGCGTGGGCGATGCGCATGACGTCGATCACGCCGGGATAGCGCTCGGCTTTTTCCAGCACCTTGCGGCGCATGGTGTGCAGAAAGTAGCGGGTGTAGAGCTGCCGTTCGACGAAGCCGCAGCCCAGGCGCGCCGCCGGCGACCAAGTCCAGCGGCACCGAGACGCCGGCGCAGGCCGTCAGCCAGCCGGCCTCGTGCTCTTGTTCGCCGAGGAATTTGAGCAGGGCGTTGCCGCCCAGCGAGACGCCCGCGGCATGCCAGCGGGCGCGCGGCAGGCGCCGGCGCACCGTGTCGAGCATGAAGGCGATGTCGGTGGAGTCGCCCGAATGATAGGCGCGCGCAAGACGGTTGGGCGTGCCCGAGCAGCCGCGAAAGTGCGCCACCACCACGACCCATCCGCGCGAGCGGAAATGCGCGGCGATGGATTGCGCGTAATTGCTGCCGCTGCTGCCCTCCAGGCCGTGGAACAGGATCAGCGCGGGCGCGCCGGCCTCCTGCGGCAGGGCCTGCCAATCGCCCAGGGCGATCCAGCGCGCGGCGGCCGACGCGCCGGCCGGCAGCGGCGCCGAATCGGCCTGCGGGCCGGCGGGCGGCTTATGCGGAAAAAGACCGGGGCCCGCCCAATCGAAATCGACGAAATCCTTGTCCGGCGTATCGACGCGGTCGCGCACGAAGGCAATGCGGTGATGCCGCGCGAAGAGCGATGCGTGGATCGTCTGGAGATGTCCGCCTGGCAGCCAGGACGGCACGGGGCAGGCGGAAGTGTCGAGCTTGCTCGAAAGCAAATTAATGCCCGTGCTTGAGGACGGTGCCCGGCTTGAGGAGATATTCGGTGCTGCAGTAGGGGCAGCGGACCGAGCCGGTGACGGCGATGTCGAGGAACACGCGCGGATGCATGCTCCAGAGCGGAGCCTTGGGGCCGGGGCAGTACAGGGGGATGTGTTCGGCGCCGATGAGGACGGTTTCCTGAGTGACGGCGGAGTCGGCTGCGGTCATGGTGGTTCCTGAAATGATGCGTGTGTAATGGTGAAAGACGTCAGACCGGCGTGAGCCAGTGCGCGTACTTGGGGTTGCGTCCGGCCACCAGGTCGAAGAAGGCCTTCTGCAGCTTGGCGGTGACCGGGCCGCGCGAGCCCGAGCCGATGCGGCGGTTGTCGATCTCGCGGATGGGAGTGACTTCGGCGGCGGTGCCGGTGAAGAAGGCTTCGTCGGCGATATAGAGGTCGTCGCGCGTGAGGCGGCGGGTGATCACCTGGATGCCCAGGTCGGCGGCCAGCGCATGCACGGTCGAGCGCGTGATGCCGGTGAGCGCCGAGGCGATCTCGGGTTCGTAGAGCACGCCGTCCTTGACGATGAAGACGTTCTCGCCCGAGCCTTCGGCCACGAAGCCTTCGGTGTCGAGCAGCAGGGCCTCGTCGTAGCCGTCCTGCAGGGCCTCGTTGTTGGCCAGGATGGAATTGGCGTAGGTGGTGGCCACCTTGGCGCGCGGCATGGTCACGTTGACGTGCTGGCGGGCGTAGGAAGAGATCTTGACGCGGATGCCCTGGGCCAGCGCTTCTTCGCCCAGGTAGGCGCCCCAGGGCCAGGCCGCGATGGCCACGTGCACCTTGGCGCCCTTGGGCGAGACGCCCATTTTTTCCGAGCCGTAGAAGACCAGGGGGCGCAGGTAGCAGGATTCGAGCTTGTTGGCCTTGACCACCTCGCGCTGCGCCTGGTTGAGCGCCGCGGCGTCGTAAGGCACCTCGATCTGATAGATGTGCGAGGAATTGAGCAGGCGCCTGGTGTGGTCCTGCAGGCGGAAAATGGCCGTGCCTGCATCGGTCTTGTAGGCGCGCACGCCTTCGAAGACCGACAGGCCGTAATGCAGGGAGTGCGTCAGCACGTGCGTGGTGGCGTCGCGCCACGGCACGAGCCTGCCGTCATACCAGATGAAGCCGTCCCGGTCCGCCATCGACATGATGGTGCCCTCCCTAGAAATGTCGGGGCATTGTATCAAGCCGTGAGCGTTACAATGCGCGCCATCATGTTGTATCGCATTGCTCGCCCGGGGCCCGCCTTTGGCTTCTGAACCCTTTGAATTAGCGCCGGACATCGCCTCGCGGCGCGCATGCCTCGACGCCTTTCGGGAAGGCGCGCGCGAGATCTCGCCGGCGATCGTCGCCAATAGCGTCTGGGGCCTGGTGACCGGCGTGGCCATGGTGAAGTCGGGCATGAGCGTGCTCATGGCCCTGGTCATCACGGTCATTGTCTATTCCGGCACCATGCAGCTCATGGTGCTGCCGCTCCTGGCGGCCAGCGCGCCTTTGTGGCTGGTGTTCATGGCCGGCTTCATGGTCAACGCGCGCTTCGTCATTTTCAACGCCGGGCTGTATCCCTTCTTCCGCGACCGGCCCGTGTGGCAGCGCATGGCCCTGGGTTTTTTCAATTCCGACGCGGCCTTCGCCATCTACATGGCGCGCTACGCGGATTCCCCCACGCTGGCCACGCCGGTGCAGCGCTGGTTCTACATCGGCATGGTCTTCCCGTCCTGGCTCAGCTGGGAAGCCTTTTCCATCGCCGGCATCTACCTGAGCACCCTGGTGCCCGTGTCCTGGTCGCTGGAGTTCGCCGCGTCCCTGGCCATCCTGGCCATCGTGGTGCCCATGGCCAGGACCCGGCCCATGCTGACCACGGTGCTGTCGGCCGGCGCGGTCGCGTGGGTGGGTCAGGTCCTGCCCTTGCGGCTGGGCTTGCTGGCCGCCGTGGTGGTGGGCATCGTGGCGGGCATGGTGGTCGAGCGGCAGCAGCATCGGGCGAGGGCGTGATGTCGAGCAGTTCCTACGATGTCTGGGCCGTGGTGACGATGATCGCCTGCGCGTTCGTCACGCGCGCGGGCTACATGCTCGTGGGCAGCTACGTGCCTTTGCCGGCCGGCGTGCGGCGCGCGCTGCGCTATGCGCCGCTGGCGGCGCTCACGGCCATCATCGTGCCGGACATGATGCCCTGGCATCCGGGCGTGGGCCCGGTGTTCGACTTCAAGCTGCTGGCGGGCATCGCCGGCGCGCTCGTCTTTCTGCGCACCCGCAATTCGACGCTGGTGATCGTCGCCGGGATGCTCGTGCTGTGGCTGCTGCGCTGGATCGCCTGAGCGGCTGCTAGCGCGTTGGCGCAAGCAGGCCTCAGCCCGCGGCGTGCTCCGCCGCGTGCCTGGCTTTTTCCGCCAGCGTCTCTTTCGACAAGTGACTGGTGGCGGCGCGCGGGATGAGCAGCACCAGGCCCAGGATACAGGCCGACACCGCGAACACGGACATGAACGTCAGGTGCAGCGAATGCTGCAGGACTTCGCTTACCAGCGCGCTGCGGGCATCGTTGAATTCCAGCGCGTGCTTGATCTGGTCCGAGGTGATGGGCGAGCCGGTGCGGTTGTTGTTCAAGCCGTAGTTCAGCACGGCGCCGAACAGCGCGGCGCCCAGCGTGCTGCCCAGATTGCGCGAGAACAGATTGGACGCCATGGCGCTGCCCTGCTGGGAGCGTTCGACGATTTCCGGGATCAGGATGAGACTGCTGATGCTGAGCAGGCCCATGCCGAAGCCCATGATGAGCGAACCGATGCCGGCTTGCACGGGCGAGCTGCCCGGATGCAGGAACACCATGAAGAGCGCGCCCGCGGGAATGAAAACGCTGCCGGCGACCATCACGGGGCGCAGGCCCGTGCGCGTGAAGCTGCGGGCCGCCACCGTGGCCCCGCAAGGCCAGCCGAACATGATCAGGGTCAGCACCATGCCGGCCACGATGGGGGTCTGGTGCAGCACGCCCTGGGCATACATGGGCAGGAAGGTGGTCAGGCCGAGCAGCGCCATGCCCGCCAGCAGCGTGGCGGTGTTGGTCGAGGCGATGGCGCGGCCGCCCCACAGCGCGAACGACACCATCGGGTCGGCCACGCGCCGCTCCTGCCAGATGAAGCCGATCGACGCTGCGACGCAGATGGCCAGCAGCTTCCACACCCAGCCGGTCGGCAGGTCCGCGGCGTCGGACAGCACCATCATCAGCGAGGCCATGGCGGCGGTGAAGAGCAGGGCCCCGAGCACGTCGATGGACGGCCGCTTGTGCGGCGTGTCGTGGCGCATGAAGCGCAGGAAGATGGCCGCGGCGGCCAGGCCGATGGGCAGGTTGATCCAGAAGATCCAGGACCAGGGCAGATGATGGATGATGAGGCCGCCCACCATGGGGCCGAGCACGGCCGCGATGGCCCACACGCTGGCCAGGTAGCCTTGCACCTTGCCGCGTTCGGCCGCGGGGTAGTAGTCGGCCACGATGATCACGCACAAGGGCTGGATGGCGGCCGCCCCGATGCCCTGGATCAGGCGGAAGGCGATGAGCCAGGGCATGCTCGAGGCGAAGCCCGCCAGCAGCGAGCCCAGCAGGAAGATGGCGATGCCCAGCAGCATCATGGGCCGCCGGCCGATCACGTCGGCCAGCTTGCCGAACACCACGGTCATGGTGGTCTGGGCCAGCAGGAAGGAAGAGAACACCCAGCTGTACAGGTCCAGTCCGCTCAGATCGGCCACGATCTGGGGCATGACGGTCGAGACGATGGTGGCTTCGATCGCGACCATGACCTGGGCGGTCATGATGGCGGCGATGATGAAGGGCCGGTGGGCGTGGTTCGAGGCGGACATCGGGGTGTAACCAGGACAGCGTAACCAGCCACTATAAAAGATTTTGGCTCGGGATAACCCTAGGCTGTTAAAATCCTTTATCTACCCCTATCCGGGGCGCTTTTTTTATGGCGCTACCCGGAGCCCATTCGATGACCCAATCTATCCCTACCGACACGCCCGCTGCGGATGCAGAACCCACTCCTAGCTTTGCGGATTTCGGCCTGCATCCGCTGCTGCTGAAATCCATCGCCGACACCGGCTACACGACGCCCACGCCCATCCAGGCGCAGGCGATTCCGGTGGTGTCGGAAGGGCGCGACGTCATGGGCGCGGCCCAGACCGGCACGGGCAAGACGGCGGCTTTCACGCTGCCCATCCTGCATCGGCTGATGCCGCTGGCCAACACCAGCGCCTCGCCGGCGCGGCATCCGGTGCGCGCGCTCATCCTGACGCCAACCCGCGAGCTGGCCGACCAGGTCTACGAGAGCGTCAAGCGCTATGCCAAGCAGACGCCCCTGCGCGCGGCCGTGGTGTTCGGCGGCGTGGACATCGGTCCGCAGAAAGAAGCCCTGCGCGCCGGCTGCGAAGTGCTGGTGGCCACGCCGGGCCGCCTGCTCGACCACGTCGAGCAGAAGACCGTCAACCTGGGCCAGGTGGGCATCCTGGTGCTGGACGAAGCCGACCGCATGCTGGACATGGGCTTCCTGCCCGACCTGGACCGCATCATCAAGCTGCTGCCGGCGCAGCGCCAGGGCCTGCTGTTCTCGGCCACCTTCAGCAACGAAATCCGCAAGCTGGCCCGTTCGTTCCTGAACCATCCGATCGAGATCGAAGTGGCCGCGCGCAACGCCACGGCCGACACGGTCACGCAGATCGCCTACCCCTTGTCGGGCGAGGCCAAGCGCGCCGCGGTGGTGCACCTGGTCAAGTCGCGCGGGCTCAAGCAGGTCATCGTTTTCTCGAACACCAAGATCGGCACGGCGCGCCTGGCGCGCCAGCTCGACCGCGACGGCGTCAAGGCCGAGTCCATCCACGGCGACAAGAGCCAGCTCGACCGCATGAAGGCGCTGGACGCGTTCAAGGCCGGCGAGCTCGAAGTGCTGGTGGCCACCGACGTGGCCGCGCGCGGCCTGGACGTGGCCGGCGTGCCCTGCGTCATCAATTACGACCTGCCGCGCAATGCCGAGGACTACGTGCACCGCATCGGCCGCACGGGCCGCGCGGGCGCCAAGGGCGAGGCCATCTCGCTGTTCGCTCCCGAAGAAGAGCGCTATTTGCTGGATATCGAAGGCCTCATCAAGCGGCAGGTGCCGCGCGGCAAGCTGGACCTGCCGGCCGATGCGATAAGCCACAGCCACGGCCGTGGCGAACGTCACGAACGCGGCGATCGCGGCGAACGCGCTGAACGCAGCAGTGATCGTGGCGAACGCAGCGAACGCAGCGAGCGGCGCGAGCGTCCTTCGCGCGAACACCGCGCGTCGCGCGCCGAGCCCATCGACGAGTTTTTCCTCAAGCCTTACGAACCCACGCAGGGCGGGGCCGGCCAGCCGGACGCGTCCGGTGCTTCATCCAAGCCTGAGATTGGCAAGCGCCCGCTGGCGGCCTTGCTGGGCGGCGGCCGCAAGGCCTGACAACCCCGCTCTCGCGTTCGTCGCGGCCGCGACCCGCGCAATCACGCCTGCCTGAGCAGCTCGGCCACGTCGGGCAGTTGCGTGCCGACGGCCGGACCGTCGGCCTCGAGATTGTCCAGCATGCGTTCCAGATGCCCGATATGCGGCAGCATCGGGCCGTAGAACAGCACGCGGTCTCCCGCCTGGATGAGCAGGGTGGGGAAGTTCTCCACGTCTTCGTCGCCCAGCAGCTCGGGCTCGTCCTCGATGTCTATCCAGGCGTAGACGTGCTGCGGCCTGGCCTCGGACAAGGCCTGCATCTTGGGCCGGTATTCGGTGCAGGTGTTGCACCAGGCGGCGCAGAAGCAGGCCACCAGCCAGGCGTCGGGGTTGGCGAGGGCCTGGCGCAGGGCCGCGCCATCGGTTGCGGGAACGAAGAGGGACATGTAGGCAGAGCGAAAGATCTTTGACCTATGATACCCGCCATCGCATTCTGCTCACCCGGTGCACGCCTTCCATGGTTCCCGCTTATCGCAACGACCCCCAACCCTATGGCCAATCCGCCGCCATGGCGCGGGCGTTCAAGCGCGCGCTGGTGTCGCAATGCCATCCGGCCATGCTGTTCGCGGTGCTGCTGCCTTTCCTGATCGCACTGATCGGGTCCATTCTCATGATGTGGCTCTTCTGGACGCCGCTCACCGATTGGCTGCGCATGGAGCTTGCCCGCTGGGGCGCGGTGGATCGCGTCGACGACTGGCTGGCCGCTGTCGGCATGTTCTCGCTCAAGCTCTATGTCACGCCCATCATCGCGGCGGCCATTCTGCTGCCGGCATCGGGCGTCCTGGGCCTGGCCATCGCGGCGGTGTTCGTCATGCCGCTGGTGCTGCGCCACCTGGAACGCAGCGATTACCCGGGCCTGGCGCGGGAGGGCCGCAATGCCGTGGCCGTCAGCGTCTGGAACGCCGCCTGGGTAAGCCTGGTCTTTGCCGCGGGCTGGGTGCTGACGCTGCCTTTGTGGCTGGTGCCGCCCATGGCCATCGTGCTGCACGTCGTCTGGTGGGCTTTCGCCTTTTCGCGCATGTTGCGCGTGGACGCCATCGTCGACCACGCCAACCCGGTCGAGCGGCGCCTGCTGCTGGCGCGGCACAATCTGTCTTTCTGGGGCATAGGCCTGATCTGCGCCCTCATCAATCTGCTGCCGCCCGCCTGGGTGGTGCTGCCGGTGTACGGCAGCCTGGTGTACGCGCATTACGGGCTGGACGCGCTTGCGCGACTGCGCGGCGAGCGTACGATCGACGTTTGATTTATAGGAATTCGCATGTCTACTTCTTCCCGCCGCATCGGCCTGATCATCGTCGGCGATGAAATCCTGTCCGGCCGCCATCAGGACAAGCACTTCGCCAAGGCGGTCGAACTGCTGGGCGCGCGCGGCATGCAGCTGTCCTGGGCGCAAATCCTGGGCGACGACCGCGACATGCTGATCGCCGCCTACAAGCGCAGCTTCGCTTCGGGCGACATCGTTTTTTCCTGCGGCGGCATCGGCGGCACGCCCGACGACCACACGCGCCAGGCCGCGGCCGCGGCGCTGGGGCTGCCTCTGGAACTGCATCCCGAGGCTCGCGAGGCCATCACCTTGCGCACCATGGAAACGGCGCAGAAGGAAGGCCGCCCCGCGCCCGACATGAACACGCCCGAGAACCAGCAGCGGCTGCAGATGGGCGTGTTTCCGCGCGGCTGCGAGATCGTGCCCAATCCCTACAACCGCATCCCGGGCTTCTACATCCAGGACCACACGTTCATGCCGGGCTTTCCGGTCATGGCCTGGCCCATGCTCGAATGGACGCTGGACACGCGCTACCGCGCGCTGCATCACGTCGAGCAGCGCGCCGAGCACGCCTTCCTCGTCTACGGCATACCCGAGTCGCGCATCACGCCGGCCATGGTCGCCGTCGAGCAGCGCTGGCCCGGCGTGCGCGCCTTCAGCCTGCCCACCGTGGGCGAAGACGGCAGCCGGCCGCACATCGAACTGGGCGTCAAGGGCGAGCCCGCCCCCTCGGCCGAGGCACTGGCCTTCCTGCGGGCCGAGGCCGAGCGCCTGGGCGGACGCATGACGCCCTAGGGCCTGCAACAGGCCCCGGCGTTTCGGCCTTTGGGGCCGGATTGCCAAAATCCGGCTTAGATTTCATAATGCGGGATATGGCTGCCCCGCATCCCGACCCCCTCGCCCCGACCGCGCAAGCGGATACCGCCTCCAAAGGCAGCATCCGTTCGTCCGATGTCGCCATCCAGGTCATAGACCGGGCCATGCGCCTGCTCGATGCCCTGGCCGCCCATCCCGATCCCGTCACGCTCAAGGAATTGTCGGCCACCACCGGCTTGCACGCGTCCACCGCGCACCGCATCCTCAACGATCTGGTGGTGGGGCGCTATGTGGAGCGGGTCGACAACGGCCTGTACCAGCTGGGCATGCGCCTGCTGGAGCTGGGCTCGCTGGTCAAGGGCCGCCTGAACGTGCGCGAAGCGGCGCAGGCCGCCATGCGCACCTTGCATCACCAGACGGGGCAGACGGTCAATCTGTCGGTGCAGCAGGGCGACGAAATCGTCTACATCGAACGCGCCTGGAGCGAACGCTCGGGCATGCAGGTGGTGCGCGCCATCGGCGGCCGCGCGCCGCTGCACCTCACCTCCACGGGCAAGCTGTTCCTGTCCATCGCCGACCCCAAGCAGGTGCGCTCGTATGCGCAGCGCACCGGGCTGGCCGGCCACACGCGCAACAGCCTGACCGACATCGACCAGCTGCAGCGCGAGCTGGCACAGGTGCGCCGCCACGGCTACGCGCGCGACAACGAAGAACTGGAAATGGGCGTGCGCTGCATCGCCGCCGGCATCCAGGACGACACCGGCAAGCTGGTGGCCGGCCTGTCCATCTCGGCGCCCTCGGAGCGCATGCGCGACGAGTGGATAGACCTGCTTGTCCACACCGCGGCGGGCATTTCCGAAGCTCTGGGCTACGAGCCTTCCACCTCCCCCCGCGCCTGAGCGGCGAGGCGGATCAGGCAGCGAACTGCGCGCTCCACTGCGCAAGCTGCTGCGCGGTGACGCCCACGCCGCCGCAGAGTATGACCACGACCGAGCGGGCTTCTTGCAGATACGCCGACGCGCCATGGAGCGCCGCTACCGAGGCGCCGCACGCGGGCTCCACCAGCACGCGATGCTCCAGCAGAACTTCCTCGCAGGCCGCGACCGCGGCGGCGTCCGAAACGACGACGCTCTCGATGGGATGCGCTTTGGTGAGGTCGAACGCGCGATCGCAGACCTGCCGGGCGCCGAGCGACGTCGCGATGGACGAGATCTTGGGCAGCATGGCCGGCGCGCCGGCGCGCACGGCCTGCGCGAACGAATCCGCGCCGGCCGTCTCGGCGGCGATCACGGGAACGCCGCCCCAGCCGTTGCGCTGCAAGCCTTGCACCACGCCGCACAGCAGCCCGCCGCCGCCTACGGAGCAGGCGACCAGGTCCGGCCGTGCGCCTTGCCGCGCCAGCTCGTCGATCATGGTCGCGTGGCCTTCCCACAGCAAGGGATCGTCGAAGGGATGGATGAACGCATCGGCGGGCGTCATGAGCTCGAGCGCCCGGGCGTTGGCCTCCATCCAGGATTCGCCATGCACGATGACCTCGGCGCCTTCGGATCGGATCAAATGCCTGGCGCGCTCCGACGTGGTGGCGGGGACCACCACGGTCACCGGCGTGGCGAGCATGCGGCCTGCGTAAGCCACCGCGTAGCCCGCATTGCCGCCGGACGACGAGATGAAGCGCCGCGCGCCGCGGGCCTTGTAGGTCTCGCAGGCATGGCCGATGCCGCGGGTCTTGAACGAGCCGCTGGGCTGCAGCGCTTCCATCTTCAAGCGCACGTCCTTGCCGGTGACCAGGGAAAGCGCCCGGGATGCGAGCAAGGGGGTTTCGATATGGATGGCCATGTTCGCTTCCTGGAGCTCCGAATGGATGAGAAAGGGTGGCGACGTCAGGCGGGCGTTGCGATCACGCAGCAGACGTTGCCCGGAACGACGATGCCGGGATGGCGTTTTGCGAACACGGCGCCGCCGACGCCATAAGTGAGTTCGATCGGCGCGCGCCGCGGGTCATGGATCTGATGGATCCTGCCCGCGGGCTGGCCCGCTTCGACATGCTCGCCGTGCCGATGGTACGCCTCGAAGACGCCCCGATCCGTCGCAATGACGTACGACTTCGAGCCCGTCACCTTGTAGAGCGGCGCGGGCGGCGTCGCGGGTTCCTGGGCATAGGCTTCGTCCAGGACGCCCCAATGCACCAGCACCCGCAGCGCGCCGGCGCGGCAGAGCGCGAGCGCCGCCTCCGTCACCGTGCCCCGGCCGGCCATCTCCGTGCTGACGCAGGTGAGTCCGGCCGCCACGGCGGTGGCCACGCTGGTGCGGGTATCGCCGAGGTTGTTCAAGAGAACATTGAAGGGAGCGCCGAAGGCCAGGACGGCATCCAGGTTGCGCTGGGTCTGCGCCGCATCGCCCGCGGGCTGGACCAGGGCGCTCGGGATGATGTCCAGGGACGAGCCGCCGGAATGCAGGCTGAGGAATGCATCGCCGCGCGAGAACAGCTCGTCGCTGACGTAGGCGGCGATTTGCTCGGTGATGCTCCCGGCGTGGTCGCCGGGGAATGAGCGATTGAGGTTCTTGCCGTCCTGCGGCGAGGTTCGCAGGCCTGCCTGCGCGGCAGGCGCGTTCAGCGACGGCATGACGATCAGGCGGCCGCGGATGCGGTCCAGCGCAAGGTCGCGTACGAATTCGCCCAGCACGATCTGGCCTTCGTATTCATCCCCGTGGTTGCCGCCTTCGAGGATGACCGTGGGCCCTGTGCCGTTTGCCAGCACGGCCATGGGGATGGGCACGGTGCCCCATGCGTCGTCGTGGGGAGAGTGCGGGATGTAGAGGAATCCCGATTGGCGCCCCGGCGCGTCCAGATCGATGTCGGTGAATGCCGTCGCGCAATGCGGGTTGCGGGCCGGGAGGTGGGCTTTCTGCCGGTCGCGCAGGAACGGCGCGTCGCGAAAATTTATCTTGGCCATAGACCTTTCAGGTATATATGCTGCAACCCAGGAGCCTAAATATTAGGAGCAGGCAGCCTTGGCGAAAAATACTTTTGAACGCATCTTCCTATACCTGCAAGGCATATATTGGAACTGAGGCAACTGCGTTATTTCATCGCCGTCTGCGCCGCGGGCAGCGTTGCCGGCGCCGCAAAGGTTCTGCACATCGCGCAACCCGCGCTGTCGCGCCAGATGGCCGCGCTCGAGGACGAGTTCGGAGCCAAGCTGCTGGTGCGCTTGCCGCGCGGCGTTGCGCTCACGCGGGCGGGAGAGGCCTTGCTCGCCCACGCAAGGCTGCTGCTCGCTGGCACCGAGTCATTGCGTGCGCAAGTGGGGCTGGCGGCCAGGGGCAAGGCCGGCGCCTTGCGTATCGGGGTCATCCCCGGCTATAGCTGGCTGCCGGCATTGGGGCATGCAATTGCCGCGTTGTCGCGCGAGTCCCCTGACGCCGCGGTCTTGGTGAAGTCGGGCTTGTCGGCCTGGCAGCTCGATGCCGTCAAGCAGCACGAGCTCGATGCCGGCATCGTCGCCTGGCGCTCGCCCCTGGACGCCGAGGTCGAGGGCGTCAAGGTCTATGAAGATCGGATGGTCCTTGCCATGCCGGCGGACACGGCTCGCCGCCTGGGGAAGATACATGCGCTAGGCGATCTGGCCGGGCAGAAATTCATCCTGTTCCCGCGCCAGGATTCGCCCTCCCACTACGATGCCCTGGCGCGCATACTGAAGGCGGCCGGCATCCCGACAGGGCAGCTGGGCGCGGCGGCGGCCGACATGCCTACCATCGTCGGGCTGGTGTCGGCGGGGCTGGGCTGTGCCATCGTTCCCTCTTCATACAAGCATCATTGCCCAGCCGGCGTCGTCCTCAAAGAGATCGACGACCTCGATCTGAAATTCGACCTGGAATTGGTCTGGCGCGCAGACTCGCGCGATCCCCTGCTGCGCAGCTTTGTGCGGATGCTTCCGGCGCCACAGCGCATGCGGCGAGGATCGTGAAGCGAAAACCCGGCGCAGGGCCGGGTTTTCGTCGGATCAAGCAGGCAGGCGATTTACTGCGGCTGCACGCCGGCCTTCTTGAACAGCTCGGCCCACTGGGGCACTTGCTGCTTGACCTTGGCCCGCAGCGCTTCGGGGTTGGCCTCGCTCGCCAGCACGGTGGTGCCCAGCTGCTGCATGCTGTTCTGGAACTTGGGATCGGCCAGCGCGGTCTGCAGGCTCTTGACCAGCTTGTCGATCACGGGCTTGGGCGTGCCCTTGGGCGCCCACAGGCCGTGCCAGATGCCGACCTGGAAGCCCTTGAAGCCGGACTCGTCCATGGTCGGCAGGTCGGGCAGGGTCGGCACGCGCGTCAGGCTGGTGACCGCATAGGCCTTGACCGTCTTGGCGCGGATCTGCTGCGTGGTGTTGGTGGTCTGGTCGCACAGCATGTCCACTTGCTTGCTCAGCAGGTCGTTCATGGCCGGCGCCGTGCCCTTGTAAGGCACGGTCAGCAGGTTCACGCCGAACGCTTCGTTGAGCATGACGCCGCACAGATGGCTGGCCGCGCCGATGCCGGCATTGGCCAGGGTGATCTTGCTGGCGTTCGCCTTGACGTAGGCGGCCAGTTCCGAGATGTCCTTGGGCGGGAAGTCGGAGCGGGCCAGCACGGTCATGGGCACGTCCACGACCAGGCCGACGGGCTCGAAGCTGGTGTAGGGGTCGTAGCCCGGCTTTTTGTAGAGGCTCGGCGCGGTGGAGAAACCCACGTGCATCAGCAGCAGGGTGTAGCCGTCGGCCGGGGCGCGCGCCACGAAGCTGGTGCCGATGGTGCCGCCGGCGCCGCCCTTGTTCTCGACGACGATACCCTGGCCCATGTTCGTGGCCATGGCCTGGGCCAGGTTGCGGGCCACGGTGTCGGTGGGGCCGCCCGCGGCGAAGGGCACCACGAAGCTGATGGCGTGATCGGGGTAGTCGGCGGCGCTGGCGCCGGTGGCGGCGAGCATGGCCACAGTGCCCAGCGTCGCCGCCAGGGTACGGGTAAATCGATTCATGTTTTCTCCAAGAAGGGAGGCCGGGAGCCTTGGTGCTTTTTTGTTTTCCCCACGCCGGGCGCGGCGCTTTGCCGGCCGATCGTCTGGGTGAGCGGGAGTCTAGGGAAAACCGCAGGAATGAGTCACCCCGGATTTCCCTTATAGAAAACTGAAATACTCGAATGTTGCACTGCAACATCACTCCATGGGAAAAATGCCAGAGGTGTTGCGTTATAGACGCATCCATTAATATTGCGTTGCACAAAAAATCCTTGACAGCCCGAAACAGAAGTCTAAAATAGCACTTGTGCAGTGCAGCAAAAGCAGCATTTACACGGCGGTAGCAGCTAGGCCGCCCAACCTATCTCAAGCAAGGAGAGATTCAATGAGCGCCATCCCGCAACAAGTTCTGGCCCGCCAGAAAGCCGCCGTCAACACCTTCGTCGCCGCCCAGACCGCCGTCTTCGAAGGCTTCGAAAAGCTGATCGACCTGAACCTGAAGGTTGTCAAGGCCACCCTGGACGAAGTTTCGCAAAAGTCCCAGCAAGCCGCCGACCTGAAGGACGCCCAGGAAGTGTCGTCGTTCATTTCCGCTTCCGCTCAGCCCAGCGCCGACAAGGCCCTGGCCTATAGCAAGCATGTGTACGACATCTTCGCCGGCGTGCAATCCGAGCTGTCGAAGCTGGCCGAAGCCCAGATCACCGAAGGCCGCCAGCAAGTCAGCGCCGCCGTCGAGCAACTGACCAAGAACGCTCCCGCCGGTTCGGAAAGCGCCGTCGCGATGCTGAAGTCCTCGCTGGCCACCGCCACCAGCGCCTATGACTCGCTGGCCAAGGCCGCCAAGCAAGCCGCCGACGTCGCCGAAAGCAACCTGAGCGCCGCCGCCAACGCGACGTTCAAGGCCGCGACCGACGCCGCCGAAGCCGCCGGCAAGGCCACTTCGCGCCGCCGCGCCGCCTAAATCGGGCGAGCTTCGCTCCTCGGGGCGAAGCACGGCAGTACCCGTTTAAAGAGAAGGGCCGCCTTACTTAGGGCGGCCCTTTTTCATTGAGTGCTGCGCAAGCGCGTTCTTGCGGATGCCGATGCCGCCCCACGCGCGACCGGCTAGCCGGCGAAACCGCCGGCCTCCAGAAAGGCCTGCTCGTCGGCCGTGGTGTCGCGCAAAAGCAGGGAATTGCGATGGGGAAAGCGCCCGAACCGCAGGACGATGTCGCGGTGCTCTTGCGCATGCGGCATGTAGTCCGGGCCCAGCGTGGCGTGCAGAGTGATCGACAGGTCCTGGTCCGCCAGGTCTTCCGAGTGTGCGAAAGGCAGGCAGAAAAACAGGCGCAGCGCTTTTTCCACCTGCTCCATGTGGCCTCGCGCCAGGGCTAGCCGGGCATGGTGCCGCGCCAGCGTGTCGGTCGCATACATATGCGCCGTGCCGCGAAAGGCATTGCGCGGAAACTGATCGAGCAGGATGAGCAGCGCCAGCGACCCTGCGGGCGCGCGGCTCCAGTCGTCGAGTTCGCGCCGCGCCGCGGCGAAATGCAGGTCCAGGTAGCGTTCGCGGAACGTCACGTCGAAAGCGTCGCTCTTGCGGAACCAGTGGGCCTCGGAGCGCCGCCAGAATTCGACGATGGCTTGAACTGGCTCGAGCGATGCGGGCATGACGGGGTTTTCCTTGCGGGCGGACCGGTGCCGCGGGCCTTGCGGCGCGATCAGGCCAGCGCCCGCGCGCATTCGGCCACCAGGGCCGGGCCGCGGTAGATGAGGCCGGTGTAGAGCTGCACGGCGTCGGCGCCGGCGGCGATTTTCTCGCGCGCCTCTTTGCCCGACAGAATGCCGCCCACGCCGATGATGGCCAGCGCGCTGCCGGCCTGTTTGCGCAGGCGTTCGATCACGGCCAAGGACAGCGCGTGCACGGGCGTGCCCGACAGGCCGCCGGCTTCGTTCGCGTGCGGCAGGCCTTTGACGGGCTCGCGCGACAGGGTGGTGTTGGTGGCGATCACGCCGTCCACGCCGTGGCGCGGCAGCAGGTCGGCGATGACGTCGATCTGTTCCTGGGTGAGGTCGGGGGCGATCTTGACCGCCAGGGGCACGTGGCGGCCGTGCCGGTCGGCCAGTTCGGCGCGCTTGTCGCGCAGCTTGTCGAGCAGGGCGGCCAGTTCGTCCTCGCCTTGCAGGGCGCGCAGGTTATGGGTGTTGGGCGAGGAGATGTTCACCGTGATGTAGTCGGCGTGCGGATACACGCCGGCCAGGCCCAGCAGGTAGTCGTCGGCGGCGCGCTCGATGGGGGTGTCGGCGTTCTTGCCGATGTTCAGGCCCACGATGCCGCCTTGTTTGCGCCACTGGCTGCGCTGCACGTTGGCCAGGAAGGCATCCAGGCCCTGGTTGTTGAAGCCCAGGCGGTTGATGAGCGCATTGGCCTTGGGCAGGCGGAACATGCGCGGCCTGGGGTTGCCGGGCTGCGCGCGCGGAGTGACGGTGCCGACTTCGATGAAGCCGAATCCCATATTGCCCAGGGCGTCGATGTAGGCGCCGTTTTTGTCCAGGCCGGCGGCCAGTCCCACGGGGTTGGCCAGCCTCAGGCCCATGAGGTTGATGGGAGCCTTGGGGCTGGCGTGCAGGAGGGCGCGCATGGCGCCGCAGTCGTGGGCGCGCTGCAGGCTGGCGAGAGTGACTTCGTGGGCGGTTTCCGCGTCCATTGCGAAGAGGGCGGCGCGGGCCAGAGGGTAGGCGTTGAATAGGATCGACATGGGTCGTGATTGTAATTGTTGAGTTCTTTAGGCGTCCGTCCAGGCTGGGCAGACCCGATCGGCTCCGAAGAGTCGGGTTTGGGCGCCGCCTTGGGCGCCCAAAGTCCCTGCGGGACTGCCGACGGACTCGCAGCGCCTCTAATTGCCGGGCTTTACTGCCAGCGGTCGTCGATCAGTTTTTGCTGGGGCTGGAAGCTGGCCTTGTAGGACATCTTGGGGCTTTCGGCGATCCAGTAGCCCAGGTAGAGCCAGGGCAGGTCGAGCAGGCGGCATTGTTCGATCTGCCACATGATGGCGTAGGTGCCCAGGCTGCCCGCCATGTCGGGGTCGTAGAAGGTGTAGACCGAGGACAGGCCTTCGTCCAGCACGTCGATGATGGAGACGATGGCCAGTTCGTCTTCGGGGGTGCGGAATTCGACCAGGCGGGTGTTGACGCGGGTGGTCAGCAGGAACTGGGCGTATTGGGTGCGGCTGTCGTCGTCCATGCCGCCGCCGGGGTGGCGGCCTTGCTGGTAGCGGGTGTAGAGCTTGTAGTGTTCGGGCGACCAGGCCGGTTCGGCGACCAGGGCCTGCAGGGACTGGTGCTGTTTCCAGGCGCGGCGCTGGCTGCGGGTGGGGGTGTAGGCGGCGGCGTCGACGCGCACCGGGACGCAGGCTTTGCAGTGGTCGCAATGCGGGCGGTAGGTGAACAGGCCGCTGCGGCGAAAGCCTTGTTCGACAAGGTGGGAGTAGGTGCCGGCGTTGATGAGGTGGGCGGGCGCGGCGACTTGCGAGCGGGCCTGCTGGTCGGGCAGGTAGCTGCACGGATACGGGGCCGTGGAGTAGAACTGCAGCGTGGAGAAGGGGAGTTCTTTTAGCTGGCTCATGGTGATGCCCGGGGAGCTGGTGGCTGTCTTTACTGTCTTTATTATCGCGCTAGATTTTTATTGCGCTAGTTTGGGGTGGTTCTACAGCGGCTTTAGTTCGCCGGACAGGGTCAGGATGCCGGGGTGCCAGGTTGGGCCGGGTTCGTCGACGGTGCGTTCCAGGTGTTTGACGAAGTCGGCGCGGTTGACGGGTTTTGCGCCCAGGCTGGCCAGGTGGCGGGTCTCTTGCTGGCAGTCTATCCATGGCACATTGCTGGCGCGCAGGAAGGCGACCAGGTGGGCCAGGGCGATCTTGGAGGCGTCGGTCTTGCGCGCGAACATGGATTCGCCGTAGAACATGCGGCCCAGGCTGACGCCGTACAGGCCGCCGGCCAGTTCGCCGTCCATCCAGGTCTCGATGCTGTGCACGCTGCCGGCCTCGTGCCAGGTGCGGTAGGCATGCTGCATCTCGGGCAGTATCCAGGTGCCGCCGTGTTTGTCGCGCGGTGCGGCGCAGTAGGTGAGGACGTCGGCGAAGGCAGTATCAACTTTGACGACGACGCTGGGGGCGGGGCCGGCGGATTCGGCTTCGATGCGGCGCAGGCGCTTGCGCAGCGAGTGCGAAGGGGCGAAGTCCGCGCAGGCCAGGACCATGCGCGGATGCGTGCTCCACCACAGGATGGGTTCGCCCGGCGAATACCAGGGGAAGATGCCGTGGCGGTAAGCCTCGGTCAGCCGGGCGATGGACAGGTCCGCGCCGAAGGCCAGCAGGCCGGGCGGGTCGTCTAGCGCCTCGTCCACGGGTGGAAAAGGCGTGTCGAGGTTGAGCCAGGGCAGTTTCAAGTGGGGTCAGCTCCGCCGGGCTGGTTCCAGGGTGCCGCTGCTTGCTTCAAGGGCGCGCGCGTGGCGGCATTCGCTTCAGAGCGGTATTTTCAGCGCATATTGGCGCACCGGGAACATGCCGCGCTTGCTGTCTTCGATGTAGTGGCGCAGGGTGGACGAGACCGAGTGAAAGGACAGTTCGTCCCACGGAATCTCGGCCGGGTCGAAATAGCGCGCGTCCAGGCTCTCCGGGCCGGGATCCAGCTCGGGGCCGCGCGCTTCGGCCAGATAGAACATATGCACCTGGCCGATGTGCGGCAGATCCACCATGGTGTAGAGCGGGCCGATTTCCACCAGCGCGCCGGCTTCTTCCTGCGTTTCGCGCTCGGCGCCCTGCACGGTGCTTTCGTTGAGTTCCATGAAGCCCGCAGGCAAGGTCCAGGTGTCGTACCGCGGCTCGATGGCGCGCCGGCACAGCAGGATCTTGCCCTGCCAGCGCGGCAGGGTGCCCACCACGATGCGCGGGTTCTGGTAGTGGATGGCGCCGCAGTGATCGCAGAT
>Ga0209455_1000419_pt1 | contig 33492 bp, 28 predicted proteins | sample AraplaCol_mCL_r2_FD_184275 | JGI IMG/M metagenome (GOLD analysis project Ga0209455, IMG submission 184275) | Arabidopsis root microbial communities from North Carolina, USA - plate scrape CL_Col_mCL_r2 (SPAdes) (version 2) | ecosystem: Host-associated > Plants > Roots > Endosphere | place: USA... | reverse complement strand
TTCTTGATGGCTCTTCGATTTTTTGGGGCGGCTGCCGCTGTTGCAATCGCAGTCGGCATGACGGCTTCGCCGGCGCTGGCCGTGACTGAAATCCAGTGGTGGCACGCGATGACCGGCGCGAACAACGACGTCATCGTCAAGCTCGCCAACGACTTCAACGCGTCGCAGAGCGACTACAAGGTCATCCCGACCTACAAGGGCAGCTATCCCGACACCATGAACGCCGGCATCGCCGCGTTCCGTGCCGGCAACGCGCCGCACATCATGCAGGTGTTCGAAGTCGGCACCGCAACCATGATGGCCGCGACCGGCGCCGTGAAGCCGGTCTACAAGCTGATGCAGGAAGCCGGCGAGAAGTTCGATCCGAAGGCCTATCTGTCCGCGATCACCGGCTACTACTCGACCTCGAAGGGCGAGATGCTGTCCTTCCCCTTCAACTCGTCGTCGACGGTGATGTGGATCAACGTCGACGAGCTCAAGAAGGCCAATGTCGAGATCCCGAAGACATGGCCTGAAACGTTCGAAGCGGCCAAGAAGCTACACGACAACGGTCATCCGACCTGCGGCTTCTCGAATGCATGGGTTACTTGGGTCAATCTCGAGCAGCTCTCCGCCTGGCACAACGTGCCGCTCGCCAGCAAGGCGAATGGTCTCGACGGCTTCGATACCGTCTTGGAGTTCAATGGTCCGGTTCAGGTCAAGCACCTGGAAAAGCTGATCGAGCTTCAGAAGGACAAGACCTACGACTATGCCGGCCGCACCAACCAGGGCGAAGGCCGCTTCACCTCGGGCGAGTGCCCGATCTTCCTGAGCTCCTCCTCTTTGTTCGCCAACATCAAGGCGCAGGCCAAGTTCAACTTCACCGCTGCGCCGATGCCGTATTATCCTGATGTCAAGGACGCACCGCAGAATTCGATCATCGGTGGCGCCTCGCTCTGGATCATGGGTGGCAAATCGGCCGACGAGTACAAGGGCGTCGCAAAGTTCCTGACCTTCCTCTCGGACACCGATCGCCAGGTCTGGGTTCACAAGGCCTCGGGCTATCTGCCGATCACCAAGGCGGCCTATGAGAAGGCCAAGGCCGAGGGCTTCTACAAGGATCAGCCTTATCTCGAGACCCCACTGCTCGAGCTGACCAACAAGGAGCCGACCGAGAATTCGCGCGGTCTGCGCCTCGGCAACATGGTTCAGCTGCGTGACGTCTGGGCCGAAGAGATCGAGCAGGCGCTCGCCGGCAAGAAGACCGCCAAGCAGGCACTGGATACGGCTGTCGAGCGTGGCAACACCATGCTGCGTCAGTTCGAAAAGACCGCCGTAAAATAAGGCGAAGGCGCCGGCGGGCCGCGACGATCAGCGGCCTGCCGGCACCACCCCATCATGCAAAAGCAAGCCATTTTCCAATCAAGGCTGTTGCCGTATTTGCTGGTTGCCCCGCAGCTGGCAGTGGTTCTGATTTTCTTCTATTGGCCGGCCTTGCAGGCGGTGATCCAGTCGTTCCTGCTGCAGGACGCCTTCGGTCTCTCGTCCAACTTCGTCTGGTTCGACAACTATATCGAGCTGTTCAAGGACCCCGCTTATTTCGAGACGATCGTCCGGACGTTCTTCTTCTCGTTCGCGATCGCTGTCTCGTCGCTGTCCTTCGCACTCATGCTCGCCGTGATGGCCGACAAGCCGCTGCGTGGTGTGATGCTCTACCGCACGCTGCTGATCTGGCCCTATGCGGTCGCGCCGCCCGTCGTCGGCGTGCTCTGGATCTTCATGCTGCATCCCTCGCTCGGCGTGCTCTCGCGCTATCTGCGCGGAGCCGGCATCGACTGGAATCCGCTGCTCGACAGCAACCAGGCCGCGACCCTGATCATCCTCGCCGCCGCCTGGAAGCAGATCTCCTACAATTTTCTGTTCTTCCTCGCGGGGCTCGCGGCCATTCCGAAGAGCGTGCTCGAGGCCGCCGCGATCGACGGCGCGCGACCGATGCGGCGGTTCTGGACCGTGACCTTTCCGCTGCTGTCGCCGACCATCTTCTTCCTCTTGGTCGTCAACATCGTCTACGCCTTCTTCGACACCTTCGGCATCATCGACACCATGACCCGCGGTGGCCCCGGCACGTCGACGGTGACGCTGGTCTACAAGGTCTATAATGACGGCCTGCTCGGCGGAAACCTTGGCTCTTCGGCGGCGCAATCGGTGATCCTGATGATCATGGTGATCGTGCTGACCGGAATCCAGTTCCGCTTCGTCGAACGCAAGGTGACCTACTGATGGTCGAGGACGAGGGCATCAGGCGCTACGTCGCCCACATCATCCTCTGGATCGGAATCGCGATCGTCGCCTTCCCGGTCTACATCGCGATCGTCGCCTCGACCCAGGACAATGCGCTGATCGCCAACGGGCAGATGTCGCTATTGCCTGGCGGTCATTTCTTCGAGGTCTACTACCAGACCATCTTCGTCGGCACGAGCGGCTCGACCCGCGAGCCCGTGGCCAACATGATGCTGAACTCGCTGGTGATGGCGCTGTTGATCGCGGTCGGCAAGATCGCGATCTCGATCATCTCGGCCTATGCGATCGTGTATTTCCGCTTTCCGTTCCGGATGACGATCTTCTGGATCATCTTCATCACCTTGATGCTGCCGGTCGAGGTCCGCATCTATCCGACCTACAAGATCGTCTCCGACCTGCATATGCTCGACAGCTATGCGGGCCTGGCGCTGCCGCTGATCGCATCGGCGACCGCGACGCTGCTGTTCCGGCAGTTCTTCATGACCGTGCCGGATGAATTGCTGGAGGCCTCGCGCATCGACGGCGCCGGCCCCTTGCGCTTCTTCTGGGACACGCTGCTGCCGCTGTCGCGCACCAACATGGCGGCGCTGTTCGTGATCCTCTTCATCCTCGGCTGGAATCAATATCTCTGGCCGCTGCTCATCACCACCCGCGACGACATGCAGACCATCCAGGTCGGCATCCGCAAGATGATCACCACCACCGATGCGCTGACCGAATGGCCGATCGTGATGGCGACCGCCGTGCTGGCCATGCTACCGCCGGTGTTCGTCGTCGTCGCCATGCAGAAATTGTTCGTGCGCGGCCTGGTCGAGACGGAGAAGTAGAAAGACATGGCCAACGTCACCCTGCGCAACGTCCGCAAGACCTACACTGGCGGCTTCGAGGCGATCAAAGGCGTCAACGTCGATGTCGGCGACGGCCAGTTCTGCGTGCTGGTCGGCCCCTCCGGCTGCGGCAAGTCCACGCTGCTGCGCATGGTCGCAGGCCTCGAGACCGTCACCGGCGGCGAGATCGATATCGGCGGCAAGGTCGTCAACCAGATCGAGCCTGCCGATCGCGACATCGCGATGGTGTTCCAGAACTACGCGCTCTATCCGCATATGAGCGTGTTCAACAACATGGCCTACGGCCTGCGCAATCGCGGCATGAAGGAAGCCGAGATCAAGACCCGTGTCGAGGAAGCCGCGCGCGTGCTCGAACTCACTGCGATGCTGGAGCGCAAGCCGCGCCAGCTCTCCGGCGGCCAGCGCCAGCGCGTCGCCATGGGCCGCGCCATCGTACGCCAGCCCAAGGTGTTCCTGTTCGACGAGCCGCTGTCCAACCTCGATGCCAAGCTGCGCATCTCGATGCGCGTCGAGATCCGCAAATTGCAGCGTCGGCTCAACGTCACCTCGATCTACGTCACCCACGACCAGCTCGAGGCGATGACGCTCGCCGACATTCTCGTGGTGATGAACGGCGGCCAGGTCGAGCAGGTCGGCAATCCCTTGGCGATCTACGAGAAGCCGGCGACGACCTTCGTCGCCTCCTTCATCGGCGCACCGCCGATGAATTTGATGTCGACGCGCCAGGACGAGATCAAGTCGCAGCTCGGCGGCAGCGCGAGCGAAGCCGGCATCCTCGGCATCCGCCCGGAGGATTTCGTGATCACCGACCAGACGCCATCAGGCGGCGTTGCGCTGTCGCTGACAGTCGAAGCCATCGAGCGCGTCGGCGCCGAGACCTTCGTCTACGGCTCGCGTGCGCCGGACGAGCAGCGCATCGCGGCCACGCCGGGCGAGTTGCCGCCGGGCGAGGTCATCGTCCGCATCCCCGGAACCGAGGCGCCCGCGATCGGCGCGAAAATCCGTGTTGCCGCAGTCCGCGCCAAGCTGCATCTGTTCAGCGAGGACGGGCGGAAGCGCATCGAGGCCTGATCGGTTCCAGCCCTATCAGCGAAAACAACCCCATGCACGGTAGAAGGGGCGCTGTTTTCGTTGGGATATTCGCCCGGAAAATTCACCATCGCGTTGAGACGTCCGAAGCAGTGAATCCACAGCCCCCTGCTACGTCCTTGAACCGTCACGGGGATATGACCATATTGCTGACCAAGGGGCGCCATTCCGGGCCCTGAAATGCCAAAGTCGCTTCGAGAGGACTTTGTAAACTATGTCTCGTGTTCCCACGCTTTCCAGTCCGTTCCTTCTGGGCTTCGACGAAATCGAGCGCGTGCTCGATCGCGTCGTCAAAGGCGCCGACGGTTATCCTCCCTACAATATCGAGAGGTGCGGCGGCGCGGACAACCAGCCCGAGCGTCTGCGCATCACGCTGGCGGTCGCCGGCTTCACCCGCGACCAACTCGATGTAACCATTGAGGAAAACCAGCTCGTCATTCGCGGGCGGCAGCAGGACGACAAGACCCGGCAATACATCCATCGCGGCATCGCCGCGCGCCACTTCCAGCGCACCTTCGTGCTGGCGGAGGGGATGCTGGTGCTGGGTGCGGATCTGAAGAACGGGTTGTTGTCGATCGACCTGGCCCGGCCAGAACCGGAGAGGATCGTTAAGACAATCGCTATCAATGAGCACGAATAATGGAACGAGTAGCGGACTCGACCGCTTAGTTTCTGTGAAGGAGTCGAGACCATGAGTGAAGGTCACGTTGCGTTCGAATACGAAGCCAAGAACGTCTCGCCCGAGACGCTGGCAAACCTCGGCGAAGGCCACATCGCCTATGTGAAGCAGATCCGCTCCGAGGATGTGCCCGGCCTGTTCCCCGAAGCCCCGAAGATCGCGCCCGGCCTCAAGCTGTTCGCGCTCCACGCCGCCGACGGCACGCCGATCATGCTGACCGACAGCCGCGAAGCCGCGGTCGCCAACGCCTGGAGCAACGAGCTGCAAGCGGTGAGCGTGCACTAAGCGCACGCGGCGCACGACTAGAGTTTTGACGGGCATGCCTTCGCAGGGAGGCATGCCCGTTTTCATTTGAGACACAGCTTTCTTAAAGCCGAGCCTGCTCGGTCGAGCTACAGGCCCTTTTCAACCTTTTCGTTTGCGCGGAAACTGGTGTCTGAGAGTAATCTCCTGTGCAATTCGAGTACAGTCTAGTTGCGTCGTTGGACTCCCCTAGATTCAATGCACTGATTCGGCCGCGACGAGGTCAACAGTGATGTCAAACTCAGCCCGCGAAATCGTTAAGATTGGAGTTGCTGTTACGGCAGATAAGCGCCTTCTTCTTGTGAGAAAGAAGGGCGGCTCAAGTTACATCCTTCCGGGTGGGAAGCCGGAGGCCGGAGAGAACGATCACCAAGCGTTGGCGCGAGAGGTCGCGGAAGAACTCGGATGCACGTTGGATATCAATAGCTTGGACTACCTTGGATCATTTTCTGATGTCGCCGCAGATCTAAAAGACACCGTTGTTATAGTCAGACTATATGCTGCTCAACCTCATCTCTTTCAAGAAGTTCTTCGCGAGAGAGCGCTTTGCCGGGTCGACTGGCCACCCTTTCCGCTCGAACATCGAAATTTGCCTCGACGGAAATGAGAAGGGCTTCGGGATCGCAGTGAAAACGATAGTGCTCATTCCGTCAGCACCTGAACAACAACGTCCGACGCTCGAGCCGCTGTCCAATTCATGACGGGGAGCATGGCGGCGCCGACCTGGCTCCCCTCACGAGGCCAGTTGTAAATATGGGGATGAAGCCACCTTGAATCGCTGCCTTGCTGGAGAGGAAGTAGGGTGTCGCGCTCTTCAAACAAGAAAACGTCCGCGTTGACGTTTTTTTCGAGAAGGCCTGCCGCGAAAGTCAATCCGGCAAATCCGCCCCCAACGATCGCGATCTTCTTTCTCTCAGGGGTTTCACTGCAATTGATCGCCTCAGACTCGACCAAGGCCCAAACAAGATTGAGAGCCCGAATCTGTTGACTTAGAACGGTCACGCCCGAGTCGTAAGTACCGATTGAATAAAGCGGATGCGACAGTATTCGATAGCTATTCAGAGTCTGCTGGAATTGTGACATTGATATCAGGCGCTCGCACTCTGATCGCGGTGCTGGCCTGCCCTCCCATTGATGGCGCGTTTTGTCCTTCTTCCCGGCCATCTCATTTTTCATGTAAGCTTAGGCAAAGGACGTTGGAACAAAAGCTGCATTAGCCTTCGATTATCCTTCCAAACGACTACAGACGTGACAACCAGAGATTTTATCGATCGCGAAGCACTATAACTCTCAGGCATTTGGGGGAGGCTTGTCAACAAAGGAAGACCGACCCGAAGATCGCGCCCGGCCTCAAGCTGTTCGCGCTCCACGCCGCCGACGGCACGCCGATCATGCTGACCGACAGCCGCGAAGCCGCGGTCGCCAATGCCTGGAGCAACGAGCTGCAAGCGGTGAGCGTGCACTAAGCGCACGCGGCGCACGACTAGAGTTTTGACGGGCATGCCTTCTCGCGAAGGCGTGCCCGTTTCCATTTTGAGGTGATGTTTAGCCTCGCTGTTGCCGGCCCACGGGTCCGCGCCAGGCGCGGCCTTGGCAGCTACGCGCGCGGGAACGTCATCAATCCGTGATTTGACAGTTCCTTCATTTTTGTCAAATCTGACAAAATGCGGGCGAAAGCACCTCCCCAGGACCGGATCCTCGATGCCGCCATGCGCGTGTTTGGCCGGCACGGCTTTCGCCGCTCCTCGATCGAGCAGGCGGCGGAGGAGGCCGGGCTGACGCGGCAGGCGCTGTACCATCACTTCGCCTCCAAGGAGGCGTTGTTCCGCGCGGTGATCGAGCGGCTTTATGAGCAAAGTCTCGCGGCCGAAACCGCGGCGGCGAAAGCGGCCGAGGAAGAGGATCTCGAACTGGCGCAGATCCTGGTCGCCGAGATCGGCGCGCGGATGCAGTCGCTGCTCGCCTCGCTCAAGGACTCGCCGCATACCGAGGAGCTGTTTTCCGAGCACCTCGCCCAGGCGCGCGACCTCTACCAGAGCTATTCCAACCGTTTCGCCGACGAGATCGCAACCACGATCGCGCGGGTGTGCCGCAAGCGAGAGCTCACGCTCGCAAGCGGCGTCAGCGTGCGCGAGCTCGCGCGCTGCGTCGAGATGGCGGTCCACGGCACCAAATCCGCTTTCCCGTCCATGCAGCCGGTCGACGCGTTCCTGAAACAGCTCGAGACCATGCTGCGCATGCTGATCGCCGGCGCGATGGCGCCTCCTGCGAAGAAGTCCCCACGCAAAACGGGAGCTCGAAAATGACCACCACGACCGTCAATAGAAGGCCTTTTGCGCTCCCCGACGATCCGGATGCGCTCTTGATCGACGTGATCCGCGATGGTGGCCTCACCGGCACCAAGCTCGTCTGCGGCTCCGGCGTTTGCGGCGCCTGCACCGTGCTGCTCGACGGCACGCCCGTCGTGAGCTGCCTGTTGCCGGCGCAGGCGGCCGCCGGCAAATCGCTGACGACCATCGAGGGCATAGGAAGCACCGGATTGCATCCGGTGCAGAAGGCGTTCATGGCGCACGACGCCCTGCAATGCGGCTTCTGCACGCCCGGGTTTGTCGTCGAAGCCACCGCCTTCCATGACAGCTGGCGCGCGACCAAGGGCACAGCGACACCCTCGCGCGAGGAGATCGCCGCCGCGCTGTCAGGACATCTCTGCCGCTGCGGCGCCTATGAAGGCATCTATCGCGCCGTCGCCGAAGCCTGTTCGGGCCGCTTCGACGGCAACGATCCCATCGCGCCGCGGCTGGAAGCCCGCGACAAGGTGACGGGCCTGGCCCGCTACACTGTCGACATCCACCATGACGGCCAGCTCGAAGGCGTCATCCTGCGCGCGCACGTCGCGCATGCGAGGATCACCTCCCTTGATCTGGCGCCGGCGCGCGCCATTGCCGGTGTTGCCGCGGTGGTTCCGCTGCTCGACGACGACAACATGATCCGCTTCGTCGGCGCGCCGATTGCAGCCGTCGCGGCCAAGGATCGCCGCACCGCACTGAAGGCAATCGCCGCGATCACCTTCAAGCCCGAGCCTTTTCCCGCGGTGATCGGGCTCGATGCGGCACGACGCGACGATGCGCCCGTCGTGTTCGACAAGAAGGACCGCAAGCGTGCCGGCAACGTGTCCGAGGGCGCCGGCGGCGCTCCGGTGTCGTGGAAGGGGAATGTGCGCGGGCCTTCGGCGCCGTTCTCGCAGAAAGCCAAGCAGGCCAAGAGCTGGCTTGACGAGGCGCGGTCGCAACGCAATCCGCTGCTGGTCGAGGAAACCTTCCGCGTCTCGACGCAACAGCACGCAAGCCTCGAACCGCATGCCGCCGTGGCCAGGTTCGATGGCGATCAGCTCACCGTGCACATCTCGACCCAGGCCATTCACGAGAGCATGGAGAAGATCGCCAAGCGCTATGGCCTTGCGCACGACAAGGTGCGTGTGATCGCCGATCATGTCGGCGGCGGGTTCGGCTCCAAGGGCAGCGTTGGGCTGGAGACCATCGCCGCGATCGAGCTTGCGCGCGCCGCGAAGGCGCCGGTGCGGGTCGCCTTCGATCGTGAAGAGGAGCTTTCCGTCGCCGGCTATCGTCCGGCCGCCGAGCTGAAGCTGTCCTTGCTGCCTTCGACGGAAGGCCGCCTCAAGGCACTGTCGCTCACCGCGCATGCCGACACCGGCGCCGCCGTGAACTCGCTGATCGCGGGCCTCGCGCGGCTGATCTATCCGGCCGAAGCAAAAGAGCTCGTCGACTTCGACGTGCTCAGCAATCTGCCGCCCGGCGCACCGTTCCGAGGCCCCGGCGGTCCGCCGATGTCGTTTGCGCTGGAGCAGGCGGTCGACGAAGCGGCGCTGCGCATGAAGGTCGACCCGATTGCGCTGCGCAAGCTCTGGGACCCCGATCCCAACCGCCAGCGATTGTACGACTGGGCCGCCGGCCTCGACGTCTGGAAGAACCGCAAGCCGGCCGGCTCGCAAGAAGGCCGTTTCAGGCGCGGCGTCGGCGTCGCCACCGGCTACTGGCTCTATCTCTGGCAGACCGGCTCCTCGGTCGAGCTCGCGGTCGAGGGCGGCCGCATCGTCGCAAGCTGCGCGGTGCAGGATATCGGCACGGGCACGCGCAGCGTGATCGCGAACACCGTCGCGAAGGCGTTCGATCTCGAGCCGCAGGATGTGGAAATACGCATCGGCCGCTCCAACCTGCCGCCCGGACCGGGCTCCGGCGGCAGCCGCGTCACCGCCTCGGTGGTGCCGCCGACCTTGCTCGCCATCGACAAGCTGAAAGCGGAAATCAAGCGCACCGCGTCTCGCACACCTGCTGCGGGCTCGAACGCGCCGTGGCGCGAGATGATCGCGGCGTCTCCTGACATCGCCGTTTCGGCGAAACGCCAGGAGGACGGCAAGCCGCCGCCCGGCGTCAGGCCCGCGCTGCACGAGGCGGGCATCATGGGCCGGGTGTTCGGCTGGGTGCTGCGCCTGATGAACCACATGGTGGTCGGCGCCGGCGTGCCGAGCTCGGTGCAGGTGATGGAAGTCGAGGTCGATACCTGGCTCGGCCATGTGCGCGTGCTCAACGCCTATACCGGCCTTGCGATCGGCAAGCTCGCCGCGCCGACGCTGGCGCGAAGCCAGGCCGCAGGCGCGGTGATCCAGGGCATCGGCTACGCACTCTATGAGGCGCGCGAGACCGATCCTGTGAGCGGCCACATCCTGAGCGGCAGCATGGAGGATTACCGCATTCCCGGGATTGCCGACATGCCGAAGCTGGACGTGCATTTCGACGAGGCCGGTTTCGAGCATGTGCCGGGCGGCAGCGTCGGCATCGGCGAGGTCGCCACCGTGCCGACCTCGCCCGCGATCGCCAACGCCATCCGCGATGCGATCGGCGTGAGGCTGACGGAAATTCCGTTCGGGCCCGATCGCCTGGTGGCCGCGCTGAAAGGGAGGGATGCAGCATGAGTGTCGTCGTCATGACCGCCAAGCCGACTGCCACGCCCACGCCTGAATTCCGCGCCGGAGGCACCGACTTCAGCGAACGCCGCCGCAGCGGCGTGTCGCAGGGACTGCTGATCGATATCTCGGCCGCCGGCGACAAGGCGATCGCCTGGGACGCCGACGGAGCAGCCCAGATCGGCGCGCTGACCACCATCGCCACGATCGCGACGGACGCGCGCATCGCCGCCGCCTATCCCGGCATTGCGGCGAGCGCACAAGGCCTCGCCACGCCACAGGTGCGCCAGGTTGCAACGCTCGGCGGCAATCTCGCGCAGCGTTCGCGCTGCTGGTATTTCCGCCGCGCCGACATCGATTGCCTGAAGAAAGGCGGCAGCACCTGCCCAGCCCGCTCAGGAAATCATCTCTATGGCGTTGCCTTCGATCTCGGGCCTTGCGTCGCGCCGCATCCCTCGACCATGGCGGCGGCGCTGCTCGCCTATGATGCGACCATCACCACGGACCGGCGCACCGGATTGACGATTGCCGGCCTGCTCGGCGATGGCTCGGTCTCGCACGCCGATCACACACTCGCAGCAGGCGAGATGATCAAGAGCATTGCGCTTCCTGCTCCGCTCGAGGGCGAGCGCGCGTCCTACAAGCGCGCGATCAGCCGGAGCTATGCGGAATGGCCGCTGGTGGAGCTCTGCGCCCGCGTCGTCATCGCCGGCGGCAAGTTTCACTTCGTGCGTCTCGCTGCCGGCGGCGTCGCGCCCGTGCCGCTTCGCCTCACCGCCGCGGAAGTCGCGCTTCATGGCAAGATTGCCAATGCGGCATCGATCGCTGAAGCGGCGAAAGCGGCGACCTCGGGCGCCAAACCCTTGCCGATGACGGCCTACAAGCTCGATCTTCTGCAAGGGCTCGTGCGCGACGTGCTGGAGCGGCTTTCGGATTAACCGCCCGAGCGACCCGCCAGTCGCGCACGGATATCCGGCTTCAGCACCTTGCCGACCTTGGAGCGCGGCAGATCGTCCCAGACCTCGATCTGCTTCGGTGTCTTGACGCTGCCGATCCGCTGCTTGACGAAGGCCGCCAGCGCCGTCGCATCGACGCGCTGGCCGGCGCGAGGCTGCACCACGGCGACGATCCGCTCGCCCCATTTCTCGTCCGCCAGCCCAATCACGGCGCAATCCTGCACTGCCTCATGCGCCCGCAGCGCGTTCTCGACCTCGATCGAGTAGACGTTGAAGCCCCCGGTGATGATCATGTCCTTGGCGCGATCGACGATATAGAGGTAGCCGTCGTCGTCGATGTAGCCGATGTCCCCGGTGTGGTGCCAGCCATGCGCGGAGGCCTCCGCTGTGGCCTCGGGGTTTTTGTAGTAGCCCTCCATCACCAGCGAGCCGCGGACCACGATCTCGCCGCGGCTACCCGTCGGCAGCAGATTGCCGTCGCCGTCCATGATGCCGGCCTGCACCAGCGGGCTGATCCGTCCGGCCGAGGCGAGGCGCTGCATCGCGATGGTGCCGTCGGCGTTGTAGTGCTCATCAGGCGCCATCATCGAGATCATCATCGGCGCCTCGGTCTGACCGAACAGCTGCGCCATCGGCCCGATGCGCTGGAGCGCCTCCGCGAGCCGCGTGGCCGAGATCGGCGCCGCGCCATACCAGAAGCATTGCAGCGATTCGAGATCGGCGGAGTCGAGTTTGGGATGATCGAGCAGCATGTAGATCACGGTCGGCGGCAGGAAGGTGTGCGTGACACTGAAACGCGCGATCAGATCGAGGAATTCGGCGATATCGGGGTGATGCATGATCACGATGCGGCCGCCGAGCGCCATGATCGGGAAACACAGCACGCCGGCCGCATGGGTCAACGGCGCGAGCGCCAGATAGACCGGACGTCCCCTGAAGGGATAGCCCATCAGCGTCAGCGCCGTCATGGCCTCGATGTTGCGACCTGACAGCATGACCCCTTTCGGCTTGCCTGTGGTGCCGCCGGTGCCGGGAATCATCGCGAGATCGTCGACCGTCTCGCGTTGATAGGGGCTGTCGGAAAGGCCCGCGAGCCAACTGTCGAACGAGGGCGCGAAGGGCAATTCGGCATCGAGGCAGACGAGGAGGCGCAGCTTCGGCAGCTCTGCACGCACCGCCTCGACCATCGGCGCGAAGCTTGAATGAAACAGCAGCAGGCTGCAGTCGAACTGGTCGAGGATAACGCGGTTTTCCGCCGCCTCGTTGCGCGGATTGATCGGGCACCAGACCGCGCCTGCGCGGGAAATGCCGAACACGCAGGCAAAGGCGATCGGATCGTTGCCGGAGAGAATTGCGACCTTCTCGCCGGGCGCGATGCCCGATCGATCGAGCCCGCGCGCGACGCGATAGCTGAGCTGCTGCACCTTGCGATAGCTGAGGTCGCGCCCGTCCATGGTCAGGCACGGCGCATCGGCGCCGAGCGAGGCGCCTTTGTCGAGATAGTCGATGAAGCGCATGGTCGCCCCCGAAGCATCGTGAGGTGGTTGGACGCGAGCCGCGGCGAAGGTCCACCTCTCCCTTGGGAGAGGTCGGCGCGCAGCGCCGGGTGAGGGTTTACGGTCCCTCGTTGGAGCAGAGCCCCCTCACCCGATTTGCTCCGCAAATCGACCTCTCCCCGCCGGGGAGAGGTGAAGAACGATCGCAGCCGCGTCTCCTAATCGTGCACGGTCAGAACAGGCTTGCTGACCAGCCCGAAACTGCGCAATTGCCCGAGCAGCTCGTGATGGCCGAAGGCCTGGCAGCCGGAGGCGAAGCCCACGCGCTTGGGCGGCTGCTGCAGCAGGTGCGCGGCGGCATAGGCCTGCAGCAAGCCGGTCTGCTTGTAGTTGCTGTTGCCATTGATGACGCAATGCGCGCGCCCCAATGGGCCAGAGGCATGCACCGAATCCAGCGACTTGTTGACGCGCGGGTTCTCGCGCGGCGGCATGGTGTTCATCACGCCGGCGGCGGTCTGCGCCAGCGCGGCGTAGCGGTCGTCGGGGTTCATGTTCTTGGTCGCCTCCAGCGCGGCGGCGACGATCTGCGGCACGCCCAGCATCAGTCCGCGATTGAACACGCCGCCCAGCACCTTCACATTGGCCACGCGCGGATCGCGCTTGAACCACACCGGATGCGATGTGCCGCCCCAGGGCAGCGCCAGCGCCAGCTCGTGCTGGCCGGGGATGGCGAGGTTGTAGAGGCCGGCATCCACCTGATGCTCGACATATTTGTTCTGCTCCAGATAGTAGGCCTTGGCCATCGCGGCGTTGACCAGGATGGTCTGCGTCGAGGCGATGGTCGGGCTGCCGCCCCAGAACACGGCGATATCAAGCGTATCGAGGCCTGGCGTCTCCAGGCACAGCTGCGCTGCGATTTCGCCTGTCGTGTACATCTGCGCGATACCAGGCGCGAGCAGCAGGCCGGCATTGGCGAACTTGGTGCCCCATTCCTGCTCGAGCGTGATCAGCCAGTCCTGCTCGCCTGTCGTGTCGGTGTAGTGGCAACGGGAGGCCCAGCACGCCTGCACCACCTCGCCGCCGAACTTGGCGAAGGGACCCACAGTGTTGAGCACCACCGAGGCGCCGTTGAACAACTCCGTCAGCGCGCTCACGGTGTGCGGCACTTCCACCACCTGGTAGTCGGCAGTCTCGATGCCGGCCACGTTCGCCTTCATCGCGGCGTTGAGCTTCTCGGCGCTGCGGCCGGCGGCAATGAAGGGGATGTTGTATTCGCGTAAATATTCGCAAACGAGGCGGCCGGTGTAGCCGGACGCGCCATAGACGATGACGGGCTTCTTCGCGCTCATTGCGTTCCTCCGGAAATGTTCGTTGTTGGGTTCTGTACTTACATGCCCATGCCGCCATCGACCGGCAGTCCGATGCCGGTGATGAACCGCGCTTCGTTCGAGCACAGGAACACCGCGGCATTGGCGATGTCGCCGACCTCCGCGAGCTTGCCGAGCGGCGTCTGCTCCACCACCGAGCCGACTGCGGCGTTGACGTCGGGCGCGAGACCGATCTTGACGATGTCGTTCGCCAGCTGCATGCCCATGTCGGTCGGGATCAAGCCGGGATAGATGCAGTTGACGCGCACGCCGAAGCCGAGCTTGCCGGCTTCCATTGCGCCGACCCGCGTCATGCGATCGACCGCGGATTTGGTGCCGGAATAGACGGCGATGCTCGGGAAGGCGATCGTCGCCGCGACGGAGGCGATGTTGACGACCGCGCCGCCCTTGCCGGCCGGTCCGCCCGGCCGCATCGCGCGGAACGCGTGCTTCATGCCGAGCACGGTGCCGACGATGTTGACGTCGCACATCCGCCGCGCATCCTCGGCCTTGACCTCCGAGATCAACGAGGTGATCTCGATGCCGGCATTGTTGATGAGAATGTCGTAGCCGCCGAGGGTGGCGATCGTCGCTGCGGCCGCTCTCTCCCACTGCGCATCGTCGGTGACATCGAGATGCACGAAGCCGGTCTTCACGCCGAGCCTGGCGATCTGGCCGGCGGTGTCCTTGCCGACGTCATCGAGGATGTCGCCGATCATGACCGCCGCACCTGAACGCGCCAGCGCCTCCGCAATGGCGGCTCCGATCCCGCGGGCTCCGCCGGTGACCAGGGCCTTGCGGCCATCAAGACTCTTCTCACTCATCGCACGTCCTCCCTTTGCTTGAACTGATCTTTGGACTGATCTGCTGGACTGATCTTTTCGCTGATGATCGGTGCGTGCTGCGATCGGCAGCACGGTGCCGGCGCGGTGGCGCAACGGCATGCGAGTCCGTTCCGGCGGCGCGGCGCCGGTGAGGCATTTCCTCCATTTGCAGGCGTCTTGACGACTGTCCAAATTCTTGGCGGGCAGCCTCCTCCCGGAGCTTGACAGTTGTCAAGGTAAAAATTTGACAGTTGTCAAAGAGGATGGTCTGTAGGCGATGACGGATCGTGGTGACCAAGAGACCGGAGACAGCGCGACAATGGCGCGGCAAGCGACAGGAGCGGCAAAGCGTGAGGCCGTGGCGGAGGTGGTGCGCGACGACAAATTCAACGCGCGGCGCATCGAGCTGGCGGAGGCCGCGCTCGAAACCCTGGGCGAGCTCGGCTTCGCACGCACCAGCCTGCGCGAGATCGCGCAGAACTCGGCCTTCACGCACGGCGTGTTCCACTATTATTTCAGCGACAAGCTCGACCTGATCTGCTGCTGCGTGCGTCACTACAAGGCGAAGTGCGTGACGCGATATGACGAGGTCGTCGCGACGGCAACGAGCCGGGACGAATTGACCGAGGGCTTCCTCGCCAAGCTCGCAGCCACGCTGCAGAACGAAGCCCGCATGCACCGGCTCTGGTACGATTTGCGCGCGCAGGCGATGTTCGAGGCGGCGTTTCGCAAGGACGTGCTCGAGATCGACAAGAGCCTGGAGGCGATGATCTGGCGCATTGCCTCGCGCTATGCCGAGCTCGGCGGCAAGCGGCCGGTGTCGTCGCCAGCCGCGCTCTATGCGCTGTTCGACGGTCTGTTCCAGAGCGCGCTGCTCAAGCACCTTGCCGACGACAAGACGGCGGTTCCCGAACTGCTCGACGAAGTCCGGCGCCTGCTGCCGACGGTGTGCTGACGCACGCCAGCGACGTCTCCGCCGTCACTTCACAAATCCAAGCCCTTCGCGCGCGGTGTCCACGGCCCATTTGTCGGTCGGCGGCAACGCGAGCACGGTGTTGAAATCGGCGCGCGCGTGCTTGGCGTCGGACATCATCATGTAGAGCAGGCCGCGATTGACCAGGGCAATCTGGTTTTTGGGATCGAGCCGAAGCGCCTCTTTGTAGTCGGCGAGCGCGCCTTCGTGCAGTCCCATGTCCCTGAACACACCGGCGCGATCGATGTAGACGTCCGTATCCCCCGGCTGCAACCGAATCGCTTCGTCGAAATCGGCAAGGGCACGTTTATCGTCGCCCTTCCTGTGCAGGACGACGGCGCGAATGCGATAGGCTTTCTCGAAAGACGGCATGATCCTGGTGACGTCATCCAGCTCCCGGATGGTGCCGTCGAAATCGTCCTTTTTCAGGAACACCATGGCCCGGCAGTAGTGGCCACCGGCACTTGCCGGCTCCAGGCGGACGGCGCTGTCGCAGTCGGCGAGAGCTGCATCGATCTCGTTCTTGTTGAGAAGAATGGTGCTGCGCAGCTCGTAGGGCCACGCAGCCGCCGGATTGCGCTGCATGGCCTCGGTGTAATCGGCGACGGCGCGATCGTTGTCGCCCTTCAGCGCATACGCCTGTCCTCTCATGATGAGCGCACGGTAAGCCTTGATGGGGCTGCGTTCGATGGCCTCGGTGAGATCAGCGATCGCGAGATCGAAATCACGCTTGTTGATATATTCCTCGGCGCGCGAGGTGTAGGACGGTCCGTAATCGGGATCGAGGCGAATGGCTTCCTTGTAGTCGGCCATCGCGTGATCGCGATCGCCTTTGGCCGCATAGGCGCGTCCACGGCAATGATAGGCCCGCCCGAAATTCGGATCGATCCGGATCGCGGCGCTGCAATCGTCGAAGGCCCGGTCCTTGTCGTGCTTCATGTAATAGGCTTCGCCACGCAGCTCGTAAGCCGCCGCATTGGTCGGGTCAGCCGCGATGATCTCGGTCTTGTCGGCGATGACCCGGTCGTTCGACGCGTCGTCGGCGTGGCCCGCTGACGTCGCAGCAATGGTGACGGAGCAGAGCAGGGCAAACGCCCGGCCAATCGAACCGCAAATCATGTCGCAAGGATCCCCGTGCCGAAATCGTGCCGGACGCAGGTTGATGATGGCGAAATATGCCAGCGCCCGGCTGCACATAAGTCGCAGACGGCGCGGCGTGGGTTCGAACGGGAAGGGTTACGCTGCGGTTGCCGGCGGCAGGGCCAGCACGGAATAGATCGCCTGGGCATCGCGCGAGGCGCGCAGCTTCTTGGCGATGTCCTGATCACGCAACAGGCGCGCGATGCGGGCGAGCGCCTTCAGATGATCGGCGCCGGCGCCCTCGGGCGCGAGCAGCAGGAACACGAGGTCAACCGGCTGGCCGTCCATCGCCTCGAAATCGATCGGACGATCGAGCCGCGCGAACAGGCCAAAGATCTTCTCGAGCTTGGGCAGCTTGCCGTGCGGAATGGCAACGCCGTAGCCGACTGCGGTGGTGCCGAGCTTCTCGCGCTGGAGCAGCACCTCGAACACCGAGCGCTCGTTCTGTCCGGTCAGTTCGGCAGCCTTGGCCGCGAGCTCCTGGAGCGCCTGCTTCTTGCTGTTGACCTTCAATGCCGGGAGAATCGCCTCGGGGGCGACCAGATCGGTAATCGGCATGGAAGTGTTCCGAGGTGAATTAAACCGTCAGGTTCCGAATTGGCCGTCTCGCTAGACGCGAGCCCGACCGGCGTCAAGAAGGTCAAGCAGAAGGGGGACTTAGCCCCGGTCTTGATGTGGGGCGCTTCTACTCCAACGCAATCCCGGTGCCAACTCCCGCGTGCGGCTTTGCCACGGTCATTGTTAAGACCTGTGGTTGATACGGGGTTCGCCCCCGGACACCGGTCTAACCACCCGTTTTGGCGCCCGGCGGGTCGATCCAGCCGACATTGCCGTCGGCCCGGCGGTAGATGATGTTCACCCGGCCCGAGGAGCCATGCTGGAATACCAGGCAGGGTGCCCCGCTGAGGTCGAGTTCCATGACCGCTTCGCTGACCGACAGCTGCCTCAGCGACGTCGTTGCCTCGGCGATGATCACGGGGCTGTAGCCGGTGACCTCGTCCTCGTCGTCGCCCTCGCCGGGGGCTTCGAGCACGTAGGCGGTGGCGTCGAGGGCGGCCAGCGCCGCGGAGGCGACATGGGCCTTGCGGGCCGAGCGGTCCTTGAGCCGGCTCTTGTAGCGCTTGAGGCGTTTCTCGATCATGATCAGCGCCTGGTCGGCGCTGGCATAGGCATCCTGCGCGTTCGAATCGGCTTCCAGCGTGATTCCCGAATCAAGATGCAGCGCGCAGTCGGTGCGGAAGCCGAAGCCATCCTTGCTGAGCGTGATGTGGCCGGAATAATTGCCGTCGAAATATTTACGCAGGACCTCTTCGGTCCGGTCGGTGACGCGGCCGCGAAGGGCCTCACCGACGCTAACGCTCTTGCCCGAGATCCGAAGAGTCATGTGATGCCTCGCTTGGTTCAATTGGCCTAGCTTGGATCGGTCGCAGTGGGGGGAGGAGAGTAGCGCGATTTCGCGCCAGCGCAATCACGCCGGTTCGGTGTTGCGGGAACGATCGGACATTGCGGTGGAAAGGACGTTACCAAGAGCGCTCTGCTTGTCGCGACGGCGTTGCACCGAGGACGGAATGCGCATGGCTTCGCGGTACTTCGCGACCGTGCGGCGGGCAATATCAATGCCCGAAGCGCGCAAGCGTTCCACGATGGTATCATCCGACAGGATCGCCGCCGGCGCTTCCGAATCGATCAGCTGCTTGATGTGGTGACGCACGGCTTCGGCGGAATGCGCCTCACCACCGTCGGCCGAGGCGATCGAGGCCGTGAAGAAATATTTCAATTCGAATGTGCCGCGATTTGTCGCCATGTATTTATTGGCGGTGACGCGCGACACCGTGGATTCATGCATCTGGATGGCGTCTGCAACCGCCTTCAGGTTCAGCGGCCGCAAATGTGCGACACCATGGGTGAAGAAGCCGTCCTGCTGGCGCACGATTTCGGTTGCGACTTTCAGGATGGTGCGGGCGCGCTGGTCGAGCGCGCGCACCAGCCACGTCGCATTCTGCAACGCATCCGTGAAATACGACTTGTCGCCGTCCTTGCCGATCTTCTTCGACAGCTCGGAGTAATAGGTCTGGTTGACCAGCACGCGCGGCAGAGTGTCGCTGTTGAGCTCGACATGCCAGCCGCCGTCAGGACCTGGGCGGACATAGACATCGGGCACCATGGTCTGGAGCCGCGCCGAGCCGAACTTCATGCCGGGCTTGGGATTGAGCCGCCTGATCTCGCCGATCATGTCGGCGATGTCCTCGTCGTCGACGCCGCAGAGCTTGCGCAAGGACACGATGTCGCGCTTGGCGAGGAGATCGAGATGCTCGACGAGGGCCTGCATCGCAGGATCGTAGCGGTCGAGCTCGCGGAGCTGGATCGCCAGGCACTCGCTGAGGCTACGCGCGCAGACGCCGGGCGGATCGAATTTTTGCAGCACGGCAAGAACGCCCTCGACGTCCTCTTGCGTTGCGCCAAGCCGCTCGGCCGCCCCGCCAAGATCGGGCGGCAGATAGCCGGCCTCGTCGACGAGGTCGATCAGATACTGCCCGATCATGCGCTGCGCCGCGCCGGTGAAGGCGACCGACAGCTGCTCGGCGAGATGGTCTGAGAGCGTCATCTCCGCCGCGACGAAGGCCTCGAGATTGTAGTCCTCATCACCCGAGGCGCCGCCGCCCCATTCGGTGTAGGTGGTCGGCGCGGCGTCCTGGGCGTTGCGCGCGGCGGCCTCGGCGGGCTCCTCGGAGAAGACGTTGTCCAGGCCCGTGTCCAGGGTCTGCTCGATCTCGGCGCGGGTGCCGAGATCCTTGCTCATCCATTCTTCCTGGCCCGGCTCGAAGGCCTCGCCGCTGCCGCCAAAGCCGTCGGAGTCGCCGCTCTGGCTGCCCGAATCGTCGCCATCGTGGTCGCTGAACTGGGCGGTCTCGACCGGGGCTTCGCCGCCGGGCTCGTCATTGGCCCGCTCCAGCAGAGGGTTACGCTCGAGTTCCTCCTCCACGAAGGTCGTGAGATCGAGATTGGACAATTGCAGCAGCTTGATCGCCTGCATCAGCTGCGGCGTCATGACCAGCGACTGCGATTGCCGGAACTCTAATCTCTGCGTAAGCGCCATCTAACAAGAACCGTTCCCGAAAATTGGTCCGATTCTTGCTTATCTTAGTCCCGGCCCGATGTACACGCCTTGACTAGAAGGAAAAAAAGGCTAGAGGCGGAATTCCTCGCCAAGGTAAAGGCGACGGACATCCGGATCCGCGACGATCTCGTCCGGGCTCCCCTCTGTCAAGATTTCACCGGCATAGACGATGTAAGCGCGATCGGTGAGGCCAAGCGTCTCGCGCACATTGTGGTCAGTGATCAAGACGCCGATGCCGCGATTGGTGAGGTGGCGGACGAGGTCCTGAATGTCACCCACCGCGATCGGATCGATGCCCGCGAAGGGCTCGTCGAGCAGCATGTAGTTCGGACGCGTTGCCAGCGCGCGCGCGATCTCGACGCGGCGCCGCTCACCGCCCGACAGTGCGATCGACGGCGATTTTCGCAGGCGCGTGATGTTGAATTCGTCGAGCAGCGAGTCGAGCTGCTGCTCGCGCTTCTTGCGCGAGGGCTCGACCACTTCGAGCACGGCGCGGATGTTCTGCTCGACGGTGAGGCCGCGGAAGATCGAGGCTTCCTGCGGCAGATAGCCGATACCGAGCCGCGCGCGCTGATACATCGGCAGCTTCGTGACATCGTGGCCGTCGAGCTCGATCGCACCGCGATCGGCCTTGATCAGGCCAGTGATCATGTAGAACACGGTGGTCTTGCCGGCGCCGTTCGGGCCGAGCAAACCGACCGCTTCGCCGCGGCGCACATAGATGCTGACGCCGCGCACGACCTGGCGGCTACCGAAACTCTTTTCCACGCTATGCACAGCCAGGAAGCCCGGCCGCCGCAACAGCTGCGGGCCGCCCGCCCCATTCGCCCTGGATCTGGCCTGGGGAGGTGGGGCCGCCGCCGGCCGTGGCCGCGGCGGGGCCTCGACGCCATAGGGATCGGCGGCCTGCATCGGCTGGTCACGCGCGATCGGCGGCGCATCCCTGACAGGGCTTGGGATCAGCCCGCCGACGCTGTCGCCGAGCGCCGTGATGTCCTGACGGGCAAATCCTGGCCGGCCGCGCTTGGCGGGGCGCCGTCGGAACATGCTGAATAGATCGACCATCCCCGCCTTCTAGCCTTTCACGACAATCTTGCACGACGATCGTGCGTGATTTCGCGATCTGCTGCACCGGCCCGAGCGATTCGCCAGCACAGCATGAGTGAAGGGATGTCTCATGCCCAGTGAAACACGCCCGAAAAGCGGCGAACCCCGCCTCGAAAGCCCGTGGGGTAGATACAATCTTGTCGGGCCGGCTTCAACCTGGCGGCCGCAACTTATTATCTAACCTATTGATTTACTTTGGCTTACCCGGAAGGATCGACGGAATTGCGGGGCCCGAACCAGGCGTAGCGGGCGTTCCGCATTTGCCATTGCCGCCGCCCTGGGACTGGATGAACAAGCCCTGCACCTTGCCGCTGTCGGATTCCACCCGGGAGACGCCGGTGGTCATGTCGACCATGAGACGATCGCCGCGCAGCACATTCTGGCACTGGGTCAGGACCACCTGGCCCCCGGACCCGCCGAGCATGGTGATCAGGTTGGTCTTGGTGTCGAACACGGCAGTCTCGCCTGTCACCACCTGGTCCTTCTGGGTGACGACGACATTGCCGCGCGCTTCCAGCCGCTTGATAGAGGACGCGCCGCCCGGGCCCGGCGTCGCCGCCGGCAGGGGAGGCGCTGCTTTGGCGCCTTTCGCGGGTGCGGGCTGTGCCGGTGCAGGCTGCTTGTCGCTACTGGATTCGTAGAACACCACCAGCGTCTTCGAGGTCATGGTGGTGTCGCCCTGCACGACCTTCACGTTGCCGGAGAAGGTCGCCTCTTTCTTCTTGTCGCGCATTTCGAGCGCAGCGGCCTCGATCTGGATCGGCTGATCGCGGTTCTGCGAAAAGCCCTGCATCGCGTTCGGTACGCCTTGCATCGTGCTCTGCGCGACGGCTGCGCCTGTCGCAATGATCAGCGCAGAAGCTGCAATGATGGCGCGACGCCCAGTGTCGTTGCGCGGAAAAAAATCAGCCATGAAAATCACTTTGAGTTTGCAGATTTGTTCTTCGACTTGGTCGGTGGTGGCGGCGGCGCCGGCTGCTCGGCGGGCGCATCGTCCGTGCTGATCTTGTCCAGATGCATCACCACATTGCCTTCGAAACGGATGACATCGCCGCCTTCGGTGATGCGCAGCTTGTCGGCGGTCAGCGTGCCATTGGTCAATTTGACGTCGACATGCTCGTCCGAGGAGACCGTGCCCTTGTTCATGTCGACAAAGGCCGAATTCAGCCGCGCCTCGTAGCCGGTCGAGGTGCGCACGAAGACGTCCTTATGCAGATCGAGCTGCTGCTGCTTGTTGTCGAAGCGGCCCGTGCGGGCGTCGAGGAATATCGTCGACTGGTCTTCCATCAGCACCTTCGAGCGCAGATCGGCGAGATCGACATGATCAGGGTCGGTGATGTCCTGCGTCGCGGTCTTGGCCCACAGCTCATAGGGCCGCTGGTCCGTCGTGAAACCGGACATGTGCGGCGATTCCATCGTGATCTTGGTGCCTGTCACCACGAGGTTTCCGGAATCGACCTTGATCGGGATCATGGTGAAGGGGTTGAGGAAGGTCGAGACCGCGACGATCGAGGCCATGGCCAGAACCACGGTGACAGGCACGGCGATGCGCAGAATCCGCACCAGGCGGCTGTGGCGCGCCGCGCTGGCAAACTTCGCCGCAAGGGCGGCGTCGTAGGTGGGAAACTGGGCCGAATTCACCGCTGCTCCGGGGTGTCGCTTGCCTGGTCAGAAGGCTCCAATCGTAGGCGCCCCATTGTACCCGCGACCGCTGGAATATGCAGCCCGCGACAAACCGGTACGAAAGTGTCCGAAACGGGGCGGCAGCCTCAACCTGGCGGCCGCCAGATCGTTCAGGAATGCGCGAAAATGTCCTCTTCCTCCCAGCCCTGCAGGTCGAGCAGGGCACGGGTCGGCAGGAAGTCGAAACAGGCTTTTGCCAGCTGGGTACGGCCCTCCCGGACCAGCATGGCATCCAGCCGCTCGCGCAGGGCGTGCAGATGCAGCACGTCGGAGGCAGCGTAGGCGAGCTGCGGCTCGGTCAGGCTGTCGGAACCCCAGTCGCTGGACTGCTGCTGCTTGGAGAGGTCGACATTGAGCACCTCGCGGACGAGGTCCTTGAGGCCATGGCGGTCGGTATAGGTGCGGGTCAGGCGGGAGGCGATCTTGGTGCAGTAGATCGGCCCGGTCATCACGCCGAAGGTCTGGTACAGCACCGCGACGTCGAACCGCGCGAAATGAAAGATTTTTGTGATGGCGGGATTTGCCAGCAGCGCCTTCAAATTCGGCGCGTCGGTGTGCCCCTTGGGGATCTGCACCACGTCGGCGCTGCCGTCACCCGGCGAGAGCTGGACCACACAGAGCCGGTCGCGATGCGGGTTGAGGCCCATGGTCTCGGTGTCGATCGCCACCGCCGAGGTGTAGCGGGAGAGGTCAGGCAGGTCACCGCGATGCAGGCGTACGGTCATGGCGTTTCAAACCCTTCAATCGAATCGGTCGGTCGGCAGCATAGGCTAATCGGATGGTTCGCGATTTAGCCACTGGGGACGGGCCGCGCAAGCCGCTGATAGCTCAGATCGCCGCCAACATGATGCAGACCATCGCCGCCACCGTGGTGCGGCTGGCGCTGTCGCGAAAGGCGTAGATGATGGGATCGTCAGGCATCTCGCGGCGATGCGCGATCATCAGAGCCCGGCCGAACCAGTAGAGCAGCAGCGGCGCGAGCAGCCACAGCATCCAGGGGCGGCTGTAGAGCGGCGTCACTGCCGACGACGAGACGTAGAGCGCGAACACCGTCACCGCATTCATCGCGCTCGCGGCGGCCATCGCGGCGATGATGTGGAGATCGCTGATGCGGTAGTCGCGGTTGGAGGGATCGGCAAGGCCCTCGCCCTGGCGCATGCTGAGCTCGCTGAAGCGCTTGATCAGCGCCAGCGAAGTGAACACGAACAGCGAGAACACCATCAGCCATTCCGACAGCATGACGCCGGCGGCGACGGCACCGGCGACGATGCGCAGGCAATAGAGGCCGGCGAGCGTGACGACATCGACCAGCATCTTGCGCTTGAGCACCAGCGAATAGGCGATGGTGGTGACGAGATAGGCGACGAGCACGCCGAGGAAGCTCAAGGAGATGCAAAGGCTGGCACCGAAGGCGAACAGCCACAGCACGGGAATCGCCGACAGTGCCGAAGAGATCGGCAAATCACCCGCGGCCAGCGCGCGATGGCGCTTGGTCGGATGCTGGCGATCGGCGGCGAGGTCGAGCAGATCGTTCATCAGATAGGCGCCCGACGCGCAGGCCGAGAACGCCAGGAAGGCCAGCAGCGCGGCGCCGAGCGTTGCGATATTCACCTGATGCGCGGTGAGGACGGGCACGAACACCAGCGTGTTCTTGGCGTATTGATAGAGGCGCAGCGCCTTCGCCCAGGTTCGAAGGCTGGCGCGATCGCTGGTGACGTGGTCGATGCGCTCGATCGCAGCGCGGTCGAACGGCAGACGATCGCCGGCCGCGAGATCGGCTGAGGTCACGACACCGTCGAAGCCGAGATGCGCCGAGATGCCGGCCGCCTGGTCGGCAAAGCGGTCAGCGACCAGAAAGACATTCGCGCCGCGCGCCCGTGCCGCCAGCGCCCGGTTCAGCATATCGGCATCGTAGGGAAGATGGGCGTAATCGATCTTTGCGCTGGCGAGAACTTCAGTCAGCGCCGCCATGCCCGGGCGTCCCCGCGCACCGAAACGGGCCAGCATGCGGGCGGGGCTGGAGAACAGCGCCTCCATCAGCAATTCCGAGCGCAGCAGGGCGCCTTCGAGATCGATGACGAGGGTACGGGCCGGCACTGCCGGCGCCTGCGGCGCAGCCTCACTCGGATCGTACTGCCAGGAGGGTTGCTCCATCCGAAAATGCTCTGACTTACCGCGACACGGCCGGCCCAAGGGCTGGCGGAGGGCGGGAAAAGGACGGCCGCGAGCCTAGGCGGCATTGGCTAAGGGCGGCTTAACCGAGGGGTCGGGGGTGGACCGCAGGGCTGTTGCAGGGATCCCACAATCCGGCGCGCGCTCAATATACCAGCCGAACCCAGGGCCCGTGCCGGTGGTATTCGGCGGCGCCCACCCTATCTGAGCCCGGTTTCTCACACGCATCAGGTGCCATGACAGACCAGACGCTCGCCGCGCCGATCGACGATCAGCAGGAACGCCAGCGCGGCTTCTCGCGCTACCAGTCGCTTCTGGTGGCGCTGCTCGCCTTCGCGCAGTTCACCATCATTCTCGATTTCATCATCATGTCGCCGCTCGGCGCCATCATGATGCCCTCGCTCGACATCACGGCCGGGCAATTCGGCGTCGCGGTGTCGGCCTACGCGTTCAGCGCCGGGCTCTCGGGCATCCTCGCCGCCGGCTTTGCCGATCGCTTCGACCGCAAGCGCCTGCTGCTGTTCTTCTACACCGGCTTCACGCTCGGGACTCTGCTGTGCGCGCTGGCGCAGAATTATCATGTGCTGCTGCTCGGCCGCATCGTGACGGGCTTGTTCGGCGGCGTGATCGGCTCGATCGTGCTCGCCATCGTCACCGATCTGTTCGCGCTGCATTTGCGCGGCCGCGTCATGGGGTTCGTGCAAACAGCGTTTGCCGCGAGCCAGGTGCTCGGCGTTCCCGCCGGCCTGTTTCTGGCCAATCACTGGAACTGGCATGTCTGCTTCTTTGCGATCGTCGGCCTGTCGATCCTGGCGATCGCGGTCATCGCCTTCGCGATGGAGCCGGTCGATGCGCATCTGAAGCTGAAGCAGGACCGAAACCCGTTCCACCATCTGGTCGCGACGGTCAGTGAGCCCCGCTACACGCTGGCCTTTGCGGTCACGACCTTGCTGGCGACCGGCGGCTACATGCTGATGCCATTCTCCAGCGCCTTCACCGTGAACAACATCGGCATCGACATGGCACATCTGCCGACGATCTACCTCGTCTCCGGCCTGTTCAGCATCGTCACAGGACCGCTGGTCGGCCGCGCCAGCGACAGCTTCGGCAAATACCCGACCTTCGTGTTCGGCTGCGCGATGACCATCGCGATGGTGCTGATCTACACCCATCTCGGCCACGTCTCGCTGGTGACAGCGATCATCGTCAACGTGCTGCTGTTCGTCGGCATCTTCTCGCGCATGATCCCGTCGCAGGCGCTGATCTCGGCGATCCCCGATCAAAGCCAGCGCGGCTCCTTCAGCGCGATCAGCGCCTCGCTGCAGCAGCTCTCCGGCGGCCTCGGCTCGGTGCTCGCCGCCGCGATCATCTCGCAGCAGGCGGATGGCTCGCTGCTGCATTTCGAGCGGATCGGCTATGTCGTCGTCACGACGACGATCATCACGCTGGTCGCGATGTATTTTGTGCAGAAATCGGTGGCGGAGCGGGCGGGGAGAAGCGTGGTCTGAGAGCTGCCAAGGCGGATTTGGCCGGCCAAGAATCCTGGCGGCGGCGATCCCGGGATCGCCGCCCGGCGGCCTCTGCTATTGCAAGGCCGAGAAGCTCGTTGGGCTCATGAAGGAGCTCGTGATATTCGCGAGAATTGGCCCGTCGACCTCCGAGGCAGCGGCAACCTCCCGCCATTCTGGGTCCGCCACGAAGGCATTCCAAAGACGCTCCCGCTCCGCGAGCGAGTCCCAGACAAGGATGTAGACCAGATCAAGGTGTGACGGTCCGACCGTGGTCCGCCAAAAGCCAAGCTGGCGAATGCCCAACCGCTCCCAGATCTTCAGTGTCCGCGTCTCAAAACGCTTCAGCAATGCCGGCATCCGGTCCGGCAGGGTGCGGTAGATGCGCAACTCGTAGATCATCTCTCATCCTCGCTTGGTTTAAGCCTTGCCCGGGTTACACCGACTGCGACTGGCATATTTGCCAAACTTATCGTATTTTCTGCCAATGCTCGCACCGGCCTCGGCACCCCCTCGGCATGTTGTCTTTCTGGCCTTTGAGCGCTTCCAGGTGCTCGATCTCGCCGGCCCGATGCAGGTGTTCATTTCGGCGAGCGAACATGCGCGGGATGTCGCAACAGGGCTGCCAATCGATTACCGGGTCTCCGTCGTGTCGTCCGGTCCCACCAGGGTACAGGGCTCCTTGTCACTGGCGATCGATGCCGAGCCTTTGCCGTCCGCGTTGATGCCCAGAACGACGGTGATGGTGGTTGGAGGAAAGGGCGTCGAAGCGGCGTCGCAGGATCTCCTTCTGATCGACTGGTTGCGGAGCCACGTCGACGAGGCGGAGCGGATCTGCTCCGTTTGCAACGGTGCATTCCTGCTCGCGCGGGCCGGATTGCTTGCGGGCAAGCGAGCGACAACGCATTGGGTCGAATGCGACAAGCTCCAACGGAACTTCCGCGATGTCACGGTCGACCGCGATGCCATGTATGTGCGCGACGGCAAGATCTGGACGTCCGCAGGCATAAGCGCCGGCATCGACCTCGCCCTCGCGCTCGTCGCTGAAGACCACGGCGAGGCAGCCGCCGCAGTCACGGCCAAGCGGATGGTCCTTTACGTCAAGCGACCAGGCAATCAGTCGCAATTCAGCGAATTCATCGAAACCATTGACCATGACAAAGCGGGAGCCTTTCGGGAGCTTCACCAGTGGATCCTGGGCAATATCAGCCGCGACCTCAGCATTCCCATGCTTGCGGCTCAGGCGGGCATGAGCGAGCGAACATTCGCACGCAAATATCGAAGATCGATCGGTGTGCCGCCCGCCGAGACGGTCAAACGGCTTCGGGCCGATACGGCACGTCACCATCTTCGGACTTCGGCTCTGCCGCTCAAGACGGTTGCAGCCAGATGCGGCTTCGGATCAGTCGAGCAGATGAATCGGGTTCATCTGAAATTCTACGGTCTGACCTCGCGTACACTACGTGACATCGGATAGCCGTGTGAGGAGAGGTCACCAGCTGTATCGAATCCCCGCCGTGCCCTTCGCGCCGCGCGGGCCCGCGTTGACCGTGTTGCCGACGTCGAACTGATAGCCGAATTGAGCGTAGACGCTGTAGCTCTTGTCGAGCTTGCCGGTGACGCCGGCGATAGCTTCGACCGTCTGCATCTTTTGCAACAATCGCACCTGATCGACTCCAAAAGTGGTGGTCGCTTCCGCGCCCCAACTGCGCCAGTAGTTGAAGCCTGCATAAGGCTGCCAGCGTATTCCATTGCTGCTCACGATGTTCCATTCGCCTTGCAGGCCGAGCCGTCCGATCGGACCCGACGTCGTGCCCAGCCCAACAGGACCCAAACCGTCATCGGCGTCTTCGAATGAAACCCGTTGCCAGATGATCTGGGCCTGCGGCTCGAGCACGAAGCCAGGGCCGAGCGGCAGCGGGATCGGATAGCCCGTCTCGAGAGAGGCGACGAACCCGGTGCCCTTGAGCGGCAATTGCGCAAATTGCGTCGTCGCGTTTCCGCGATAAAGCGTCCCCTGCAGGATCGCATCGAGATACCAGCCGGTCGGTCCGTAGTGCGTCCAATAACCGCCGGCCGAGTAGGCCTCGATATCGTTGGTGCCGGTGTGGGTCAGCATGTAGCCGGTGGCGGCGGGGTTGGTGACGAGTCCATTCACCTCGGCCGAGGCCTGGGAATAGGCGAAATTGAGGCCAGCGGAGTCGCGATGACCGGGAATCGTGCTGCCGCGCCAGAGATCGATTCCACCCTGGAAGCCCGCCAGCCAGCCATCGGCGCGCGGATCGGCAAAGGCCTGGTAGTGGCCGTTGATCTGCTGACCGAACACGCGCGCCCAATCCGAGCGGCCCCAACCATTGGGATCAGCCCCTGCATTCAACAACGTCATGGTGTCGCCGATTCGCTGGTTGAGCGTTCCGAGCGTCGCGAGCCCGATCTGCCGGGCCATGGGTTGAACGGTCCCGTAGGTTGCAAGTTCAGGCCCGATGATTGGATAGGTGCCAGGCGGCAACACCGTTGGTGGTGGGTCGGGCGGCAAAACACCGCTGTCGCCACCGCCACCGCCACCACCACCACCTCCGCCGCCTCCGCCTCCGCCTCCGCCTCCGCCTCCGCCGGGCGGAATCGTGAAGTCAGAGCGCAAGAACCAGTCATTGGCATCCGTACCGGCGACAGGACCACCGCGGAAAACGAAATAGTCGAAGGCGCCGGCGCGCGCCTCGCCGACGAGCGCGAAGGCATTGGTCGTTGTCGTGCCGCCGTTCAGAACCTGCACCACCTGGATGCCGTTGCCGGTCGTTTCGGCGCCGGGACCGGTGGTGTTGGTAATTCTGAGCAACGACGTGCCCGACGCAGTGCCGCCGTTGATGACGAGCCTGTCCGAAGGCGAGCCGTCAGCGCCAAGGAACGTGTTCAGTCCAATCCGGCCGCTCGCGCCGGTATAATTGGTCGCGGTGAGTGTCATGTAACTCGACAATTGTGTCGGGTCCCCGCTCGGCGGGGCGAAGATGATCGTGCTGTTGTCGTTGATGAGGTTGGTTGCGGTCGAATTGCCCGTCATCCTCCAGCGGGTCCCTTGCGTCAGGTTCACCGTGCTGGTGCCGCTCTGTGTCGAGATCACCCCGCCCAGGATCGAGGCCTGCGCGTTGAACACCGTCGTTCCGGACGTTTCGAGCAAGGTGTTGTTGTTCGCGACGGCAGTCGTGCCGGCGAGATTGATGTTGGCCGTGGCACCCTGCACCGAGAACGAGGCGGCGCTGGCCGCGATCGTCGCGTTGCTGAAGCTCAACGTATTGGCGTTGCCGCCGCTATTGAACAGAAAGCCGTAGCCGCCATTGCCTGAAGCCGTCACGTTCGTGCCGGCCATCGTGACGCTGCCGCCGTTCTGCAGCAGGCCGCCCGCGCCGATGACGACGGAGACCGTGCCTCCGTTGGTGACGACGGTGCCCCCGTTCTGTGCATTCACCCCAGCATCCCCGCCGGCGCCCGAGACGTTGACGGTTACGCCCGTTGCCTTGACGAGGCTGTTCGTCCCAATTGCTGCCAGTCCTGCCTCGCCGCCGCCGGCACCTGGAACGGTGACGGTGCCGCCGTTCAGCGTCACCAGGCCGCCGGCCGTGGCCAGTGCACCGGCGTCGCCTCCGCCGCTGCCGATCGTCATGTTCAAATTATTCGCCGTGATGGAGCTTCCCGCGCCCGTGGCCAGCAGACCGGTATTTCCGCCGCCCACCAGCATGGTGACGTTGCCGCCGTCCGGTATTTCGATCGTTCCGCCGTTCTGTGCCTTGATGGCACTATTGCCGTTGCCAAGCCCCAGTCCCAGTCCCAGGGGGCTCACCGTTCCGATCTGCAACGCCAAGAAGTCGGCGGCGATGATCCGGCTGCCTGCGCCGTCGGCTAGCAGCACGGCGGATGAACTGCCGCTTGGAATGCTGATGGACGCATTGCTGAGTTGAATGAGTCCGCCGTTCGTCGCCTGCAGCAGTCCAGCGCCGAAGCCGTTGGGCCAAATCATGGTGATGTTATTTGCAATGATCGTCGCATTGTTGGCGATCATTGCGCCCGCGCCGCCGCTGTTCTGCAGCGTGGCGCCATTGACAGTGATCGTGGAGCCGCTGCTCGCGCTCAGCTCGGTGCTGCCACCGCCGGTCGTTATGACGCCGGCCAGCGTGACGCTGGAGCCGTTTGTCGCGGCGACAGTTCCGCCAAAGCCGGAAGTCACACCATTGCTCGCCGTGACCCTGGCCCCATTGGTAGCGATGATCCCCGGACCGGCTGCCGTCACAGCGCCGTTTGCCGTGACGGTAGAGTTATCGGCGCAAATTCCCGTCCCACCGCCGTTGGCCGTCACGGAGGGGTTCGCCGTGACCGTGACGTTGGCACCGTTTGTCGCAACCAAAGCGGTTCCGAAGTTTCCTACCACCGAGCCGAGCGTCATCGGCGGTGGGCCGTTTTGAACGACACCGCCGTTGCCGGGACTCGCCGTGCATTGAGCGCGGGCAGATTGCGGAGCAATGACCAGAACCCCGCAAGGAAACACAATCGCAACCGCAGCTCTCAGCAAACGGCGGGACCAGCGGAATGCCGGGGACGCTTGCCTGGCTCTATGTTGCTTTCGGCCTTCCATTGCGCCTTCGACGCGAACGACTGCAGCAAGATGACACGGGCCATGTTGCTGGCTGAGACGTCGCAATTGCGGCACCCGCGCGGACCATCTCGCAATCCCTGGCGATTGTAGCTCGCGGGCCACGCAAAGGACCGCGATGCTGGCCTAGTTGCAACCTGTTTGAGAAGCGCCCTCTCGTTGTCGCGTGTTTGAGGACGTCGAGGGGTGCCCGCGTCCTGAAGCCGTCAAACTGAAGAGTCGGAATTTTTCGAGCGGTAAGCCGTTCGATAGCTCATCCGCGCTGTGTCCCGGTCTGGTAGACCGGTCAGCGGCTCAAATTCCCTGCAAATGAGCGATTTCAACCACTTGGGTTGAGGGTGGTGCCCAGGAAAGGACTCGAACCTTCACGGCCGTTAAGCCACTGGCACCTGAAGCCAGCGCGTCTACCAATTCCACCACCTGGGCATGCCGTTTGGGGCACGGAGGCGGTTACTACGGTTCGGTGACGCCGTTGTCAATTCATGGTTCTGGATGCCGATTGCGCATCGCACACCACCCCGATACAAGCCTGATATCTCGCACTCTTCCGCAGGAATGGACCCCATGGCATCGAATCTGGAAACTCTCGTCACGGTTTTCGGCGGATCGGGGTTTTTGGGCCGGAATGTCGTCCGCGCGCTGTGCCGGCGGGATTACCGCGTCAGGGTCGCGGTGCGGCGGCCGGAACTAGCCGGATACCTCCAGCCCTCGGGCAAGGTCGGCCAGGTCCACACCATCCAGGCCAATCTGCGCTACCCGGGATCGGTCGAGGCGGCGGTGCGTGATTCGCATGTCGTGATCAATCTGGTCGGCATCCTCACAGAGGGCGGCGCCCAGACCTTCGACGCCGTCCAGGCCAAGGGCGCCGAGACCGTCGCCAAGGCGGCGGCCGCGGCGGGCGCCGGACTGATCCATGTCTCTGCGATCGGCGCCGACGCTGATTCGCCCTCGCACTACGCCAAGGCCAAGGCGGCCGGCGAAGCCGCGGTCAGCGCGGCCGTGCCGTCGGCCACGATCTTCCGCCCCTCCGTGATGTTCGGCCCCGAGGACCAGTTCACCAACCGCTTTGCGGCCCTGGCGCGGATGTCGCCGGTGCTGCCGCTGATCGGCGGCGCAACCAAGATGCAGCCGGTTTATGTCGGCGACGTCGCCACCGCGATCGCGGACGCGGTCGACGGCAAGGCCAAGGCGGGCGCGACCTACGAGCTCGGCGGGCCTGAGGTGCTGACCATGCGCGAGATCATCGAGGCGATCCTCGCCATCACCGACCGCGAGCGCACACTGGTGCCGCTGTCGTTCGGGCTTGCCCGGCTCAAGGCCACCTTCCTGCAATTCGCCCCGGGCGCGTTCAAGCTGACGCCGGACCAGGTCGCACTGCTCGAGCGCGACAATGTCGTGTCGGATGCGGCGAAGGCCGCTGGGCTGACGCTGGAAGGTCTCGGCATCACGCCCGATTCGCTGGAAGCGATCGCCCCGCAATATCTCTGGCGCTTCCGCCCGCAGGGCCAGTTCCAGCGCATGGGCGTGTGAGGATCTTTCCTCGCCTCTCCCCGTAAGAACGGGGCGAGGGAGCAGACCGCCGTCGCGGCCTCAAAACTTCAGCTTCTTGAACACCGCCTCCGGCAGCGTCTTGATGATCAGCATCACGAGTCGCCAGATGCCGCTGACGTAGACGACATCCCTTTTCTTCGCGACGGCATTCAGGATGGCATCGCCGACAACAGGCGCTTCGACGGTGAGCGGGCCGATCAGCTTCATGCCCTCCGTCATCTTGGTGCGGACGAAGCCGGGCTTCACCGTGACGACATGCACGCCGCCGCGGCTGGCGCGGGCGCGCAGGCCCGAGAGAAATGCGGAGAAGCCCGCTTTCGCCGAGCCGTAGACATAGTTCGAGGCGCGGCCGCGATCGCCGGCGACCGACGAGACGCCGACAACAGTGCCGTTACCGCGGCTCAAGAATTTCTCCGCGAACAGGCCGAGGATCAGCGACGGACCCTCGTAGTTCGAGCGCATGATCGTGGTGGCATGGGCGAGGTCGCTCTCGGCCTTTTGCTGCACGCCCAGGAGACCGACAATCGAGATGACGACATCGGGCAGCACGGGAAGTCCCGCGACAAAGCCATCGAAGGAGGCGGTGTCGAGCACATCGAATACCTGCGTGCTCGCCTCGATATTGTAGCGCGCGCGCAGATCGGCGGCGTCAGGCTCCAGCGCAGCGGCATCGCGGCCGGCGAGGCCGACATCGTAGCCGGCCTTTGCAAAGGCGCGGGCCGTGGCGCGGCCGATATCGGAGGAGCCACCGAGCACCAATACTGACATGCGTGAC
>Ga0209455_1000417_pt1 | contig 33657 bp, 27 predicted proteins | sample AraplaCol_mCL_r2_FD_184275 | JGI IMG/M metagenome (GOLD analysis project Ga0209455, IMG submission 184275) | Arabidopsis root microbial communities from North Carolina, USA - plate scrape CL_Col_mCL_r2 (SPAdes) (version 2) | ecosystem: Host-associated > Plants > Roots > Endosphere | place: USA... | reverse complement strand
TTGCCCGTGGGTGCCAGCGGCGATGGCGTCATAGACGGAAGGGTCACGCAGGGCCGAGGCAATGCCATCCATCTGCAACTTGTAATCGGCGGCATCGGCGCTGCTGGAGCAATCGACAGCCAGTACCAGCCCCAGATCGACTGCAAGGGGATTGGCGGAGGATACAAGCCGGTCGGTAGCGCGCGGAGCGGCGCCGGGGGATGATCGTGGCGTTGCACTGATTCCCATGCAGACCCGAGCAGGAGCTGTTCCGTGATAAGGCTGTTGCCTCGGAAACAGCCTAGAATGTGCTCGGAGCCGAGGAAAGCCCTATTGCCAGGATGGCAAGTCCCGAGCCGGGTCGCTTTTGTCAGCTATCTGCAGCCAGCCAAGCCTTGTTAGCCGGCGAGCGGCAATTCGTGCTGCCGCCAGCAGGTGCCGAGAGCGGCAACCAGCTGGTCGATCATCGTATCGTCATGATCGGGACTGGGGGTGAAGCGCAGCCGTTCGGTGCCGCGCGGCACAGTCGGATAATTGATCGGCTGCACATAGATATCGTGCTGGCGCAACAGCCGGTCGCTGATCGCCTTGCAGGCAGCGGCATTGCCGACGCGGACCGGCACGATATGGCTGTCATTAGGCATGACCGGCAGGCCGGCCTCGGTCAGGCGCTGGCGCAGGGTCTGGGCGCGCTCCTGATGGCGGGCCCGTAAGTCGCTGGCCTCGCGCAGGACCTTGAGACTGGCGCAGGCACCAGCGGCAATGACCGGCGGCAATGAGGTCGTGAAGATGAAGCCAGGCGCGAAGCTGCGGATGAAATCCACCGTCGCGGCCGAACCGGCGATGTAGCCGCCCATCAGGCCGAAAGCCTTGCCGAGCGTTCCCTCGATGATAGTCAGGCGATGGCTGAGCCCGTCGCGCTCGGCAATGCCGGCGCCGTGCTTGCCATACATGCCGACGGCATGGACTTCGTCGAGATAGGTGAGGGCGCCGAATTCCTCGGCGGCATCGCAGATCGCGGCGATCGGCGCGATGTCGCCATCCATCGAATAGACCGATTCAAAGGCGACGATCTTCGGTCGCGCGGGATCGGCGGCGGCCATCAGCTCGCGCAGATGATCGACATCATTATGGCGGAAGACGTGATATTCGCAGCGGCTGTGGCGGATACCGGCGATCATCGAGGCATGGTTATAGGCGTCGGAATAGACGATCGCGTTCTGCAATTGCCGCGCCAGCGTGACCAGGCTCGCCTCGTTCGAGATATAGCCCGAGGTGAAAAGCAGGGCCGCGTCTTTGCCATGCCAGGCGGCAAGTTCGCGCTCCAGCAGCACATGCTGGTGGCTGGTGCCGGAGATGTTGCGGGTGCCGCCGGCGCCGGCGCCCGATTGCGCCAGGACCTGCTGCATGGCCTGCAGCACGGCTGGATGCTGGCCCATGCCGAGGTAATCGTTCGAGCACCAGACGGTGATTTCCCGCGCCGGCTGGTCCGGCTGCTCGCGCCACAAGGCACGCGGGAAACGCCCCACCTGTCGTTCCAGATCGGCGAAGACGCGGTAGCGGCCTTCCGCCCGCAACTCGCCCAACCGGTCCAGAAAGAACTGCTCGAAATTCATCATCGTGATCCTAGTGACGTCAGATCCGGATGGGTTATTCCCATCCGGATATCTGGTAATGATCAGGCTGCCTGCAAGTGGCCGCCCTGCTGCAGCCAGGCGACGGTATCCGCCAAGGCCTTCTCGAAACGGCGGAACATATCGGTGATTTCCGCTTCGGTGATGATCATCGGCGGACAGAAGGCGAGGGAATCGCCCACCGCGCGGACGATCAGACCATGATCATGGGCCATGCGGACGAGGTTCGGCCCGACCGCCAGCGACGCATCGAAGCTCTGCCGCGTCGCCTTGTCCTTGACCAGCTCGACGGCACCGACCAGGCCGACGCCACGGGTCTCGCCGACCAGCGGGTGCTCCTTGAAGCGGTGCAGCTCGCTGAGGAAGGTCGGTGAGAGATCGCGCACGCGGTCGACGATCTTGCGCTCCTCATAGATCTTCAGAGTCTCGAGGGCGACGGCGGCGCAGACCGGATGGCCGGAATAGGTGATGCCGTGGCCGAAGACACCGTTCTTGGCGCTGTTGTCGCGCAGCGCCTCATAGACCTTCTGGTTGATCAGGATGGCCGAAATGGGCAGCACGCCGGCCGAGAGCTGCTTCGCCATGGTCATGATATCGGGCTGCAATCCGAAGGTCTCGGTGCCCCAGAAATTGCCGGTGCGGCCGAAACCGCAGATCACCTCATCGGCAACCAGCAGGATGTCGTACTTCTTCAGCACCGCCTGGATCTTGGCGAAATAGGTCTTGGGCGGGACGATGACGCCGCCCGCACCCATGACCGGTTCAGCAAACATGGCGGCGATGGTCTCCGGCCCTTCAGCCAGGATCAGCTTTTCCAGGCTCTCGGCGCAGCGCGTCGCGAAAGCTTCTTCCGACTCACCGGGATTGCCGAAGCGATAGTGATGCGGGCAATCGGTGCGAAGGATCCCGGCGATCGGCAGGTCGAAATCGATGTGGAGGCCGGGGAGGCCGGTCAGCGACGCTGCCGCCACGGTGACGCCGTGATAAGCCTTGGTGCGCGAGATGATCTTCTTCTTCTCTTTGCGGCCCAGCGCATTGTTCATGTACCACACCATCTTGATGACGGTGTCGTTGGCTTCCGAGCCGCTGTTGCAGAAATAGGCCTTCGACATCGGCACCGGGGCGAGATTGACCAGCTTCTCGGCCAGCTCGACGGTCACTGCCGACACTTTCTGCGTGAAGGTGTGGTAGAAGGGCAATTCCTGCATCTGCTTGACCGCTGCCTGGGTCAGGCGCGGTTCCTCGCCGAAGCCGAGGCCGGAGCACCACAAGGCGGCCATGCCGTCGAGATATTCCTTGCCGTCCTCGTCATAGACATAAATGCCCTTGCCGCGGGTGACGACGAAGCCACCTTCTTTTTCATTCTTGAGGGCATTGGTGTAGCCATGCATGTGGAAGGCGGCGTCGCGTGCCGCCAGGGAATTCGGCCGAGGGCTCATGGTGGTTTCTTTCGTTCTGCTTCGGGTCGCGGCAGTCCCGGCCCTGACGCCGGAAGATGCCTTAGTAAAACTATTGCCGGCGGCTAATATCCCTTCCCCGCAAGCGCCTGTCAAAGCTGGCATTGTCTTGAGACATTTTGCCTCAACCTGCTGATTAAACGGAGAAAAACTATGGCATTACAGATCTGCATCGGAGGTGTGACGGGATGGACTGGCTCGGCCCTGGCCGCAGGGGTCTTGGCAGCGCCCGATCTGGCCCTGTCGGGCGCCATGGCGCGGCGCGCCGCCGGTCAGGATGTCGGCACCCTGCTGGGGCGGGAGAAACTGGGCGTGACGGTCGCGGCGGATGTGGCGACAGCCCTCAAGCAGCCGACCGATGTTTATATCGACTACACCCATCCGGGCGCCGTGAAGGAAAACACCATCACCGCGTTGAAGCTGGGTGTGCCGGTGATCGTCGGTACCTCGGGCTTGGGCGCCGAGGATTATGCCGAGATCGCCGCGGTCGCCGACAAGCAGGGGCTCGGTGTCGTCGCCAGCGGCAATTTCTCCCTGACCGCCAGCCTGCTGCAGCGCTTCGCCCTGCTCGCCGCTCAGCATGTGCCGGATTACGAGATCATCGATTACGCGAAGTACGACAAGCCCGATGTGCCGAGCGGTACCGCCCGCGAATTGGCCGAGCGGCTGGGACAGATCCGGCGCAGCGTGCCCGGTGTCGAGATCGATCAGATCATCGGCCCCAAGGAAGCGCGCGGCGCCGATATCGGCGGCGGCCGGGTCCATTCCGTGCGCCTGCCGAGCTTCGTGCTCTCGGCGGAGGTGATCTTCGGCATGAATGGGGAGCGCCTCAGCATCCGCCACGATGCCGGCACCAGTGCCGAGCCCTATGTCGGCGGTACATTGCTGGCGGCGCGGCGGGTGGTGGCGCTCAAGGGCCTGGTGCGCGGGCTCGATAACCTGCTGTTCGGGGCGATTTAGGAGGGTGACTTCTCAGGTCGGCTGCCGGGCGATCACGGTTATCCGGCGCTTGCTCGGTTGCAGGCGCTCATCGAGGACGCCGAGGGCAAGCTGTGGGTCGGCGGCACCGCACATGAAAATATCGAGCGCCGCATAGCCGAGCTCCGGCCAAGTATGGATGGAGATATGGGATTCGGCCAGAAGAGCGACGCCGGTGACACCGCGTCCAGCGCCGAATTGGTGCAAGTCGATCCGCAGCAATGTCGCGCCGGCGCGTTCGGCGGCCGCACGCAGGGCGCTCTCGATCAGCGCTGGATCATCGAGACCGATCGCCCCGGTAAAATCCGCCAGGAGGTGCCGGCCGATCACGGTCGAAACGGGTTGCAGGACGCTCGTATTGGTCATCAAATTGCTTTTCCTTGCGGGAACATGTTCTTCCGCCATTCGGGATGGCTCTTGAAGCGCCAGATGAAGCCATCCAGCAGGTAATGCGATATCTGCGGCAGGGCCAGGAGCGGGACGAGCCAGGCAAGCACGGTAGAACTGTCGATCTGCGGCAGGAAGGCCGCGCCGGCAAAATAATCGAGATGCTCGCGCCAGACGAAGCCGTCCCACAGGCCTTCTTCCAGATAAGCCAGCAGGATAAGGGCGCCAAGGTAGAGCGGCACCAGGCGCCAGGTGAAGAGAGAGCCTTTCGCTTTTTCGCGTCGGTCCTGGTTGCGGCGATAGATCCAGATCAGGGCGGTATAAGGGAGGCCATGCGCGACGACATTGGTCAGCGTGAAGGCAAGATCGCCATGGGCGACCACGATGCCGCAGAACCAGCTCATCGCCGTTCCGCCGATCAGCAGCCAGCGGCACAGATTGAGCGGCCTGCCGGTATGCCGCAGCCAAATTTCCTTGGCAAGAAAAGTGACCAGAACGAGCCCGTAGACGATGAAACAGATCGGATCGAGCCAAGGCGGCAGAGAGATGAAATCGCCGCTGACAAACCAGTCGAAGTTCTGCGGCAGATGGGTATGCCAATAGACCAGCGGATAGAGCATCGCTGCGTAGATCGTGGCGATATCGATGCGATGGCACAGGCGGGGCAGGTCCTTTTCGCGCCGGTTATAGACCATCAGGAAGCCGTATTGCTGCCGGATGAAATGGAAGACGGCGAGATAAGCGAGGACACGCCAGAAGGTCAGGGCACCCAGGCTGTAGAGCAGTGCGCCGCCGAACCAACCCAATAGCGGCACGCCGGCATAGAGCAAGGGGCGACGGCGCAATTCGCCTGGATCGAGATAGGTGCGAAAGATTGTGCTGTAGACATGGGCGACATCGACGCCGACGACGAGGATCAGCCACCAGATCGGTGTCACCTCTGCATGGCTGCTGAAAAATCCGGGAAACAGCAGGACAAGAAGGCCGGTCACCCAGGCCGGCGCCAAAATACAGATTCCGTCCAGCCAGCCCGAGCTAATCCAGGGCAATCTGTAGAGTGTTCCAGATGCTGCCGCCAATATCGTCACAGGGATGACCGGAAATCATGTTGCAGGAAAGCCATGGCCTGCTCGGCGGCGGCAACCCCCCGATATTGCGCCTCCTCGAAGATGGAAATGCCGCTGAGGTCGCTATGGGCGCGGAAGATCGGTGGCTGGGGTGCAGCAGCACGCTGCCGCGCTTCGCCCCAGATGAAACCGGGTACCGGACGGATCATGGCATGGCCCCAGAGCCAGATGTCTAGGTTGAGGATGTGATCACGAATGCCGGGATGCATCGCTTCCAACTCTTCGACGATCAGATCGCGCCAGGCGTCATAGCTGCGTCCGATGGCAAGTCGGCGGGCTTCGCTGGGCGGGAGATCGCTGAGCGGCCAATAGAGGCTGATCACGGTCTCCTCCTGCAGCATGTTCAAGTTTTGATGTGTCGCCACCACATAGCCGAGTGACTTCCCGGTATAAGAGACATTATCCCAGGCAAGCGCCACACCCGGCCCGGCCGGATGACGATCGAGCGAGATGGCCGCCACCATCCAGGGGGCGTAGCTGAAACCATGTGGTATGTCGCCCTCGCTGAGGAAGGGGGCAATGTGCTGCGTAACAAATTGCGGGACACTGAGGATCACGGCCTTGGCTCGCAAGCGTCGCGGCTCGGAGGTTACGGTATCGAAGAGGTCGATTTCCACGCCCTCGGCGGTCCTGGTGACCCGCGTTGCCAGCAGATTGGTACGGATCCGGTCTTGTATAGTGCTGGCGAGGTGATCGGTCAGATAGGCATTACCCTGTGGCCAGGTTACGACAGCGCCAGGATCCACATTGGCTGCCTTGCCGCGGCGTGCGGCGAAATAGTGCAGTCCCGCCCAGGCCGACACTTCCTCATATTGCGTACCATAGTCGTCCCGGCAGCAATAGTTGACGTACCAATGGAGGTGCGGGGAATCCCATCCTTGCGTCAGCAGATAATCCTTAATGGTCTGCTGATCGAGCGCCAGCCATTGCGGATCGCGCGAGCTGGCCTCGATCGGAATGGCGAAAAGCGGCTTCCCATCGGCTCCACGGGCTAGGCGCAGCTTCTCTGTGAGGTCGAAGAACTGCTTCATCTGTTGGCGTTCGTTCTCCGGCACGCCCAGCGCCGGAACGATATCTTCCTGCCAGCGGCCGTGGATGAACAACCGCTCCTGCGGATCGCTGCAGATCTGCAAGGTATCATAGATCGGCAGGCCTTGCGCATCGTAACCCGTGACGATGTTGAGCTCGGTGAAAAGCTCGATCAGTGGCTTCGATTCCATCGACGCGATCGGGACGTAGTGGGCGCCCCAGGGATAGGCAGAAATCGCGTTGACGCCGCCGCGTGCGTTGCCCCCCGCCGCATTCTCCAGGTCGAAGAGTTGAAAATTGTCGAAGCCGCTGCGGCGCAGTTTCCAACCAGCGGAGAGCCCCGCCGCGCCGCCGCCGATGATGGCAATATCGGTCTCGACCACGCTGACCGGGCTTGCGGCAGGTATGTCGGCGCGCAAGCGATGACCGACCCGCCAGTTGGCCCCGTTCAATGTTCCCTGGATATGGACGTTGGACGCGTGACGGCCCAGCAAGGTCGCGCCGGCGCCTGTGGCAAGGCCCGCCGCAACCACGCCGCCGATACCGCCGGCCAGGAAGCGTCGCCGACTATGTTGATTGCGCTTCGCCATACGGCCTCAGTTCAGTTGGCGATGTACTCGCTCCATTCCGCGTCGAAATAACGAACCAGCCGCTGGTTATCCAGGCGGTTGGCCTCCGTTTCAATGCGCGTCATGTCCGCCGGAAAGACGAACAGGGAATGCAGGGATGCCAGTGACAGGAATTTCAGACCCGCCGGTAAGCTCTGCGGCATGGCATAGGCAGTCTTTGCCACCAGGACGAAGCCCCAATCGCCGAAAGAGGGAACCAGGGCATGGTAGGGGTAGCTTTGAAAACCCGCCGTCTCCACTGTTTTGACAACACACCAATAGGACCGCCGGGCAACGAAAGGAGAGGTCGTCTGGATGACGGCGGCACCCGTTTCCGTGAGCGAGCGTCGCAGCAGCTCATAGAAGGTCACGGAATAAAGCTTACCGAGTGAGTAATTCGACGGATCAGGGAAATCGACGATGGCGGCGTCGAATTGCTGCTCATTCTGTTTCAACCAGACCAAGGCATCGGCATTGATGACATGCAGCTTCGGCGAATTCAGCGAATTGGCATTCAGGCGTTGCAGAAAGTCGTTGTGCGAGAACAAGCGCGTCATGGCCGGGTCGAGATCGACCAGAGTGATACTGTCGACGTCCGGATATTTCAGGATCTCGCGCGCCGCCATGCCATCGCCGCCGCCGAGAATGAGAATATTTCGGCGGCTTGTCAGGCTCGACATCAAAGGATGAACCAGGGCCTCGTGATAGCGATATTCATCCTTAGAATCGAATTGCAGATTGCCATTCAGGAACAGCCGGAGCTCGCTATTGGCACTGGTGAGCACGATCCTTTGATAGGGCGTGGTATGGGCATAGATCAGATTTCCGGGCAAAGCATGCGCTTCCGCCGCGTCAGCGAGACCCACGCCATAATAGCAACCGGCGCCCAGCCCGACCAAGACGGCGATGGCCATTGCGAGGTGACCCAGGAGACGTCGGCGTTCCGGCAGCATCAGGATCAGCACGACAGCGACCGCCGTGTTCATGAACCCCACCGCGAAGGAGGTCCGGATCAGCCCCAATTGCGGCACGAGGAAAAGGGGGAAGAGCAGGGAAGCGATCAAGGCGCCGATATAATCCACCGTCAGTACACGTGAGATGAGGTCGCTGAACTCGAACTTGTCCCGCAGGATGCGGAGGAGCAGCGGTATCTCCAACCCGACCAGGATGCCGATCAAGGTAACCAGGCCATAGAGCACAAAGCGGAAATGGTCGACATAGTCGAAAATGAAAAACAGTGCCGCGGCGGAGCAACCGCCGAGCGCGCCGATCAATATCTCGACCTGGATGAAAGTCTCCACGACGCGGCGGCTGAAGTACCGGGAGAGCCAGGAGCCGACACCCATGGCAAAGAGGTAGGTGCCGATCACGGTGGAGAACTGTGTCACAGAATCGCCGAGGAGATAGCTGGCGAGCGTTCCCGCGATCAGTTCATAGACTAGGCCACAGGTGGCGACGACAAAGGCCGAGGTGAGAAAAAGCCAGGGCACAATCGTTTAACCGTGAATGGCGGCGGCGATGATGATGCCGATGCCGACTGCTGCCCCGGCGATCAACTGTGCCAAAGCGCGATTCTGCTTCACGACGATTTCCTGCCAGAGCTTATAGGGTGTCAGCAGATCGAGAATGACGAAGGCCAAGATGAAAACGGCAACACCGATCGCCGCGAAGACCAGCGAATTGACGACGTAAGCGAGATTGATCATGGGCTTATCCTCTTCTCACTTGTGGAAGTGCTGACCGGACCGGTCGGCGCGGGCGGCAAATCCCTGGGCGTCGAACGGAATGAATCCGTAATATTGAGCCGCGGCAAAACTGCCGACAACCAATGCGCAGTAGACGGCAAAGAGCTTAGCTATCATCGTTGTTATCGCTGCTATTGTCTTCGACCTTAAAAACACCGGAAGAATCGTAATCGCTGTTGCTGCGCCGGTTCTTCTCAAAGGCAAGCTGCAGCCCCGATACGAGCAAGGGGTAAATCAGGAGCAGGCCGATGGCGATGAGAAAAGTCTGCCAGCTATGCGGATGGCGTTTGACGTCAAAGCGAATGGTCGGGGGCGCAGCGCTGTCGCCATAGGCGATATCCGCAACCAGATCGTAGTCGCCGCCCGGAATCGCCGAGAGATCGCCCGTTCCAGTCCAGCTTCCCTCGGTCCAGGCGCCGTCGCTGTCGGAGCCGGAATAATATTCCAGCGCCTGGGTGAAGTCGTAACTCGCATTGGTCGCCTTGTTGACCAGAGAGTAGTTGATTTCCGCCCAGCTGTTGTTAAGGCCGGCGCTGGTATCGATCGATAGCTCGCCGCTGGCGTCGGGGATGTGAAAGCTGCCGAGGATATTGGTCTGCTTGACAGTGGCGGCTGTTGGGGAAATCGACCCGCGAAAGATGTCGCTCGTGCTGTGGAGGAAAGCCATGCCGATGGCCACAGCGATTACGGCAAGCAATGCGATGCCGGCGGTTTGCCACGCGGATACCAGTTTGGTCGCGAATGGAGACGGTTGGTTGGCGCCAACACCGCGGGATGCGGCAACGCTCTGGATGGCAAAGGCTTTGCGGATTTCGGTGCCCGACACATAGGTGCCGAGGGACCAGACGAGCTCGTCATCGCTCTCTTCTGCGGACAGCATGTAAGGCGGGCAGATATAGTCTGTCCCAGTGACGGTATCGCCGGCCTTGATGCGCCAATAGAATTCGCCCAGCACATAAGTGACCTCGGCGCGGCCGCGGTTGTAACAAAAGTAGTCCTGGCCCCGGTAGCGGATCATCGGCTGACCGGCGGCCGGGGCCACTTTTTCACGCAGCATGGTGACGAAGTTCCAGTGCCCCTCGACATTGACCAGCCAACGAAAGCCGAGATAGGGGTTGAACAGCAGGTATTCGTCCCAGCTGAAGCTCCCTTCGGCACGCTCCAGGTAGCCGATGACTTCATAGAGGCCATCGCCGATATGACCGCGCGTACCTAGCGGCAGCTCGGGAATGAACTCTACCCGGCGGACTTTATCGATCAGTTTGTAGCGTTCATCATTGACGTCGACCAAAGCGCCGCAAGAGCCGCAGGCGGCCGTCACGCTGTGACCGATGGCGCGCAACTCAATGATGCCACCGCAACTTGGGCAGTTAAAGGTATGGACCTTGGGTTTTCCCGCGCCATCCGCTTTGGGCGTGTCTCCATCGCGGGAGGACTCCAGATCAGCCACGATCGGCAGCCTCCGGAACGGGGGAGATTGCCTCGGCGAGAGCCCAGCCAGGCACCTCGCGCAGATTGGTCAAATTGAGATCGCGAAAATCGATATAATGGCCGATGAAGAGTTGGCGCTCGTTGCCGCTCACGGACAAAGTGGCAAAGCCCCGGTCTTCCCCGACGAGATCGATGGATCGGATGACCCGGTCGCTATCGGCCCGAAAGGGGATTTCACCTTCGACAGAGAGGCAATAACAGTCTTTTATGTCGGTGGCGATATAGGTCTTATCCTTGATTTTGAGACTATATCCGGGCTCTATTCCGCGAATTTTCTGTGGCGGCAGCCGTTCCAGAACGGCTTCACTATCGGCAAGCGCGAGAGATAACATCAAATCACCCTGCGCTTCGGCCAGCCATTCCGCCCGCTGCGTATCGAACTGGCAGTACCATTCATTCCAGGTTCCATCTGCCCAGCGATACTTGGCCCGTCCGACAAGCATAAAGCTGATGCCGTCTATCTTCCCCATTGTGCCGATCCGGAACGGGCTCATATCGGGCGGGAGGTTTGCGACTTTGCCGAGGTCATTGAGATTGTTTCCATCGCGCAAGACCAGGGAGCGGCAATAGGCGCAGACCGCATAGACGGCGATGGATGTTTGAAAAGTGACTTCGGCCCCGCAAGAAGGGCAAGCAAGCTTAAGCACGATGTCGATGATCCCCCGATCGACGATCTTTATTTTACCAGGCGGAGCAGCTCTGCCTTCTTGGCGTCAAACTCTTCCTGGGTAATCACCCCTTTGCCCACCAGCTCATGCAAGCGTTCGATCGTGTCCAGAGGGTCACTCGGCGTGCTCGCGGCACTCCCGCCGCCGGCGTTGCCGCGCAAGGCGTCCGACATGATCTGCCCCAATGCCACGCCTGCGCCGAGGCCGGCCCCTGCACCTGCAACGCCGCCGCTGGTTTCAGCGGCAGCGGATAGGCTCTCGGCCGCCTGGAACTGGGTATAGCTCTTGAGATCCCCGACCAGCCGCATGGACGAGGCCTTGTCGAGATGTTGCTGTAGCTCTTCCGGCAGCGACAGGTTCTGCACGAAGAAAGTGCGAAGCTCCAGGCCGTAATCGGCAAAGGATTTGGCAACGCCTTGCTGCAAGGTCGCCGAGAAAGCTTGCTGATTGGCGGCCATATCGACAAAGGCGACGGTGCCGGCACCAAGAAGCGTGCTGATCGCCGTGATGATGATCGCGCGCAACTGGCCTTCGATATCGGTCACGCGATAGCTCTCGGTCGTGCCAGAGAGCTTGCTCCAGAATGTCTTCGGATCGGCGACGCGGTATGAATAGCTGCCGAAGGCCCGGATTCGTAGCGGACCGTATTCTTTGTCGCGGATGGTGATTGGGTTGGGCGTCCCCCATTTCTGGTCGGTCTGCTCGCGCAAACTGAAGAAATAGACATCCGACTTGAAGGGCGAGGCAAAGGCCTTGTCCCAGTTCTGCAGATAGGTGAGGACCGGGAGGGTCTGCGTCGTCAGGGTATAGAGACCGGCGTCAAACAGATCCGCGGGGCGGCCCTCATTGACAAAGAGGGCGGCCTGGGTTTCGCGAACGGTCAGCTTGGCGCCGTTCTGGATTTCGCGATCCTGCATCGGGAAACGCATGGCCAGCAATCCGCTGCCCTCTTCGGTCCAGTCGATGACATCAACGAACTGTTTTGAAACAAAGCTCAGGATGCTCATCTGCTGCAACTGCTCCACACGACAAGTTCCTGCGAATTGTTTCCTGACTTGGCCTGCTTTGCAAGCTCTTGTTGTACTTTCTGCGCGGCGGATTGCCAAAATCCGCGCCATGCCTGCCATTGACTTTTCTCATCGCGACTGATGAGCGTATTTGGACTGTGGCGGTTGCCCGCTATCCGTTAGCAAGATGAGGCGAGCAAGGATTGTTACATGGTGCCCAAATGACCAAAGCGACTCCCGAAAAAAGCTTCACCCTCGATTGGATCGACAGCCATATGGCTGATCTCTCCGCTTGGAACCAGACGATCTGGCATTATGCCGAGCCGGCTCTGCGCGAATACAAATCGGCTGCCTGGTATGTCGATCGGCTGCGTCAGGAGGGCTTCGAGGTGGAAGTAGGCAGCGGTGGAATGCCGACGGCCTTCTCGGCTACCTGGTCCAACAAGGCGAAGGCCGGTGACCCGGTCATTGGCACCTATGCCGAATATGATGCCGTCCCCGGCAACTGCCAGGCGGCCAGCACCCGGAAGGAGCCACGCCAGGGCCCGGATGGTCCGTTCAGTCGCCATGCCGCCGGCCACACCGATCCGCATTCAGCGCTTGGCATTTCCTCGCTGGGCGGCGTGCTCGCCGCGAAGGCCGCGATGGAGAAGTTCAGTATTGCCGGCACCATACGTTATTTCGGTGAGCCGGCGGAGAAATTGCGTCTCTCAAAGCCGGTCCATGCCGCCAAGGGCTATTATGACGGCATCGATGCGTTCCTGAGTTTCCACCCGACCTATATGCTGCCGCTGGTCAATACCGTGCGCTGGGATACCCATTGCGGCCTCGGCTATGCCTGCATCTACACCTTCGATTGCATCGAGCCGGAGAACTGGCTCTCGGCCGATCCCGACAGCCCGATCCCGGCGAGCCATGTCTCGGCCCGCGCACCCGGTGCCAATGATGCGCTCTTCCATATGTTCGGGATGACTAAGCAGGCGCAGTCGAACATGCTGCCTTTCACCGGCGGCTGGTCGATCAGCGAAGCGATCCTGTCGGCCGGCCAGGCGACGGCCGACAATCTCCCCGCCCAGACGGCGCAGATCCAGTATCTGTGGCGCGCGCCCACCCTGGAGATGGCGGAGACCATCGCTCGGGTGCTCGACAACAATGCCGAAGCGGCGGCCAAGGCGGCGCATTGCCGCTGGACCAGGACCTGGGTGACGAAATCGCGTCCCGGCCTTGCCAATCATGTCATGGCGCAGGCGACCTATGACAATCTCGTTCTTGCCGGCGCACCGCAATGGGGCGCTGACGCAATCGCCGCCGCCCAGGCGATGCAGAAGGAACTCGGCATCACGCCGATGGCAAAGCCCTTCCTGCCGGCGATCGAAGAATTGATCGAGCCGCAGGAAGCAGAGCGACGCTTGCGCCAGACCCTGCCGCCCTGGCAGCTTAACTCGACATCGGATGATTACACGGAATATTGCTGGTCGGCGCCGACCGTGCGTTTCTATATCGGCCGGCCGATGCTGAAAGGCGCCAAGGGCGTCAATTATCCGGATTGGGTGATGAATGCCTTGGGGGGCATCCCGAGCTGCATCGATCCCATGATCCGCACCGCCTCGAAGACCATCGGCGCCACCATCATCGACCTGATGACCAAGCCCGATCTTCTGAAGGCGGCCAAGGATGAATGGCGGGATCGCACCGGCGGCGGTGTCGGTGGCGACAAATGGATGGCGCCGCTGCTGCCCAAGGATTTCCGGGCGCCAATTGATTTCCGTTGGCCGGAATATGTGACCACGGCGCGTGGCGAAGGCTGGTGGATTCCGGCGCGTGACGGTGAATGAAGCCGGTCAGCCGACCAGTTCGCCGATGAAATCGTCGGCGGCTTTCAGGTACCGGGAAATATCGGCCGGTTCATGGGCGAAAGACGCCTGCGGGCCGGCCGAGACCACGGCATCCCAGATGCCGCGATTGGCCATGAAGATGCGCCTTGTGTCGACCAATTCGGCATCGAGCGAGATCGCCGCCTCGTCGCCGTTCTTCGGCAAGGCTGGCGCCATGCAATAGCCGGCGCGCGGGCCGAGGTGGAAGGCACACCAGTTCAGGCCACGGGCGGCAAAGATCTCATCGAGGCCATCGGAAAGTTGCGTGCCAAGATCGATGACGCGCTGGTAATTCGCCTGCGTCATGATCTCGAGCAGTGCCGCCTTGGCGGCGGCAACCGAGACGGCGCTGCCATAGGTGGTGCCGCCGGTCGCCAGGCCCTTGGGGCCGATATCGACATCGCGATAGCGGGTGAGGTGGTCGCTGACAGCCGCGCTCATGCCGTAGAGCGCGAAGCTCAAGCCCGTGCCGAGGCCCTTGCCCAGTATCATGAAATCGCTTTCCAGGTTCCAGGCTTTGGTGAGGCCGCCATAGGCGAACTGGAAGGTATGCGCTTCGTCGATGCAGAGCAGGGTGCCGTAACGCTGCGTCAATTCCCGGAGGCCCGCATGGAAGCCGGGCTCTGGCATCACGATGTTGCAGTTGGTGAGCGCCGGTTCAGTCAGGACGAGGGCGATATCTTTCCGCGCGAGGACACGTTCGGCAGCGGCGAGATCGTTGAACGGCACGATGATGGTGCGGGCCGCCACTTCCGCCGGCAGGCCCAGCAGTTCCGGAACGCTGCCTTTGTCGCCGGGGCTGACCAGGGTCTCGTCGATATGGCCGTGATAGTGGCCGCCGAAGACCAGCACCTTCTCACGGCCGGTCATATGGCGAGCGATGCGCAGGACCTCGGTATTGGCGCTGGAAGCGGAGACGGTGAATTGCCAGAAGGGTATACCGGTGCGGGCAGCGAGATCTTCGGCGACAGCGATCGCATCTTCCGTCGCCAGCAGGAAATGCGCGCCCTTCGCCATCTGCGCGGCCGTCGCCTTGACGATCGGCTCGGGGCCGTAGCCCATGGTCATGGCAAGATCGCAGACATTGAAGTCGAGATAGCTGTTGCCATCGACATCGCGGAAGCTTGCCCCAGCGCCCCCTTCGATGAAGATGGTATGGAAGCGGTAGAGCCCCGCCATCCAGGCCATGGGGACACCTTGCGGCATATGGCGCTTGCCGCGCTCCAGCAGCGCCTTTGACTTCGGGATTCGCGCATGGAACGCCGCATCCTCGCGCGCCCGCATCGCGGCGAGGCGCTCCGGATTGATCACTGCGTTCCGCACATTTTCCACGACGACGCTCCTTTTCCCTTGGCTAGATGATCTCGCGCAAGGCGGCGATGATGCGGTCTACGTCCGCATCATTGTTGTAATGCGCCAGGCCGATACGGATGACGCCTTCATCCGCCGTCATGCCCAAAGCCTTGATGACACGGGCGGCCCAGAAGTCGCCATGGCCGAGGGCGATCTGTCGCTTGTTCAGCTCACGGACGATCTCAGCTGAGGAGCGGCCGGCGATGCTGAAGCCGATCACTGGCGCGAGGCGACCATCGCTGGAGGGTACTCGGCCGATGAAGCTGAGGCCGGGAATGGTCTTCAGGTAGTCGGTCAGGCGTTCGGCGAGGCGATGCTCGTGGTCGGCGATCAGGCCATAGACCTTGGCGACGCGGGCATGGAAGCTGTTCTCGCGCGACGTGAAATGCCGGTCATACAGGGCGTCGAAGTAGTCGGCGACACCGACGGAGGCGGCAGCGAATTCGTGGTTCACGCCGCCCGGCAGGAGCTTGTAATTGAAATTGTCATTGGGGATGAAGTGGTGGTTGAGATTGGCCGCTTTCAGCAGCAGGTCGCGCTTGCCGTAGAGAATCGATTGATGCGGCCCGCAGATCTTGTAGATGCTGCAGGCATAGAAATCGCAATCCAGGGCCTTCACGTCGACCGGGAAATGCGGGGCATAGGCGGTGCCGTCGATGAAGACGAGGGCACCGGCAGCATGGATCTTCTTCACCAGCGCCGGCACGTCATGCACGATCGAGCAGACGTTTGAGCAATGGGTGAAGGTGACGAGGCGTGTCCGGTCGCTGAGCAGGCCATCCAGCGCCTCATAGACCAGGGCGCCCGTCTTGCGATCGACCGGCCATTCCTTGATGACGAGGCCGAATTCAGCGAGTCGGCGCCAGGCGCCGACATTGGCTTCGTGATCCTGCTCGCTGACGATGATCTCGTCGCCCGGTTCGAACCAGCCGCGGATCGCCTGGGTCAGCAGGAAGATGTTCATCGTCGTCGAGGGACCAAGCACGATCTCGTCATGGTCGGCATTGATGAACTCCGCCATCAATTGCTTGCCCTGCTTGATCTGCTCGGTGGCGGCCTGGGAGGAGGCAAAGTTCCAGTTCGTCTGGACCTGGGTCTTGCTCATATAAGCCTGGACCCGGTCGATCACCTGCTGCGGCACATAGGTGCCGCCGGCATTCTCGACAAAGACCCAGCCATCCTGCAATGGCGGAAATTGCGCCCGCACGAAATCGATATCGAGCTTCTGCTCGCTCATGATCTTTCCCCACACTGAATTGATGGGCGGCCCTTATCCGGTGAAGCCCGGCGGGCCGCCTTGTTTGTTGTTCGACCTGCTCGAGGGATCAGCCTTCGCTCTTCACCGGCTCCTTGCCGCCATGGGCATTGGACCAGCCTTCCGGATCTTCCAGGAAAGCGCGCACAGCTGCCTGGTCGGCGGCATTGAGGCGCCCGGTCTGCTTCGCCGCTTCCAGCACATCCCACCAGGTGGCGAGGCCATGCAGGCGGACACCGAGGGCAGCAAGGGTCTCGGTCGATTGCTTGAAGATGCCGTAATGGAACACGACCAGGGCATCGCTGACCTTGCCTTCGGCAGCGCGGATCGCGTTGATGAAATTGACCTTGCTGCCGCCATCGGTGGCGAGGTCCTCGACCAGCAAGGTACGGCAGCCGACCGGCATGTCGCCTTCGATCTGGGCGCCGCGGCCGAAACCTTTCGGCTTCTTGCGGATATAGAGCATCGGCAGGTTGAGCGTGTCGGAGAGCCAGGCGGCATAGGGAATGCCCGCTGTCTCGCCGCCCGCCACGGCATCCAGGCTCTCGAAGCCGATCTCGGTCTCGACCTTCTCGGCGGCGAGGTCGATCACCTTCCGGCGGGCGCGCGGGAAGGAGATGATCTTGCGGCAATCAATATAGACCGGGCTCGCCCGGCCCGAGGTCAGGATGAAGGGATCATTGGGCCGGAAATGGACCGCCGCGATTTCCAGGAGAATACGGGCGACGATCGGACCGGAGGATCCGGCACTCTGTTGCGCGATGGCGGCGGTCATGGTGGCTCCCGGCTATTTCGTAGAATTGGCCCTCTTTTAGCGGCTTGCATCGGGCAGAGCAACTCGCCGGCGGGGGCTGCCTGCCATGTATTAACCAACTATCGGGGTTCCTGAGTGCCGGTTTATGCTGGCCTTGCCCGGCGGTGCGGCGGGAAAAGAGAACCAACGTCAGGGAGCGGTCGGGTGGCAGTGGTCGGTTATGTGGCGGCGGCGGGCGTCGGGACGCTGATACTTAACCGTCCGGACAAGATGAACGCGCTCAACCTCGACATGTGGCGCGAACTCGCCGTGCATCTGGAGCAACTTGCGGCCGCCCGGGGCCTGCGCTGCCTGGTCCTCCGCGGTGCTGGCGCGAATTTCGCCGCAGGTGCCGATATTGCGGAATTTCGCGCTGCGCGCTGGACCACTGAACAAGCTGAATTCTATGGCTTGGTGATGATCCGGGCCCTGCATGGCATACGCGATTGCCCGTTTCCGACGATCGCGGCGATCGAGGGCAATTGCATCGGCGGCGGGTTGGAGATCGCCGCAATGTGTGACCTGCGGCTGGCGAGCCGCGGGGCGCGATTCGGCGTTCCGATCCAGAAGATCGGGGTCACCATGCCCTATCCCGAATTGTCAGACCTCGTCACCCTTCTGGGCCGCGCCACCATGCTCGAGCTGTTGCTGGAAGGCGGCGTGCATGACGCGCAATGGGCTTATGACAAGGGCCTGGTGACGCGCCTGTCGGAACCGGCACAATTCGAGGACGATCTCGCGGCACTTTGCCAAAAGATCGTGTCGGGATCGCCCCTCAGCCACCGCAACCACAAGGCCATGACCCGGCGTTGCCTGTCGCCGGATCCGTTAACGGCAGCGGAAAAGCGCGCCGGCTACGCGGCTTGCGAGGCGGCCGATTATCGCGAGGGGATCGACGCCTTCCTCGCCAAGCGCCGGCCGGTTTTCCCGGGTAGCTGACCGCCTGGGCTGACCGAGGGGCTAGGCCAACGGGAAGCTGGTCGCGGCGCGGATTTCTGCAACCGATTGTTTCCTGACAGCTGCGATCGCTACCTTGACAGGAGAGCGGCAACGGCGCCTGCTTAGTGGGACCTTTTTGATAAGGGGCGGGGAGGAACGATGGTATCGACCTTGCGTGCGGGAATGCGCCTTTCGTTCCGTCAGTTCTGGCCGATGTATCTCGATGCGCACCGGCGGCCGGCGACGAGAGCCTGGCACTACATCGCCACCCTCTGCGGCATGTCGAGCACCGTGCTGGCGGTGATCGAAGGCGAGATCCTGATCATGGCAGCGGGGATCCTGAGTTCCTATTGCATCGCCATCGGCTCGCATAAGTGGGTCGAGCACAACAAGCCGCTGATCGGCGTCAATCCCTTTTTAGGCGCCGTTGCGGACCTGAAGATGTTCTGGCTGGCCCTGCGGGGGGGCCTTCCGGCGGAATATGTGCGGCTGGGATTGCGTCCGATCACGCCGGCGGCGGAGCATGTCGTCACGGGAAACTGACGGACGGTAGACTGACCGGCAGGAGACCTGATCAGGGCCGGATATTGGCCCGCAGCGTTTCAGGGACCGCCGCCGGAGCCGACCTTACGCTCATTGAGAAAGCGATAGACGGCATCACCGCGACCAACCAGCGTTCCATCTGCCTTGCGGACTTCCCCGGAGGCATAGGCGATGGTCTTGCCGCCGCCGATATGCCGGCCGATGGCGACCAGGCGATCCCCTTCCTGGATCTGACCGAGAAACTGCGTGTTGAGCGTCAGCGTCACGGCCGGCTTCATCTTTTCCGGTGAGTCCGCGAAAGCGACGGCAAAGCCGGTTGCCGTGTCGATCAGGGTTGCCAACACGCCGCCATGCATGACACCCAGGCGATTGAGGTGTTTGGCGCCGACCATCAGTGAAACCTCGGCATAGCCCTGTTCTGCACGCTGGAGGTGGTATTCGATCAACCGGCTATAGCCGCTGAGACTGGCATTTTCGACCTGATCGACAAGCATTCGTTGCGGCTCTCACTAAAATTTCACGGGACGAAATCGGCCGGATCATGTGAGGTCGACCTTGCCAGCACAAGCGAAATCGCCAAGACTGCGCCTTCCAACCGTTTCCTTCCCGCCGAGTTCAGGACGTTCGGCTATTTCCGTACTATGACAAGGGATATAATGATCGATCTCTATACATGGGGCACGCCGAACGGCCACAAGATCCATATCATGTTGGCGGAGACCGGGCTGCCAGCGAAGATCCATCCGGTGGATATCGGCGCCGGCGACCAGTTCAGGCCGGACTTTCTCAAGATCAGCCCCAATAACAAGATCCCGGCTTTGGTGGATTCCGATGGTCCGGACGGCAAGCCGATCGCCATTTTTGAATCCGGGGCGATCCTGATCTATCTGGCGGAAAAGAGCGGCCAGTTTTTGCCGAAGGACCCGCAGGACCGCCATATCGCCCTGCAATGGCTGATGTTCCAGGTAGGTCACATCGGACCGATGTTCGGCCAGTGCTATCATTTCCGCAGTTCGGCGCCTGAACGCATCACCTATGCGATCGACCGCTATACCAACGAAGTCGGCCGTCTGGCCGGCGTCCTGGAAAAACGCCTGAAGGAAGCGCCTTTCCTCGCCGGCGAATATTCGATCGCCGACATCGCGACTTGGCCCTGGGTGAAAGGGCTCAACAATTTTGGTTTCGATTTTGCTGATTTTCCCGCGATCCTGCGCTGGAAAAAGGAGGTCTATGCGCGCCCGGCTGTGCAAAAGGGCCTGAAATATCTCGAGCAGATATAGTCGTTTCCAGCCGCAGGCGTGACAGGCAAAGGCGAGAGCAGAGATGAGCGCAACGATCGATGTCTATTCCTGGCCCACACCGAATGGGCACAAGGTGCATATCCTGCTGGAGGAGCTTGCTCTGCCTTACCGGGCGATCGGCGTCGATATCGGCGCCGGTGCGCAGTTCGAACCCGAGTTTCTGAAAATCAGCCCCAACAACAAGGTGCCGGCGATCGTCGATCCGGACGGTCCCGGCGGCAAGCCGCTCGCGCTTTTTGAGTCCGGAGAAATCCTCATCTATCTGGCCGAGAAGGCGGGGCGCTTTCTGCCCGCCAGTGGCAGTGATCGCTACGCCGTTCTGCAATGGCTGATGTTCCAGATGGGCAGCGTTGGCCCGATGTTGGGCCAGGCGCATCATTTCCGCGTCTACGCGCCGGACAAGATCACCTACGCGATCGACCGCTATACTAAGGAGGCGCAGCGCCTCTACGGCGTCATGGATCACCGCCTCGCCGAGGCGCCCTATTTCGCCGGCGCCGAATACACCATTGCCGATATGTCGATATGGCCCTGGCTGCGCTATCACGAGCGGCAGGGCATCGATCTCGCCGACTACCCGCATGTGAAACGCTGGTACCAGGAGATCGAGTCGCGGCTGGCCGTACAGCGCGGTATCGCGGTACTCGCCCAGCATACCAGTTCACGCCCCTTCACCGATGAGCAGCGCCGCATCCTGTTCGGCGAGGAACAGTACAAACGCCGCTGATTCCAGGCCTGTATCGCCCTTTTGTCAGGCTGATTCTCTGGACCTGCCAGGAGGTTAACCCGGCATTTGACATTTGCCCGCGCGCCCATTAGGAAGAGCGCACATACGCCGTGTGGCAAGCTGCTCACGTGCGGAGGGGTGGCCGAGCGGCTGAAGGCGGCGGTTTGCTAAACCGTTAAGGGATCTAAAGTCCCTTCGGAGGTTCGAATCCTCTCCCCTCCGCCAATTCTTCTGGATTTTTATCCGCCAAAATCAACTTTTCCTTCTCGACCAGCTATTTAGTGGGCGATTCCTGCTGGCACGATTTTGCCTCGAAATCCGACAGGCGGCCGGCAACGACCGGGGCTACCGGCCGGCAGGGTTTGATTGCCAAAGAGCCTCACCACTTACCCGCGGGCCGGGCAAAATAATTTACCTCTGCGCGTGACCGTTTGCCCCGCAATGGCGTTCTTTCCTGACCAACCTGCTGGGGCCTGAGCAGCGGATCTGACATCTGCCGGTCTTCGTCCCGTCGCGGGCTGGGTCTCGCCAACGACCATCGGACCGATATGACATCTTGGACAACACTCGCACAGCCTCCGCAACCGTCTGCCGATTTCGCGCTGTTTCTCGATTTTGACGGGACCCTGGTCGACATAGCGCCGTCGCCGGATCTCGTCGCCGTACCGCCTGATCTGCCCGCACTTCTGCGTCACTTGCGTCAGTACCTTGCCGAGGCCGTCGCCATTGTCAGTGGCCGCGCGGTTCGCGATCTCGAGCATTTCCTGCCTGAAACCGATGTGACGCTTGTCGCCGAGCATGGCGCTGTCCTGCGGCTGGCCGGTGCTGAAGCCGCCGCCGTTGCATCGAACTGGCCGGCGGAATGGCGTCGCAGCCTGGAACATTTCGCGCGGTGCTGGCCAGGGGTCGAGATCGAGGAAAAAAGCTTCGGCGTCTCGATCCATTTTCGTGGTGCACCGCAGGCAGCACAGGCCGTGCACGATACGGCCCACGCTTTGGCCAAAGGCAGCGGCGGCGCCTTTGAGGTCATTTCCGCCAAGATGGCCTTTGAGCTGCGCCGCACCGGCATCAACAAGGGTGTCGCGGTCAGGAACCTAATGCAGTTCCCGGTGTTTAAACACCGTATCCCCGTCTTCATCGGGGATGATGTCACGGATCACGACGGTTTCGCGGCAGTCGCCGAATTAGGCGGCATCGCCCTCGATGTCGGATCCGCCTTCGACAACAAGCCGGAACGGGTAAGGGACTGGTTGCGTTCCTTCACTGCACTCCCTTCCGTCATATAGCTGGACGCGGCAGGAAAAAGATGGCGCAGATGGACCTTGCGGTTATCGGCAATTGCACGATTGCTGGCCTGGTGGACCGGCAAGCTAAATATGTCTGGATGTGTTTTCCCAAGCTGGACGGGGACCCGGTCTTCAACGCTTTGCTCAACGACCAATCGGAGCAGGGTGAGCCGGCCGATCACGGCTTCATGGACGTGCTTTGCCAGGGTGCTGTTAAATCCGAACAGCGCTATCTCCGCAACACGGCGGTGCTGGAAACGATTTTTCTTGCCGAAGACGGCTCGCCGGCCGTCCGTGTCATCGACTTTGCGCCCCGCTTCAAAAGATTCGGCCGCCAGTTTCGTCCGCCGATGATCATGCGCCGGATCGAGCCGATCAGCAGCGGCAACCGCATCACCGTGCGGTTGCGGCCAAGCTTCGAATATGGCGCCGTGCAGCCGACCCGCACTTTCGGCAGCAATCACATGCGCTTGATCTCAGGCGAGTTGGTGTTGCGGGTCACGACCGATATGCCGATCTCCTATTTGGCACAGGAGGTCCCCTTCGTTCTCTATCGCCCGGTCACCTTGATGATTGGCAGCGATGAAACCGTCGCGGAACGTCCCGATATGCTGGGGCGCGAATTCCTCGAAGAGACGACCGCCTATTGGCAGGATTGGGTGCGCGATCTGGCCGTGCCCTATGACTGGCAGGCGGCCGTTATTCGCGCCGCGATCACCCTGAAGCTGTGTAGTTTTGAAGATACGGGTGCGATCGTTGCGGCCTTGACGACCTCGCTGCCGGAGCACGCGGCGAGCGGACGCAACTGGGACTACCGTTTCTGCTGGATGCGCGATGCCTTCTTCACGGTGCTGGCGCTCAACCGCCTGGGTGCCACGTTGACGATGGAAAACTATCTGACCTACGTGCTGGACGCCGTCCTGTCGGGTAACCTCGATCAGGTTGCGCCGCTCTATCCGATCGTGCCGAACAGCATCACCGATGAAGCCGAGGTTCCGGCTTTGAAGGGATTTCGCGCGATGGGACCGGTGCGGCGTGGCAACGGTGCCAATACGCAGCGACAAAATGATATCTATGGCTCCGTCATTCTCGCCGCCTCGCAGATGTTCTGGGATGACCGGTTGCCGCGACCGGGTGATCTGGCACTCTACAGGCGCCTGCGCCCGATCGGAGAGCTTGCCGAGGCAGCGGCGCTGACGCCCGATGCGGGGATCTGGGAATACCGCCACCGCGCCCGCTGCCATACTTTCTCCGCCATCATGTGCTGGGCGGCGATTTATCGCCTTGGCCAAATCGCCGAGCGGGTCGGCGAGGATGCCGATGCCGTGCATTGGCGCCAGCGTGCCATCGCCATCCGGGATGAAATTCTGCAGCGTGCCTGGCAACCGGCCGGCGAGTATTTCTCCGGCACTTTTGAGGGCACGGATCTGGATGCCGCCCTCTTGTTGATGCCGGAGATCGGCATCGTCTCCTATCACGACGAGCGCTTCCTGAAGACTCTGGCGGCGATCGAAAAGGGCCTACTGCGCAACGGCCTGGTCATGCGATATGCCGAGGCCGACGATTTTGGCCTGCCACAGACGGCCTTCCTGGTCTGCACCTTCTGGTACATCGATACCTTGGCCGCGGTCGGTCGCAAGGATGAGGCGCGCGCAGTACTCAATCGCATTCTCGGCTTTCGCAACCATGTCGGCTTGTTGAGCGAGGATGTTGACGTCATGACCGGCGAGCTTTGGGGAAATTTCCCGCAAGCCTATTCAATGGTCGGACTCATTCACTCGGCCCTACGGCTTAGCCGTAGTTGGGAGGAAGGCATATGGCGCGTCTCGTAATCATGTCCAATCGCATCGCGGCGACCAAGGAGCGCCAGCAGAAGGCTGGCGGTCTTGCCGTCACCCTGCAGGAAGCGCTGAAGGGTGACGTGCTGTGGTTCGGCTGGAGCGGGCGCGTCAACAGCAAGCCGATGGAAAAGCCAGACATCATCAGCGAGAAGCGGATCACTTACGCAACCATCGATCTGACCGAGCCGGAATACCGTCATTTCTATGTCGGCTTCTCCAACAGCACATTGTGGCCGCTGTTTCACTTCCGTCTCGGCCTCGTCGAATATCTGCGCGAGGATTACCAGGGCTATCTCGCCGTGAATGAGCGTTTCGCTGCTGCGGCAGCCCCCCTCCTGAAAGAAGATGACCTGATCTGGGTACATGATTACCACCTGATCCCGATGGCGCGGTTGCTGCGCCAGCGCGATCAGGCGCAGCGGATCGGCTTCTTCCTGCATATTCCCTTCACTCCGCCGGAGGTGCTCGAAGTGCTTCCGGCTGCAGCAGATATCGTCAAAGATCTCTGCGCCTATGATGTTGTCGGCTTCCAAACGGAAATTGATTGCCGGGCTTTCCGCGCCTGCGCCGAAGCCTATCTCCATGCCCGGGTGACGACCAATGGCGACCTTTTGATCGACAATCGGGTGATCCGCGTCATCGCGGTGCCGGCAGGTATCGATGCCGCGGCCTTTGCCCGCTTGTCGGATGCCTCGGAAAAAAGCAAGGAAGCGCGCCGGTTGCAGGAAAGCCTGGTCGGCCGCACGTTGATGGTCGGAGTGGACCGCCTGGATTATTCGAAGGGCCTCGCCAATCGTTTCGAAGCCTATTCGCGTCTGTTCGAACGTTTTCCTGAGCATCGCGCGAAGATCAGCTATCTGCAGATCGCAGCCCGCTCGCGGGAGGATGTCTTGCGCTATCAGAACCTTAAGCGCGACCTCGACCGACTGAGCGGCAAGATCAACGGCAAATATGCCGAATTCGACTGGGTGCCGTTGCGCTATATGACCCGCAGTGTGCCGCGGCGGCTGCTTGCCGGTTTCTATCGCTCGGCGCGGATCGGCCTGGTGACGCCCTTGCGTGACGGCATGAATCTGGTCGCCAAGGAATTCGTTGCCGCCCAGCCCGATCACGATCCTGGCGTGCTCATCCTTTCGCGCTTTGCCGGTGCTGCGGCCAGCCTGAAGGACGCTCTGATCGTCAATCCTTATGATCCTGATGAAATCGCGGAAGCGATCCATCTGGCGATGACCATGCCATTGGCGGAACGCCAGGCGCGGCATGCGTCCCTCAAGGAAGTCGTGCAGCAGCATTCCGCCGCCGCCTGGTGTCGCGACTTCATGGATCAGCTGGCAGCGGCCTGAGATGTTGCCCCGTTCGCGAGAAGGAACGGGGCAGGTTGTTAGAGCGGCAGACCGAGTTCGCGCAACTTCAGAGTGACCTCTTCCGGATCAGTGAACTGAACCGCTTGCAGACCGACGGCGCGCGCGCCATCGACGTTTTTTGCGACATCGTCGATGAAGAGGCAGTTCTTTGCCTGCAGGCCGCAATGCTGCAGCAGATGCAGATAGATTTCCGGGTCCGGCTTGACCATGCGCAGGCGGCCCGAAACGGCGACATATTTGAAGTCGCGCAGGATCGGGAACATGCGCTCGCCGAGCTCGAAGGTCGGACCTGACCAGTTCGTCAAACCATAGAGCGGTATGCCGGCGGCCTTGAGCTTGGCATGGATGGCGACCCCGCCATTGATCGTGCCACCGCACATCTCTGTCCAGCGCTCGCGATAAGCCCGGATCAGCGGCGCATGATGGGGGAATTCCGCGACCTTGAGGGCGATGGCCTCATCCCAGTCGCGTCCGCGATCCTGTTCGTAATTCCAGGCTGAGGAGCAGATCTCGGTGAGGAAATGCCGCCTTTCGGCTTCATCGGGAATGAGCTTCCGATAGAGATGTTCGGGGTTCCAATCGACAAGAACGCCGCCAAAGTCGAAGATAACCGCTTCAATCACGATAAAAGCCTCTGATAAAACCCGGCAAATTCAAAATCCGGCGGGTGAAGAAATCTGCCGCCGGCTGGTCCGAATTGCGATTCGCAGGGCGACTATAATGGCGTGTCGTGGCGTTTCTGTGGCAAGTCCGGTCAATAATCCCACTGCATGGTAACGCCGGCCTTGCTGTTATCCTCGGCGCCAATATCGGTCTGCAGCTTGATATGCGAGGTCACGTCGATCTCGACCGTGGCGGCGCTGGAGCCGGCCTTCGCTCCTTGCTTGACGCCGAGATAGACGCCGGGCGCCACGTAGCGGCCGGCATTCAGGCTGGGGCCGGTCGCCGCCGTGCTGCTGCCGGCATCCTGCCCGGCATCGATGCTCAACCGGTCGAGACCGGTTGCCGTGCGCAGCTTGTCGAGAATGCCGGGCCCGCTATTGATGCCGGCGAGGGCTGCCGTTGCCTGCGCCAGTTGCAGCGCCTGCAGCGGCGACAGGGAGCCGGCGGCGCGGCCGAACAGCAGCCGTGCCAATGCCTCGTCCTGGGGCAGTTCGGGATTTGATGTGAGGGTGATGGTTGGTTTGGTTGCCGTGCCGCCGACCGCAACCGTGATGTCATAGGATTCGGCCTTGGTCTTGGCCGAGAAATCGAGCTGCGGATCGATCGGCGTGCCGCCATCGAAAGAAATGATGCCATGGTCGAAGGCGAGATTGCGGCCGACCAGGTCCATGGTGCCATGCCGCAGATTGAGCTTGCCGGTGATCGAAGGCTGGCTGGCATCACCCCCGACATGCAGCTTGCCGCCCAGTTCCGCGTCCAATCCGCGCCCGCGCACGGCAACCTGTTGTGGCGCGTCGATCTTGATGTCGAGGGCAATCTTGGTCGCGGGTGCGTTGGCAGACGGCTTCTGAGGCTGGCCAGCCGGTGCAGCTGTCTGGTTTTGCTTGGCCGCCATGTTGCGTTCGGTGACGGGTATTTCCTGGACAGAGGCGGAGACGCTGTCCGGGATGCGAATCTCTGCCCGGTCGACCTTGATCAGTCCCGTCACCTGCAATGTATGCGCATCAAGGCTGGCGATTGTCAGATCGGCATCAGTTGCCGCCGAAGCCAGGCTGCTATCCAGGAGCTGTGCGTTATTGGCGGTGATATGAATCGAGATATTTCGCTGATCGGAGAGGTCTACCTGGCCGGTGCCATTGATGGTACCGCCGCCCGGCGTCTTCGCATCGAGCTTCTGCAGATCGATATGCGTGCCATTGGCGAGGACGAGCGCATCGATCGCCTGCAGGCGGGTGCCGGTGCGGAGATTGTTGTAGCTGCCATTGGCCAACGCAACCCGGCCGCTGAGGTTGGGCTTGGTGACCGGACCTGCTGCCTTGATATCGAGGTCGAGCTGTCCGCCGACATGCGAGACACCGTCGAGGAAAAGGCCGTTGACGATGGCAATATCGAGCTTGCCGGTAACAGCGGCGGCAAGTTCTGCAGAAGGATCGAAGCGCGGCAGGCCATTGGCTTGATCGGCCGGCAGGGGCAGGCTGGCATTGAACCGCAGTGGTTCCTGCTGCGAGACGAGCTTGACCTCGCCATCGCTCTGCAGCTGGCCGGCCTTCCAGCTCGCTGTGACCTTCGCCGCGGTCGGCGGGATCGAGAGATCATTGCTGGAGACGCCGTCGAAAGACAAACGCAGATTTGCCTCGGGCGCAGTCTTGCTGCCGGCCAGCTGCAACGTACCATTCATCTCGCCATTGACATGATGTTCTGGCATGACGAGGGCCAGCATGCCGAAGGACATGTGCTGGATATCGAGGTTCAGCCGGTTGCCTTCGGGCGCCAGTTTCCCGTCGAGCGCAATCTGGCCTTTGCCGTTGACAAGGGCCAGCCGCTCGATGGTGATTGCCGATCCCTGTTGCGTGACGGTCGCCGGATGTGCGAGGGCAATTTCTTGTCCCTGCAGGCCGATCTTGGCGCGATCCAGGTTCAGGCGGTTACCGGCCTTTTCGCTCGCGACGGCGCCGGCAAGGTCGAGCCCAAGCTGCGGCCCTTTGCCGGCGAGGGCAAAGGCGAGATTGCTCAAGGGCCCCGTGAAGGTGGCATGTACCGTCGTCAGCTTCTGCTGCGAGGCGGTGACATCGGTAAGGTCGATGGTGCTCGAGATGCTCGGCGTCCGGGTCGCGTCGAGCAGCTTTGCGCCGACCTGCAGCCGGGAGATTGTGGCGATATCGGCGTAAGCGAGATTGCTGGCGGTGACGGTCGTGTCGACATTCTGCTTGCCCCCGGAGGCATTGAAGGTCGCATTGACGTTCAGGCTGCCTTTGGCATCGGCCGTGGTCAACGGGCGCAATTCGGCGAGGTCAGGCACGGCCAGCTTCGCCTGGCCACTCGCGAGGCCGTCGGTTACCTGCGCTTGGGCGGAGAGGGAGCTGCGCCCCAGCAGCAGCTGTAGATCCTGGATGGCAATCGTCTGCCGGCCATCCTTGCGATCGGCATTGGCGGCAAGCTTGAGACTGGTCGGCAGGCCGTTCAAGCTGGCTTTGGCGGTGGCGGCGATGCCGGTCAGGGCCGTGAGGTCCAGGACCTGCAGGTTGGCCACGATATTCCTGGCCCTGATGTCGCCGCTGCCAAGGCTGGTCGCGGTGAAATCGCCATCGAGGCGCGGATGGTCCTGGCTGCCGGTGAGCTTGACCTTGAGGCCGAGATCACCCGTCAGCTGACGATCGACTTCGGCAAGATTGGGTACGTTGCCCGTCAGGTCCAGGGCCACGCCCTGCGCATCGGTATGTCCCGTCGCAACGAGGTGCAAGGCGCGGCCGGTGAGTTCGGCCTGCTGGATGTCGATGCCGCCCGCCGCGTCCTGGCTGACATGCACGGCGAGACGTGGTGCGGCGCCGATCAGGTTGTCGGCCTGGGGCTGACCAAGAACAATATCGGAGCCGCCAGCATCGAGTGTCAGCACAGTGCCGCTTTCACCCCGGGTTGCATCGGCATCAACTTTCAGAGCACCCTTCAAGGGCATGCCTGCCAGTTCCCGGAACAGGCTGAGATCGCCAGCATTGAGGGCGAGAGAGACATGAGCGGTCTTGCCCCAGTCCTTGGCCTGGGCCTGACCGTCGATTTTTGCCACGTCGCTGGCGATATTGAGCGAGGTGAGGTCGATGCTGCCCTGCTGGTCGAGCGAGCCTGCCAGATTTACCGTCAGCGGGCCGGTCGTCAGGCTGCGCAATTTCGCCTGGCTCGGTTCGATATTCGCCGCCGTGACATTTGCGGTGACAGCAACGGGCGCGGCGAGTGTCGCCCCGGGAATGCCTGACAGAGAGACGGTCAGTTGGCCAACCTTGTTGTCGGCATAGTTCAGCCCGTCCATCTCGGCTGAGATCTTGGCCTGCGGCAAAGCCAGCCGCCCGGTAATATCGGCGGTCAAGCCGAGACGCTGCCAGGTGATCTGCGGCAGGAAGGGCGCGGCGACTTTGTCTGCAAGCCGGTCGACCTGCAGATGCAACTGGCTGTCGCCGCTCGGGTCGATCTTGCCGCTGGCGGCGATATCGAAAGCATCGCCATGCAGATGCAAGGAATTGAGATCGACCCGCATGCCGTCGGAGGCCTGATGCAGCACGCCATCGCTGTCGAGCTTGATGCCGCCGGCGACAAGCGTTTGCAGGTTCTGCGGCAGGAAGGGTGAGGGATCAGCCGTCAGGGAAAGGCTGAATTGTCGTTCGGTTTGCGATCCCTGGACTTTCGCCTGCAGATCAAGCAGCGCGGCTTCATCCAGCTTGGCAGAGAGGGAGCCGGACCAGGCCGATAGCGGGGCGTCACCCTGGCCGCGGATGGCAAGATGGCGCTGGCCCGCGAGCCCCATCAATTTGCTGACCAGACCGCCTTGCGGTTCATCGATGCGGAAGTCGACTGCCAGACGATCATTGGCGGCGACATAACCGGCATCAAGCTTGATCTCGTCCGTGCCATGCTCCTGATCGAGGCGCTGTGCCATCAACTTCAAGCTGAGGTCGCCACGCCGCTCAGCGGCGGCCCTGGCCTCGATTGCCAAGGTCATGTCATAGCCGGCCAGTGCTTTCGGCAGCGAAAGATGGGCAATCGTCAGCTTTTCCAGGTCTATGGTGACCGGAAGATGGGGCAGGGAGAATGGCTCATTGGCAGCCGGCTTAGGCGCCGGAGCACTTGGTGCCGGGGTTCGCAGCAGGGTCAATGTATCGGCTTCCAGCACATCGACTTTGGCTTGGCGTGACAGCAAGGCGAGGGGGGACCAAGCCAGGTGGATACGATCACCCCGGAACCATTCGCCTTGATTATCAGCGATGCTGAGATCGCGGAGCGTGACATCGAAGGGAAGCGTGCCGTCGATCTGGCCGATCTTGATTTCGGCAGTACTGCCGTGCGTTGCGCTGGCCAGCCAGCCGGCGATCTGGCGATGCGCCCAATCGGTTTGCAGCCAAGCAAATGCACCGCCGACGATGAGGATCGGCAGCAGGACAATGATGAGGATAAGACGTCGCAGCCAGCGCATCAGAACGCCTGCCCGATACTGATATAGAATGCGAATTTATCGTCGTGGCGGGTCGGATTGAGCGGCACGGCGAAATCCGCGCGGATGGGCCCGATCGAGGTATAATAGCGGAAGCCGAGGCCCGCCGCATATTGAATCGGCTCGTTGAAGGTGGGAAACACATCGCCCGAGACTTCGCCGGCATCGAAGAAGGGAACGATGCCGTAATTCTCCAGGAAACGATAACGCAATTCGATGCTGGTTTCGACCGAGCTGCGACCGCCGGTCAGATTGTTGTCGCCGTCGCGCGGGCTGATCGAGCGGAACTTGTAGCCGCGCACCGACCCGCCACCGCCGGCATAGAGACGGCGATCCGCCGGCAACTGTTCAAGACTGCTGCCAAAGACATTGGCGACGGCCAGGCGGCCCGCCAGAACGAGGTCGCCCTTGCCCATCAAATTCAGATAACCGGCCCCGGAACTCTGGGTCGAAAAGACATTCTCGCTGGAACCCAGCCAGGTGGGAAAGGCCGAGGCATTGAAGCTGAGCCGCGTACCGCGCGTCGGGTTGAGGAGATCATCGCTGGTATCGCGCTTGATCCCGGCCGTCGGGCCGATCAGCAGGAAGTCCTGGGTCGAGCCGCTATTGCTGCTGTGATCCGTGATCTGCGATTTTTCGACTTCGAGTCCGGCGGTGACGCTGACAGTCTTGCTGAGCCGTCTTTCAATGCCGAGATCCGCCGTTGCCGCGGTCTTGTCGAAGGTGTCGGAATCGAATTGCCGGGTCAAAGCCAGGGTGGAGACGAGGTCCTGGTTGGTGGTCAGGAAATCCGGCCGCCGGAAGGTCCCGGTCAGATCGTAATTGGTCTGGCTGAAACTGTTTTCGCCGAAGCCGGAAATATCCGCCTGCAATCGCAAGCGCTCGCCATTGCCGAAGAGATTGCGATGGCCCCAGAAGGCCGAGAGGCCGGCGCCGTCATTGGTGGAATAGTTAGCGCCGAAGCCGAAGAAACGCGGCTTGCGCTCGGAGACATCGACCTCGACAGGCAGGCTGCCATCCGGTGCCAGCGTCGTTGCCGGGGTGACTTTGACCGAATCAAAAATATCCAGGGTACGCAGTTCATCGCGCATTGCCGTCAGGGCTTCCGGCGAATAGGGCTGGCCGGGCGGTGGGGCGACATGGCGCTGAACGAAGTTTGGATTGGTGCGGGTCAGGCCCTTGATGGTCACGGCGCCCAATGTCGCCGGCGGCCCCTGTTCGACCTTGTAGGTGACGGACATGCTGTGCGCGGCATGATCGACTACGGCGGGCGGCAGCTCCACCTGGGCGAAGGGATAGCCCTGCGACATGACATTGGCCAGCAGGCGGTCTCGCTCGGTGAGAATATCGGCGGCGCGCGCCGGTGCGCCGGCCTGCATTTGCGCTTTCAGTGGCTGCTTGAGACCGGATTGCTCGACCTTGATCTCGGTTACCTTGTATTGCGGGCCGGGCTTGACCTTGATCTCCACGGCGATGGGATGATCCTTGTCGCGCTTGTTAAGGGGGCCGCCGTCAATCGGGGCACCCTCGCTCACATTGCGCCCATCAATGGTGATATTTGCTTCGCCATCATAGTAGCCGTTGGACCGTAACGCCTTTTCCACCTGGTCGAGATCTTCCCGGGCGCGACGATAGAGGCCAACGATATCGGCGGGCGGCTTGTCCTTGAGCTCGATCAGCGTGGAGCTGCCATTGATGGCATTGACCAGGCCATCATCATCGCTGCCGCTGAGTTTCGGTTCGTATTCGAGGGCCAAAGCGAGCTCGGATGAAACCAGGAGACTGATGCTGAGGCCGAAAGCGGCGGCAAGTAACTGCGATCGATGTTTTCTGTCGCGCAATGCCGCCATTCCTTAACGCCAGGGGCGGCCCGATCGAAACGCTCCCGCCGTACGGGCTGACCGCATGGGGCGGGGGCCGATTACCACCGGGCCATCAAACTTATCCTTTATCGGTCATAGACAATCGCAGACCGACCGGCAACCCGGTCAGCCAATATAGGCAGATTGGTTTGGTGCTCGCATCCGCGTTAACGGAAATGCACGAGGACGTGAAGACGACTTGGCGTCGGGGTCTTCTATTGAGGATAGGCCCGGCCGCGACCTGGCCGGGCGTTCCACCGGTACCGATACTTAATAGGTGTTGCCTTCGCCCTTGGCGCCGGCAACCAGCGTCGGCAGGCCGAATTGGCTGGGAGCGCTATTGGCGTGCTCGATGATGTCGATATGTTCGTTGCTGGCGTTCAGGATCCAGGGCGCGAGCTTCTGGTTGAGTTCAGGGTTGACGAAGAACATCTGCGAGTACCGCGCGGCGCGGCGCAAGCTGTTGCGGACCTGGTGGTAGAGGGGCGGAACCAGATTGCCCGTCATCAGGGTGAGTAGGCTGCCGGGCATGACCAGCATTTCATCGGCTGCCAGCTCGACGGAGCGGAAGCTACCGTCGATCTTGATTTCCAACCCGGGTTCGGTCGCGCGCACCAGGGTGATCAGATGGCCATCCTCATGCGGGTCCTGCAACAGGTCCCGGCTGTGCTGCGCAGGTTCATAATAGTTGATCTGGATATAGGAGGCTTCCTGGAATCGCAGGGGCGGCGTCTGCGTGCCACTGCTGCTCCAGCTGGCTGCCATGGCCGCGAAGAGATCGGCCGTGACCGTGCACAGCATGTCGGCGGTCTCGTGCATGGTGACATGCAGCGGGCAAGTCTCGCGCCAGGCGAGGATCTCCTGGCGCCGGCGATTGCGATACCAGAACGAAAAGGACTCGGTCAGGTCAGGGCGTTCCGGCACCAGCGAATATTCGGGGCCGATCTCGCGATATCCTTCCACGCAGCTCGGTGCCGCAAAGCCGTGTTTGATCGCGCTGCTCTGGCAGAAAAACTGTTTCGCCTGACTCTCGACACGCTCGATGCCGGCAAGAACATCGGCCTCCAGCTTGATGATGGCATAGCCATTTTGTTCGAAGGACGGGATCAAGGGCAAGTAGCGTTCAAAGCCTGCGCTGGGCAGTTGCGTGGTAGCGGCTGCGGTGCGGACGGACATTGGCTCTTTTAGCTCCCTTGATCTGCTGCCAATCTACTTGCCGGGATCGAGTCGTACCGGCCACGAAGCCGATACTCAATCTGTCCGGGAAAG
>Ga0209455_1000415_pt1 | contig 34158 bp, 33 predicted proteins | sample AraplaCol_mCL_r2_FD_184275 | JGI IMG/M metagenome (GOLD analysis project Ga0209455, IMG submission 184275) | Arabidopsis root microbial communities from North Carolina, USA - plate scrape CL_Col_mCL_r2 (SPAdes) (version 2) | ecosystem: Host-associated > Plants > Roots > Endosphere | place: USA... | reverse complement strand
TGTCGAGCTTGATGCGCTTGTTGCGGTCACCCTCGATCCAGCGCTCGACCTGCATGAAAAGGTCGGTCCAGACAGTCTGGGGGCATGTATAGCCGCACCACACACGGCCGAGCAAGGCGGTCGCCAGAAACAGGCCGAAGGCGCCGAGGATCAGCAGGATGGCAAAGTAATAGACCTCCTGCGGCCAGATCTCGATCCAGAAGAAATAAGCCCGACGGCCTGGCATATCGAGCAGGATTGCCTGGTCCGGGACGCCCGGACCGCGGTTCCACCGCAGCCAGGGCACCAGGTAATAGATACTGAGAAGGGCCGCGAGAACACACCACTTGATCGTCCGAAAGCGGCCGGTAATCCGCTGCGGATAGATCTTTGGCGGTGTCTCATAAAGGCTGACGGCTTTGTCCATGATACTTTCGGCCGTGGTCCTATTTCTTACTGGCCGCCACCCAGATTATGCACATAGGTGGTGACCATCTTGATCTGCACATCGCTGAGACGGCCTTGCCAGGCCGGCATGACACCCTGATGCGGCTTCGTCACCTGGGCGATGATGTCCGTCTTGGTGCCGCCGAACTGCCAGATCTGGTCGTTGAGCGCCGGTGCGCCGACTTCCTGGTTGCCCTGGCCCTTGTCGCCGTGACAGGCGACGCAGTTCTGGGCGAAGACGGCTTCGCCGCGCTTGGCCGCATCAGTATCATGCGCCGCACCGCCCAGTGACAGGACGTAATCGGCGACATCGGCGATCTGGTCCGGCTTCAGCAGGCTGTCGGCGCCGAAACGCGGCATATCCGACTGCCGGGTATCGCCATCGGTTGGCGCGCGGATGCCATGGCGGACGGTTTTCTCGATATCCGCCAGCTTGCCGCCCCACAGCCAGTTGTCATCGGCTAGGACCGGATAGTTGCGCTGGCCTTGGCCGCCGGCGCCGTGGCATTGCGCGCAATTCTCGGCAAAGACCGCCTTGCCGCCGGCCATGGCGAATTCCAGCAGCTGCGGATCACTCTGGATCTGCTCGGTGCTGCTGGCGGCGATGCGGTCGACATATTGTTTCTGCGCCGCGGCCGCGATCTTGGCTTCCTTGAAATACTCGGCATGCGAATTGTAATGCAGCAGCCCTTTGGTATAGCCGCTGAGGCTGGGCCATGCCGGGTAGGCAATGGTATAGCCGATCGCGAAGACGATGGTTGCATAGAAGACCAACACCCACCAGCGCGGCATCGGGGTGTCGAGTTCCTTGATGCCGTCCCATTCATGGCCGGTGGTTGCCGTGCCGGAGATCTTGTCCCGTTCGACATCAGCCATGATTGTTCTGCTCCTCGTCATTACGGAACGGGATCTGGGCGCAGTCATCGAAATGCTTGCGATTACCCGGGCGATAGGCCGTAAAGATGATGATGCCGAAGAAGATCACCAGCCAGACGACCCAGTATTGCCGCATGAAATCGGACAATTCATGCCAGTTCATTCCTGATCTCCACTTGAATTTTGTGCATCGCCGAGGTCGGGGCGGTAGGTGGTGAAATCAACCATACGGCCCAGCGACTGCAGATAGGCGACCAAGGCATCCATTTTGGTGATGCGGCTGGGATCGCCGTCAAAATCGCCGGCAACCGCCTTCGGGTAGCGCTGCTGGAGGCCGGTGACATCGGCGTCCGGTGTTGCCTGCGCCCGAAGATCCGCCAGGGCATTGGCGATCATGTCGGGTGTATAGGGAACGCCGACGATCTTCAGGGTCTTCAGGTGTTCGGCAATATCATTGCCGTCGAGATTCTGCCGCGCGAGATGGGCGTAGGAGGGCATGATCGATTCCGGCACCACCGCGCGCGGATCCATCAGATGGGCGACATGCCATTCATTCGAATATTTGCCGCCGACCCGCGCGAGGTCGGGGCCGGTACGCTTCGAGCCCCATTGGAACGGATGTTCGTAGATGCTCTCGGCCGCCAGGCTATAATGACCGTAGCGCTCGACCTCGTCACGGAAAGGACGGATCTGTTGGCTATGGCAGTTGTAGCAGCCTTCGCTGATATAGATGTTGCGGCCTTCCAGCTCCAATGGGCTCAAGGGCCTTACGCCATCGACCTTCTCGATCGTCTCGCCAATGGTGAAGAGCGGGACGATTTCCACCAGGCCGCCGATTGCCACCGTCACCAGGATGCCCAGCAACAGGATGATCGAGTTGGTTTCAAAGTGTTCGTGTCTAATCATTTTCTACCCCGATCTCAGGCCTTGGCGAGGGCGGCTGCACCAAGCCGCCGCTCAGCGCGGACATCACCCCGGATCGTCCGCAGCAGGTTATAGGTCATGATCAGCGAGCCGGTGAGGAACAGGATCCCGCCGAAAGCGCGCACGACGTAATAGGGATGCATGGCGGCAACGGTCTCGACGAAGGAGTATTGCAGGAAACCTTGGGCGTCATAGGCGCGCCACATCAGGCCTTGCATGATGCCGGAGATCCACATCGAGACGATGTAGAGCACGATGCCGAAGGTGGAGATCCAGTAGTGCCATTCCACCAGGCGGGTGCTGTAGAGATGCTCGCGCTTCCACAGCTTCGGGACCAGGTGATAGACGGCGCCGAAGGTGACGAAGGCGACCCAGCCGAGGGCACCGGAATGCACATGGCCGATGGTCCAGTCGGTATAGTGGCTGAGCGAGTTCACTGCCTTGATCGACATGACCGGACCCTCGAAGGTCGACATGCCGTAGAAACCGACGGCGGTCACCAGGAAGCGCAGGATCGGATCGGTGCGCAACTTGTCCCAGGCCCCGGACAGGGTCATGAGGCCGTTGATCATGCCGCCCCAGCTCGGCATCCACAGCATTACCGAGAAGACCATGCCGAGGGTCTGCGTCCAGTCGGGCAGAGCCGTGTAATGGAGGTGATGCGGCCCGGCCCAGATATAGATGAAGGACAGCGACCAGAAATGCACGATGGAGAGGCGGTAGGAATAGATCGGGCGCTCTGCCTGCTTCGGCACAAAGTAGTACATGATGCCGAGGAACCCGGCGGTCAGGAAGAAGCCCACCGCGTTATGACCGTACCACCATTGCAGCATGGCATCCTGCACGCCGGCGAAAGCAGAATAGCTCTTGGCGCCGAAGATCGAGACCGGCACCGCCAGGTTGCGCATGATATGCAGCATGGCGATGGTAACGATGAAGGCGAGATAGAACCAGTTGGCGACGTAGATATGCGGTTCTTCGCGCTTGATCAGGGTGCCGACGAAGATCAGCAGATAGACCACCCAGACGATGGTCAGCCAGAGATCCGTGTACCATTCCGGCTCGGCATATTCTTCACCCTGGGTGACGCCGGTGACATAACCGACCGCCGCCAGGACGATGAAGAGCTGGTAGCCCCAGAACAGGAACTCTGCCAGGCCGTCACCGCCGAAAAGGCGGGCGCGGCAGGTTCGCTGCACGACATAGAGGCTGGTGCCGAGAAGGGCATTGCCACCAAAGGCGAAGATGACGGCCGAGGTGTGGAGCGGCCGCAGGCGCCCGAAGCCGGTCCATTCAAGGCCAAGATTGAAAGCCGGGAAGGCAAGCTCGAGGGCGATATAGACACCGGCGAGGAAGCCGACCACGCCCCAGAATATGGTGGCGAGCGTGAAATGCCGGACCACCCGCTCGTTATAATTGGGATGAGTGGACATGACTGCAGTCGACATTACTGATTTCCTTCATCGGCGATGGCGGTGGCGATGGCTATGAGGCGGAAGAGCATCAACACCGCAAAGCCCGCGAAGAGCAGGCCCAGGTAGTAGAAGGTTCCGTCGGCAGCATTGGCACTCATATCGAGACCGAGCAGGCCAAGAAGCGTGAAAACGGCTGAGCCGATCCATGTGCCTGTGCTGCTCAATTTTCCCTCCATTGGGTTTTCATGATCGAATTTCCGGATATTTCCTGGGCGAAACGGCATCGTCAGTAATCGTCGCGGCTCACCAGGTCGCGATAGGCATGCCAGCTGGCATGACCGATCAACGGCATGGTGACCGCGAGGCCGATACAGAAGGTGGCGATGCCAGCGGTGGTGAAGAGAACGATGAGGGCGCCCCAGCCGATGAGAATGCGCCAGTTGACCTTGGTGGCTAGGACCGAGGTGGCGATTGCCCGCAAAGTGCCGCAGTCCCGGTCCTGGAGCATCGGGAAGGCAACGACGCTGATGGCGAAGGCAATGACGGCCAAGGCGCCGCCAACCAGCGTGCCGGTGACAAGAAAGGCGATGCCGTCGGTCGAGAAGAAGATCGACTTGATGAAATATTCCCAGCTCGCCGGCCCGGTGCCATAGAACAGCGCATAGATCAGCAGCGCGAGGCGCTCCCATAGGAGATGCAGCAGCATCATGATCAGGCCCATGGTGAAGATCTGCCCGGGATAGCGGCGCCAGGAGAGCATCACGTCGAGCAGCGTCATGGTCTCGCCGAGCTCGAGCCGCCGGCTGATCTCATAGAAGGCGACCGCCAGCACGGGGGCCATGAACATATAGCCGGCGGCCAGCGGCAAGGCGTAGGGCAGCCAGTCCTGCTGCCACATGCCGTAGATCAGCAGCAGGCTGACCAGGGCGATGACGGCGCCGAAGAACAGGCTGATGCCGAGACACCGGTTGAAGTCCCGCCAGCCGAGACGCAACCAGTCCCAGGGCTGTTCGACGTTGATCCGATAGACCGGCGCTGCCAGCCCGGCGAACTCGCGCGGCATCTGCCCCGTTTCGTCAATTCTGGTCATATCTGCTTGTTTTATAACCATTTCGGCCCCGTTGATCGCTGCCATCAGCCCCGTGGCAGAATCGGCTCGCACGCCCAGGCAAATATTAAGCTGGCGTCGGAAGGCGACCTTGATTTGAATCAAGCCAACCGGGGATAAATCCCGGCAGATAGCGGGTTTATCGAGCCTCAATAGGTGCCGATTTGGCAGATGCGCTTGATCTTGTTTCGCTGCTGGCCAGTCACTGCCGCGTTGCCGTGCAGGACCACGGCTCGGTCATGTTGAGCCTGTTCGCCACCGGCCTGATCGGCAGCTTCACGCATTGCACAACCATGTGCGGACCCCTGGTCGCGGCGCAATCGGTCGAGGTTCTCGGCCGCATGCAGCCCGGCCGCGGCGGCGATCTGCGGCGCCTCGCCGGTGCCGCTTTGCTGCCCTATCAACTGGGGCGCACCACGACCTATGCCGGCCTCGGTGCCGTACTGGCGCTGCCGATCGGTTTTTCGCACCTGCTGCACCAGCTCTGGTGGGTGGCGCCTGTGCTGTTGATGGTGGCGGCCATCGGCTTCGTCATGCTGGCCTTGCAGCAGCTGGGCATCAACTTGTCGCCGCAGCATGCCTGTGCCCAGGCTAGCGGTGGATCGGCGCCTCAGCCGGCGACGACCAAAGGAAATTTCTTCAGCCCGGCCTTCACCCTGCTGACGCGCCTGGCGCGGCCGCTTTTCAAGCAGCCGACCGGCTTGCGTGGTTATGGATTGGGTCTGCTGCTGGGTTTTCTTCCCTGCGGCCTGCTTTACACGGCATTGATGATCGCGGCTGCGACCGGCAGTCCCTGGGCAGCCGGCATCAGCATGATGGTCTTCGCCGCCGGTACTTTTCCGATTTCCTGGGCCATCGGTTTCGGCAGTCATCTGGCGGCGGCGAAATGGACCAATCTTGCGCGGCGCCTGCTGCCGGTCATGGCGGCGGCAAATGCCGTGCTGCTCTTTGCCTTGGCTTATCGCTACGCGACATTGTGAAGCATTCGCATGCCTTGCCGCTGTCAGCGGGCAGCGGGCATCGGCGCCAGCGTATAGATCGAGCGCGTGACCTGTTCTGAGCCGATCAATCGATCGAGCAGAGCACTGTCCTTGCTGTAGCCGGTATGCGGCAGTGGCTCGGCCGGGGGCGGGACGCGGGTCGGCGTCGCCAGCCGGATCGCCTTGCAACCGAGGCTGCGTGCATGATGTTCCAGCGTCAGAAACAGGCTGCGCGACAATGTGCCGCTATCGCCAAGGTCGAAGACGATGAAGGGATCGACATCGAAGATGCGCCCGTGTTGCGGCATCTCGCTGACATGGCCGATACAGATTCCCATGAAGTAGCCACGCAAATTCTCGACACCGAAAATGACCGGGCCATCCGCTTCGGCATCGCCGCAGGACATGGCGATGAACTTGCGCCACTGCTCGCGCGTGAGTGCGGGATAGGCCTGTTGTACCAGCGCAAAAGCGAAGGCAGCCTGTTCCGGCTTCAGGCGATGCGCCATATGCAACAGGGCGGGTGCGTCAGAATGTGGCATCTGTGCCTTTCGCCAATGAGCAGAAGAGGTTAGATCGCATGCTGCACGGAATGGACTGTCACGGCCATGACTTAGATCAAGAAGCGGCTTGACGCTTGTGCAGATGCGGCACGAAACTCCGTTCGTTCGGGTGAGCTAAAGCAGGCGGCAACATGGTGGTCGTTCCTTCCAACCAACAGACGGCGGATATCTGGGGCCGGCCCTGCGGGACCTGCGAGATCCGGTCGTTCAGTGTCTGCAGCTGTCTCTCGCCGAGCGAACTTGAGAAACTGCGCTCGGCATTGGCCACGTCGCATTTCGCCGCGGGTGAATCGCTGATTCATGAAGGGGAACCGGCAGCGGCACTCTTCAATATCGTCAAGGGAACGGTGAAGCTCTATAAGCTGCTATCCGATGGACGGCGGCAGATCACCGGTTTCCTGGTACCGGGTGATTTCCTCGGCATCGCGCTCAACAAGACTTATGCCTATTCGGCGGAAGCCATCGAGGACGTGCAGGTCTGCCGCTTCGATCGCGCGCGCTTCAGCGCCTTGCTCGGTGACTTGCCAAAGCTGGAACACCGCCTGCTGGAAGCGGCCTGTACGGAACTCGCTGCAGCGCAGGATCAGATGCTGCTGCTGGGCCGGCGAACCGCCTTGGAAAAAGTCGCCAGTTTCCTGCTGCAATGGCACCAGCGCCTCGCTGCCCATGGCAAGGGCGAGAAGATCGTGTTGCCGATGTCGCGCAGCGATATCGCCGATTATCTCGGCCTCACCATCGAAACGGTGAGCCGCAGCCTGACGGCTTTGCGGCGCTCCAAGGTGATCGATCTGGTCAGCCGCTCGGAGCTCGTCATTCATAACCCGCATAAGCTGGCGGCAATGACCGATTGCGATACCGCCGCCTGACCGATCAGGCCGCCGGAGGTGAATCCGGCTGGCGGTCGGGATGCGCTGCCGCAAAGGCCGGCAGCTCGGCGCAGGCCTGATCGATGGCGGTCAGGCGCGGAAAGGCGGTCAGCGCGATATTGAAGCGCCGGGCATTGTAGATCTGCGGCACCAGGCAGGCATCGGCCAGTCCGACCGTATCGCCACAGCAATAGCGTCCGGCATAACCGTGGCTGGTGATCAGCCTTTCGAGCGCAGTGAAACCTTCCAGTATCCAGTGCCGGTACCAGGCGAGCTTCTGCTCCTCACTGACACCGATCTTCTCGGTCAGATAGGCCAGTACCCTGAGGTTATCGATGGGATGTATGTCGCAGGCGATCGCCGCCACCAAACTGCGGACATAGGCGCGCTGCAAAGGGGCGCGGGGCAGGAGTGCTGGTTCGGGCCAGACCTCGTCGATATATTCGCAGATGGAGGTGGATTGGGTGAGGATCGCCTCGTCATGCTTGAGGCTGGGGACGAGGCCTTGCGGGTTGATCGCCAGATAGCTCGCAGCGTGTTGCTCGCCGCCATTGCGCACCAGATGGATGGCAATCTGATCGTAGGTGAGCTCCTTCAAGCCCAAGACGATGCGGACGCGATAGGCGGCGGAGGAGCGGAAATAGCTGTAGAGCGTCAATCCGCTCATCGCTTCAGCCTTGGCTGCCGCTTTGCGTCACCGTCTGCTCGATGGCGCCGAACAGCGAGTGGCCGTCTTTGCCGGCCATCTCGATCCGCACGGTGTCGCCGAAAGCCATGAAGGCTGTCTCGGCCGAGCCGGTGGAGATGGTTTCCACCATGCGCTGCTCGGCGATGCAGGCATAGCCGCGGCCGCCGGTGGCGATGGGTTTGCCCGGGCCGCCCTGCGCGTCACGGTTGGAGATGGTACCAGATCCGATGATCGAGCCGGCGCAGAGATCGCGGCTTTTGGCGGCATGGGCGATCAACTGGCCGAAATGGAAGGTCATATCCTCGGCTGCGCGCAATTTGCCGAACGGCTTGTCATTGAGGAAGGTCTTCATCTCGAGATCGACTTTGCCCTTCTGCCAGGCGGCGCCCAATTCGTCGAGCGTCACGGCAACAGGCGAGAAGGCCGAAGACGGTTTCGACTGGAAGAAGCCGAAACCCTTGGCAAGCTCACCGGGGATGAGGTTGCGCAGCGAGACGTCATTGACCAGCATCACCAAAGCGATTTTTTCCAGCGCTGCTTCCGGCGCGATCCCCATCGGCACATCGGTGGTGATGACGGCGATCTCGGCCTCGAAATCGATGCCCCAGCTGGCATCGGGGAGGGTAATCGGCGCACGCGGTGCCAGGAAACAATCGGAGCCGCCCTGATACATCAGGGGATCGATCCAGAAGCTTTCCGGCAGGCTGTCGCCGCGCGACCGGCGTACCAGGTCGACATGATTGACGTAAGCGGAGCCGTCGGCCCATTGATAGGCCCGCGGCAGCGGCGAGAGGCAGTCATGCTCATGAAAGCGATCGCCCGGGACCGAGCCGTGCTCAAGGCTTTCGGCCAAGGCGGCGAGGCGGGGTGCCGCCTGTTCCCAATTGTCCAGCGCATCCTGTAAGGTCGAGGCCACTTCACGGGCATCGGTGCAGTGGCCGAGATCGCGGCTGACGACAACCAGGCGACCGTCTCTGCTGCCATCTTTCAGGCTGGCTAATTTCATGCTGACTCCCCGCTGACCCGGTTATTTGGGGTCGAATTGTTTTTTTAGGTCCCGCCAGCAATCGATGTAGTCATCCTGGCGGGCTTCATGTCCAGCGGCGTAGCGCGTCACATGTTGCGCCAGCCGCGTCTCGAACATGAAAGCTAGCGTGCCAGCAAGTTTGACCGGTGACAAGGTTGCATTGCTGGCCTTGTCGAAAGCCTCGGCATCCGGACCATGCGGCATCATCATGTTGTGGAGGCTCATACCACCGGGTGTGAAGCCGTTGGGTTTCGCGTCATAGGTGCCGTAGATCAGCCCCATGAATTCCGACATGACATTGCGGTGGAACCAGGGCGGCCGGAAGGTGTCCTCTGCCACTGCCCAGCGTTCGGGGAAGATGACGAAATCGGCATTCGCGGTGCCGGGCAAACCGGAGGCGGAGGTGAGCACAGTGAAGATCGACGGATCCGGATGGTCGGTCAGCACCGCATTCATCGGCGAGAAGCGCCGCAGGTCGTATTTGTAGGGCGTGTGATTGCCGTGCCAGGCGACCACATCGAGAGGTGAATGGTCAAGGCTGCAGCGGTGCAGCCCGCCGCCGAATTTGACGATCAGCTCGCTCGGCGCGCTGCGATCCTCATAAGCCGCGACCGGCATCAGGAAGTCGCGCTCATTGGCAAGGCCATTGGCGCCGATCGGCCCGCGTTCCGGCAGCTGGAAGGGAAGGCCGTAATTCTCGCAGATATAGGCGCGGGCCGGTCCCTGCGGCAGTTCCGCCCGGATGATGACGCCGCGCGGAATGACGCAGATCTCGCCGGGTTCGATCTCGATCACGCCGAATTCGGTGCAGAAGCGCAACGTACCCTGCTGTGCAACAACCAGCATCTCGCCGTCGGCATTCTGGAAGTAGCTGTCTTCCATCGACCGGTTGGCCAGCAGCAGATGGACGGCGATGCCGCTCTGCTGCATCACATCGCCCGTGGTGGTGATGGTATGGAGGCCGGTGACGAATGTCAGGCTTTCGCGCGGGATAGCGATCGGATTCCAGCGCAGGGCGCCAATCGGCAGTTCGGTCGGCTCGGTATCCGGCGCGGAACGCAGATGACCGCTGCCGATCGGCACAAAGCGGCCGACATGCTTGACGCTCGGACGGAGGCGATAAAGCCAGGAACGCCGGTTGCTGCCGCGGGGTGCCGTGAAGGCGGAGCCGGAAATCTGCTCGGCATAGAGACCATGGGCCACGCGTTGCGGTGAATTGCGCCCGACCGGCAAGGTGCCTGCCAGGGCCTCGGTCTCGACGTGATTGCCAAAGCCGGACAGATAGGCCAGCGCCATCACTCTCTACTCCCCGCTGATCCGCTTGTTGGTTGAGGTTTTATTCTGCGGCATGCGGCGATTGTAGCACACCCCGGCGGATCTGATCTTCCTCGATGGATTCGAACAAGGCACGGAAATTCCCTTCCCCGAAGCCTTCATCGCCTTTGCGCTGGATGAATTCAAAGAAGATCGGGCCGAGAACGGTGCCGGAGAAGATCTGCAGCAACAGGCGGTTGCGGCCGTCTTCCAGGCTCTCGCCATCGACCAGGATGCCGCAGGATTTCATGCGCTCCAGCGGCTCGCCGTGATGCGGCAGGCGGGTAGCGATCTTTTCGTAATAGGTGGCCGGCGGCGCGGGCATGAAGGGCAGGCCAGTCGCGCGCAATCCCTCCACCGTGCCATAGATGTCATCGCAGCCGCAGGCGATGTGCTGGATGCCTTCGCCTTTATATTCGCGCAGATATTCCTCGATCTGGCTCTTGTCATCGACCGATTCATTGATCGGGATGCGGATCTTGCCGCAGGGACTGGTCAGCGCACGCGAGACGAGGCCGGTCAGCTTGCCCTCGATGTTGAAGTAGCGGATCTGCCGGAAATTGAAGAGCTCGTTATAGAACTTGTACCAGACATCCATGCGCCCGCGATGAACGTTGTGGGTCAGGTGATCGAGGTAATAGAGGCCGGCGCCGACCGGACGCTCCGGCGCACCTGGGATCGGGGTAAAATCAGCGAGCCAGGCGGCCTTGGCCTGCGCCATGAAATAGAGGATCGAACCGCCGATGCCTTCGATCGCCGGGGCATCGACCGCCAACACGCCATGCTGCTTCGGTGCCGGCTTGGCGCCAAGCTTCAATGCGCGCGCATAGGCGAAAGCAGGGTCGACCATGTGCCAGCCCATGCCGACAGCGCAGGGGCCATGCTGATCGATGAAATGGGCCGCAAAGGAATTGTGCTCGGCATTGGCGAGGTAGCAGATATCGCCCTGGCGCCACAGAGTCACGTTACGGGTCTTGTGCCGCGCTACCGCCGTGAAGCCCATGCGGGTCATCAGATCGGCGAGCTGCACTGCATCCGGATGGGCGAATTCAACGAAGGCAAAGCCATCCGTGCCGGCGGGATTGGCGGCATCGATCGTCGCGGCGGCCGCATCGTGCGGAAACGGACCCATGGGCAGACTCCTGGATAAGCGGCGAGATTGCTCAACAGGTTAGCGGATTCGCTCCGCACGGTGCGTGCGGAATGGACGCGATTTTTGGCTTTAATGCATATTTCGTGCGTGATATTGTTATTTCATGCAAAATGTATCTGATATCGACCCATTTGACCTGAAATTACTTGCAGCCTTGCAAGGGGATGCGGCGGCCACGAATAGCGACCTTGCCGAGCGCGTCGGGCTGTCGCCATCGCAGATATCGCGCCGTCGCCAGGCCCTGGAACAGGCCGGTCTCATCCAGGGCTATCACGCGGTCCTGGATCGCGAGAAGCTCGGGCTTTCCATCCTGGTCCTCATCCATGTCAGCATGGCGAGTCATTCGCCAGACAACGCTTCCAGCTTGAGCAAACTGGTCATGGAACGGCCGGAGATTCTCGAGGCCTATGCACTGACTGGCGATGCCGATTACGTCATCAAGGTCGTGGTCGCCAGCCTGAAGGATCTCGCCCATCTGGTGAACGAGGTGCTGTTGCCGCATGAGGCGATCGCCCGCGTGCGCTCCGAAGTCGTGCTGGACACGTTGAAACAGGTGGTGGCGCTGCCACTCGCTGTGGGAAAGCGTGCCGACCGTTGAGCGTCAGGCTTCCAGCGGGATGCCGGCCTTCTCCTTGATCACCGAAAAGACGATGCTGGAATGGGATTCGCGCACCCCCGGCATGCGGAGCAGGGTCTTGGTGGCGAAGTCGCTCAAGGCATCGAGATCGCTGGTCATCACGTGCAGCAGGAAATCGGTGTTGCCGGTCATGGCATAGCAGGCGACCACTTCCGGTCGCCGCAGGATCGTCTCCTCAAACCGCGCCACGGTTGCTTCGGCATGATCGCTCAAACGCACTTCGATGAAGGCCTGTAGGGGACAGCCGGCGCGCTTGGGATCGAGATCGGCACGATAGCCGCGAATGATGCCGTCGGCCTCCAGCCGCTTCAGCCGCCGGAGGCAAGGCGTCACCGATAATCCGACCAGCTCCGCCAGTTGCACGACCGAGGTCCGGCCATCCGCCTGCAGCGCACGGAGCATCTTGCGATCTATCTCATCGAGGTCCGGGATTGGTTTTTTCATCTATATATTATCAAGTATTGAGTAATAATCGCTAATAAAGTAGCACATGTGAGCCAATTTAGCAAAAATAACTCCGCGGCGCGGCGCATACTGACTTTATGCCAAAGTGAGGTGCCGCATGAACCCGTCGATTCTGTCTTCCGCCGCCAGTCCCGCCGCGCTCGATCCCACCCTTGGCTTGCGTGGCGATTACAGCCGGATGGATGCCGATTGGGTGACGGCGCAGAACTGGGACGATTATACGGCGGCAGAACATGATCTCTGGCGCCAGCTCTATGCCCGCCAGGTGGTGGTCGCGCGTAAATATGCGGCCGGCGCCTTCCTGGCCGGCCTCAAGACCTTGCAGATGCCGGAAGACCGCATCCCTCGTTTCGAAGAGGCGAGCGAGAAACTGCATGCCTTGACGGGTTGGACCATCGTGGCGGTGCCGGGCCTGATTCCCGAAGACGCCTTCTTCCTGCATCTCGCCAAGCGCCAGTTTCCGGTGACGGTCTGGCTGCGGCGCCCTGATGAGATCGACTACCTGGTCGAGCCAGATGTCTTTCATGACTTCTTCGGTCATGTGCCGTTGCTGAGCCAGCCGGTCTTCGCCGATTACCTGCAGGAATATGGCCGCAAGGGCATCGAGGCGATCGAGCTCGGCACCACCAAAATGCTGACGCGACTCTTCTGGTACATGGTGGAATTCGGTTTGATCCGCGGTGTCGACGGGATCAAGGCCTATGGCGCCGGCATGCTGTCTTCGGCAACGGAGACTGCCTTTAGCGTCGGGAGCAAGGAGCCGCATCGGATCAAGTTCGATCTCATGCGCATCATGCACACGGATTACCGCATCGACAGCTTTCAGCAGAGCTATTTTGTCATCGACGATTTCCAGGAATTGTTCGCGGCCATGCAGCAGCCTTTTGCGCCGGTCTATGATCTAGTGAAGCCACTGCCCCTGATCACCGCCAATAGCCTGCTCGATACCGATACGGTGTTGCAGGTCGGCACGCAAGCGGGTCAACAACGTTGATGTGATCGCGACGGCATTTGCCTGAACGGGGCATGCGTCCGCGCCTGCAGGACGATTGACGCGGTCGCCGGTCGCGTGCTCACTTTCTATTGGAAAAGCGACGCATCAGGCGGCAACTCACCGCCGGAACAACGAGAGGAGACCGCGCATGCGCATCATCGTTACGGGGGCGGGCGGCGCCCTGGGCAGCGCCGTTGCGGATCATCTCGAGAAATCCGGCGTGCAAGTTGCCCGCATCGTGCGGGGCGGCGACCAGGCTGCTCCCGGACGGTTTCCCTGTGCTGATCTTGCGGATATGTCCCTGACCGGTGAGGCCTTCAAAGCGGCGATCGCGTGGCTGGGCGGGATAGACGGGCTGGTGAATGTTGCCGGCGGCTTCAAATGGGAAAAGATCGAGGGCAGCAGCCCTGCGACCTGGCAACAGATGTTCACCTCGAATGTGCAGACGGCGCTCGTCTGCTCGCTCTCGGTTCTCCCCCAGTTGAAGGCCGGTGGCAGTATCGTCAATATCGGCGCGGCTGCTGCTGCCAATGCGGGTACCGGCATGGGCGCCTATGCGACGGCGAAGTCGGGCGTTGCGCGCCTGACGGAAAGCCTTGCTGCCGAAGTGAAGGCGCGCGGCATCCGCGTCAATGCCGTCCTGCCGCAAACCATCGACACGCCGCAAAATCGCCAGGACATGCCCAAGGCAGATCGCAGCCAGTGGACTAGCCCTGCCGCCATCGCGGAGGTCATTCATTTCCTACTGTCGAACGGCTCCCGCGCGATCACCGGCGCACTCATTCCGGTCACCAACGCCGCCTAGAATTGCTTTAACGAGTCAAAGCGGCCGCTGAGGCGGTAGGCGAGGAGGCCGAGCCATTCATGCGCGGCGATATCGGCGCAGAGCCAGCCATGGGCGGCACTGCCGAAGAAGCGATCGTCATCGGCCGGGCCCTGGGTCTTGTAGTCGGCGCAGCAGGGAATGAGCTGTGTCGCTCTTTTCCCGAAGGATGCCATCGCCCGGGGCATATGGGCGGCCGAGGTGACCAGCAGCCAACGGTCGTCAGCCGCAGTGAAAAGCTTCTCGCTCTCCCGCGCATTCTCGAAGGTGTCGCGCGATCTCTCTTCCATAATGATGCGCTCGGGCGCGATGCCGAAACGGATCAGCAGATCCCGGGTGAGCCCGGCCTCGCTGTAGCTCTTGTTGTTGGCAAGCAGGTCAGGCACACCGCCCGAGAGGAGGATCCGGGCGCCGGGAAAGAGCCGCGCCAGTTCCAGTACGACGAAGAGCCGGGCGCCGGCACTGGTGAAGATGGGACCGTTCGGCTTGTCGCCGCGGCTGGCATTGACACCGCCACCGAGCAGGATGATGCCGCGGACCGGTTGAGCCGGGTCGAGCTGCTGTGGATCGAAGACCGGATATCGGGATTCCAAGGGCCGCAGCAGCAGATAGGGCAAAGGCGTCCAGGCGAGGGCGGCAGCGATGAGGGTGACGACCAGCAGCATGAGGCTGCCGACGGCGATGCCGCCGATCAGCATCAGCAGACAGGCGATTGCGATCAGCAGCAGGATCGCGTTCGACGGGCGCAGGAAGAAGTGCAGCAACTTGGCACAGCGAAAGAACATCGGCTCATCCGATCGAGTTGATGCCGATCAGATGAGCGCGACTATTGCTGGCTGGCAAGAGTGCCTCAGATCGGCAGCGTATCCAGCAGGCGATACCACCAGACTGAGGGAGCGAGGAACCAGGGATTGCCGCTGTAAAGTGGCCGGGTCTGGAACGGGATATTGTCGAGTGGCGACTTACCCTCGGCCTTGCCCAGCACCTGCAGGCCGATCTTGCGACCGAAATGAGTTGCCAGCGAGACGCCCGAGCCGCAATAGCCCATAGCGTAATAGAGGCCATCCTGCTTGCCGATATGCGGCAGGGTGTCGAAGGTATAAGCAACGAAGCCCATCCAGCTATGGGAGACCTTGCTGGACTTAAGCTGCGGATAGAGCCGGCACATCCAGTCATGCAGGCGCGGCGCGCAGATATCGGGATTGCTTTCCATATAGGCGACGCGGCCGCCGAAGATCATGCGCCGGCGGTCCGGCGACAGACGATAATAGAAGACGACGCGCCTCGTGTCGCTGATCATGCGGTTGGTCGGCGCCAGTTCATGCGCCAGATCTGGGTCCAGCTCTTCCGTGGCGATGATATAGCTGCCAATCGGGATGACGCGGCGACGGTGCCACGGGGTGAGAGGACCGGTATAGCCATTGGTGGCGACGACGACATCGCGTGCCTGCACGAGACCTTTGGGCGTCTTCACCGTGAAGCCGCCGTCGCTACGTTCGATGGCGAGGGCCGGACACTGATCGACGATCGTTGCGCCGGCTGTCTGCGCCCGCTTGAGCAAGGCGAGATGGAACTTGCCGGGATGCAGCGAGGCGTGGCGCGGATAGACGAGGCCGCCGAAATAGGCGTCACTGCCAATCTCCTTGCGCTGCTCGGCACGGGTGACGATTTCCATCGGCACTTCCAGGCCCTTCGGCTGGCTCTTCGGCAGCGCCGCCAGGGTCTCGAACTGCTTCGGATTATGGGCAGCATGGAAACGCCCGCTGCGGCTCCAATCGCAATCGAGTTTTTCACCTTCGACCAGATTGGCGATGTAGTCCAAAGCATCGATGCCTTCGCGCCGGATGCCGAAGGCCAACTGCTCATTGTGCCGCCCGGAGAGGTCGCTGAAGCCTGGCTTGATGCTGGTCGAGACCTGGCCGCCATTGCGGCTGGAACACCCCCAACCGGCAGCTTCAGCATCAATCACCAAGGTGCTGCGGCCGGCTTGCGCCGTTTCATACGCCGCGGAGAGGCCGGTATAGCCGCTGCCGATCACCAGCACATCGACCTGCTTCGGCAGGGTCACCTCGGGCAGGACCGGCCGTGGCGCTGCCTCCCACCAATAGGGCTCGCTTTTGTAATTCGGTGCGAAAATGCTGCTGGTCATATCTCCCCCGAGACTCGTTTGTTATTGCGCGCCAAGCTTTGGAATGAAAAGTACCGGCCAAAATTTCATTTTTCCAGCAGGATCTTAGCTGCCTTGAAGCGTGGCAGGCATCTGTCCGCTGCATGTCGCACCCGTTTCGCGACCTGCGAGGAAAAATCACGGGTCGGCGAGCAAATTTTGATTGTCTACTTAGTCTATCGACATTAAACCGTCGCTGTCTCGTAGAGCCGGGGAGCCATAGCGGGCGCCGTCGGTTATCTTCCCATACAGACTGCATTTCATGACCGGAGCGGCCCGTCATCCCCGGCGCCGCCAAGCAGAAGAGAAAAATCATGTCGTTCATTCAGAAGCTGCGGACCACCCTTGTGGCCGGTCTCGCAGTCGCCGGTTTTGCCGGTATCGCTCTCGCGGCCCAGGCCGACACCCTGCTCGATCAGATCAAAGCGCGTGGCACCTTGGCGATCGGTCTCGAAGGGACCTATCCGCCATTCAATTACCAGGATGAGAGCGGCCAACTCGCCGGCTTCGAGGTCGACTTCGCCAATGCACTGGCTGCCAAACTCGGTGTGAAAGCCGATTTCCAGCCGACCAAATGGGACGGCATCCTGGCTGCACTTGATGCGCAGCGTTTCGACGTCATTATCAACCAGGTGACAATCACCCCGCAGCGCGAGGAGAAGTATGATTTCTCCAAGCCCTATACCGTCTCCGGCATCCAGATCATCACCCGCGCCGGCGATGAGACCAAGATCAGCAAGCCGGAAGATCTCGCCGGCAAGCCGGTCGGCGTGGTGCTCGGCAGCAACTACGAGAAGTGGCTGCGCGACAATGCACCCAAGGCCGATATCCGTACCTATGACGACGATGCCACGCGCGACCAGGATCTGCTCTCCGGCCGTATCGATGCGGTGATCAACGACCGTCTGGTGGCGGCCGAGCGGGTGAAGCAGTATCAGGGCAAGCTGGCGGCAGCCGGCCAGCCTTTCGCGCCACAGAGCCAGGGCATTGCCTTGCGCAAGGGCAATCCGGAACTGCTCGCTGCCTTGAACAAGGCGATTGACGACCTGCGTGCCGATGGCACCTTGGCGAAGATCTCGAATAAGTGGTTTGGTAGCGACGTCACCAAGTAAGAATCGGGACCGGCGCTGACCACCGCCCGGTCAGCGCCGGGAGCCTGAAACGCCATGTCCTTCAATTTTGCGCTGCTGCTGCAATCCATCCCCCAGCTCCTCAAGGGCTTGGGTTTCACGGTGGAACTCGCGCTGGGCAGCATGTTCATTGGCCTGGCGCTGGGATTTGGCCTCGCGCTGATGCGGCTCTCGAAGCAGACGGCGTTGCGCCGGACCGCCCGGATCTATGTCTCTTTCATTCGCGGAACGCCGCTGCTGGTGCAGCTTTTCATGATCTATTACGGCCTGCCGACGATTGGCATCCGTCTGGATCCGATGACTTCGGGACTGATCGGCTTCAGCCTCAATATGGCGGCTTATAGCTCGGAGATTCTGCGCGGGGCGATCGCGGCGGTTGATATCGGCCAGCGAGAAGCGGCTTTCGCCATGGGCATGACGCCATTCCAGGTGATGCACCGCATCGTCCTGCCGCAAGCGGCACGGCTCGCTTTGCCGCCACTCGGCAACAGCTTCGTGAGCCTGGTCAAGGATACCTCGCTCGCCGCCACCATCCAGGTGCCGGAACTGTTCCGGCAGGCGCAGCTCATCACCGCACGAACCTTCGAGGTCTTCACTATGTATATCTCGGTGGCGCTGGTCTATTGGGGAGCTTCCGCGCTGCTTGACCTGGTTCAGCACCGGCTGGAAGTGCGCGCCAACCGTCATCTGGTGGCGCGCTAGAGCGGCTTCAGCGGCGCAGGTTGACGATGATCACACCGCCCAGTGCCATCGCGCCGCCGATCAGGCCGAAGAAGCCCGGTACCTCACCCAGCCACACCCAGCCGATCAGCGTCGCCACGGGCGGGATGCAATAGAGCAGGTTGGCGGCGCGTCCTGCCGGCAGGCGCGACAGCACCACCGACCAGCCGCCATAGGCGATGAAGCTCGGGACAAGGCCGAGATAGATCGCGGCATTGCGGGCCGCTGCCGGTGCGGCCACGGCCTGCTCGATGCCGGATAGCAGGCCGGGCGAGAGGAACAGGGCGCCGAACAGCATGGTCCAGGCAGAGACCGTCACCGCGCGGTGACGGGTGTAAAGCGGCTTCAGCAAGACGGTCGAGACCGCCGTGCAGATGGCGGAACCCAGGATATAGAGCGCGCCTTCATTGATCTCGAAGCCATTGCCTTCACCGAAAGCGATAAGGCCAATGCCGCTGAACGAGATGAACGTGCCGAACCAGGCTTGCGCGCCGAAGCGTTCGTGCAGGATGAGGATCGCCAGCAGCGCTACCAGAATGGGACTGATATTGACGATGAAGCTGGCGGCTCCGCTGGAAATCGTCCGCTCGCCGATATTGAGCAGCACGGTATAGACGGCGACGAAGAGCAGGCCGCCCAGGGCGAGGCGCAGGAACTCGCGCAGGGTCGGCAGCTTGGCGCGCGTGATCAGCAGATAGGCGGCGGCCGGAATGGCGGCGATGGTGAAGCGGATGGAGCCCAATTCCAGCGGCCCGATCGCATGCAGGCCTTCGCGGATGGCGGGAAAAGCCGAGGCCCAGCCGATCACCGTAATGACAAAAGCGATGGCCAGGACCGGATCGAAGCCGTGCGCCGACTTTGGGCGTTCAGAGAGACGGGCAGAGGCAGGGTTTTCGGCGCTGGCGGCGGTCATGGCTTTCTCGGCTGCGGATGGTTCGGGCGATCATTCCCGGCGTCGAGCTGATTGACAATCGATCAATTAGTGGGTCAGCTGTGAGTATGAATCACAGCTCAACGCCTCTTCCGCCTCTTGATCCGCTACGTGCATTCGAGGCCGCCGCGCGGACGGGCAGCTTTTCCGCCGCGGCCGAACTCCTCAACCTCACCCACGGCGCAGTCAGCCGCCAGGTCGGCAAGCTGGAGCATTGGCTGGGGCGCCGCCTGTTCGAACGACAGGCCCGCGGCGTCAGCCTGACGCCGGACGGGCAGCGGCTCTATCTGCGGACGACGGAGGCATTCGCGCTCATCGCCGAGAGCGCCGATCGCTGGGTCGAGCAGAATCGCGGCAGTGTCGTGCGCCTGACCTCGATCCCGTCGATCTGCGGCTTGTGGCTGATCCCGCGCCTGGCGCAATTGGAAGCCGGCAATCCGCCTTTACGCATCGATCTTCGGGTCGAGCATCGCAGTGCCGATCTCGATTCCGACGGCATTGATCTCGCCATTCGCTGCGGCCGCGGCGGCATGCCGGGACGCCAGTCGGTTCAGCTCTTCGAGGAATATTGCTTTCCGATCGCAGCACCGGCTTTGGCTACCGTTGTCGGCGAGGGGGAAGCGGCACGCCTGCTCGACTGGCCGCTCATTCATGATTCAGATGCGTCGGGCTGGCGTGCCTGGTTTGCCGCCCAGGGCCTCGACTATAAGCCGCGCCGCCAGGATCGCCGCTTCGAAGACTACAACCTGGTACTGGATGCCGCGGCGCATGGCCTCGGCATCGCCCTTGCACGGCCGCCTCTGGTACAGGAGGTGCTCGCCAGCAAGCGCGTGGTGCCGGTCGATCCGCGCAAGGCGCTCAACACCGTCGCTTATTGGCTTGACCGGCCTGATGGCAAGTTGCGCCCGGCGGCGATGGAACTGGCGCGTCGCATCATGCGGGCAGCGGATCTCGATGCCGGTGCCATGGATGGCTTCATCGGCGTCAAAACGCGGGACTGAGAATGTAGGCGGAGGGCTGGCTCGCTCAGGAGCCTGCCGGGAGCCAGGTATCCGTTGGTGCGAAGAGCTCGATCTTCTCGGCAAAACCCTTCAGGTCATGTGTCCCGACGGAGCTCGTCTCGATTTGCGGCAGCAATTCGGCGAAGCGTCGCGACATCAACAGGGGATGGCCCGTCGTACCGCAAACGCTTTGGATTCGGCTGGTCAGATTGACGTCCGGGCCGATGACGGTGAAATCCAGACGATGGCCCGAGCCGATATTGCCGTAACTGGCTTTGCCATAGTGCAAGGCAACGCCGGCCTTGATATCGATCTCGGCCGTCTTCACCCGCGCAAGCTCGGCCAAGGCATCATGCGCGGCGGCGAAGGCGGCTTGGCTGTTGCGTGCCGGGTCGTCGCCAATATGGAAACTGGCGAGGACCGCATCACCGATGAATTTCAGCACTTCGCCGCCATGGCGCGTGATGGCTGGCAGGACCTGATCGAAGTAGTCGTTCAGCAGGCCGAGCACGCGCTCGCTGGGCAGGCGATTGGAAAGGCCGGTGAAGTCTCGCATATCGCACAGCATCAGCGCCGCTTCGATGGTCTCGACATCGCCGCGCTGGACATGGCCCGCCAGGATCCGTCGGCCGGTCTCGCTGCCGATATAGGTATCGAGCAGATTGGCGCCGCGCTCCTGCAGCGCCTTCAACTCGATGCCGCTGCGCAAGGCCGGCAGGATGCGGTGAAAGAGGGTGCGGTCTTCGGCGGTGAAACCTTGCGGATTCCGGCTGGCAAAACAGATCGCGCCGATCCAGGTCTCGCCACTTTTCAGCGGCACATAGAGGCGCTCGGTCAGGGAGCGCCCATGATAGACCTCGTGGGTGAACCAGGAATCAGCATCGACGGCATCGGCACGCAGGCTGAACCACTTGCCGGTCTCGAGCACATGTCGGATGGGGCTTTTGCGGCTGCCGGCACTGTATTCGAAACCATGCAGGCGGCTGACCGTTTCTACCGTCTCACCGGGTGACCAGGCGAGTGTGCGGCCGAGAATCTCCGGGTCAATCACCAGGAGATGCAAGGCTAGGCGATCGAGCGCGATGCCGGCATTGCGCAACCTGACACCGAGACCTTCCAGCAGCCCGGCAATGTCCTGATCGTGGCAAAAGTCACCGGCCAGCCATTCGATCAGATTGGCGGCAATATCGATAAGAGCGGCATTCATCAGTTGACCGATGTTGGCATCGCGGCCGAGGCGGGGGCGACCTGGGCGCAGGATTGCGCTGCCACTGCCCAAGTCTTGGATTCAGCAGTGGATCTTGGAGTTAGTTATGGGATTTCCGCGGTGTCATGGAAACGTCATTTTTCATGCAATCCGGCGATGGCGGGCTGCGAAAACAACATGGCTAGATCATTAGGTATATATTAAATAGTCTCCTATCTAATTTCATAAGCCTCCCAATGAAAGTGCGCCTCATGGCCATCTCCGACCGCAAGAAGCGTCAAATGGACCTCGGTCCGCGTCTCAACCGTATCGGTCAGGGTCTGCGGCGGGCGATTGACGACGAGGTGAGGGCGCTCGGGCTGACGGATGCCACCTGGCGACCACTATTCCATCTGGGCCGCCTGGGCGACGGGTTGAAGCAGAAGGATCTGGCAGAAGCCCTAATGATCGAAGGGCCTTCTTTGGTGCCGCTGCTCGACAATCTGGAGGCCAACGGGCTGGTCGAGCGGGTGGAAAGCCCGGATGACCGACGTTGCAAGTTGATCCAGATGACACCGGCGGGTGAGAAGGCTTATCGCCAGACCATGGATATCGCCGGCAAGATCTTCACGCGGGTGATGCGTCAGGTTTCTGATGAAGAGGTGGCGATCTGCCATAGCGTCTTTGATCGCCTGGAAGAGGCGCTTGTTAATCTGAAGGCCAATGAGCGCAAGCAAGGTGCTCGGGCGGCCGAGTGAAGCATCATGACGCGGTGGCCCTTTCTCAGTCCCGGCTGGTCGCATGCCATCTGCACGACGATCGCCGTCATCCTGGCGCTGTATGTCGCCTATTTCCTACAGCTTGAGAGTCCCTATTCGGCCGCGACCACGGTTCTCGTGGTGGCAAGCCCGGTCCACGGCATGGTGCTGGCGAAGTCGGTTTATCGCTTTCTCGGCACGGTCATCGGTGCCGCCGCGTCGGTATTGCTGATGGCCTGGTTTGCCCAGACACCAGAATTGTTCCTGCTGGGGACTGCCATCTGGGTCGGCGTCTTCACAGCAGTATCGTCGCTGCTGCGCCGCTTTCGCGCTTATGGTGCGGTACTGGCCGGCTATACGATCACGCTGGTGGCTTTCGGCGCCGTCGACAAGCCGCTCTCGATCTTCGATCTCTCCATGGCCCGCATCGCCGTCGTCACGACCGGCGTTGCCTGTTCCGCGCTGGTGACCATCCTGCTGGCGCCGAATACCGCCAGCCGGGACTTCCCCCTGAAGCTGAAGGCGGCCTTGTCGGCCGTTGCCGACTTTCTTGAACGCTCCCTCGCATCCATGACAGCCGTTACCGATACTGGGTCCATTGAGCAGGAAGCGGCTGTGACCGTTGATCGCCTCAAGGCAGCGCGACAGATCCAGGCCCTGGATACGGCACTTTACGCCGCGGCAGCGGAATCGGCGGCGACGGCGGATCGCTCAGGCTATGTCCGCCGCGCGGTCACTGCCTTGTTCGGCCTGTTGACCTCCGCTTCCAGCCTGCGCTCTTCCGGCGAGCTGGCTGCCGATGCCGAAATTCGCTATCTCAGCCGCCGCGCGGTCGAGTTGACGCGGCACCTGGCCCATGATGGCGCTTCGGCAGATATGGCCGCCGATATCCGGACGCTCCGCGTAGAAAGCGCCGCGGCCCAGGCGAGCCTCGATTCCTCCGCACAGCCTTTGGCGATGATCGCGCATAACCGCCTGGACGATCTCCTGGATCATCTTCTGGCGGTGACGGACAGCCTGGTCGCCTTCAGCGATCCGCATGCGCGCCGCCGTGACATCCGTCTGCCGCATTACCGCGACGTGCCGGCGGCGCTGATCAATGGCTTGCGCGGCATGATCGCGGTCGGCCTTCTCAGCGTCTTCTGGATCTATACCGCTTGGCCCAATGGAGCCCAGACGTTCGGCGCAATGGTGCCGATCTGCGCTCTCCTCGGTGCCAGCGAGCGGCAGCAGGCAGACAGCATCGACTTCTTCATCGGCGTCTTCATTGCTGCTCTTGCCGGGTTGATCTGCGGCTATGGTCTGCTGACCCAGATCAGCGGTTTCCCTCTGCTGGCCTTGGCGATGGCCCCTTTCATTCTGGCCGGCGCCTATTTCTCGACGCGGCCGAAGACGGTGGGCATCGCCACCGGCTTCCTGATCTTCTTCGTCACCTTCGTCGGCCCGCGCAACCCGATGCAATTCGACCTCGCGAGTTACCTCAACACCGTCTTCGCCAATCTGGTCGGCATGGCGGCCCTATTGCCAGTGTTCCGGGTCTTCTTCCCGCAGCATCATGGCCGTTCCAGCCGCAACCTCGCGCGTCAGCTGGTCGTCGGCCTGATGCGCCTGGCCAAGCGGCCGAGCCCGGCCCGGCTGCTGCGCTGGGAGCACCAGGCACATGACCGCCTGACGACGATTGCTCTGCGACTGCCTTTGGATGATGCCGACCGCACGCGGCTGTTGCATGGCGGTTTCGCCGCCATCCGTATCGGCCGAGACCTGGCGCGCACCAAGGCGCAGATGGATCTGCTGCCGCTGAACCGGGATACGCAGGCGGCCATCCGTCATGCCTTGGCCGCCTGTCGCCATCTGGCTGACCGGCCTGGCCGGGCAGTGCAGTCGCTGTGGGTGGCGGCAAACCAGCTGGAAGCCGGTATTGATGCCTTGCCGGCGGACCAGGTTGCGCCTGCGCGCCGTGCCGTGGCGGCATTGCGCGAATGCGCCGATCTGCTGGTGCAGCATGAAGCCTTTTTCACCGGACGGAGCCGCAAAACGCTTCCCGCGGCGCGGCTCCGATTGCAGGAAGCAATGTGATGTTGACTGAAAGCAATGTCGCCGGCGTCTATATGGCGCCCATCGTTCTCTATGGCTTGGCAGCGGGCCTCGTGTTCCTGCTGCTGCGCTGGGTTCTGACCCAGCTTGGCTTCTGGCGGCTGGTCTGGCATCCGGGCCTGTTCGAGATCGGCCTCTTCATTTCCATTCTGTCAGCCCTTGTGCTGGTCTTTCCGTGAGCGTGGATCGCAACTGAAATGTGGTTTGTTGGCAAAATCTTCCGTGTCACCATGACGGTAGCAATGTCGCTGGTGGCGGTCATTCTCGGCGTCGCCTTATGGCACTACTACATGGTCGATCCCTGGACCCGTGACGGCACGGTGCGAGCCGAGGTCGTGGCGCTGGCGCCGGAAGTCTCCGGCACCGTGGTCGACATCAAGGTAGTGGACAACCAATTCGTCCATAAGGGCGACGTTCTCTATGTCATCGACCCGACACGCTTCCAGCTGGCCTTGGCCCAGGCCCAGGCGACGGCGGAAAGCCGCCGGCAGGACATGATCGTGGCGCAACAGCAATCCGCACGCCGGGCGGCGCTGACCGACCTTGCTGCCTCAAAGGAAGAGAAGGAACGCTATAGCGGGACGGCCGCCGTCGCCGCTGCGAATTATAACGAGGCGCTGGCCGAGGTGAATGTCGCCAAGGTCAATCTCGACCGCAGCGTCATCCATGCCCCGGTCAACGGCTATGTCACCAACCTGCTGCTGCGCCAGGGCGATTTTGCCACCGCTGGACAGAAGACGGTTTCCGTCATCGACAGCGATTCCTTCTGGATCGCCGGCTATTTCGAAGAGACCAAGCTGGCTCAGATCCATCGTGGCGACGTCGCCCATATCAAGCTGATGGGCTTCGACGGCGATGTCATCGGCCATGTCGACAGCCTGGCGCGCGGCATCACCGACCAGAACGGCGATAGCGGTTCCGAGGGGCTGGCGAATGTGAACCCGGTCTTCACCTGGGTGCGGCTGGCGCAGCGTTTCCCGGTGCGCATCCATGTCGACCACGTGCCGAGCGATATCGATCTCGCCATGGGCATGACCTGCACGGTCAAGATCGGTGACCAGCGCACCACCTTGCGGGAGAGTGTGTCACAAGTTACCGCGGCGGCGCAGACTACTTTGGCGGCTCTATGGAGCGCCTCAGTTGTCGCCGTGCAGGCCAGCACCGTCAGTAAATAAGAATCCGGCCGAACGCGCCGGCCGTAATGCGCGGGCAGGGATCAGGCCTCGAGGATGGATTCGAAGGCCTTCTGGAAACCACGGAAGAGAGCCGCGCGGTCAAGGCTCGGATTACGGATGATCCGGATCGACAGGCCCTCGAACAAGGCGGCGATCAGTTCGAAACGCGCCGCCAGTTCCTGGTCGCTGAGATGCCGGCTACGCGCGGCAAGGCCGCGTTTCATGGTGGCGATGACGGTCTGGCGGATGACCCGGTCGGATGCCTGAACGATGGCCTCGACCTTCGGGTTGCGGGTCGCCTCGACGACGATTTCCAGATCCAGTATGGCGGCGGGGATATCGGTATGCCGGTCGAAGCCGTCGCCGCAGGCTGTCTTCATTGAGTCGAGAATGTCATCGGCCTGATTGAAGCCGCTGAACATAATCATCAGATCCTGGACGTCGCGCTCGGCAATCGCCGAGATGATGGCCTCTTTGTTTTCGAAGTAATGATAGATGTGGCCAACGCTCATCTTGGCCGCCTTGGAAATGGTGGCCATGCTGGTGCCATGAAAGCCTTGGCGACGGAAGCATTCGACGGCGGCATCTAGAATCTGGCGACGTCGGATCTCGCTGCGGTCGGCTTCAAGGCTGGCGGATTCGGTCATTTGTAGAAATTCTCATCGCAGTCAACACAGGGTGGGCGGCTTCGGCGCGTATCTAAGATACCCCTTGACGGCGCCGGCGTCTATTCTAGAATGAACATTCATTCTAGAATGATCGTTCATTCTATAACTTGGAGCTCAGAAGTGCCTTTTTCCTTTGAATTCAATAATTTGCGAAATGCGAGCGATTCTCGGACGGAAGAGGCTGTTTCTTGGACGTCCTTGCTCAAGAGGGGTGGCGCCCTGGGTCTTGCGCTGAGCCTCGCTCTGGCGGTGGCTGCCTGCGACAAGCCGCAAGCCTCGCAGCAAGCCCAGGCGGCGGCACAGCCGATGGAGGTGGGGGTGAAGACCCTGATCGCTCAGCGCGTCTCATTGACCACCGAATTGCCGGGCCGCGTTTCCGCCTTCCTGGTCTCCGAAGTGCGGCCACAGGTGGGTGGCATCCTGCGCAAGCGGCTGTTCGAGGAAGGTAGCGACGTCAAGGCCGGACAGGTGCTCTACGAGATCGATCCCGCGACCTATCAGGCAACCTATGACAATGCCGCAGCGGCGCTGGCGAAGGCCAAGGCGACGGCGGCGTCATCGCGGGCCAAGGCGCAGCGTTACAAGGAGCTGGTCGCCATCAATGCCATCAGCAAGCAGGATTACGACGACGCGGTGGCAACGGCGCAATCCGATGCGGCGGAGATCGCCGCCGATGAGGCCGCCCTGGAATCCGCCAAGATCAATCTCGACTACACCAAGGTCACGGCGCCGATTTCCGGCCGCGTCGGCAAATCGGCGGTGACGCCGGGCGCCTTGCTCACGGCCAGCCAGACCGATGCCTTGGCGACCATCCAGCAGCTCGATCAGATCTATGTCGATGTGACGCAATCGAGCGCCGACCTGTTGCGGCTGCGGCGCGACCTTGCCAGCGGCAAGCTGGTCGCGGCCGGCGCCAACCAGGCCAAGATCGCGCTGTTGCTGGAAGATGGCAGCCATTACGACCATGAGGGCGTGTTGCAGTTCACCGATATCACGGTGAACGAGACCACCGGCAGTGTCACCTTGCGGGCCGTCTTCCCCAATCCGGAAGGCCTGTTATTGCCGGGCATGTATGTCCGGGGCGTTCTGGAAGAAGGTGTCGATGACAAGGGCGTGCTGGTGCCCCAGCAGGGCGTCTCGCGCAACATCAAGGGCGAGGCGACGGCGCTGGTGGTCAATGCCGACAGCAAGGTCGAGCAGCGCATCCTCAAGACCGATCGCACGGTCGGCGATCAGTGGCTGGTCAGCGGCGGCCTTGCTGCCGGTGACCGCGTGATCCTCGATGGCCTGCAGAAGATCCAGCCCGGCATGCCCGTAAAGCCCGTCGAACTGACGGCGGCGGAAACCGGCGGCACCGCCGGGACCGGCAACGCAGCTGGCCAGGCCCAGCCCTAAGCTAAAGCCGGCCTGAGCCAAAGTCAGTCTTAAGCCGGGTCCAGCCGTAAGAGAGAATTTCCATGTCGCGTTTCTTCATCGATCGCCCAGTCTTTGCCTGGGTCATCGCCATCATCATCATGCTTGCGGGCGCCCTGGCGATCCGGACATTGCCTATCGCGCAATATCCGGAGATTGCGCCGCCTGCCGTCGCTATTACCGCGACCTATCCCGGCGCTTCGGCCAAGACTCTGGAGGACACTGTCACCCAGGTGATCGAGCAGAAGATGAAGGGCATCGATCACCTAAGCTACATGGCCTCGACCAGCGATTCCTCGGGCAGTGTTACGATCACGCTGACCTTCACCTCGGGCACCGACCCGGATATCGCCCAGGTGCAGGTACAGAACAAGCTGCAGCTGGCGACACCGCTGCTGCCCCAGGAAGTGCAGCAGCAGGGCATCACGGTGGAGAAGTCGGCAACCAATTTCGCCTTGGTGCTGGCCTTCTATTCGCCGGATAACAGCCTGACCCAGTACGACCTTGCCGACTATGTCGCGGCCAATATCCAGGACCAGATCAGCCGCGTCGATGGTGTCGGCGACGTCACCATGTTCGGTGCCCAATACGCCATGCGCATCTGGCTCGATCCGGACAAGCTCACCAATTACAAGCTGACCCCGAGCGATGTCTCGACTGCCCTTAAAGCCCAGAATGCGCAGATCGCGGCCGGACAGCTCGGCGGCGCACCGGCCCTCAAGGGCCAGCAGCTCAACGCCACCATCACGGCACAAAGCCGCCTGCAGACGGTCGGCCAGTTCGAGAACATTCTGCTGCGCACCAATACCGACGGCTCGACGGTGCATTTGAAGGATGTTGCCCGGGTCGAGCTCGGCAGCGAAAGCTATGACAGCGTCTCCCGCTTCAACGGCAAGCCGGCGACCGGTATCGCCATCAAGCTGGCGACCGGTGCCAATGCGCTGTCGACGGCCGATGCGGTGAAGGCGAAGATCACGGAACTGTCGCACTATTTCCCGGCCGGCATGGCGGTCGATATCCCCTATGACACGACGCCTTTCGTGCGGGTCTCGATCGAAGAGGTGATCAAGACACTGGCGGAGGCGATCGGTCTCGTCTTCCTCGTCATGCTTGTCTTCCTGCAGAACTTCCGGGCGACACTCATTCCGACGATTGCCGTGCCAGTGGTGCTGCTCGGCACCTTTGCCGTGCTGGCGGCCTGCGGCTTCTCGATCAACACGCTGACCATGTTCGGTACCGTGCTGGCGATCGGCCTGTTGGTCGACGACGCCATCGTCGTGGTCGAGAACGTCGAGCGCGTGATGAGCGAGGAGGGGCTGTCGCCGCGTGAGGCAACCCGCAAATCCATGTCACAGATCACCGGCGCCTTGGTCGGCATCGCCCTGGTGCTGTCGGCGGTGTTCGTGCCGATGGCCTTTTTCGGCGGCTCGACCGGCGTCATTTACCGGCAGTTCTCCATCACCATCGTCTCGGCCATGGTCCTGTCGGTGCTGGTGGCGATGATCCTGACGCCAGCGCTCTGTGCTAGCTTGCTGAAGCCGGTCAAGAAGGGCGAGCACGCCACCTATACCGGCCTGTTCGGCTGGTTCAATCGCGGCTTCGATCGCAGCAGCAATGCCTATCAGCGGGTGGTCGGCCATGTCGTCCGCCGCGGCCTGCGCTATCTCGTGGTCTATGGCGCTATCCTGGTGGGCATGGGCTTCCTGTTCATACGCTTGCCGACCGCCTTCCTGCCGGAAGAAGACCAGGGCTTCCTCTTTGCCCAGATCCAGTTGCCGGCCGGTGCGACGCAGGAGCGGACCGTCAAGGTACTGGAGCAGGTGGAACAGCACTTCATGGTCGACCAGAAGGAAGCGGTGGCCAAGATCTTCACCGTGGCCGGTTTCAGCTTCGGTGGTTCCGGCCAGAATAACGGTATCGCCTTCGTCAATTTGCGGGACTGGAGCGAACGCCAGCGGCCGGACCTGAAGGTCGATGCTGTCGCCGGCAAGGCGATGGGCGCCTTTGCCCGGATCCGCGAGGCGCTGGTCTTCGCCTTCGCCCCGCCGGCCGTGCTGGAGCTCGGCAATGCCACCGGCTTCGACCTGCAATTGCAGGACAATGCCGGCCTCGGCCACGAGGCGCTCATGGCCGCGCGCAACCAGCTGCTCGGCATGGCGGCGCAGAACCCGGTGCTGATGGCAGTGCGTCCCAACGGCCAGGAGGATACGCCGCAGTTGCAGGTCGATGTCGACCAGTCCAAGGCGACGGCACTTGGCCTCAGCATCGCCGATATCAACGATACGCTCTCGGTGGCCTGGGGCAGTTCCTATGTCGACGACTTCATCGACAAGGGCCGCGTGAAGAAGGTCTATCTGCAGGCCGATGCCAAGTTCCGCATGAGCCCGGAGGATCTCGACCGGCTCTATGTCAGGAATTCCGGCGGCGACATGGTACCCTTCTCGGCCTTTGCTCACGCCAAATGGACCTTCGGTTCGCCACGTCTCGAGCGCTATAACGGCGTCTCCTCGACTGAGATCCTGGGCCAGCCATCGCCGGGCCACAGTACCGGCGAGGCGATGGCGGCGATGGAAGCGATCGCGGCCAAGCTGCCGGCCGGGATCGGTTATTCCTGGACAGGTCTTTCCTACCAGGAACGCCTGTCGGGCTCGCAGGCACCGGCGCTCTATGTCATCTCGCTGCTAGTCGTCTTCCTCTGCCTCGCAGCCTTGTATGAGAGCTGGTCGATTCCTTTCTCGGTGATGCTGGTAGTGCCGCTTGGCGTAGTTGGGGCACTCGCCGCGGCGACTTTGCGCGGCCTGTCGAATGACGTCTATTTCCAGGTCGGTCTGCTGACCACCATCGGTCTCTCGGCGAAGAACGCGATCCTGATCGTCGAATTCGCCAAGGAGCTGCAGGAGCAGGGCAGGGACCTCGTCACCGCGACCCTGGAAGCCGTGCGCATGCGTCTGCGGCCGATCCTGATGACGTCTCTTGCCTTCATGCTGGGCGTCTTGCCGCTGGCGATCAACAACGGCGCCGGATCGGGCAGCCAGAACGATATCGGCACCGGTGTGCTCGGCGGCATGATCTCGGCGACGGCGCTCGGTATCTTCTTTGTGCCGCTCTTCTTCGTGCTGGTTCGGCGCGTCTTCAAGGGAAAGAAGCGGCCCACGACTGAAACCCCGCAGGGCATGGACGATGGCACCGCTGTCGCCGGCCAGGGGGAGGGATGATCATGAAACATAAGATCCTGCTCGCCGGGACGGCCATGCTGTTGCTGTCCGGCTGCATCAATCTGCAACCGGACTATAAGCGCCCCGAGCTCGCGGCTCCCAATAACTGGCCGACCGGCTCGGCCTATCGTCCGGCTGCCTACGACCCGAAGAAACCGGCCATTGCCGATATGGGCTGGGACCAGTTCTTCTCCGACGACAAGTTGCGCAAGTTGATCGATATCGGCATCGCCAATAACCGCGATCTGCGTGTCGCCATGCTGGACGTGGTGAAGGCGCGGGCGCAATACCGGGTGCAGCGGGCGGAACAATTGCCGACCGTCAATCTCGAAGGCCAGGGTGATGTACAACGGATTCCACGCCGCACGTCACAAACCGACTCTGCCTATACCTCGCATCAATATACCGCTGACGTCGGGGTCAGCGCTTATGAGCTTGATCTCTTCGGCCGCATCCAGAGCCTGAAGGATCAGGCGCTGGAAGAATTCTTCGCTACCGAAGAGGCGCAGCGTAGCGCGCAGATCACCCTGGTCTCCGAAATCGCCACCGCCTATGTCACGCTGGCGGCCGATATGGAGCGCCTGAAGCTGGCGCAGGACACACTGGCGAGCCAGCAGCAATCCTACGACCTTACAAAGCGTAGCTTTGAGATCGGCAATTCGTCCGAGCTGGATGTGCGGCAGGCGCAGACCAGCGTCGATACGGCGCGGGTCGATATCGCCACCTTCACCGCCGACATCGCCCAGGACCAGAACGCCTTGGCCCTTCTTCTTGGAACCTCGGTGCCGAGCAACCTGCTGCCGGAACAGAGCCTGGGAACCGTCACCGTCTTGCAGGATATTCCTGCCGGCATTCCCTCGGACGTGTTGCAACGCCGCCCCGATATCCTGCAGGCCGAACATACGCTCAAGGGGGCCAATGCCAATATCGGCGCCGCGCGTGCCGCTTTCTTCCCGAAGATCACCCTGACTGCCACCAGCGGCCGGGCCAGCGATGCGTTGGCGACCCTGTTTAAGGCCGGCACCGGTGCCTGGTCCTTCGCGCCGGATATCATCCTGCCGATTTTCGACTGGGGCGAGAACCAGGCCAATCTCGATGCAGCCAAGGCGGACCGGGATATCGACATCGCGCAATATGACAAGGCGATCCAGACTGCCTTCGAGGAAGTGGCCAATGCCCTGGCCGATTACGGCACCATCGACGACAAGGTGGCGGCACAGCAATCCCTGGTCGAGGCCACATCGGAAAGCTACCGGCTCTCTGATGCGCGCTACCGGAAGGGGGTCGAGAACTATCTCAATGTGCTCGATTCACAACGCTCGATGTATAGCGCACAGCAGGACCTGATCACTATCCGCCTGGATAAGCAGACCAATCTGGTGACGCTCTACAAGGTCCTGGGCGGCGGCTGGAGCAAGTCTTCGAGCTGATCGCAGCGCCGTTTCAGTGTCGTTTTGTGTCCGCTCTGTAACCCTGTTTTTCCCTGCTTACATATTGAAACAATAAACTTTTTCGCCTTCGGCAATATCTGCGCCGAAGGCGAAAAAGGACCGCCCGGTCTCATTGCGCGCCCCGTAGAAGAATCAAATCCGCAGCAGAAGCAGCCGGCCAATCGGCCGATTGCCCCGTAGTGCAGGCGGATTTGCTTGCAACGCGGTGGGCTATAGGAGGCCAGGATGAGCATTGGTTCCATCGGCAGTTCGGGCAGTTCCAGCCTGAGCCTGCTGCAGCAATGGCAACAGAAGATCTTCAGTTCGATCGATACCGATAGTGATGGATCGATCACCAAATCGGAATTGGAAACAGCCGTCACCAAGGCCGGCGGTACAACGGATCAGGCCGATGCGCTTTATTCGCAGCTCGATCCCAGCGATACCGGCAGCGTCAGCGAATCGCAGTTCAGCGCCAATATGCCGGCGCCGATGCTCAGCCCGCAGATGATGTCACAGCTGATTTCCTACCAGTCGATGGATGGCAGCAGCACGGATGCGGCGAGCGGCGTGTCCGGTTCGAATTCGGGTTCGCAGCTTGCCAGCAGTCTCTTCTCGCAGATCGATACGGATGGCGACGGCTCCATCACCAAGTCGGAGCTGGAAAAGGCAGTCACCGATGCCGGTGGCACGACAGACGAGGCCGACGCCCTTTACGCCAAGCTCGATCCCAACAATACCGGCGGCGTCGATGAATCGACCTTTGCCCAGGCGCTGCAGCCGCCCCCGCCGATGGCGAGCAGCAGCGATACCAGCGGTGACAGCAGCTCGGATGACAGCACCTCCGCGACGTCCTCGACCAGCAGCACCAGTTCCAGCGATACCGCCGCGCTGGATGCGCTCAAAGAGCTGATCGAGGCCATTGAGACCGCCGAAACCAGCGACACCTCCGGCGATAGCAGCTCGTCCTCCAGCAGCATGGACAGCTCGACGAATTCCAGCTCCAGCACCGGCAGCACGGCGGCGGATGATGCCGTGAAGGCGCTGCTCGATGCGATGCGGGATTCTACCGCCACCACCAGCAGCAGTAGCAGCAGCGACAGTTCGAGCAGCGACGGTTCCGGCGGCAATTCCAATAGTAGCGGCTACTTGGCAGGTGCCGCTCTGCAGAACTTGCTGCATTTCTATGCCGCGGCCGGCAATCTGATGACGCCGGACTTCATGTCGACGACCAGCACCAGCGCCTGATCATCGCCTGACTTGTCGAACAAATTGAGCGGGTGGGATTTCAGTGCCGCCCTGTCTCTCCTTGCGAGTTCCTTAGCCGCAATATCCCAGGCTTGACGCTGCCGGTCTGAGCGTCGAAGCTGTGGCCGTGCGTCTTCGTGCACAATTGTTGACCAGCGGCGAAGGAAAATGGACGTTCTGGTGTCTGAAGGCCGTGTCATTGCGTCAGATGACACCACGACGGCGGTGCAGGGTGCCGGCATGCAGGGCGCCGCGCGGCTGGTCGTCGCCAGGATCGATGGCGAGGATCGGCTGGCCGATCTCTATCAACAGACGCCGCTACGTATTCTGTTTCCTTATCCGCTCCCCGGCGATCCGCTCACGGCTGCTTTGGTCAATACCTCGGGCGGCCTTGTCGGTGGCGACCAGTTGAAGATCGCCGTCACGGTCGGTGCAGGGGCCGCTGCGCTGGTCTGTGCCCAGGCAGCGGAGAAGGTCTATCGCTCTTCAGGACCGAATAGCCGCATTGATGTCGACCTGGCGGTTGGCGCCGGCGGCTGGTTGGAAATGCTGCCCCAGGAGACCATCCTGTTCGACGGCGCCCGGTTGCGGCGGCGCAGCCGGGTCGATCTCGCCGGCGACGCCCAGTTCCTCGGTGGCGAGATCCTGGTCTTCGGCCGGCAGGCACGGGGCGAGCGGCTGCGCCAGGGGCTGATCCAGGATGGCTGGGAAATTCGTCGCGATGGCAAATTGTCCTGGGTGGATCGCCTGCGTCTCGAGGGCG
>Ga0209455_1000414_pt1 | contig 34168 bp, 30 predicted proteins | sample AraplaCol_mCL_r2_FD_184275 | JGI IMG/M metagenome (GOLD analysis project Ga0209455, IMG submission 184275) | Arabidopsis root microbial communities from North Carolina, USA - plate scrape CL_Col_mCL_r2 (SPAdes) (version 2) | ecosystem: Host-associated > Plants > Roots > Endosphere | place: USA... | reverse complement strand
CCCAAGTCCCGGTCGCCGAAGGCGTGGACGAGGGCGTTGTTGATCAGGTTGATCAGCACCTGCCCGAGCGGGCCCGGCAGGCCGTCCAGGACCAGGTCTTGCGGGATATCGGTCACCAGTTCGAATCTGGTCTTGCGCAGCGTCGGCTTCATGGACAGGATGATTTCCTGCACCACCTCGTGCACCGAGAACGAGCGGCGCTGATAGCTGGTCTGGTCCACCGCGAGCTGCTTGAACCCGCCGATCAACTCGGCCGCGCGTTCGAGGTTGCGCTCGATGATGAGGCCGCCCTCCTGCACGTCGTTCAGATATTCCGCCAGGCCGTTGCGGGTCAGGCCGGTTTCGGCCAGCTCCTTGAAGCGCTTGTGGGTCTGCACCAGGGTCGAAGCCACCGTGACGGCGGTGCCTATGGGCGTGTTCAGCTCGTGCGCCACGCCGGCGACCAGGGCGCCCAGGGAAGCCAGCTTCTCGCTTTGCAGCAGCTCTTTCTGCGTGCGGCGCAGGCCGTCCAGCGCCGAGCTGAGCTTGGCCGTGCGCTCGTGCACGCGCTCTTCCAGCAGGGTGTTGAGTTCGTGGATTCTTTCTTCCTGCTGCTTCTGTTCGGTGACGTCGATGCTCATGCCGTCGAACACGATGTGGCCGTTGCTCATCTTCCGGGGCGAGGAAGTGATCAGGAGCCAGCCCTCGCGGCCGTCGGGCAGGGTGTAGCGAGTCTCCGCTTTGAGGTCCGTCATGTTGGCGATGCATTCGCTCTCGAGCGCACGTATCAACACCAGGTCTTCGGGGTTCATCTGGTTGTAGAGAAGGGATGGGTCGCGCATCACCTCTTCGGCCGCCAGCCCGTGCATGCGTTGGATGCCTTCGCTGAGATAGGTGAACCGGCGCGGACCATGAGGTCCGCCGCAGTCGAGCTGGTAGACCATGCTGTCGGGGAGGTTGTCGCTGATCAGCTGCAATCGTTCCTGGCTGTCGCGCAGTTGCGCCAAGGCCTCTTTGAGCGAGGTCGCGTCGATGTGGGTTCCCAGCATCTTGCCCGTGGATTTGCCGTTGGCATCGCGCAGGATGCTGCCGCGCGACAATATCCAGATCCAGCTTCCGTTCGCGTGGCGCATGCGGAATTCGGTCTCGTACATGTGCGAGGGTTCCGCGGCGAGGTAGTCCGCGAAGCAGCGGCGCGCGCGCTCCAGATCGTCCGGATGCAGGAGATCGACCCAGGCGTTCTGCAAGGCGATGCTTCCCGGCGCGGCATAGTCCTCGGGCGCCAGGCCCAGCATGCTGAAGTATTCCGGGCTGCACCATAGGCACGAGCTGGTCTTGTCCCACTCCCATACGCCGGTGTTCGAGACCCGGGCCAGCTCCATGAACCTGGCGCTCTCCCGGCGCAAGGACTCTTCCGCGTACTTGCGTTCCGTGATGTCCTGGCGCGCGCCCATCATGATCAAGGGCGCGCCGTTGCTGTCGCGCTGGAAGACGCATCCGCTATCGAGGACCCAGACCCAATGCCCCGCTTTGTGGCGCATCCTGATTTCGGATGCGTAGATTTCTTCTTTGCCGGAAAGATGCGCCTTGAGTTTTTCGTTGTTGAGGGCCAGGTCGTCCGGATGGCACAGCTTGATGAAGGTCTGGATGTCGATCGGTTGCAGTTCGGCCAATGAATAGCCGGCGATTTCGGCCCAGCGTTCGTTGAGCGTCACTTCGCCGGTCTGCATGTTCCACTCCCACGTGCCGGCTTGCATGGATGCCAGTATGTTCGCCAGGCGCTGCCGCTCGCGGGTCATGTCCGCGGCCAGATTACGCACGGGAAGGCCGAAATAGGCGCTGATCCAGTATGTGAGCGCGATGCCGATCAACAGCAGCGCGAACAGCATCGAGAGCGTGGCGAACGCTGCCTTGCGCCATGCTTCCTGCATGGCGGTTTCCAGGATGCCGATCTGGATGACGCCTTGGTCCTCGTTGTTGAAGCCGCCGCGGTATTGGGCGCTGACTTCATGCACGGGCGTGCCGTCGGCCCCCTGCAGGTCGCGCGCCAGCAGGGCAGTCGAGCCGGCGAGCAAGGGCGCGAGGAATTCCTGCGCGTCGTCGCCCAGCAGTCTCTCCTTGTCGTCGGCATAGCTGTCGGCGACGACATTGCCCTGCCGGTCCAGCAGGCGCAGGTAGACGACGTCGGGCCGCTCTTTCCTGACCTGCTGCAGGAACAGTCGCACGTGGTATTTGCCGGAGAAGCTGATGCGGCCCACGGCATCGGACAGGATCTGCGTCGTGATGGCGGAGAACCGGTTCTGGTCCTGCTGCATGATGCCGCGCACATACCACCCGCCCACCAGCAGCACGGCCAGCATCAGGGAAAAGATGACCAGCCCGAACGCCAATGCCATCCGGCGGTCGATGTTGGAAAAGCGCTTTGCATCGACCGCTGTCTGCTCGCGAATGGGTTGTGTCATAGCGGCCCCGTCGCCTTGCTTTGCCACATGGCGTGCTGGGCCGGCCAGGGTTTTTGAAAGGATGCCGGAATGGGGCCGTTCCAGCCCGGGTATTTGTCCAGGGTTTCGGCCGTGACGGGAAAAGTGGGAACCAGAATGCGCGCCGGAACGTCCTTGCCGCTCAATATGCCGTAGGCGGCTCGCGCCGTCCGGGCGCCCAGCGGACCGCAGAACTGGGCGGTATCGATGCGCGTGAGCCGATTGCCGCGGATGTTCTTCATCGACGCAGGGTCGCCGTCCACCGTGGCTACGGCGACTTCATCGCGCCCCGCGCGGGCCAGCGCATCGACCACGGCCAGCCCGCCGCCGTCGTTGACGGTAAAGACGGCGTCGATGCTGCCCTTTTGCGGGAAGTCGCGCAGTATGGCGGCCCCGGCTTTCTGGCCTTCCACGGGGTCGATGGCGCGGTAAGACTTCATGATGGTGTAGCCGCGGCCGTAGTTGTGCAGGGCATCGAGGAAACCATTCACGCGATCGGCCGCGGAGGAGATCGTGGGGTATTCCACCAGCACCAGCCGCAGCGGCGTTTTTTTCCGGAAGAGCGAGACGAGGTATTCCCCGTCCAGATAGCCGGCCTGATAGTTGTCCGACGCGACATAGGCCGCCAGCTTGCCGCCGGCGATGTATTGGTCGTAGGCGATCACCGGTATGCCCGCCCTGTTGGCCGCCAGCAAGGGCTGCGTCAGGGCTGCGTTGTCGGCGGGCTGGACGATGATGACATCCGGCCTGGCGTCGACCATCTTGTGCATCTGGGCGATCTGCCTATCCACGCCTTGCGGGCCGTCGCCCGCGACTTGCGTCCATAACTGCACCGTCGGCGCGCCCGATTTGCGCGCGGCCTGGTTGATGCGTTCGACTTCCTGTTCCAGGCCTATGCGCATGGCCACCTGGCCGGCAATGGTGCTGGACCAGTACAGCACGCCGACATGCCACACCTTTTGCGGCTGCGCCCCGGCTGTGAAAGAAAGCAGGCAGCCCGCCAGAAGAAACACCAAGGCCTTGATCCGATTCTTCATGGCGATTCCTCTGCGCGCCCAGGCAAAGCGGGTTCGGGTTAGCGGGAACTTCTCCGGTCTTGCAACCACGGGAGAAATTCCGCTTCGCCCAGGGGCCGCGAGAACAGATACCCTTGCCCTTCCTCGCAGCCCGCGGCCAGCAGGGCGTCGCATTGCGTCTGCGTTTCTATGCCCTCGGCTATGGTCGTCATGGCGAGATGATCGGCCATGGTGATGATGGTGCGCGCAATCTCGAAAGACTCCACGCCGTTGCCGCTGACGAAGCTGCGGTCGATCTTCAGGTGGTCGAGCTGCAGGCGCTGGATCACGCTCAGCGACGAGTAGCCCGTGCCGAAGTCGTCCATCGCCACGCGTATGCCGCGCCCGCGCAGGATATGGAGCTTGACGGTCAGGTCTTCGAGGCTTTCGATGGCGACCGATTCGGTCAGCTCGATTTCGACCTGCGACCCTTGCAAGCCCACGTCATCCAGGAGATCGAGGAACTTCTGCGCGAAGTCCGGTTCGGCGAACTGGGTGCGCGACACGTTGATCGCCACGCGGAAATCGTCGTCCACCTGCCCATGCAGGCTGGCGCGCCATTTCATCGCGGTGCGCGCCACCCATTCGCCCATGGGAATCATCAGGCCCGATTGCTCGGCGATGGGAATGAACAGCTCCGGCGAAATGAACTGGCCCTCGGTGTTCTTCCAGCGCAGCAGGCTCTCGGCGCCGACGACGCGCCCGTCCTGCAGGTTGATGAAGGGCTGGTAGTGCAGGAACAGCCGCTCTTCCGAGAACGACGTGCGCAGGCGGTTGAGCATGCGGATGCGGTCGCGCGCCGCGTCGGCCTGGTTGGCTTCGAAATACAGCGACTTGCCGCGCTGGAAGCGCTTGGCTTCCTTGAGAGCGGCGCTCGCGTTCTTGAGGACGATGAGCCCGGTCTGCATGCTCGATTGCAGGCTGACAAGGCCGGTGGTGGCCGACAGGCGCAGCGGCTCGTTCGCGTCCACGGCGAAGGGCTCGTCGAACACGGCGGCGATTTTCTCCGGCGTGACTTGCTGCGCCGGGCCGTACAGGCCGAACAGGTCGCTGCCCAGCCGCGCCACCAGGGTCTCGGCGGGAAAGGCCGCGCGCAGCTTGTGCGCGACCGATTGCAGCACGGCATCGCCGAAGCTGTCGTCCAGGATGCTGTTGATGTCGGCGAAGCTGTCCAGGTCGAGCAGGGCGACCGCGCCGTCCCGGGCCAGGCGCGCGTCGATGGCTTCCACCAGCGCATTGCGGTTGGGCAGGTGCACCAGCGTGTCGTTATAGGCCAGGTCGTTGATGTTCAGATAAAGCTGCAGGTTCTCGAACGCCACCGATATATTGCTGCAGAAGACTTCGAGCAGTTCTTTTTCCAGCGCCTGCAGAGGCCTTTGCACGTCGACGAAAGCGGCCAGCGCCTGCTCGTTGTAGCCCTGGAAATACAGGCTGGCGCCGTCTTTCAGGAAATGCTGGCGCGCGTGCAGCGTCTGGTGCAGGTTCTTCCTGACCCGAGGCTCGGGAATCTCGTCCAGCGGCAGGCCGATCCAGGCGCCGTAGGCGCCGGCGGCGGCCAAAACATAAGGCGTCTGGTCGGCCGGGTTCATGACGGCGCATACCAGGCACTGGGCCTCCACGTTGAGCAGGGCGCAGAGCTGGGTGACGATGCCGGCGGCGAATTTCTTCAGGCCTACCGGCTTGCCCAGTTCGGCCGATGCCGCGAGGATCTGTTCCAGGCCGCGCCGGCCGGCTTCCAATTGGCGGATCTGCGCATACGAACGCACCGCCATCGTCAGGCAGGTGAACAGCCGCACCTGCGTCAGCTCGGATTTGGTGCGGTAGTCGTTGATGTCGTATTGCCGGATGGTGTCGATTTCCGGGGCGTAGCCGGGCTGGCCGGTGCGCAGGATGATGCGCAGCGCCTGGTTGTCCAGCGTTTCGCGGATCTGGCGCACCAGCTGCAGGCCGGCGTCGTCGCTTTCCATGACCACGTCGACGAAGGCCACGGCAAAATCGTTGGGCTGCGCCAGCAGCTCCATGGCTTGCGCCGCGGTGTGGGCATGGCTGAAGGCAATGCTGCGCCCTTCCACCTGGATGCCTTTGAGCGCGAGCTTGGACGCGGCGTGCACATCGGGCTCGTCGTCGACAATCAGCACCTGCCAAACGGCGGCTGACGAGGCCTGGCCCGAGTCCGCCAACTCGTCGTCGGCAAACGGGATCAGGGCATCATCGGTGTATGCCATGCAGAATCTCCTGGGACAGCGATGGCTGTCTTCTGTGACACCGTTCTCATTCTATTCGTGTTTACTAACACTTTTTGCAAATCAGTATCATCTCTCAAGATAAGGGTTTTCGGGAAGCCTGAACTTCATTGACGGTAGTATGCGAGTCTTGTCTGGCACTTTTTTATGTCAAGGTTTGCAATTTTTACGGAAGCGCCCGCGATCCGGCCCCTTCCACTCAAGGTGATTCGATGACGTCTTTTCAGTCCCCCGCGGCCCAGGCCCTGCGGGCGCGTTACGGCAGCGACGCGCTGCCCGGTCCGCTCAACGACATTTCGGCCCAGTTGCTGGAGCACCGCTCGGTGCGCGCCTATGCCGACAAGCCGGTGAGCGATGAAATCCTGCGCGTGGCGGTGGCCGCCGCGCAATCGGCCTCGACTTCGTCCAATCTGCAGGCGTGGAGCGTGGTCGCCGTGCGCGATCGCGCCACGCTGGCCAAGCTGGGCGAACTGGCCGGCGGCCAGCAGCACGTGGTGGATGCGCCGCTGTTCCTGGCCTGGATCGTGGACCTCTCGCGCCTGCGCCGGCTGGGCGACGCGCTGAATACGCCCGCCCTGGCCATGGACTATCTGGAGATGCACACGGTGGGCGTGGTGGACGCGGCCCTGGCCGCGCAAAATGCCGCCGTGGCGCTGGAGTCCTACGGCCTGGGCCTGGTCTACATCGGCGGCATGCGCAACCATCCCGAAGCGGTGGCCGAACTGCTGGGCCTGCCCAAGGGCTGCACGGTCTTGTTCGGCATGTGCGTGGGCTACCCCGACCTGTCGGAGCAGACCGGCATCAAGCCGCGCCTGCCGCAAGAGTCGGTGCTGCATTTCGAGCGCTACGACGCGAGCGGCGAGGCCGAGCAAATCAAGGATTACGACGCGCGCATGGATGCGTTCAACGAAAGCCAGCACCGCAAGTCGCGGTCCTGGTCGCAGCTGGCGGCCTGGCGCGTGCGCGGGCCGGAGTCGCTGAGCGGGCGCGATCGCTTGCGTGAGGCGCTGGCGAATCTTGGGTTTGAATTACGTTGAATTTGTGTTCTTGAGCCGCCGTCGACAGGACTGCGGGAGTGCCGATGCTCGCCCGATGGGGGCCGGCCAACCGGAGCCCATCGGGCGAGCATCGGAATTGCGCAGGGCAGCCTCGGCGTCTCAAGAACCCAATTGAGGCGCCTTAAAATTTCAACGCCCCAACTCATCCGCCATATAAGCCCGGATCACATCCGCAAAGTTCGCATCCGCCTTGAACCCCAAGGCCTTGGCCCGTGTGGCCGCGAACTCGCCGGGCCAGGATTCGACGATGCGCTTGATTGCATCGTTGGGTTCCCAATACACCAGATCAGCCACCTTGTCGCCGGCCACGGTTCGCAAAGCGGCCAACATATCCTGCACCGATACCGACAGGCCCGGCAGGCTGATACTGCGCGGAAAGCCGATCGCGGCGGCGTCGACTTCGTGGCCGTGGATCAGGTTCTCGATCGCCAGGCGCGGCGACATGAGCCACATGCGCGTTTCGGGCGAGACCGGTGCCACCGCGGCTTCGCCGTTCAAGGGCTCGCGGATCATGCCGCTGGCGAAGCTCGATGCCGCGGCATTGGGCTTGCCCGGCCGCACGCTGATCGTGGGCATGCGCAGCGTGCGGCCGTCGATGAAGCCTTTGCGGCTGTAATCGCTGACCATGAGTTCGCCCATGACCTTTTGCGCGCCGTAGGAGCTCATGGGCATCGGCGCGAAATCGTCGGGGATCACCGCCGGCAGCTTGCCGCCGAAGGCCGCCACCGAACTCGTGAAGATGACGCGCGGCGCGTGGCCCAGGGCGCGGCAGCGTTCCAGCAGATGGCGCGAGGCGTCCAGATTGATGCGCATGCCCAGGTCGAAATCGGCCTCGGCCGCGCCGCTGACCACGGCGGCCAGATGGAACACCGATTGCGTGTCGCGGTCGATGGCGCGCTCGAGCAGGGCGGGATCGGCGATGTCGCCGACGAGGGTCTCGATCCTCGGGTCGTTCAGGTCGGTGGGAGCCGCCATGTCGAGCAGCACCAGCTTGTCGATGGCGCAACCGTCGAGCTGGCCGCGTTCCAGCAATTTCCGGGCCAGCTTCTTGCCGAGAAAGCCGGCGCCGCCGGTGATCAGTACCTTGTTGGTCATGCTTGCCTCCGATATGCGCGCAGCCAGCCCAGCCCTTCGCTCGTGCCGGCGCGCGGCTTGTATTCGCAGCCGACCCAGCCGGCATAGCCCAGCTCGTCCAGCACCTGGAAGAGGTACGGATAGTTCAGCTCCTGGCCGTCGGGCTCGTTGCGGCTGGGCACGCTGGCGATCTGCACGTGGCCGATGAATTCGAACATCGCGCGCAGCTTCATGGCGATGTCGCCTTCCATGATCTGGCAGTGATAGCAGTCGAACTGCACCAGCAGGTTGGCCGCGCCGATGGCGTCGATGACGGCCAGGGCGTCCTGCTGGTAGCTGAGCAGATAGCCCGGCATGTCGCGCTGGTTGATGGGCTCGAGCACGATGGTGATGCCGCGCCCGGCGGCTTGCTCCGCGGCCCAGGCCACGTTGGCTCGGTAGAGATCCAGGCGCGCTGCGGGGTCGGCGTCCGCCGGCAGCAGGCCGGCCATGACGTGCACGCGGGTGTTGCCCAGTTCGCCGGCGTAGTCCAGCGCCTTCAGCACGCCGGCGCGAAATTCCTCGGTGCGTCCGGGCAGCGAGGAAGTGCCGCGTTCGCCCTTGGCCCAGTCTCCCGCGGGGGCGTTGAAGAGGGCTTGCGCAATGCCCGCGTCGTTCAAGCGCTGTTTGATCTCGCGCGCGGGGAAGTCGTAGGGGAAGAGATACTCGACGCCTTCGAAGCCGTCGCGCGCGGCGGCGGCGATGCGGTCCAGGAAAGGCAGGTCCTGGTAGAGAAAGCTCAGGTTGGCGGCGAATTTCAAGCTCATGTGCGGCTCCGGAAAATCGATGGCGTGTTCAGTGTCGAGGTGTGATCGCGGCTACCAGCGGGCCTTGAAGGTCTGGCGCAAGTCGTCGATGGCGGCGACGCTCAAGGACGCGGTCTTGTCGCGCAGCATCAGCCACAGTTTGGCGGTCTCTTCCAGCTCTTCCAGCGCGAAGGCCGCGCTGGAAACCGATTCGTGCCATACCACCGGGCCCAATCGTTCGAGCAGCACGCCACGCACCTTGCCGGCCAGGGCGGCGACCTGTTCGGCCACCGCGGGCGCGCCGGGACGGTCGTAGGGGATGAGCGGCACGTGGCCGACCTTCATCACGTAATAGGGCGTGATGGGCGGCACTACATCTTCGGGCTTCCAGACGCCCGCCAGGCTCAGCGCCACCAGATGGGTCGAGTGCGTGTGCACCACCGCGCGCGCCGCGGCATCGTTGGCATAGATGCCGCGATGCAGGGCCAGGGTCTTGGAAGCGCGGTCGCCTGATGCTTGTGTGCCGTCGCCGGCCACCTTGGCCAGGCGCGCCGGATCGAGCATGCCCAGGCAGGCGTCGGTGGGCGTGATGAGCCAGCCGTCGGGCAGGCGGGCGCTGATGTTGCCCGACGAGCCCACGGTGTAGCCGCGATTGAAGAGCGAAGCGCCGACGCGGCAGATTTCTTCGCGCAGGCGGTTTTCGTCGGCGACCTGGCTATCCGTGATGTGGCTCATGCGGTGTGTCCCGTCGAATCAGTGCGCGGCGCCCAGGGCGCGCAGGGCTTTCTCGAAAAAATCCACTGTGCCGAAATTGCCCGATTTCAGGGCCAGCGCGCAATGCGGCCGGCCGCCGGCATCGACGGCCAATGTGGCCGGCACGCCCGGATCGATCTGCGGGCCGATGCGCAGGGCGCGCACGTCCAGGGCCTGGACGACGGCGCCCGAGGTCTCGCCGCCCGCGATCACCAGGCGGGCCACGCCTTGCGCACGCAAGCCTTTTGCAATCGCGGACAAGGCTTGCTCCACCAGGTGGCCCGCGCGTTCGACGCCCAGCTGTTCCTGCACGGCCTTTACGTCGTCGGGCGCGGCCGTGGCGTAGATCAGCACGGCCTGTTCGGCATGCGCCTGCGCGAAGTCCAGCGCCTGCTTTACGAGGTCTTCACCGCGCGCCAAGGCCAGCGGGTCGATGCGCAGGGCGGGGCGGCGGGCGATCCAGTGCGCGACCTGGCCCTGCGTGGCCTGCGATGCGCTGCCGGCCAGCACCGCGCCGCGCGGCGGCAGCGCGTCCAGGCCTTCGAGGGCGCGCGTGGCGGCGCCCTCATCGACCAGCTGATGAGCACGCCTGAAATTGCCCGGCAGGCCCAGCGCCACGCCCGATCCGCCGGTGACCAGCGGCATGCCGGCGCAGGCTTCGCCCAGGGTGTAGAGATCCTTGTCGGCGATGGCGTCGGCGATGGCCAGGGTGACGCCTTCTTTGCGCAGCGCCGCCATGCGCTCGCGCACGGCGAGCGGGCCGCGGCTGACGTCGGGGGTGCCGATCAGGCCCACCTTGCCCGTGCTTTGCCGCTGCAGCACGCGCACCAGGTTCGCGTCGCGCATGGGCGTGAGCGGATGGTTCTGCATGCCCGATTCGTTGAGCAGCGTGTCGTGCACGAACAGATGGCCGCGATAGACGGTGCGGCCGTTTTCCGGAAACGCCGGGCAGGCGATGGCCAGGTCCGCGCCCAGCGCCTTCTGCAAGGCTTCGGCCACGGGGCCGATATTGCCGGCGTCGGTCGAATCGAAGGTCGAGCAGTACTTGAAGAAGAATTGCCTGCAGCCCTGGTCCTGCAGCCATTGCAGCGCGGCCAGCGACTGCGCCACGGCCGCGTCGGCGGGGATGGTGCGCGACTTGAGCGCGACCACGATGGCGTCGGCGCTGCGCGCAGGCGCACTCGGGATGCCTATGGTCTGGATGGTGCGCATGCCTTCGCGCACGAGCATGTTGGCCAGGTCGGTGGCGCCGGTGAAGTCGTCGGCGATGCAGCCCAGCAGCGGGGCGTCGCGTGGCGTGTCGTGTGCCATGAGTGCCTTCACGCTTTGCCGGCGGGCAGGGTGATGCCGGGGAAGATCTTGATGACGGCGCTGTCGTCCTCGCCGCCGTGGCCGCCGGTCGAGGCCTGCATGAACATCTGGTGCGCGGTGGCCGACAGCGGCAGCGGGAATTTGCTGGCGCGGGCGGTGTCCAGCACCAGGCCCAGGTCTTTCACGAAGATGTCCACGGCCGACAGCGGGGTGTAGTCGCCTTTCAGAATATGCGGCACGCGGTTCTCGAACATCCACGAATTGCCTGCGCTGTGCGTGATGACGTCAAAGAGCGCATCCGGGTCCACGCCTTCGCGCAGGCCCAGCGCCATGGCCTCGGCCGAGGCGGCGATGTGCACGCCGGCCAGGAGCTGGTTGATGATCTTTACCTTGGAGCCGATGCCGTGTTCCTCGCCCAGGCGGTAGACCTTGCCGGCGATGGCGGCCAGCACGGATTCGCAGGCGGCATAGGCCGCGGCGGGTCCGGAGGTCATCATGGTCATGGTGCCGGCGGTGGCCTTGAGCGCGCCGCCGGAGACGGGCGCATCGAGCATGAGCAGGCCGCGTTGGTGCAGGCGCTGCCCCAAGGCTTTGGCATAGGCGGGCGCCACGGTGGCGCATGCCAGCACGACCGAGCCGGGAGCAAGGGTGTCGGCCAGGCCGGGCTTGCCGTCGGCGCCGAACAGGACGGCCTCGGTCTGCTCGGCATTGACCACCAGGATCACGACGGCGCTGCACTGGCGGCCGAGCTCGGCCAAGTCGGCGTCGACGATGCCGCCTTCGGCGGCGATCTGGTCCAGCGCGCCCTTGCGCACGTCGAAGGCGTAAGTCTTCAGGCCGTTGCGCAGCAGCGAGCGGGCCACGCCCATGCCCATCGCGCCCAAGCCGACGATGCCTACATTCTGTGCCATGTCTCTACCCTCGATGCAGTCTATGCTGTGCTTGTCGAGGCAGTGTACCTGAGGTGTTTTGGCCCCCCGCTTTGCTACCATGCGGGCTGCAAGTCCCTTGAAACCGTGGAGCGAAGATGAGTGAATTCCAGCCGGTGGCCGAGTGCGGCCTGACCCAGCAGCCCGAGGCGGCGGCCTACGACAGGCGCTGGCTGGTGGCCAACGACGCGGGGCAGTGGCTCAATCGCGAACTCTTTCCCAAGCTGGCCGAGATTACCGTGCAACTGCGCATGGGCTATCTGGTGCTCAAGGCGCCGGGCATGCTGCGCATGGACATTCCGCTGGACGTGATCGAGGACGACGACAGCGTGCGCCATCGCATCCCGCTGGGCGGGCAGGAACTGGACGTGGTGGACGAAGGCCAGCTGGCGGCGGCCTGGATGTCGAATTTCATCGGCATTCCGTGCCGCCTGTTGAAGGTGCACCCCGACATGGGCGAGGTGCGCTGGCCTGATCGCCAGGCCTGATGCCTGGCTAGCATGGAACGCGCCGCGTGGGCGCGCAAGGTCAGTCCTGCTGTTGTTCGCGGTGCGCCTTGGCCTTGGCCTGGAGCCAGCGCTCCACCGAGGGAAAGACGAACTTGCTGACGTCGCCGCCCAACTGGGCGATCTCGCGCACGATGGTGCCCGAGATGAACTGGTACTGGTCCGAGGGCGTCATGAACAGCGTTTCGACGTCGGGCAGCAGATGGCGGTTCATACCGGCCATCTGGAATTCATACTCGAAGTCGGACACGGCGCGCAGGCCGCGCACGATGACGGCGGCGCCCTGGTCGCGCACGAAATCCTTGAGCAGGCCGTCGAAGCTCTGCACTTCGACGTTGGGATAATGGCCCAGGACTTCCTTGGCGATTTCGAGGCGCTCATCGAGGTTGAAGAAGGGCTTCTTGTTGCGGCTGTGCGCAACGCCTACGACGACACGATCGAACAGGCCGGCGGCGCGGCGCACCAGGTCTTCGTGGCCGCGGGTCAGCGGGTCGAACGTGCCTGGATAGACGGCAGTGATCATTTGGGTGGCTCCTCGCTTTTCGCGATGGCTTGCACCATCTCTTTTACGAACCCAGGATTATTAATCTAATTTTGCAATGCAGCAATTATGGTTGTTGCGCTGCGGCAACCTGGAACAGATGGTAATGCACCGCGCCGGCTTTACTTTCTCTTAACAATTCGAAGCCTTCCGGGGCCGCGCAGGCGGTTTCCGCCTCGACGTAGACCAGGCCGTTCTGGGGCAGCACGCCGGGCAAGAGGGGCCAGAGCCGGGGCAGCCAGGCCTGGTTGAAGGGCGGGTCGAGCAGGACGAGGTCGAAACGGGAGGCGTCCATGCGCTCCAGGGCTTGGAGGGCGTCGCCCACGTGGATGCGGATGGCGTCGGCGCGGAGCTTGTCGCGCAGGGCGCGCAGGGCGGCGGCAGCGGATTTGTCGCGCTCGACCATCTGCACCTGGGCGGCGCCGCGCGAGGCGGCCTCGAAGCCCAGGGCGCCGCTGCCGGCGAACAGGTCCAGCACGCGCTTGTCGGCGAATTCGTTGTCCCAGAGATGGGCGAGCCAGTTGAAGAGGGTTTCGCGCACGCGGTCGGGAGTGGGGCGCAGGCCCGGGACGTCGGGGACGGGGATGGGAGTGCGGCGGTACTGGCCGGCGACTATGCGGATGGTGGAGACTGCCATGACGGGGGATTTTAGGCGCGCCTTGGGGAGTGTGAGGTTCCGAATATACTTTTGGGATGCTTAGTTTCTTCAAGAAAAAGCCGGCGCCCGACGCGGCGGCGCCCGACGCAACGGCGCCCGTTGAGAATCCTGATGTTCAGTCTTCGTTGGTAGAGACTGCGCCTGCCGTCGAATCCGCGCCTGAGCCGGTTGTCGAGGCCAGGGCAGTTGCCGAGGCGCCCAGGACTTCCTGGCTCGGCCGGCTCAAGAAGGGGCTGTCGCGCACCGGGCAGAGCCTGGGCGGGCTCTTCGTGGGCGTCAAGGTCGACGAGAATCTGTTCGAGGAGCTGGAGTCGGCGCTCATCATGGCCGATGCGGGCGTGGAGGCGACGCAGCAGTTGCTGGATGCGCTGCGCGCGCGCGTCAAGAAAGAGCGTATCGAAGACGCCGCGCAGGTGAAGACGGCGCTGCGCGAATTGTTGACGCAGCATCTGCGGCCGTTGGAAAAGGCCTTCGACCTGAAGCAGGCGCAGCCTCTGGTGGTGATGATGACGGGCGTGAACGGCGCGGGCAAGACGACTTCCATCGGCAAGCTGGCGCACGATTTCCAGCGCCAGGGGGCCAGCGTGCTGCTGGCGGCGGGCGATACGTTTCGCGCCGCGGCGCGCGAGCAGTTGGTGGAATGGGGCAGCCGCAACAACGTGGCGGTGATCGCGCAGGATGGCGGCGATCCGGCGGCGGTGGCCTTCGATGCGGTCAATGCCGGCCGCGCGCGCGGCACGGGCGTGGTGATGGTGGATACGGCAGGCCGCCTGCCCACGCAGCTGCACCTGATGGAAGAGCTCAAGAAGATCCGCCGCGTGATCGGCAAGGCCGACGCGGCAGCGCCGCACGAGGTGCTGCTGGTGGTCGACGGCAACACCGGGCAGAACGCGCTGGCGCAGATCCGCGCCTTCGACGCGGCCGTCGGGCTTACGGGCCTGGTGGTGACCAAGCTCGACGGCACGGCCAAGGGCGGCACGCTGGCCGCCGTGGCCGCGGGCAGCCAGGGCGTGCGGCCTGTTCCGGTCTACTGGATCGGCGTGGGCGAGGGCATGGAAGATCTGCAGCCTTTCGTGGCGGCGGAATTCGCCGCGGCGCTGCTGGCGGACTGACCCGCGATTCAAAGGCCCCGCGCGCCCAGGCGGCGGGGCCGATCGAGGCCTGGCTACTTCCAGAACGGCTTGGTGTGGGCCAGGTCGCTGAAGGCCTGCTGGGCCTGCACGGTGAGCGCATCCAGCCTGGCTTCGATCCAGCCCAGGGCGAACCAGGCCTGCGGATGGGTCTCGCACTGCACCCGGTAATAGTCCCGGGCCACCGCCAGATCGTTGATTTCGCCGAGTATGTCCTGCACCAGCGATAGCTGCTTGCGATAGCTCTGCAGCCGCGACGCGGGCAACAGGGATTCCGCGAAAGCCAGGCTGTAGCGCAGGCGCTTGCCGCGCTTGCGCAGCGCGTGGCGCTCTTCCAGGGGCAGCTCGCCAAAGCGCAGGCCTTGCTCGACGACCTTGCCATGCCAGCGATGCAGGCGGTTGCCCAGGAGCTTGGCCAGGCGCTTGGACTGCGGCGGCGCGGGCTTGAACTCGGCCGCGACAGCGGGCGTGGCGGCGGCCGTCGTCGCGGTCGCGGCTTCGGCCATGACCGCCGCTACCGGCGCCGGCGGCTTCACGTTCAAGCTCCACTCCAGCAAATCCACCAGCCATCCCTGGAAGGCCCGGCTGGCGGCGATGATCTGGGAGTTGTCATGCTCGTCATTTTGGGGATGGCGCGGAATGACGGGCATGCCTGCTTTCAGCAGCATGGGGGCGACGGTTTCCTCGAGCACGTCCTTGTCGCGGTTGGCGCCGAAGGCGGCGAAGTGCGCGCGCATGCCTTCGACCAGCGCGGCCGGGGGCGGCTCGATCCAGCCTTCGAACAGGCGCCAGGCCGAGCGCAGCCGGCGCATGCCCACGCGCAACTGATGCACGTGCTCGGAATTGCCGACCGAATGGATGCCCAGCGTGTCGACCTCGGCCAGCGCGGCGGCGTTGCGGGCGATCTGCTCGATGCATTCGGCCGCGACGGCTGCCATGGCGGCGGGGGCCTGCAGGTCGGGGCCGAGCGTGACGCTCGCCGTGCCGCGCGGCGCCCAGAAACCGGCGATGCGCTTGGCGCGCGTCTGATCGGAGTCGGCGGCCTCAAGTTGCCGCGCCAGCGTCGCCAGGGCGTCGCCGCGCTCGGACTTGCTGCGGGTGTCCAACAGCAGCGGATGGCGGTGCCGCCAGCCGCGGGCCACGGTGAAGATGGCGGCGGGCTGGCCCGACAGCAGCTCGAATTCCAGTTCGCAGATCGGCAGCTCCAGCGCGCCGGCGCGCAAGACGCCGGTGTCGAAGGCCAGTTCGACGGTGCCCTGGCGGCTGCGGACGTTGCGCAGCAGGCGCTTCACGTCGGTTTCGTAGCGCGGGGCCAGCGGGCCGCGCAGCTTGGACAGCACGGCCTCGACCGGGTTGCCGGCATAGACCGAAAGGTCGAGCGTCGGGCCCGGGCGGGGGTGGTTGAGCTCCACCCGCGTGATGGCGTCGGCGCCGGGCGTCTTGAGCGTCTGCATCCAGCGGCGCCCTTCCAGGCGCAGGCGCAGCGCGACGCGGGCGCGCGCCAATTCGCGGTCGGGGGTGTCGAAATAGATGGCGCGCAGCCTGAGGCGGGTGGCGCCGTGGTCCAGCAGTTCGCGCGCAATCGCGGCGGCGTGGGCCGACGGCACGTGAAGTTTCAATTCTTGTTCTGACATGTGCCGAGGCGATCCGCAGTCGGGAAGAGCGGAACATCTTACGGGCGGGATCCACGGAATTTGATGACGAGTCATAAATTGTTCGTATTTGCCGCCGGGCCGCGCAGGATGCACTGTTCCACGGCTTCGGGCGGGCAAGCGCCTGGAGTCGGGCCGGGGGGCGGTAAAATGGCGCTTTGCCGCTTTTCGCAGGCTCCCTCCATGTCCGTTCATTCCCTCAACACCCCCGATCCGGCCGCCGGCGAATTCCAGATCGCATCGGTCCCCGAGATCATCGCCGAGCTGCGCGCCGGCCGCATCGTCATCCTGGTCGACGAAGAAGACCGCGAAAACGAAGGCGACCTGGTCATGGCCGCCGAGTTCGTCACCCCCGCCGCCATCAACTTCATGGTCACCCACGGCCGCGGCCTGGTGTGCCTGACGCTCACCGAAGACCGCGTCGGCCAGCTCGACCTGCCCATGATGACCAGCCGCAACGGCACGCGCTACGGCACCAACTTCACGCAGTCCATCGAGGCGGCCGAAGGCGTCGAGACCGGCATCTCGGCCGCCGACCGCGCCCGCACCATCCAGGTGGCCGTGGCGCGCAACGCCAAGCCCTCCGACCTGGTGCAGCCCGGCCACGTCTTCCCGTTGCGCGCGGTGTCCGGCGGCGTGCTGGTGCGCGCCGGCCACACCGAGGCCGGCTGCGACCTGACCCGCATGGCGGGCCTGACGCCCGCCGCCGTGATCTGCGAGATCCTCAAGCCCGACGGCACTATGGCGCGCCTGCCGGACCTCATGGTCTTCGCGCGCGAGCATGGGCTGAAGATCGGCACCATCGCCTCGCTCATCCAATACCGCAGCGAGCACGAGTCCATCATCCAGCGCGCGGGCGAGCGCGTCATGCAGACGCCCTGGGGCGAATTCCGCGCCGTGGCCTACCGCGACGACGCCTCCGGCTCGCCGCACCTGGCGCTGGTGCACGGCGACATCGATCCGCAGCGCGAAACCCTGGTGCGGGTGCACGAACCCGCCTCGCTGCTCGACGTGCTGGACGCGGGGCAGGGCGCGCACAGCTGGACGATCGCCCAGGCGCTGAGCACCCTTGCCGCCTCGCCGGCGGGCGTGATGGTGCTGATGAACTGCCAGTCGTCCACCGAACATCTCTTTAGCCAGATCGGCGGCTGGACCGACCCCGCCGCGGCGCCGCCGCCCTCCGACGGCGAGCGTTTCGGCCTGCGCACCTACGGTATCGGCGCGCAGATCCTGCGCGACCTGAACGTCGGCCGCATGCGCCTTCTGGCTCGCGAACGCAAGATGCCCAGCATGGCGGGCTTCTCGCTCACCATTACGGGTTACGATTGCCCTCCGTCCGTCAACCCCTGAAACAAGGCCTAAACCCATGAACCCTTACGTTCTCACACCGGATCTCAACGGCGAAGGCTTGCACATCGGCATCGTCCGCGCCCGCTTCAACGAAGAAATCGGCCAGGCCGAGCTGGAAGCCTGCCTCGAAGAGCTGGGCAAGCTGGGCGTGGACGAGCGCGACGTCATGATCGCCAGCGTCCCCGGCGCGCTCGAGCTGGGCGTGGCTCTCTCGCACATGGCCGAGACTTTCGAGTTCGACGCCTTGATCGCGCTGGGCGCGGTGATCCGCGGCGAGACTTACCATTTCGAGCTGGTCAGCAATGAAATGGCCACCGCCATCAACCGTATTTCGCTGGAAACCGGCATTCCGGTGGCCAACGGCGTGCTGACGGTCGATACCGACGAGCAGGCCCAGGCGCGGGCCGCGGGCAAGGGCCGCGACTGCGCCCAGGTGGCCGTGGAAATGGCCAATCTGGTCGCCGCGCTCGAACCCGAAGAAGACGAGGACGAAGATTTTGACGACGAAGAAGACGAGCGCTGAGGCGCCCGCCCAGGGTCGCGGCAACGCCCGCAGCGCGCGCCGCCGTGCGCGCGAGTTCGCGCTGCAGGGCGTGTACGCGTGGCTGCTGCGCGGCGGCGAAGGCACGCAGGACGCCGGCGAGATCGACGCGCACCTGCGCGACGCCGAAGATTTTTCCGAGGCCGACGCGCAGTGGTTCAAGACCTTGCTGCATGGCGTGCTGCAAGAGGCGCCCGGCTTGCGCGAGCGCTTCACGCCTTACGTCGACCGCCCGCTGGCCGAGCTGTCGCCGGTGGAGCACGGGATCCTGCTGATCGGCAGCTACGAGCTGGTGTATCACGTCGAGGTGCCCTACAAGGTGGCCATCAACGAGGCGGTGGAATTGGCCAAGTCGTTCGGCGGCACCGACGGATTCAAGTTCGTCAACGGCGTGCTGGACAAGCTGGCCGCGGACGTGCGTTCCGCGGAAGTGCAGGCGGCGCAGCGGCGTTGAAGCCGTCCTTGTGAGCCTTGTCGTGAGCCTGCAGGCCGGCGCGATACGGCATGCGGGGTCGATCGCTTCAAGATTCAAGAACTCAACGCGTTGTAGTCGCTCTAACTGCTATGGCATCCGAGTTCGATCTCATCGCGAAGCATTTCACTCGCCCCGCTGCTCCCGGGCAGTTGGGCGTGGGTGACGATTGCGCTTTGTTCGGCGTGCCTCCCGGGCACCAGGTCGCCGTCAGCACCGACCTGCTGGTCGAAGGGCGGCACTTTTTTCCCGATGTCGACCCGCGCGCCCTGGGCCACAAGACGCTGGCCGTCAATCTTTCGGATCTGGCCGCCATGGGGGCGCAGCCTGTGGGCTGCCTGCTGGGGCTGGCCTTGCCGCGCGCCGATGAAGCCTGGCTGGCGGCCTTCGCGCGCGGTTTCCATGACCTGGCCGACGAGGCGAACTGCCCGCTGATCGGCGGAGACACCACGCGCAGCCCGTCATTGCTGACGCTCAGCGTGACGGTGTTCGGCGCCATCAGGCCGGGCAAGGCCCTGCGGCGCGACGCGGCGTGCGTGGACGACGAGATCTGGGTGTCGGGCGAGCTGGGCGCCGCCGACGTGGCTTATCGCATGCTCGACGGCCAGCTGCCGGCGGACCCGCGGCTCCTGTCCGCCGTGCGCCGCGCGCTGGAGTGGCCCACGCCCAGAGTGGCGCTGGGGCACGCCCTGGCCGGCCTGGCCCACGCGGCCATCGATATTTCCGACGGGCTGCTGCAGGACCTGGGTCATATCCTCGACCTGAGCCAGGTCGGCGCCGAGCTGCGCTACAGCGCCCTGCCCGTGGCGGCGGGGCTCGAGGGCCTGGACGAGGCCACGCGGCGCCACGCCGTGCTGGGCGGCGGCGATGTCTACGAGCTGTGCTTTACCGCGGCCCCGGCGGATCACGCCCAGGTGTTGCAAGCTGCTGCAAGAGCCGGCGTTCACGTAAGCTGCGTGGGTAGCATTACGGATCGCTCCGGGCTGATCGTGCTTGACGATACGGGGCGGCCTTTGCCAGACTTGCCCAAAGGGTTCGACCATTTCGCTTGAGGCCGCGTCACCGCGCGGCTTGCGGGTCGAGTCCATACGCAGCCACTTCTCATCACATGCCCGAACAACGCCCCGACCCTCTGACGCCTGTTCCGATTTCTCCTTCGATGCGCGATCGCGCCAAAGTCGCCTTTCCCACTTTGCGCTGGATCTCTTCCCGGCTTTACCGCCTGGTGGCCTTCGGCTTCGGCAGCGGCCTGCTGCGTCCCGGCTCGGGCACCTGGGGCACGCTGCTGGCCTGGCCCCTGTGGCGGCTGATCGCGCCGCACATCGTTTCCGACCGCGCCATGGGTGTGTTGCTGCTGCTGTTCTTCGCCTACGGCTGCTGGGCCTGCACGCGCGCCGGCAACGAGCTGGGCGAGCCCGACCACGTGGGCATGGTCTGGGACGAAATGGTGGCCTTCTGGATCGTGCTGTGGCTGGTGCCGGCCACGCTGGGCGCGCAGGCCTTGGCTTTCGTGCTGTTCCGCATTTTCGACACGGTCAAGCCGCCGCCCATCCGCTATTTCGACGCGCGCATGAAGGGCGGCTTCGGCGTGATGTGGGACGACATCCTCGCCGCGGCCTACACCCTTTTGGTGATGGCGCTGGCCGTGCGTTTTGGAGTCATCGGATGAGCGCGCCCCGCTCGGCCGCCCGAAGGAGTGCGCTCCCTCCCTCGGGGAGGGCGTCGCGCAGCAACAGGAGGGCAGTTAAATGAGCACACCCGTGACGCTGGTTTTGCCCACCATACAAGGCCTGGCCGAGCGCCTGGGCGCTGTCCTGCTCGAGCAGGAACTGATGATAGGCACGGCCGAGTCCTGCACCGGCGGTTTGCTCGCGGGCGCGATCACGTCGGTGGCCGGGTCCAGCGACTGGTTCGAGCGCGGCTACGTCACCTACAGCAATGACGCCAAGTCGCAGGAACTGGACGTGTCCGAAGACGTGCTGGCGCACTACGGCGCGGTGAGCGAGCCGGTGGCCCTGGAGATGGCCGGCGGCGTGCTGCTGGCCGTCGAGCGCGCCCAGGTGGCGGTTTCCACCACGGGCATCGCCGGCCCGAGCGGCGCCACGCCGGGCAAGCCGGTCGGCATGGTGTGTTTCGGTTTTGCGCTGCGCACGGGCGGCGGCATCGTCACGCGCGCTGCCACGCATATTTTTCCTGGCGACCGCACGCAGGTGCGCCACAGCGCGGTGGAATTCGCGCTGCGCGGCGTGCTCGACATGCTCGGCGCGCCGACGCAGCGCACCTGACGCCGGGCTACCGCCCGGTCAACGCACCGCGTTGATCGCGTCGCGCAGGCTTTTCGCAGCAGCCGCCGCCGCTTCGCGCCAATCTTCGCCCTTGCTGGCATAGATGATGCCGCGCGACGAGTTGATCATCATGCCCGTGCCGGCGCCGTTGCGGCCGGACCGCACCGTGGCGTCGACGTCGCCGCCCTGCGCGCCGATGCCGGGCACCAGCAGCGGCACGGCATCGCCGACCCGCTGGCGCACCGCCGCCAATTCATTGGGGAAGGTTGCGCCCACCACCAGGCCGCATTGGCCGTCCTTGTTCCACTTGTCGGCCACCAGGCCGGCCACGTGCAGGTACAGCGGCTGGCCGTCGGCCATCTTCAGGAACTGCAGATCCGAACCGCCGGGGTTGGACGTGCGGCACAGCACGACGATGCCGCGGTCCTTCCAGGCCAGATAGGGCTCGACCGAATCCAGGCCCATGTACGGATTGACCGTCACCGCGTCGGCTTGATAGCGCTCGTAGGCTTCGCGCGCGTAGTTCTCGGCCGTGGAGCCGATGTCGCCGCGCTTGGCGTCGAGCACGAGCGGCATGGCGGGGTAGGCGGTGCGGATATGGCGGCACAGCGCTTCGAGCTGCTCTTCGGCGCGGTGCGCGGCGAAGTAGGCGATCTGCGGCTTGAAGCTGCTGGCATAAGGCGCCGTGGCGTCGACGATGCCGCGGCAGAATTCGAAAATCGCATCGGGCCTGCCCTGCAGCGCGGCGGGGAAGCGTTGCGGATCGGGGTCCAGGCCCACTTGCAGCAGCGAGCCGCCGGCGGCCCAGGCATTTTGGAGTTTTTTCAGGAACGTCATCGGGGAAAGACTCAGTGCAGCTTGACGCGAGGCTGCGTGCGCCGCATCAGCAGGCGCGCGAGCGCCAGGGCGGCCGTGCGCCAGAATCCGAGCACTGCGCGGTGGTGCATCAGGTGCAGGCTCATATACATCCAGCGCGCCAGTGTACCGCTTACAAAAAGCCCTCGTCCGCTGAGCTTGCCCATCAGGCTGCCCACGCCGGCCTCGCGGCCCAGCGACACCAGGGAACCGTTGTCGCGGTAGGCATAAGGCCTATCGTCCTCGTCTTCACCCTCGCCCTCGTCTTCGCCCTGGACGCGGGTCAGGATCTTGTCGGCCAGGTAGTCGGCCTGCTGGTGCGCGGCCTGCGCCCGGGCCGGCACGTTCTTGCCTTCCCCCCACGGCGCCGCGCAGCAGTCGCCCAGGGCCAGGATGTGCGGATCGGGGCTTTCCAGCTGCGCATTGACCTCGAGCTGGCCCAGGCGGTTCAGCGGCAGGCCGAGGCCGGCCAGCACGGGCGGCCCCTGGATGCCGGCAGCCCATACGCACAGATCGGCGGGAAAGGCCCGCCCGTCGGCCGTGCGCACTTCGCTGGGCGTGATTTGCGCCACCCGGCATTGCGTCTCGACCTTGATGCCGAGCGTCGTCAGCCGGGCATGGGCGGCGCGCGAAATCTTTTCCGACAAGGGCGACAGGATGCGCGGCGCGCCTTCGACCAAGGTGATCGCCAAGTCCCGGTCGGGATCGAAGTTCTTGAGCCCGTAGGCGCTGACCACGTGGCTGGCCTCGCGCAGTTCCACCGCCAGCTCGACCCCCGTGGCGCCGCCGCCCACGATGACCAGGCGCAGATGCGCCTGCGGGTCGTGTTCCCTGGCCTGGTTGACCAGGGCCATGTTCTTGAGCATGGTCAGGCGGAAGGCCTCGGCCGCGTCGGTGGAATCCAGCGTGACGGCATATTCCGCCGCGCCGGGCGTGTTGAAGAAGTTGGAGATGCTGCCCAGGGCCAGCACCAGCGTGTCGTAATGCAGTTCGCGCTCGGGCAATATGGTCTGCCCGGCGGCGTCGACGACCTTGTCGATGCGGATCGTGCGCCGCTCGCGGTCCACGGCCAGCAGCTCGCCTCGGGCGAACGTGAAGCCGCGCATGTGCGCCAGCATCAGATAGGACAAGCCTTCCTGGTGGATATCCAAGGTGCCGGCGGCCACCTCGTGCAGCGACGGCTTCCAGATGTGGAAGGGTCGGCTATCGACCAGCGTGACCATGTCCTGGCCCAGCACAAGGCCGAGCCGCGCGGCCAGTTCCAATCCGCCCGCGCCGCCGCCCACGATGACGATGGGGGGCCTGCCGGATGAGGTGGGGGAATCCATGTTCTCTCCTCGGTTCATGCGGTTCGCGGGCATGCCCGCACGGAAATGGAAAGGTCAGTGCTGCGCGGCCGCATGCGCGCCGTATTGCTCGCGGAAGGGGCGGCTGAAGCGCAGCGCGAATTGGCGCGTGAACACCGCGCCGAAAAAGAAGATCTGCGCCGAGTAGTAGATCCACAGCATCAGCGCGATCAGCGAGCCCGCCGCGCCGTAGGCCGACACGGCGCCGCCCTGGGTCAGGTAGAGGCCGATGCCCCACTTGCCCACCAGGAAGAGCGCCGCGGTGACGATGGAACCCGGGATCACGTCCAGCCAGGCAATCTGCAGGCTGGGCAACAGCTTGAACACCACGGCAAAGAGCGCCGTGACCAGGCCGAACGAGAAGATGTTCGACACCCACCGGGCCACCATCACCAGGGCTTCCTGGCTCCAGATGCTGCCGTAATAGCGCTGCGCCGCGCCCAGGACCCCATTGAGCGCCAGGGACAGCAGCAGGAAGATCGCCAGCACCAGCACCAGGCCGAACGAGGCCATCCGGCTTTGCACCATGCCGCGCAGCGCGCTCTTGGCCTTGTACTTCACCTCCCAGAGCTCATCCAGGCTGGCCTTCAGTTCGGTGAATGCCGTGGTGGCGGAAAACAGCAGCACGCAGATCGACAGCAGGGCGGCGATCCAGCCGCTGTTGGACTCGTGGGCGCTGGCCAGCACGGTCTGGATGACGTCCGCGCCGCGCTGGCCCATCAGGCCGCGCACCTGCTCGAACAGCTCGGACCGCACCGCCGCCTCGCCGAAAAAGAAGCCCGACACCGCGATCACCAGGATCAGCATGGGAGCCAGCGAGAACACCATGTACAGCGCCAGCGCGGCCCCCTTGCTGGCGGCGCGGTGGCGTACCCATTCCCGGGCACAGTCGGCCATCATTCCGCCGAGCTCGGTGGGACGGGGTAGGCGAAAGTGCGACATGGCGGACATGGGCGGTTCCGGAAGTCTGAAGTTGCGCCTATTGTAGGGGGCTTGCGCTGCGGCGCCCTAAAGCCCGCACAAATCTCTCGCCCATGAAAAAACCCTCGGGTTGTGAGGTTCACAACCCGAGGGTTTCGCTTGGACGGGGCAGGCTGCGCGCCTGCCCTGGCACGGCGGTTGGACTCGATTAGAAGTCCATGCCGCCCATGCCACCCATGCCGCCGCCGGGCATGGCGGGAGCAGCGGGCTTGTCTTCGACCAGCTCGACCACGGCGGCTTCGGCCGTCAGCAGCAGGCTGGCGACGGAGGCGGCGTTCTGCAGGGCAGTGCGGGTGACCTTGGTCGGGTCCAGCACGCCTTGCTCGACCATGTCGACGTATTGACCGGTCGAGGCGTTGTAGCCGTAGTTGCCCTTGCCGTTCAGCACGTTGTTCACCACCACGCTGGCTTCTTCGCCGGCGTTGGTGACGATGGTGCGCAGAGGCTCTTCGACAGCGCGCAGGATCAGCTTGATGCCGGCGTTCTGGTCGGGGGTGTCGCCTTGCAGGCCGGAGATGGCTTGCTTGGCGCGCAGCAGGGCAACGCCGCCGCCAGCCACCACGCCTTCTTCCACCGCAGCGCGCGTAGCGTGCAGGGCGTCTTCGACGCGGGCCTTCTTTTCCTTCATTTCGATTTCGGTGGCAGCACCGACGCGGATCACGGCAACGCCGCCGGCCAGCTTGGCCACGCGTTCTTGCAGCTTCTCGCGATCGTAGTCGGAGGTGGCTTCCTCGATCTGCACGCGAACTTGCTTGACGCGGGCTTCGATGTTGCGGCTGTCGCCGGCGCCGTCGATGATCGTGGTGTTTTCCTTGGCCACTTCGATGGTCTTGGCCTGGCCCAGTTCAGCCAGGGTCGCCTTCTCGAGCGACAGGCCGGTCTCTTCCGAGATCACGGTGCCGCCGGTCAGGATGGCGATGTCTTCCAGCATGGCCTTGCGGCGGTCGCCGAAGCCAGGCGCCTTGACGGCGGTGGTCTTCAGGATGCCACGGATGTTGTTCACCACCAGGGTAGCCAGGGCTTCGCCTTCGACGTCTTCGGCGATGATCAGCAGAGGACGGCTCGACTTGGCCACTTGTTCCAGCACGGGCAGCAGGTCGCGGATGTTGCTGATCTTCTTGTCGTAGATCAGGACATAGGGGCTGTCCAGCGTGGCGACTTGCTTGTCGGGGTTGTTGATGAAGTAGGGCGACAGGTAGCCGCGGTCGAATTGCATGCCTTCGACGACGTCCAGCTCGTTTTCCAGCGACTTGCCGTCTTCGACGGTGATGACGCCTTCCTTGCCCACTTTGTCCATCGCGTCGGCGATGATCTGGCCGATCGAGGCATCGCTGTTGGCCGAGATCGAGCCGACCTGGGCGATTTCCTTGCTGGTGGTGACGGGCTTGGAAATTTTCTGCAGTTCGCCGACGGCAGCGGCGACAGCCTTGTCGATACCGCGTTTCAGATCGATGGGGTTGAAACCGGCGGCAACGTACTTCAGGCCTTCCTGAACGATGGCCTGGGCCAGCACGGTCGCGGTGGTCGTGCCGTCACCGGCGTTGTCGGAGGTCTTGGACGCGACGTCCTTGACCAGTTGGGCGCCGATGTTCTCGAACTTGTCCTTCAGTTCGATTTCCTTGGCGACGGACACGCCGTCCTTGGTCACGGTCGGGGCGCCGAAAGAGCGCTCCAGCACGACGTTGCGGCCCTTGGGGCCGAGGGTGGTCTTGACGGCGTTGGCGAGGATATTCACACCGCGGACGATACGCACGCGGGCGTCATCGCCGAACAGAATTTGTTTGGCAGCCATTTCTCAGCTTCCTTCGTTGAATTCGGGTTAAAGCGGAATTACTGGATCACGGCGAGGATTTCGTCCTCGCGGATGACGAGCAGCTCGTCGCCATCGACCTTGACGCTCTGGCCGGCGTACTTGCCGAACAGCACCTTGTCGCCAACCTTCAGGTCGACCGGCAGGATCTTGCCGTCTTCAGTCTTCTTGCCGGGACCGACGGCCATGACTTCGCCTTGATCGGGTTTTTCAGCGGCGCTATCGGGGATGACGATGCCCGAGGCAGTCTTGCGCTCGTTGTCCAGGCGTTTCACGATCACGCGATCGTGCAGGGGACGCAGGGCCATTTGGAACTCCTAACTCTGTAAAGAAAAGCCAATGGGATTGGGTGTTTGTGACACGGGAGGCCGGGTTCCTGGAGCCAGGAGGCAGAGGAGGTGTTAGCACTCGCCGGTGACGAGTGCTAATTATAGGGGCAGGACGGGGAGGATCAAGAGGGGGAGGGGTGAGCTGTTACAAATTGGGCGTCGATGTCGAATGTTCAAAGTCAATGCCTCCCCCGTGGCAGCGTGTTCATCTTGAGTAAGAGCGTGCTCACGATCTCCTGAGTAGCAGAGCCGGAAAGCCAGGTGAACGAACTGTAGGCTGGTATGCGGGCGCTTACGATCCGTTGATTTCGCCCTTCCTCGCTTTTTCTTTCTCTTCCTTCTGTCCGTCGTGATGAGACTTAATGCCGAGGAACATGCATGTGCCTAACGCGAGCAACTTGAACGTAATTAAGAATATAGGAACCCACTCCATGATTTCCTCAAAACGCTGCATCAGCAGCTAAGAATTTATCCGTAAATAGACGAACGAATGATTCGGGCCGAATTGGATGCTGCATGGGATCCCATGACGATCCTTTCACTTGTGGCCGTTACTGTGCCAAAACAGCCATCGAAATCACAGATTCAGATTTGCCCAATAAACAGCAGATCAGATGAACGGCATGGGGTAATTTGCCAGGAAAAATCTTGTGAAAGTACAGTGGCAATAAATCTGCCGCCTGTGCATATCAGTTGCACGCTATGACGAAGCACCATGAAGCGCTACGAAGCCCTCGCACAAGAGATCGCCGAGTCCATTGCCCACGGCCAGTTGCGGCCGGGCGAGCGTGTGCCTTCGGTGCGGGAGGCGAGCCGCAGCCGGGGCGTAAGCCCGTCCACCGTCTTCGAGGCGTACTACCTGCTGGAAGCGCGCGGTCTGATCGAGGCCCGTCCGCGTTCCGGCTATTTCGTCAGCCACGCGGTGAACCGGCAGCAGGAGCCGGAGAGTTCCAGGCCGGTGACGAAAGAGCGCGCCGTCGAGGTGTCCGAGCTGGTCTTCCAGGTGCTGGGTCACGCTCAGGACCGGGCGCTCGTGCCGATGGGTTCGGCCTTCCCCAGCCCGCTGCTGTTCCCCTTGCCCAAGCTGGCGCTCGCCACGGGCAAGGCGCTGCGTCGGCTCGACCCCTGGCGCACGGTGGAAGACCTTTCGCCCGGCAGCGCCGCACTGCGCCGCCAGATCGGTCTGCGCTATCTCGGCATGGGCTGCGGCGTGGACACCGAGGAACTGGTCATCACCAACGGCGCGATGGAGGCGCTGAACCTGTGTCTGGAGAGCGTCACCCAACCCGGCGACCTGGTAGCCGTCGAGTCGCCGACCTTCTATGCCGCGCTGCAAGCGCTGGAACGCCACAGCCTGCGCGCCGTCGAAATCGCCACCCATCCGCGCACGGGCATCGACGTGGCCGCGCTGGCCGCGGTCATGGAACGGCATCCGGTCAAGGCATGTTGGCTCATGCCCAACTTCCAGAACCCCCTCGGCAGCCTGATGCCGGACGACGCCAAGCAAGCCCTGGCGGAACTGCTCGCCAAGCGCAAGGTGCCGCTGATCGAGGATGACGTTTATGGCGAGCTGTATTTCGGTGCCCGCAAGCCCCGTCCCGCCAAGGCGTGGGATCGCGAGGGCTGGGTCATGCACTGTAGTTCCTTCTCCAAGACGCTGGCGCCGGGCTACCGCGTCGGCTGGGTGGCGGCGGGCCGCTACGCCCGCGAGGTGGCGCAGCGCAAGCTGATGAGTTCCATCGCCGCGCCCTTGCCTTCGCAGGAGGGCTTGAGCGAATATCTTGAGCATGGCGGTTATGACCGGCACCTGCGCCAACTGCGGGCGACGCTGGCGCAGCATCGCCACGCGACACTGCGCGGCATTGCCAAGCACTTTCCGGCCGGCACGCGGGCCACGCAGCCGGAAGGCGGCTACTTCATCTGGGTGGAACTGCCGCCGAAGGTCGACGCGCTGGAACTCCACCGGCTGGCCCTTTCGCAGGGCATCAGCCTGGCGCCGGGTCACCTGTTCTCGGCCGACCATCGCTTCAAGCACCATGTGCGGATCAACTTCGGGCACCCCGACAACAAGAACTTCCACGCGGCTCTCAAGACGGTGGGAACCATCGCGCGGGCGCTGGCGGCGTGAGGCGGTCGGCCCAACGACGCCAGGCGCTGAGGTCAGATGCTGATCCATCCCGGCGCATAGTCCATGCGGCTGATGCGTCATGCCGCCGCATCGTCCTGGATCGCTTCGATGCGGTAGTGCGCGCCATACAGCCGCTTACCGTTGGGCGCCGCCGTCTGCCTCAGCGGCCGACGCAGGTCAAGCTGGATGCCGATCGAGTCACGGCCCATTTCGCCGATGGCACGCAAGCGACGGGCGACCTGCTCATCGGCGCGGACGGCGGCTAGCCGCCTCTTTGTCCAGCAGAATTCCAAGTTAAGTGAAATTTCCCCCGCAAAATTCCAACTTAAATGAAACGCCAGTTCAGGCCTGGATGGAACACTTTCTCTAAGCTATTGATTTTTTTCACAGGCTCTCATTCCAATGTCAGTGGAATTCGACAGAATTATCGATCGCTCCCAGTCAGTGCCGTCATTTCTTTGCGTCAACCAATCCAAGCTTCTACTCGTGATCTGGAGGGAGGAAAAACTGCTTCAATTCGTCCCGATTGCGTAGAGTCAGAACATACCGAGGCGGACGCGCGTTCGGGAGGTCTAGTCCATAGTGGGTCGCGAAATAACCGACCAAGCAGTTCCTGATCTTGACTCGCCACAGGGGTTGGTCACCGTCCGATGTCATGCCGAAATCTCGAGCGACCACCTTTATCTGGTGGTCGTTCAACGCACTATGGGGAATCACCTCCAACACCGACTCCTCGTGCCACTGTCGATCCTGATCGCTGGGTTGGGGCGACGGATCCGTTAGGGCTTTGGGCTGCTCAATGCGCTGAAGGGCGAAATTCCTGAACTCTCCGCTGCGGCTGTCGAACGCCCGCAAATGCCACCACGACCCGGTGTGAATCAGTGCATGCGGCCAGATCCGCCTCTTGACAGGCTCAGTGGCCGTCATCGAGTGGTAGATCACCTCTAACGCGGTCGCCGACCTGATCGCTTGCACGACCAAGGACAAGCTCCGTCGGCTCACATCATGTGCAGGTGTCGGCAGGTCCTGAACCGGAAGCTGATCGCCCACAAGTGGGACCACGGCACTCGACCTGAGCTGCGATGAGGCCAACTGTAGGGCCAGGTACTCGTGAGGATCGTCAGAGGCGAAGCGCGGCTTGAAGGCCGGTCCCGGAATGTAGAAGCGTCGTCGAGGCTCGAAGGTCAGGCTTTGTGGAAACGCGGCTTCATACTCCCGAAAGTCCTTAGTGACATGGTTGAGTACGACCCCAAAGACTGCGCTTACACGGGAACGTTGGATCTCTCCCTCCCAAAGGAGTGTCGACTCGACAAAGCGCAAGCGTTCGCGCTGTGAGTGAGAGGGTTGGAATCTGGCGGAAGCGGGTGGCACAATCTAATCAAAAAGTGTGGATCACTTTTATCATGTAGTCTACATTTAACACGTATTATATTATGATGTTGTGGTGCCCATAGCGGTTGGGCAGTTGTCACAGCTGTGCCTTTCTCTGCTTGCGGCCCCATGATTTCTACACGTCTCGATCCGTGGTTGCGTGCCCTCGGCTATGTCGAGGCTTCGCCGTCGCTGCATCTGGCGCGAAATCCGGTGCCGCAGGATCACCCTTACGCGCCCGAGTTGAGGGATTTGCTGAATCCCAGCGGGGAAATCCAGGCGCAAGCGGTGTTCGACGTCGATGGCGTGCCCGCCATCACCTTCTTCGTCGGTGGTAAGACGTCTCCACTGCAAGACCCTACCCAGCTGCTGCAGCTTCGTCAGCGCATATGGAATCAGGGGCTGATTACGGTGGTGCTGGTCGTCGATCCTGAGGTGGCAACTGCCTACCCGGTGTCCGCAGTCGCAGGTGCGCAGGCGATGCTCAAGTTCGCCGACGCCAAGGTCGATGGCTCCTGGTCCTGCTCCGATCTGTTGTCGGGCGATGTGAGAGAGCGCTTCCCGACTTGGTTCCGCCTCGAAGACCGGGTCGATCGCAAATTGTTGAGGAATCTCAACCTGACCGTGCGCGAGTTGGCGACTTGCAAGCTGCGTAATGGGCGGGAATGCGGCAAGAGCGTCGCCCAGTATCTGGTCGGCCAGGCACTGTTTATCTCCTACCTGGAACATCGAGGCATCGTCGACGAGCCGTACCGTTCGAAGAACAAGGTCGGCACATTTGTAGATTTAGTGGTTGGCCGTGATCGTGATGGCTTGGCACAGTTGCTGAGCAGCCTTAAGGACGATTTCAACGGGGACTTTCTGGAGCCTGATGCCAAGAAGAAATCCTTGTGGCTTGACCTGGGCAACGCAGGGTTCGGTGTCGTCGCGGACTTCCTGCGTGCAACCGACGTGGCGAACGCGCAGCCAAGTCTATTTCCCTACAACTTCCGCTACATCCCTGTCGAGCTGCTGTCCGGCATCTACGAGTCATTTCTCGGCGACAAAAAAAAGGAGTTAGCCGCCTACTACACGCCCCGACATCTCGCCAACGTGGTGGTGGCGCAGGCGCTGGCCAATTCGACGGATCTGCTTGCTGAGCGAATCTACGACGGTGCATGTGGTTCGGGCATTCTGCTGACGACAGCTTTCCGCCGGTTGATCGGCGCCGCCGAGACCAAAGCGCAGCGGCAGTTGTCCCTGCGCGATCGGATAGAGCTGCTGCGGACTCAAATCTTTGGCAGCGACCTGAGCGAGGCCGCCTGTCGCGTCACGGCGTTCAGTCTCTACCTATCGTTACTTGAACAGCTCCAGCCTACCGATATCGTGGCGCTGAGCGAAGATGAGAATGTCAAGCTTCCACCGCTTCGGGATTTCAATCTTTTTTGCGGCCCCGACAAGGGTGACTTTTTTTCCGCTCAAAACCCGCTGGCCAACAAACAAGAATTCACGTTGTTTCTCAGCAATCCGCCGTGGAGCGAGCCGGACGGAGAGTCTAGCGGTCTCGTAGACGAGTGGGCTGCCGAGCAGGGCTATCCGCGACCACTGCGGCAGATTGCTGCTGACTTCGTGTGGCGAGCGAGTCAGTGCTTGGCACCCGAAGGACGCATGTGCGTTATCTTGCCGATGACACTGCTGCTCAAGCCGACCAGCCAAGAGTTTTTGTCCGCGTGGTTGACGCAGGTGCGGTGGTTGCGGTTGATCAATTTCGGCGATCTGAAGGAACTGCTGTTCGATGATGGTAGGGCTTCCTGCATCGTGTTGCTGGCTAGCCCGCGCGTCATCAGTGAGCACGACGAGTGGATCGTGCCGCCGACGGAGGAGTTCGAGTACTGGGTACCCAAGGCTGATGTGGGCTTGGCATTCGGTCGGATTTCGTTGCATGGTGTTGATCGCCACCAAGTCCAGACGCAGGCCATCGTGCGATCCAATCGAGAACTGGTTACCCGCATGTGGGGCGACGAGTTCGATATGGCTTTGTGGGCACGCCTGCGCCTGCGCGGCACCTTCGGCGACTTGTTGCATGGCAAGCACAAACGATGGAATCGTAGAAAGGGATTCCATCGCGTTGACTCGCACGTGGAGATCGAGAGGCACGTCAGCAGCGCGCCACTGTGGAAGATGAAATTCCTCAGGCCGGAGCATCTGTATAGGTGTCCTGTGGTTGCCGCTACAGACCTGGACGTCTTTCCGCGCAATGAGATGCCGACGCTTCCGAGCCTTGACGCGTCATTGATCGAGTTCTTCACCGGCCCCCGCATCCTCTTCCCGGATGGTCCGGCTCCGGACCGAAGTGTCCGAGCGGCATTCCTTGCGACTCCGGCTTCCTTCATGAGTAGTATAGGTGTGATCAGCGGCCCTCCAGAGGATGAGGATCTGCTGCGATTTGCGACCTTCTATCTGAGGTCAGACCTTGTTCGTTATTTCATGGTGACTCAGGTCTATCAGCTGTTGAGCGATCGCGACCGGGTATCGCTTAAGGATATCGAACAGTTTCCGTTCTATCCGCCGGAGCGACATGCTGATCCGGTCAGAGCGCGGCGGATTGTGAGCGAGGTTGCAGAGATTTCCAGGTGGCTGGAGCAGTGTGACGACTTCGCACGGCCTAACGCCTGGGAAGAGTCACAGGCAAAGGTCGAGAAGCTCGTCAAAGATTACTTCGACCTTCCTCGCGATGCCCAGGCCTTAGTCGATGAGACGGTCGAAGTCATTCTTCCCGCTACGCGACCGTATGGGATGTCGCGTGTCTACGAGCTCGCGATGGAACGTGTGTCAGATGTCGTGGCTAAGCACTATGCCAAGGCGTTGCAGAACGAGCTGAACGCATGGCGGGATGCGGGTGACGGCGAAGGCAGCTTTGACGTCAACGTGTACTACACCGACGTGCGGCATACAGGTGCGCTAGCCGTTGCTCAGGTGTGTCTACACAAAAAAACTGAGTCAAAACCGACCGGTCAGCAGGCCAACCTTGTGGTCGACTCCATTCTGCGTGAGCTCAAAGAAGCGCAGCTGCTGACAGTCGAGTTGCAGGAGCGCATGCACTTCGTACCCGATACCCTAATCGTTTCGGGCAATACGGCGTATCTGATTAAACCGGTGGCGCAGCGCTTGTGGCTACGTCGGCAGGCCCGTCGCGATGCGGCGCGGATTGTATCGGCGACAACAGACAACTGCTGATTCATCTCCTCAATGCAAACAAAACCCCCCAACGACTGGCAACGCGCTTTTGGCAAGAGCGATGCGAAGAAGGTGGTTCAGGTGCTCTGCGAGGCATGGCGGGAACTGGTGAGGGACAGTGCCCAGACTTTCCACGGAAAGGAAAAGGAACATACACTCACTGAGTTGCTAGGTGAGTACATCCGGACAGCAAAGGCTGGCGCTGGTCTCACCGGCAACTGGAGCTATGAGGATCGGTTGGGATCCATCGTGCGTTTACCGACAGGTGGCCTCAAGGTGATGAAACGGCGCCGGACGGACATCCAGTATTTTTCGGACCGGCTGCAACCGGCGTTGCGACTGGTGTTCGAGTTTAAGAAGATCGACCACACCAAAACCCGTCGCGACGCTTACACTGGCACCGAAGGTATGGAACGGTTTGTGACGGGCGACTACAGCGTCGGCCAGCCCGTTGCGTTGATGGCCGGCATGCTGTTGAAATCGACGCCCGATTGCGTATCGGCATTGAGAACCTACCTGTCGTCAGCGGCAGCTCAAGCGGCTCTTGGCATGATGGCAAACCTCGCAGGTCAATTCGTGCGTAGTCCGGCTTCCTTCAGCGACGCCGAGTTCGACACCGAGCACAAGCGCCCAGCCGGGAAGGCGCCCGCCCACGGCAGCATCGTCATCTGCCATCTATTTCTGAGCTTCTGATTCAGAAGCTGGGATCGCACACATACAGGAATCCACGTGATCGAAACCATGCCTGCCTCGGTAGTGCAAAGGCAGCTTGAGGCCTACAACGCCAAAGACTTGGAGGGGCTTGTAGCTGCCTACGCGCCTGACGCTGAGCAGTACACCCTGCATGGGCCTATGTTGGCTAAAGGACGCGATGCGCTCAGGGCGCGATTTGCGGAACGCTTTGCCGAGCCTGACCTGCACGCGCGTCTACTATCCCGCACCGTCTTCGGCAATTTCGTGACGGACCTGGAGGTTGTGACCCGCAACTACCCCGAAGGCAAAGGGGAAGTGGAGATGCTCTGTATCTATGAGGTCATCGATGGGCGAATTCAGCGTGCGTCGTTCGCCATCGGCGCACCCAAGCTCCTAGTGCCGGCCAGCCGGTAAAACATCCTCAAGATACCCCCGCGCATCGGGCTCGGCAGTCAACATATGCCGCACCCACGCATTGCGCTCGTGCGCAATGACCACCAGTTCCCAAACGCAAGCCAATGCCGGAATGCTCGCCGGCGTGAAGGCATCCGGTTGCGCGAGCGGCGCCGACAGCAGACGCTGGCATGCGATGCCGCCGGTGATCCACCAATCCACCAGCAGCCACACAGCATCCTGG